>Ga0209345_10001349_pt1 | contig 29437 bp, 30 predicted proteins | sample Cruoilmetagenom7_FD_187294 | JGI IMG/M metagenome (GOLD analysis project Ga0209345, IMG submission 187294) | Oil polluted marine microbial communities from Coal Oil Point, Santa Barbara, California, USA - Sample 7 (SPAdes) (version 2) | ecosystem: Environmental > Aquatic > Marine > Oil seeps ...
AACCGTGTCCGTTGATTGTTCAGGGCGAAAACTCCAGGGCACATCTCTCGCGACATTGCCGTCAAACCGCATCGAAATCTGTTTGGCACCAGCGCTTTGGGCCATGCGTTCCGCCAGCACGGCATCACTCACGCTCGCGCGCTGGGTTGTCCCGCCAAACCCGGTCACCTGACAAAACAATTGGTAAAGCGGAACTGCTGCATACCCCATGCCCAGCATCGCCAGAGCGCCCAATAGCGCCAACATACCGACCCGTGCGTTTTTCTGCTGAATTGCTGCGGTCATGATATTCAATCGCCCATGCGCACAATGGTGATGGCGTAAAATAACAATGCAAAGAACACCAAAAGCCCGCCAAGCGCGAGATTACGGCTTTTTTGCCGGCGGCGGAATTCGGCCAGTTCTTCGGGTGTCATACGATCAATCCTAATTGCGTTGCCACCCGGTCTGCGACCAAGATGCCGAACAGGGCGAACAGATAGATGATGCTGAAGGCGAACAGACGTTTTTCAGGCTTCATTGCATCGCCGTCTTCGGACCTGCGGATTGCCACAGGAAACGAAAGCCCGAGAAAAATGAATGACAGCACGATGGCGCAAACCCCGTAGATCGCTCCGGTTCCGCCGATAAACCAAGGCGCTGCAGCCACTGGCATCAAAAGGATCGAATATACAAGGATCTGCTTACGCGTGGATGCTTGCCCGCTGACAACAGGCATCATCGGAATGCCAACTTTGGCGTAATCGCTCTTGATGAACAATGCGAGCGCCCAAAAATGCGGCGGCGTCCACATGAAGATGATTGAAAACAGCAGGACCGGCATCAGCGTTATGTCGCCCGTCACCGCGACCCAGCCGATCATAGGCGGGAATGCGCCAGCTCCCCCACCGATCACAATATTCTGCGGAGTGCGCGGCTTAAGCCAGATGGTGTAAACCACTGCATAATACAGGATCGATACCAGCAGGATCGACGCGGCCAGCCAGCCAACCCCCAGACCCATAACCAGTACCGATGAAATCGATAGGACAATGCCGAAATCCCGCGCATCATTGCGCTGCATGCGTCCTGCAGGAATCGGCCGTTTGGATGTGCGCGTCATCCCCGCATCCAGATCCGCTTCCCACCATTGGTTCAGCGCCGCCGCGCCGCCAGCACCCAACGCGATGCACAAAATTGCAGTAAATCCGATTACCGGATTAATCTGCCCGGGTGCGGCCAGCATTCCGCACAGGCCGGTGAATATCACCAGTGACATCACCCGCGGCTTCGTCAGAGCGAAGAAATCGCGCCAGTCAGCCGGAAGAGTTTGGGCGGTTGCAGCGGTCATAATCTGTTGGTGGTGGCCGAAGCGGCCTGATCCTTCAAATGTTACAGTGGCAGACACGCACCGCAATTGGTGCGTGTCTGCATGATTTTATCAGCCCCGATCTTTACAGGGCGCAAATTGCTCAGCCCGCAGCGGGGCGATGATCATCGTAGCCCTGATCATCTTCGATCACCGGCAGCGTCTCGAACTGGTGATATGGCGGCGGGCTAGACAAGGTCCATTCCAATGTCTTGGCACCTTCGCCCCAAGGATTGTCTCCAGCCTTCTTGCCGAAGGTGAATGCATAGACAAGGTTGATGAAGAAGAGCAGCATCGATGCAATCGTGATTGTATACCCGATCGACGAGATGTCATTCCAATAGGTGAATGCATCAGGATAATCCGGAATACGGCGCGGCATCCCATTCATACCAAGGAAGTGTTGCGGGAAGAAGATAACATTCACCCCGACGAAGAAGGCCCAGAAATGCAGATGCGCGAGCAATTCACTGTGCATCCGGCCGCTCATCTTAGGGAACCAGTAATAGAAACCGGCAAACATCGAGAACACAGCGCCCATCGACAAAACATAGTGGAAATGGGCGACCACATAATAGGTATCATGCACCGCATCATCGACACCGCCATTGGCAAGGACAACGCCCGTCACACCGCCAACGGTGAACAAAAAGATGAAGCCCATCGCCCACACTAGCGGCGATTTAAACTCCAAAGATCCGCCCCACATTGTGGCAATCCAGCTGAAGATTTTCACACCGGTAGGCACCGCGATAACCATCGTAGCTGCGGTGAAATACATCTTCGTATTTACGTCCAAACCAACCGTATACATGTGGTGCGCCCACACGACAAAGCCGACCACGCCAATCGCAACCATGGCATAAGCCATGCCTAGATAACCAAAGACCGGCTTGCGGCTGAAGGTGGAAACAATCTGGCTGATCATGCCAAAACCGGGCAAGATCATGATGTAAACTTCAGGGTGCCCGAAGAACCAGAACAGATGCTGATACAGCAACGGATCGCCGCCGCCGGCGGGATCGAAGAAAGTGGTCCCGAAATTACGGTCCGTCAGCAGCATGGTGATGGCTGCGGCCAACACTGGCAGCGACAATAGCAGCAAGAATGCAGTAACCAACACCGACCATACAAACAGCGGCATCTTATGCAGGGTCATCCCTGGTGCGCGCATATTGAAAATCGTCGTGATAAAATTGATCGCCCCCATGATCGAGGCAGCGCCCGCCAAATGGAGAGAGAAAATCGCGAAATCGACCGCAGGGCCTACTGAACCACTAGTCGATAGCGGAGCATAGACCGTCCAGCCGGTACCAGCCCCCATCCCCGTTCCGCCGGGCACAAAGGTGGAGAACATCAGGCTGCAGAAACCAGCCACCGTCATCCAGAAAGAGATATTGTTCATCCGCGGAAACGCCATATCCGGCGCGCCGATCATTAGCGGGACGAACCAATTGCCAAAGCCGCCGATCATTGCAGGCATGACCATGAAAAACACCATGATCAGGCCGTGCGCAGTAATCAGCACATTCCATAGGTGGGCATTGGCATCAAAACTCGCCTCGCCGCCCATTAGATCAACCCAATAACCGAGGAACTGTATCCCTGGTTCAGCCAGCTCCATCCGCATAATGCCGGAAATGAAGCCGCCAATAATCCCGGCAACAATCGCAAAGCCCAGATAGAGTGTACCGATGTCCTTATGATTGGTGGACATGAACCAGCGCGCAAAGAATGCCGGCTTATGATCGGCGTCGTGATGCCCGTGGTCTTCGGTGTGACCTTGGATTTGATCGGCGGTAGTTGCCATGGCGTTTCTCTTAACCTTCAGTAAAATTCTATCGAACGACGATTAAATATTCAGCGCGCGGCAACCTTGGCAGGCGCGGCATCGACATCGGATGATTCAGACGGCTGTTCGCCGATTGTGCCACCTTGTTCGCGTATCCACGCTTCCCACTCAGCCCGCGGCAAAGCTTCAACCGCAATGGGCATATACCCATGACGGGAACCGCAAAGCTCTGAACATTGGCCGTAATAGATGCCCGGCTCTTCGATGGTCAGCAGCCGCTCGTTAAGGCGTCCTGGCACAGCATCGAGTTTAAACCAGAGGGATGGGACAGCAAAGGAATGGATAACATCCGCAGCGGTGATCTGGATCCGCAATGGAGTGTTGGCAGGAACAACCATGCGGTTATCAACAGCCAACTGGAATGGCTCACCATTGGCCACTGCATCTTCTTGCGACAACATGTTCGAAATGACTTCAAACTCGCCATTGTCAGGATAGCTGTAACCCCAATACCACTGATATCCGGTTGCCTTGATTGTAACGGCATCCTTAGGCGGCGATTCGAACTGACGCCCCAATAGAGTAAGCGAAGGCACTGCGACCGCAACCAGAATAAGCACCGGAACCAAGGTCCACACCACTTCAATGAAAGTGTTGTGGGAAACTTTGGAAGGAACCTTGTTCGCGCGGCGATTGAAACGGGCTATAACCCACAATAGCAAGCCAAGAACAAACAGGCTGATTGCCGTAATCATCGGCAACAAAATGCCATCATGCATCCACAAAGCATACTTGCCGTTTTGCGAATATTGCTTCTGGAAGCTCAGGGCCCCATCAGTGGGCTTTCCCTTGATCCATTCAGGGCCAAGTGGCTTGTATACGCCGATTTCGGCAGCAGGCTCAGCAACCGAATCCCCTGTTACAGCAGCCTGCGGCCCCTGAACCGGCGCCGATGCGGTGACAGCGGGCGCGGTTGCCGAAGCATCCTGCGCAGACACCGATTGCGGTGCCAGTGCCATCAACGATGCCACTGAAAGGGTTGTAATCATTGCCAAAGCCCTGTGGGGCCAATTACCGAAATTCATCAATCAGACGCTTTCCGCTTAGAATTGCGAGCCATTATAGAACAGCCAGGAACAGTCCTTGGGGGACCAACATGGCGCGGCCTATACGCGTGCTTGCCCAGTCCCTCAAGCGCTTCTAGGAGAATTTTCCGCAACAACCGTTGTCTTCGACCCAAGACACGGCCCACCGCCCTGTATAATTTACGGGGTTAATACGATATAAGATAGCTAGGCCAGAACAATGACTGAAGAAGAAGTCCTTTCCGAATTTCGTGCCAGCGACGCCTTGTGCGAAGGCCATTTCAAGCTTTCCTCAGGCCGCCACAGTGCGCATTATCTGCAATGTGCACGGGTTTTGATGGACCCGATGCGCGCCAGCCGTCTGGCCGCGGCCATCGCGGCCACGCTGCCGCGCGAATTGCGCGCGCAAATTGACGTCGTAGTTTCCCCGGCAATGGGCGGAATTATTATTGGCCATGAAATGGGCCGCGCATTGGGTAAAGAAGCAATCTTCCTTGAACGGCCCGGCGGAACATTTGAATTTCGCCGCGGTTTCGATCTGACACCAGGCCAGAAGGTCTTGCTGGTGGAAGATGTGGTAACCACGGGCCTGTCTTCCAAAGAAGCAATGGCAGCGGTGGAAAATGCAGGCGGCACAGTGCTGGCCCTTGCTTCATTAGTGGATCGGACAGACGGCAATGTTAATTTTGACGTGCCCTTTCACCCTCTGGTCCAGATAAGTTTCCCCACTTATGACGAAAATGATCTACCGCCAGCCCTCGCCGCCATTGCGGTGACCAAACCCGGGAGCCGCAAGTGAAATGACGAACGAGGCTGGAATGGGCGAGGCTGGAATGGGCAGGACACATTCGCGCCGGCTGCGGCTGGGCGTGAACATTGATCATGTGGCAACCATCCGTAATGCGCGCGGCGGGGACCATCCCGATCCGGTGCGCGCGGCGCAAATCGTGGCCGCGGCCGGCGGGGATGGGATAACGGCCCATCTGCGCGAGGACCGCCGCCACATACGCGACGACGATATCCAACGCATTCAAGATGCAACCAATTTGCCGCTCAATCTGGAAATGGCCGCAACCGAGGAAATGCTCGCGATCGCGCTACGTCATAAACCCCATGCAGCCTGCATCGTCCCTGAAAACCGCGAGGAACGCACGACAGAGGGCGGGCTTGATGCCGCCGGCTTGCATAACCGCCTTGCGCCGCTTGTCACCCGGCTGATTGATGCGGATATTCGCGTCAGCCTGTTTATAGAAGCCGATCCGCGCCAGTTGGAGGCGGCGATGAAGCTGGGCGCGCAAGTGGTCGAATTTCATACGGGCGAATATGCCCATGCAAACGGGCAGCAGCGCGCGATAGAGCTACGGCGTATTACCGATATGGCGGCCCTAGCGGCAAAAAACGGCATCGAACCGCATGCTGGACATGGGCTAACCTATGAAAATGTCCAACCAATTGCCGCAATTCCGCAATTGGCTGAACTCAATATCGGCCATTATCTAGTGGGCGAGGCAGTGTTCGTCGGGCTGGATAAAGCAGTGCATCAAATGCGCGAATTGATGGATGAGGCACGCGGATGATTATCGGTCTAGGTTCTGATCTGTGCAATATCGAACGCATAGACAAAGTGCTGGAACGCCATGGCGCGCGGTTTGAAGAACGTGTCTTTACCGGTATTGAGCAGGCCAAGGCGGCCAAGCGCCCCTTCACCCGCAGCGGCACCTATGCCAAACGCTTTGCTGCAAAAGAAGCCTTCTCCAAAGCGGTCGGGACCGGGTTTCACCGCGGTGTCTATATGAAAGACATTGGCGTGGTAAACGCCCCATCAGGCGCGCCCACCTTGGCGCTGACAAATGGCGCGGCAAAGCGGCTTGCGGAACTAACGCCGCAAGGCCATGAAGCGGTCATTCATCTCACCCTAACCGACGATCATCCATGGGCGCAGGCTTTCGTGATTGTCGAAGCCGTCAAATTGTGACGCGATCAAAGTGTAAAGCAGGCAAAAATGCAATATGGCCATGAATTCCGGCGCTAACGCAGTGAAAAACACCGTTCAAAAAGAAACCGGCGACGAGGCCGAGAAAATCAATTGGCTGGCCGAATTACGCGGCCTGGCCTTGATGCTGCTCGCCGTGCTCGGATTTCACAGTTTCATCGCCAAACCGTTTTACATCCCCTCGCCCAGCATGATGCCCAATCTGCTTGAAGGGGACCGGCTGCTGGTCAGCAAATATCCCTATGGCTGGTCATGGGTGTCTGCATCATTTCACGTGCTGCCGCGCGGCACGGGCCGGCTGTGGCCTGCTGTGCCCGAATATGGCGACATCGTTATCGCGGTCCCGCCGGAAGAAGACACCGATTATATCAAACGCGTAATCGGCCTGCCGGGCGACCGGCTTAGCGTGGTTAACGGGCAAGTCATCTTGAATGGGTTGCCCGTGCCCCAAACGGTCGAACCGGCAATTCAGATCCCGATCGATGCCAACAATCTGTGCGACCCGAACGATTATCCCGGCTTGGCCATAACCAAGCCATCGGGGGAAAGGGTCTGCGAAATGCCCACATACCGGGAAACCTTGCCCAATGGGGCAACTTATATCATTATTGACCATAAACATCAGCCACTCGACAATTTTGCCGAAATCACCATTCCTGAAGGATCAGTATTCCTGATGGGCGATAATCGCGATCATTCCGCTGACAGCCGCGCGCAGGTAGCGAGCAAAGGCCTTGGCGGCCCGGTCCCGCTTGCAAACATCGGCGGACGGGCGGAATTCATCACCTTCTCGCTCGACGGGACAACTGGCTGGAATCCACTTAGTTGGTGGCCATCCTTGCGTAGCAATCGCGCAGGGACCACTCTGAGGCCTGCCATCACGCGCAATGCATCGACCTCAGGGGGCACAGATGAGTGAAGCGAACGGGACGATAACAAAGCCAGCCGGTCCACAAAAAGACCAGCAAGAAGGCCAAATCGGGTCAAGCCCGACCCACATCGCCGACAATCAATTGCGTTTCGAAGCCAGGCGTGCGGCAATCTGGGGCGGGGTGATCGGTTTAATCATCCTGATGATCTATATTTCCCAATCCCTTTTGGTGATTTTTGGGGCGATGGTGTTCGCATCCATGATTGATGGCGGCTCCAGACTGCTTGGCCGTGTGCTTAAAATCAATCGAATGTGGCGGGTTGCAATTGTTCTATTGCTGACGGCCTCGTTCTTCATCTGGCTTGCCTCTTACGCAGGCTCGCAAATATCGCGCGAAGCAGCGCAATTTCCGCAGATCATCGAAGTGCAGCTTAACCGCACATTCACCTGGCTGGATAATCGGGGGTTTCTGGTTGGCCAAACCGATGTCCAAAGTGTCGTCGCCAGTCTGGTCAGCGGTGTAGGAACAGTAACAAGCGCCATTGGCGGGATTCTCGGCGGGCTCACAACCGTGCTGCTAATTACGATTATCGGCATTTATGTCGCGATCGAACCGCAATTATACGAACGCGGCGTTGCCTGGATGCTGCCCCAAACCCAGCGTTCCAATTTCTATATCACTGCATCGCGTATGGGCGCAGCGATGCGGCGATTGATGGCGGGCCGTCTTATCGGCATGGTTTTTGAAGGTATTTTTACCTGGGCATTGCTGGCAATGTACGGTGTTCCAATGGCTGCGCTGCTGGGCATTCTTACCGGACTACTCGCCTTTATCCCCAATCTGGGCGCGCTCACGTCAGGCGTGTTTATGGTGCTGGTTGGGTTTTCCGGCGGCACCGATATGGGCCTGTTCACAATCTTTGTATATTTGCTGGTCCAGTCATTTGATGGATATGTGGTGATCCCGCTGATTGCCAAAAAGACAGTTGATCTGGCCCCGGCATTGGTTCTCGCGGCACAATTAATCATGGGCATCCTGTTCGGTATTCTGGGCCTGTTTCTGGCGGACCCCATGATGGCAATGGCCAAAGTTATGCTGGAACGCCTCGCAGAACAAAGTGGCCAAGGCCCCGATGAAAATGTGGCTGCTGCAAATGGCGCGTAAATTCCTCTTTCTTGTCGCGGCGATTATCGTGCTGGTGATTGTGGGCGCATTCGTTCTCAACATCTGGTCAAAGGAATTGACCGAATATGCATTCGTTCCGCGCGGCGAATTTGTTGAGCAGAAACCGCTTGACCAAAATGCCTACCAAAACCCCGATATGTGGTTCTCTCGTCCCGGAATTGGGCCCGGAACTGGGCCAGAAAATGGGCCAGAAAATCGGACGGAAGTTGAGCAAGCCCGGGCCACTGGCGATCCGGCGCGCTGGCAACCGGCCATTCGCGGCAAAGATCGGGCCTTACCATCGCCCGCCAAACCGGCAGATAATTTCGCGGTGTTTTTCCTCCACCCGACCAGCTTTCTCGACCGGACCAAATGGAACGCGCCGCTTGATGATGCAGCCTCGCAGAACATGGCCCGCGCATATTTGCGCACCATGGCCAGCCCGTTCAACCGGGCCAGCGAAATCTGGGCCCCCAAATACCGGCAGGCAACGTTCGGGGCATTCCTGACCGATACGCCAGAGGCCACGCAAGCACTGGAAGCGGCCTATAAGGACGCAAAGCAATCCTTCGCTATGTTCCTGGCCAGCGTTGATGGCGAAACACCAATCGTATTGGCTGGACACGATCAGGGATCGCTGCATTTACTAAGGTTGATACGCGAAGACATAGTTGGATCATCGCTGGCCCAGCGGATTGCCGCTATCTACATCGTGGGATGGCCGGTTTCGATCGAACATGATCTGGCCGCCCTTGGGTTTCCGGCCTGCGCCGTCCCGGACCAATCAGGCTGCATCATGAGCTGGTCCAGTTTTGCAGAACCAACCGAACCGGGGCAGATATTGGATGCCTACCGCACATCCATCGGGTTTGACGGGAAACCGCGCGGCGCCAGCCAGATCCTGTGCACAAATCCGCTGACCGGCGGCATCGGCGGCGCTGCCCCTGCGGCACAAAATTTGGGGACATTGGTGCCCGATGACACCATGTTAAGCGGAGATCTGGTGCCCGGCGCTGTCCCCGCGCGCTGCGATGATGATGGCCTATTGCTGATCGGCGATCCGCCCAGAATGGGAAATGCTGTTATGCCGGGCAATAATTATCACATTTATGACATTCCCCTGTTCTGGAAAAATCTGCAGCAGGATGTGACGAACCGGGCGGCCGCATGGACACTGGCACATTGATCACCGACAGCGCGCGGGATTTTGGTGGCGCCTTGCCCGATGGCGGGGCTTTGCTGGCGGTCGATTTAGGCACAAAAACGCTTGGAATTGCCACTTGCGATGCAAATTGGCAATTTGCCACCGCTGGCAAGACTCTGCCACGCGGAAAATTCGGCCGCGACAAGGAAAGCCTGGCAGCGATCATCGCTGAACGATCCATCAAAGGGATCGTGATTGGCCTGCCCCGCAATATGGATGGCAGCGAAGGGCCGCGTGCGCAATCGAGCCGGGCCTATGCCCGCAATTTGGGCGCGGCATTCGATCTGCCGGTTTTGCTGTGGGATGAACGCTGGTCCACCACCAGCGCGGAAAGCGCGATGATAGGGCAAGATTTCAGCCGCAAGAAACGCGCTGAAAGGATCGACAGCCACGCCGCTGCAGTCTTCTTGCAAGGCGCGATTGACGCATTGGCAGGCGGCATCATTTAGGACTTTGGGATTTAGGCCATTTAGGATTTTGGACGCGCGGGATTTAAGGGGTTTGGGCGATTGCAGCCCGCCGCTCTTTCGCCTCTGCGGCAACCAGCCGGTTGCCTGATAATTCCGCACTGCGCCAAAGATCATCCTGCCCCGCCTGATCGGCCAACAAAGCGCGCGCCTCAAAACTTGCCAGCCTCATCCGGTCACTGGGGTGAAATTTACCAAAATCTTCCGCAATATCATGCGCCTGATCGCCGCCCATCCCCACGGCCAAACGAAGGAATGTCTCTGTCGATGTCGGGTTAAGAATGCCGGTCACAGTATCGGATGCAGGATCAAAACCATATTGATCGTGCCACCCTTGCGCCGCGTCGATCCCCATCACATTCAGCGAAACCGACAACGATGTCGGCGGCAATTGGCTGTGCACATCAAGGTGGGCGCGGTACAGCATGAGCTTTCCCGGCGATAATGTGGAACGTTCCACAAATCGCAGGCCAGCCTTTTCTCCGCAAAACCCCGAAACCGCTTCATAATCATATTCGTAATAATCGCTGGAATAACCAGGCCCGAAATATCCCACGGTCAAAAAATCAAAATTATGATCGTGCGGCACATCATAGATAAAACTGGCACTGCCGTTTGCGCGGTAAACATGATCGTGTTGAGATGGCCAGATATTGGCCCGAAGGAAGAAGCCGCTTTGCGCCTTTGACAGCATGATCGACTGGGCCCCGTAGGCACTGCCGAGCGACTGATCCCGGCGCCGATCGCGCAATTCGTCCAACATCAAATCGCCAAGAAAATCACCATTATTGCCAAGGCGCTGCAACCACATTGCGGCATGATCCACACTGGCCTTATCACGGGCATCAAAACCGACATCAGAAATCGCGGCAATAGCATTTTGGAGCGAACAATTACGGGCCAGTTCTTCTGTTTTGCTGCATTCGATCAGGCGGGGCATAACATACTTTCAATTGCGGCAAGCTCGGGGTGTGTTTCAATCAATTGGGCGCGCAATGTCTGGGCATGGACGCACAATGTGTCACCTTGATCCTTGGCCATGGCGTTCAGGGCAGAAAAACCTTCCACAGTGTCCAGCGCCAAACATTCACGCAGCGCTTCCCAGCGCAGGTGATCAGCGCCGGTCTGCGTCATTTCTGCCATAATCGGGGCTGCATCAATCCGGCCCATCCGGCCCAGCAATGCCAGCATCAATTCATGCCTGCTATCACGCCGCTCGCCCGATGCCCGGTGCACCAACACGCCGTCAGACAGCCGGAATTCCAAACTCGCCATGGGCGAAACAGGAGAACGGCTGAGGCGTAGGACAAGTAGCCGATCAGCCACCTGCTTGATGATTTTTGTTTCCGTCCTGCCCGACAGGGCCAGCGTATCACCCTGGGCCAAAGCCAAGCTTTCCTGATGCAAATTGGCGGTGTTTTCACCGCTATTATCACGCCGGACAATTTCTATTGCCGCATGGCCAGCCAGCACCGCCTCATGCCGCTGGCAATCAGTAAAACACACCGTTTGTTGATCACATGATCCGCCTGTGCGTTCATACATCACCAGCGACATCGTCGCCTGCCCCGATGCAGCAATCTGCAAGACCGAAACTGCGCCTGAATTTTGATGCCGAAACGGGATCTGGCCAAGTGGGTGTGACGCCATTTCGGGCAACAATGCTGCGATCAGCTTTTCAGTAAAGACGCGCGCTGTTTTCGCCTGGGTGAACAGACGTTCCAACCTATCGCATTCGTGCAGTGCAGCCCCGGCCCCAAAACGGGCCAGATCATCAAAAATCGCGCGGTTTTGCGGTGTTGAACGCCAATCATCCTTGGCCCCTTCCAACATCTGTTGCGCCTTGCGCTGCGGAGCAGAATTGCTCCGCAGCGCGTATAATTCAGGGTCAATACGCATCGCCTGAACCTCAGATGATATCTTCGGGCGGGATCAATTCATACATATAGACCATCAGCATCACGATCCGGTCATCAGTATATGCACTGGCAAGATCGGACAGGCTTCCGAACATGCCAGTGACCTTGTCCAGATCAGGCAGGGCAGACAGGTTAATCGAGGGTATTTTCATCCAGCTTCTCCGTAAATGCAGACATTCGATGTTCCGCACCTTCTTGCTGGCGTGCCCGCTCCCTTGCGTGAAATTAAAAGATTGAAATATCAGCGCTGGCCCTGCAGGGCAGCCATATGTCCGATCAGACGCCTCCTTTCGATCCCGCCAAAGTTGCGCCATTATTGTTGCAGAGTGGCCATGTTGGCTGGCTTGAGCTGAAATATCGCGATTCTGGCGATGATTGGGTGGAATTGGAATTACCATGGCGGGAAGATTTAATAGGCGATGCAGAACGCCCGATACTTGCCTCTGGCCCCATCATCAGCATGATGGATATGGCAGCAGGCATGGCGATTTGGACGCGAAATGGCGGCTTTAGCTCGATTGCGACCCTTGACCTGCGCGTTGATTATCAGCGCCCGGCACGCGAACGATCGGCAGTGGTGGGCCATGTAGAATGTTATAAATTGACCAAATCCGCCGCGTTTGTCCGGGGCGTGGCGCATGATGGTGATCCAGCCGATCCGGTGGCCCATATTGCCGGGATATTCATGTCGCTTTTAGGGGCGCCGCGCAATGTCTGAACGCACACTCACACCCTATGCCAATTCGCTTGGGATCATCTTCGAAGGCGAAGAAGATGGCGCACCGGTGCTTGCGCTTGATTTTGATAATATGGTTGAAGGCCGGCCCGGGCATCTGCACGGCGGGGCAATCAGCGGCTTGCTTGAAACGGCGGGCTATGAATTATTGCGCACGACGTTGATGAATTCAGGGCGTGTGCGCCAGCTAAAACCGATTAACATCACGATGCAGTTTCTGGCAGGGGGCAAACAGCGCCGCACCTATGCCAAAGGACGGATCACCAAGCTGGGCCGCCGCAACGCGAATATTGCGGTTGAAGCGTGGCAGGATGATCGCGACCGCCCGATTGCCACTGCCATTATGAATATATTGATGGCCGAAATCGACCAATAGGCAGCGTCCCAAGACAATGACCGCGCATGGGGGCCCGCGCATAGGGCCCCGCGCATAGGGCCCCACAAGGGCCGCGCCCCGAACGCAGGTTTGGGGATCACAGAATTTATCTAGCGCCCCCTCTTGCCGCTCTGACTGGCGCCGCTTGTGCCTGCAACATGAAATCACGCCATATTTTTGCAGGAATGCCGCCTCCGTTCACACCGTTAAGCGGTGAATTATCATCATTGCCGACCCAAACCCCCGCAACCAGATTGCCGGCATAACCGATGAATAATGCATCCCGATTATTCTGGCTGGTTCCCGTCTTACCAAAATTCGGCCCGCTTAGTATGGCAGCCCGCCCGGTCCCGCGATTGATCGCGCTACGCAAAAGCTGCTCGGCCGCGCTGTGATTTGATCCAGACAGGCTGCTGCGCCTGCCCCATAACCACTCAAACCACCCCTTTTCCTTGGCCGCAAAAGGTTTCGCGATGATTGGAAATTCATTGGCCGCAACCCCGGCATAGGCGGCGGTCAGTTCCATCAAATTCATCGCAGAAGTCCCCAACGCCAAACTAGGGTCCCCCTCGGCGAGCGGCGTGGTAACGCCCAGCCTGCGGGCCATGGCGATCACCGCTTTATCACCAATTTGGTTGAACAGGCGAACCGCCGCGACATTGCTGGATGATGCAAAGGCATCTTCCATTGTAATCGCCCGCGAATACCGCCCGCCGCCATTTCTGGGGCGGTAGCTGCCTGTTTCGATGGCGCTATTATCAATCAGATCATCTGGCTTCATCCCGGCCTCCAGCGCTGCAAGATAGACAAATAATTTGAAGGTTGATCCAGGCTGGCGTTTGGCCTGTGTCACCCGGTTAAATGAAGATTTTTCATATTGTCTGCCGCCAATCATGGCGACAATTTCGCCATTGGGCCGCATCACCACAAGCGCCACCTGTGCATCGCCCAAATTCGCGCGGTCAACAGCGCGGCGGGCCATGTTCTGCAATTGGGAATCAAGCGTGGTGACAAGCGTTTTATGGGCATAGCCTGTGCCGGCAATCCTACGCGCGGCCGGCAACGCCCAATCAGCAAAATACGTTCCCGTTGGCAAATCGTTTACTGCCCGCACATCCAACTGCGGCATCGGCATCGCCAACGCCTCAGATTGGGTCAAATAGCCTGCAGCCACCATCGCGCTAAGTACCAATCGCATTCGTTTTCGCGCGCGATCATAATGTCTGGTCGGCGCCAATCGGGACGGGGCCTGCACCAGACCCGCCAGCATCGCGGCTTGTTCCGGTTTCAGATTTTCAGGTTGGCGATAGAAATAATGGAGCGAGGCTGCGCGCAGCCCGTAAACATTATCGCCGAAATAAGCATTGGAAAGGTAACGCGATAAGATTTCATCCTTAGTCAGCCACCCTTCAAGCCAGAAAGCGATCAGCATTTCGCGCGCCTTGCGCGACAGGCTTCGTTCCGGCGTCAGGAAGGTGAATTTTGCCAATTGCTGGGTAATTGTGCTGCCGCCCTGCGGGGCGCCGCCGGTCGCATTGGCCCACGTGGCCCTAGCCAATGCGCGCGGATCAATCCCCCAATGGCTGTAAAACCGCCGATCTTCGATTGCGAGGAAGGAATTTACAACATGGTCCGGCAAATCGGTCGTCACCACGGGCTGATCCACAATCGCGCCATTGCGCGCGATCGGGGCCCCATCAGCAGCCAGCAAGGTCAATTGGGGCGGCGCAATTGGTTCCAGCGATTTGGACAAAGGCGCAGTGATTGCAAGCCAAGCCAAAGCCAAGAGAAACACCAGCAGGATCGCGGCGATTATTCGGCCAAACCACCACCAAAATGTGCGCCTTACCTGCTCTGGCGCGGCGTCTTCGGCCAAGCCGAAGTGTTCATCCAAATCATCGAGAACGCTGCCATAGGGGTCTTGCAGCGCATAAAACCCCGCCTCACGCGGTTCTGGCTGCGCCCTATTGCCTGCCCGCCTGCCGCGCTTGGTAAAGAAATTGAGGCCCATCACTGGACTGTATTAGTCACACAACACAGCAATGGCGAGGGAATTCTCGCCCGTGGTTTTCCTGCCGGCCGCAGTCTCAGGCCTTGCCCACCACGCTTTCAGGTAATTCAGTGCCGAACACGCGCTGGTAATATTCTGCCACCAACATGCGTTCCGCCTCGTCGCATTTGTTAAGGAAGCTGAGACGGAAGGCAAAACCGACATCTTTGAAAATATCGGCATTCTGGGCCCATGTAATCACCGTGCGCGGGCTCATCACCGTCGAAATATCACCGTTCATAAAGCCCTGACGGGTCAGATCGGCAACCTTGACCATATTGCCAACCACCTTGGCATCGCTCTGCGGTGATTTGGCGCAAACGATCTTCTCTTCGGTTTGCGCGGGCAGATAATTCAGGCCAACCACGATGTTCCACCGGTCCATCTGCCCCTGATTGATAGCCTGAGTGCCATGATAAAGCCCGCTGGTATCCCCCAGACCAACTGTGTTGGCAGTGGCGAACAGACGGAAGTTTGGATCGGGGCGAATGACCCGATTTTGATCGAGCAGGGTCAGTTTCCCTTCGGTTTCCAACACACGTTGAATAACGAACATCACATCCGGCCGGCCCGCATCATATTCATCAAACACCAACGCCACAGGATGCTGCAAGGCCCAAGGCAGCAGACCTTCGCGAAATTCGGTAACTTGCAACCCATCACGCAGCACAATCGCATCGCGCCCCACCAGATCGATCCGGCTGATATGCGCATCCAGATTGATCCGGATACATGGCCAGTTCAGCCGCGCGGCAACCTGTTCGATATGGGTCGATTTACCGGTCCCGTGATAACCTTGAACCATCACCCTGCGGTTAAAGGCAAAGCCTGCCAGAATCGCCAGAGTGGTATCAGGATCAAACACATAATTGGCATCAAAATCAGGCACGCGTTCATCCGCCTCGGAGAAGGCAGGGACCATCATGTCCGTATCGATTCCAAATAATTCACGCACGCTGACCTGCATGTCAGGTGCAGAAAGGACGGTCTTGTTCGAAGGCTCGATGCTTTTGCTCGTGTCGGTCATTATTCAGCACGCCTAGACGGGAGCGCGCGGCCCTGCAAGCGCGCGTATTCATGCAATGAAGATCAAGACGCGAAGGGGGGCTGCAAGCAATAAGATGCCCAGCCCGATTATTCACGCCAGCGCGCGGGCCTTGCGCAACAATTGATAGGCTTCGACCACCTGCCCCAGCCGCGCTTCATGGCTGCGGTCACCGCCATTGCGGTCCGGGTGGTAACGGCGGACCAATTCTGAATAGCGGCGCCGCAATTTTTGCCGGTCCAACTCGATACTCAGGCCAAGCACTTGTAATGCTTTGGCTTCCTCGGGCGTGAAACGGCCATCAAACGCGGTTTCAGCCTTGCGCCGTGCGCGCGATTTAATTCCGGCGGCGCGGGCGCTGATGGCTGATAATGGATCTTCAAAATCGGCCCAGCGCGGCATGGCATCGGCCATTTCATCGGCCCGGAATGCGCGCGCCGTGCTGCCCCACCCTGCCACAGGCGATTGCGCGGCCAGAATTTCATCCGCATTCATGCCTTCAAACCAATCATAACCGGAATTGAATTGCCGAACATGATCAAGACAGAACCAAAGATATTCGCCCGGCCCGTCAAAATTCGACCCGCCTTGACCGGGCCGTTGACCGGGCGCGCGAAATTCGCCAGCCTCGCGGCATTGGGGCGCATCGCAATCACGCCCTTGGGTTTGGAACCGTCCATGAAATCTGTCGCCGTGCATGGCTCTTTAGGTTGGAGTGGTTTACGCAATTTGCAAATGCAAAAGGACGAATAATGGGCGTGAAGCAGGAAATGGAACAGATTTTACGCGGCGAGTTCGCCCCGGCAAAGCTGGAAATCATCAACGATAGCGCATCCCACATGGGCCATTCGGGCGATGATGGCAGCGGCGAATCGCATTTTACAATTGTGATCGAAAGCGCCGCTTTTTCCGGTGTCACGCGGCTGCAGCGCCAGCGGATGATCAATCAGGCGCTTGGCGATATTCCCGGTCAGCGGGTCCATGCGCTGGCGATCAAGGCAAGCGCGCCGTAAAATGCATCACAATCAAGCCATTGATTAAACATATTATATCGAGATTGCGGAAATAGACGATTGCGGAATTAAAAGGGGGCATCTGATCGATATGGAACAGCAGCGAATCACACTTGCCAATGGCATCCATCTGGATGTGGCTGACATCGGCCCCAAAGATGCACCTGCCTTGATCTTCCTCCACGGATTTCCCGAATCGTACCGGACATGGCGGCACCAGATTGCCCAATTTTCAGACCGGTTCCGCTGCATCGCGCCCGATCAGCGCGGTTATCGCGGGTCTTCCGCGCCGCAGGATATGGCCAGTTACACACCGGACAAATTGATCGGCGATATTTTCTTGATGGCCGATGCGCTGGAGGTGAAAGACTTCACCGTAATTGGCCATGATTGGGGCGGCGCGATTGCATGGGGCGTTGCGCTTGGCGGGCAGATGAATGGCCGGGTCAGCCGCGCGGCTGTAACCAATGCGCCGCATCCCGCGATCTTTCAAAAATTGCTCTATCTTGACCAGCACCAGCGCGCTGCCAGCCAATATATGCGCGTGTTTCGTGATCCTGAAAACGATGCGTTGGTGCGCGAAAAAGGCTTGGCCGCGCTGTTGATGAAGGCGCTCGATTGGGCGCGCTCGCCAGCGATGGAGAATGCAGAACGCGCCGCTTTGCTCAAAGATTGGGCAAAACCAGAAAACGCAATAGCCATGCTGAACTGGTATCGCGCCAGCCCGCTGGTGGTTCCGCCAATGACCGCTCCGTTTGAATTACCGGCCGATTATCGCCCGCCGGCCCTGCCCAATCTGACAATCCCGACTTTGGTTGTATGGGGAATGGATGATCTGGCCCTGCCCCCTGAAAATCTGGATGGGCTGGATGCCATGATTGATGATCTGACCTTGGTCAAAGTGCCTGATTGCGGCCATTTCCTGCCATGGGAAGCGCCGGAAAAATTCAACGCCGCGCTTGAGGAATTTTTGGCGCGGACGGCGGATTAGGCATCGAACGCTTGCACCCATTGCCCCCATCGCGCCATCACAGCAGGCGCGTGCCGGTTTTTTGTCCTGTCCCGCAAACGCTATGCTCAGGCCTCTATTGCTTAGGGCCATATCCGCTTTTGATTGCCCTTTGCCGTCCGCAGCCCTATCTGGCCCGCCATGCCTTCTAATGCCCCGCCCCCGCTAACTTTCGCCGTTCCCAAGGGACGCATCCTCGAAGAAGCGTTGCCCGTAATGGCGCGCGCTAATGTCATGCCTGACGATAGTTTTCACGACAAGGCCAACCGATCGCTCAGTTTTGCCACCACCAGAGATGACATGCGGCTGATCCGCGTGCGCGCTTTTGATGTCGCGACATTTGTGGCCCATGGCGCAGCGCAAATCGGGATTGTCGGTTCCGATGTTATCGAAGAATTTGATTATGCTGACCTTTACGCGCCCGTCGATCTAGAGATCGGACATTGCCGCCTGTCTGTGGCTGAACCAACGGACAGCGTGGGCGGACAGGATAGTGCAAGCCACATCCGTGTGGCGACCAAATATCCGCACATCACCCGCCGCCATTTTGAAGCGCAGGGCATTCAGGCGGAATGCGTGAAATTAAATGGCGCAATGGAACTTGCGCCCAGCCTTGGTCTGTCTGGCCGGATTGTTGATCTGGTTTCAACAGGGGCAACGCTAAAACAGAACGGTCTGGTCGAAACAGATCAGATTATGGATATTACCGCGCGCCTGATCGTCAATCGCGCTGCCCTGAAAACCGATGCGCGCGTGGCGCAATTGGTGGAATTATTCCGGGCCAATGCACAATCAGGGAAAAACACCTGATGCAGATGATCAAAACGCGCGACGCAGGTTTCGAACAAGATTTCCGCAAGATTGTGGACGATCGCCGCGAAAGCGACGGGAATATCGCGCAAGACGTGACTGCGATCATAAATGAAGTGCGCAGCCGGGGCGATGAAGCCTTGGCCGAATACACCGCCCGGTTCGATCACCATGGCTTGGGCCAGGATGATGATTGGCAGGTGCCCGCCGCCGCCTGCCGCGAAGCATTTGATGGCCTTGATAGCGATTTGCGTGATGCGCTGACCCTCGCGGCAAATCGTATTCGTACCTATCACGAAGCCCAGCTTCCCGAAAACCGCGATTATACTGACGAAGCCGGCGTAAGGATGGGTGCACGCTGGCTGCCGGTTGATGCAGCCGGGCTTTACGTGCCGGGCGGGCGGGCTGCCTATCCTTCTTCGCTACTCATGAATGCCATTCCGGCCAAGGTTGCCGGGGTCGAGCGGCTGGTGGTTGTTACGCCCACACCCAAAGGCGCGATCAACCCGCTGGTGCTGGCCGCAGCGCATCTGGCCGGCGCGGACGAGATATGGCCTCTTGGCGGCGCACAGGCGGTTGCCGCCCTTGCCTATGGAACCAAACGGATTGCGCCTGTTGATGTCATTACCGGCCCCGGCAATGCCTGGGTGGCAGAGGCCAAACGCCAATTATACGGCGTGGTCGGAATTGATATGGTCGCTGGGCCATCGGAAATTCTGGTCATCGCAGATAATAAGAATGATCCTGACTTGATCGCTGCCGACTTGCTGAGCCAGGCAGAACACGATCCCCATTCACAATCAATCCTGATTACCGATGACGAGGCATTTGCATGGCAGGTTGAAGACCGGGTCGATGTGCAATCATCGATGCTTTCCACCGGCAAAACCGCGCGCGCAAGTTGGGAAATGCACGGGGTAATCATTGTGGTCGAAAATTTCGATCAGGCAATCACACTTGCCAATCGGCTGGCGGCTGAACATGTCGAACTGGCGGTGGATGCCCCCGATCAGATGTTTGCCAAAATCCGTCATGCGGGCAGCGTTTTTCTTGGCCGTCACACACCGGAAGCCATTGGCGATTATGTGGCCGGGCCCAACCATGTCTTGCCCACAGGTCGCCGCGCCCGTTTTTCCAGCGGATTGTCAGTGCTCGATTTCATGAAACGAACCAGCTTTATTTCCGCCAGCGAAGACGGCATTGCCGCGCTTGGGCCTGCTGGCATCATGCTCGCCAATGCAGAAGGGTTGCCCGCCCATGCCAAATCCATCGAAATGAGATTGAAATGACTGGCCCCCACAATACTGGCCCCCACAATACCGGCCCCAGCAATCAGGCTCCTAAATCACAGGCCCGTTCGGTTGCCCGCCTTGCAGCGGTGCAGGCATTGTATCAGCAGCAAATGGAGGGCACGCAGATTGCCCGTTTGCTCAACGAATTTCATCAACACCGTCTTGGCCGGGAGATCGAAGACGATCAATATGCCGATGCGGAAGTCGATTTCTTCGATGATCTGGTCAGCGGCGTGGATGCACGGCGCGAAGAAATCGACGAATTGGTCCAGTCTAAACTGGCCGAAGGATGGAAACTATCCCGCCTCGACAAGACAATGCTGCAAATTCTGCGTTGCGGAACCTATGAATTGCTGGCCCGCGCTGATGTGACAAAGAAAACCGTCATCAGCGAATATATTGACGTTGCCCATGCCTTCTTCGACGAGAAAGACGCCAAATTCGTCAATGGCGTGCTCGATACATTGGGCAAAAGCGTGCGGAGCTGAATGACAGACGAACTCGACTTCATCCAATCCCTGCGCGCCATCGCCGCCCATCCAGCAGCGCGCGGGCTGGAAGATGACGCCGCAGTCCTGCAGGTTGGTTCTGAAACACTAATCCTGACCCATGATACCATGGTCGAGGGTGTCCACTATTTACCCCAGCAAAATATGGCTGATGTCGCCTGGAAGCTGGTGTCGGTCAATCTGTCCGACCTTGCGGCCAAGGGCGCGCAGCCGCTTGGCGTTCTTTACAGCCATATGCTGGGCGCGAATGATAACCAGTTTCTAGATGGCCTGCGCGAGGCATTGCAGGCGTATAATGTGCCGCTGTTAGGGGGCGACACGACTGCTGGCGGCCCCCCGCGCGCCTTTGGTCTAACCGCAATCGGGCGCGCAACCCACCGCCCTGTCCCGTCCCGTTCGGGCGCAAAACCGGGCGATGGTGTCTATTTAACCGGGCCAGTTGGCGCAGCGATGCTCGGTTTTGAAACATTGCGCGATAATAATGATGGTGACACCGCCGCCTATCGCCGCCCTATTGCGTTGCTGAGGCAAGGCCGCGCGCTCGCGCCGCTGGTCTCTGCGATTATGGATGTTTCTGACGGTTTACTGCTTGATGCCAGCCGCATTGCCAATGCCAGCAAGGTGACGATCAACCTTGATCCGCGCGCAGTGCCAATCGCTGTTCCTGAAAACCGCCGGGATGAGGCGCTACGCTGGGGCGATGATTATCAATTGCTGTTCACCGCACCGGACGCCATCCAATGGCCCGTGCCCGTGCACCAGATCGGCAAAGTAGAGGAATGCGGCCCCTCCCCCCTACTAATCAATGGCGCCGTTCCGCAAAAGGGCGATAGGCTGGGCTTTCGACACTCAAGGTCAATTGGAACGGACTAAAAGCCGTGGAATGCTGCGAGGATTACGGCGTTTGGGGTTGCACATGGTCCCTGCTCCCGTATAGCTGCGACACGTTTTTCGGACCCGCATAAGCGGGCCGTTCGTTAAATAACTCCTAGGGGGGGACCCAAGTGAACCTTGTACTTATCTCAATTGGGCTGGGACTGCTCGCCATTATTTATGGCTTCGTCACCAGCCGTCAGGTGCTCGGCTCTGTCGCCGGCAACGCCAAAATGCAGGAAATCGCTGGTGCAATTCAGGAAGGCGCGCAAGCCTATCTGAGGCGCCAATACACCACCATCGCCGTGGTTGGCGTGGCGATGGCGATCATCGTTCTGATTTTCCTTGGCAGCATTTCTGCAATCGGTTTTGTCGCCGGTGCGATCTTGTCCGGCGTTGCAGGCTTTATCGGGATGAACATCTCGGTTCGCTCCAATGTTCGCACAGCGGCTGCGGCACAATCCGGTCTGCAGGAAGGCCTGACCGTGGCATTCCGCGCCGGCGCTGTCACCGGGATGCTGGTTGCTGGTCTGGCGCTGCTCGCGATTGCAGTGTTCTTCTATGTATTGACCACCACGATGGGCCTTGATCTTACGGTTCTGGCTGAAAAACGTGAAGTGATTGACGGGCTGATCGGCCTGGCATTCGGCGCTTCTTTAATCTCCATCTTCGCACGTCTGGGCGGCGGTATCTTTACCAAGGCTGCCGATGTTGGCGCCGATCTGGTGGGCAAAGTAGAAGCCGGCATCCCCGAGGACGATCCACGCAACCCGGCCACCATCGCCGATAATGTGGGCGACAACGTCGGTGATTGCGCTGGTATGGCTGCCGATCTGTTTGAAACCTATGTCGTAACCGTTGGCGCCACCATGGTGCTGACCGCGCTGCTATTGCCTAGCATTGGCAGCGAAGGTTTGATGGCCTTGATGAGCTTGCCACTATTGGTGGGCGGTGCTTGCATCGTTACTTCGATCATCGGGACTTACATGGTTCGCCTCGGCAAATCGAACAACATCATGGGCGCTTTGTATAAAGGGTTCATCACCACTGCGGTTCTGTCGATCCCCGCGATCTACTGGGCCACTGATTATGCAGTGGGCATGGGCACTTCGTTCACCGTGGGCGATCAGAGCTTCACTGGGATGTCGCTATTTTGGTCGATGATGGTTGGCCTGGCTGTTACCGGCCTGATCATCTGGATCACGGAATATTACACCGGCACACAATATCGCCCGGTGCGTTCCATTGCCAAATCATCGGAAACTGGCCACGGCACCAATGTCATCCAAGGTCTGGCAATCAGCCTTGAATCGACTGCATTGCCCACGCTTGTGATCGTAGTGGGCATCATTGTGACATATCAGCTTGCTGGCCTGATGGGCATTGCCTTTGCGGCAACATCCATGCTCGCATTGGCAGGCATGGTCGTGGCGCTGGATGCTTACGGCCCGGTCACAGACAATGCTGGCGGTATCGCCGAGATGGCTGAAATGGATGACAGTGTTCGGGAAAAAACCGATGCATTGGATGCAGTGGGCAACACCACCAAAGCTGTGACCAAGGGTTATGCCATTGGTTCAGCCGGCCTTGCCGCATTGGTGCTGTTCAGCGCATACACTGCCGACCTGAAGGAGTTCTTCCCTGATCTGCAAGTCAGCTTCAGTCTGGAGAACCCCTATGTGATCGTCGGCCTCCTGCTTGGTGCATTGCTGCCGTATCTCTTTGGTGCAATGGGCATGACCGCAGTGGGCCGCGCTGCGGGCGACGTTGTAAAAGACGTTCGTGCACAGTTCGCATCTGATGCAGGCATCATGGCCGGGACATCGCGCCCCGACTATGCCCGCACGGTGGACCTTGTTACCAAGGCTGCGATCAAGGAAATGATCATTCCATCAATGCTGCCGGTTCTGGCGCCGATCGTGGTCTATTTTGCGATCACGCAGGTGGCAGGTCAGGCCAATGGCTTTGCTGCCCTTGGCGCATTGCTGCTGGGTGTGATCGTTTCGGGTATCTTCGTGGCGCTCTCCATGACCGCTGGCGGCGGTGCTTGGGACAATGCCAAGAAGTACATCGAAGATGGCAATCACGGCGGCAAGGGTTCCGAAGCCCATAAGGCTGCTGTGACTGGCGACACTGTTGGCGATCCATACAAGGATACAGCTGGCCCAGCCGTCAATCCGATGATCAAGATCACCAATATCGTTGCTCTGTTGCTGCTCGCAGCGCTTGCAGCGGCATAATATTTGATCTGACACTAAAACCTGTCAGCCCAATCGGGGCGCGGATGCCAGCTGGTATCCGCGCCCTTTTTGTATGAACCTGCCGCCCGTTAAGCCTTCCTAAGCACCGCGCTGCTATCTGCACTGGCGCGGCGCAGTCTGCCGCGGCGTATAGGGGTTAACGGGTGGCGAGCTTGCCTCTCGAAATCGGCGCGGGCACACGGCCGCTGCATTACGTGCAGCGCGCTGCCTGTTCTGACGGGATTTCAATCGTAAACTGGCGCGACTTCGCTTGCCCCGAAGCGATTGCTGAATGGGATGATCTCGCCCTTAACGCTAGCGAGCCTAATTCCTTCTTCGAAAGCTGGTCGCTCTTGCCCGCCCTCGCCAATCTTGACCGGGATCGATCAGTCCAGCTTATCTTGCTGCGCATCAATGGCAAATTGGTGGGCCTGATGCCGCTGGCACATGCGCGAAGATATTATGGCTACTTGCTGCCCCATATGCACAGCTGGCTTCATCATAATTCCTTTTGCGGCACGCCATTGGTGGCCAAAGGGCACGAGAGCGCATTTTGGGAAGCCTTGTTGGCGCAGGCCGATATGCAGCCCGCAGCGGCCCTTTTCCTCCACCTCAGGCATTTACCTGAAAACGGCCCACTCCACCGCGCACTGCGGGAAATAACCGCGCGGCAAAACCGCCCCATCGCCGCTGTCCACCGCGAAGCGCGCGCCCTGCTGCAATCTGACCAAGGGCCGGATGCATATTTTGATGCCTCAATGAACGGCAAGAAACGCAAGGAATTGCGCCGCCAGCACAGGCGGTTGTCAGAATTGGGCAAGCTACAATTCCATAGACATTGCGACCGCGCCAAAATTGACCAATGGTGCACTGATTTCCTGCGCCTAGAACATGCTGGATGGAAGGGGCGCGAAGGGTCCGCCCTTGCCTGCGCCCCTGCCACTGCGGCAATGTTCCGCACCGCCCTGCACGGCGCGGCCACGCGCGGGCGCGCAGAATTCCTTTGCCTCACGCTGGATGAAAAGCCGATTGCCATGCTGGTGAACTTCCTTGCCCCGCCAGGCAGTTTCTCGTTCAAAACAGCATTTGACGAAGATTATGCGCGCTTTTCGCCCGGCGTCCTGTTGCAACGTGAAAATCTGGCGCTGCTGGACCGCAGCGATATTGACTGGAGCGATAGCTGCGCAGCCGCAGACCACCCGATGATCGAGCGGATCTGGCGTGAAAAACGCACACTCATACACGTCAATATTGGCATCGGCGGCAGATTACGAAAATCATTATACCGCTTGATATTGCGCGCCGAACTTGGCCGATCATGGAAGGGCTCTAGCCATGGATAAGACTGCAACACCGCCAGAGGCGGAAAATATCGAACATGGCATATTCAGCCCAGCCGCGCGGCTGCAATTCGCCGCCGCCTATCCTGAAACCCCGCATATCCTGTCCCAAAAACTCGCCAATCACCCTTTGTTGATGCTGGATGCATTGGCACAATTGGGCGAAGGGCTGCCCGAAAATTCGGTGGAGTATAATCGCGGCGATTTACCTATCGGGATGGATGGAAAGCCCGGTGATACGGGCCTGAGCGTTGGCGAGACAATCCGAGAAATCGCCGCCGCCAATAGCTGGGCAGCACTGAAAAATATTGAACAAGTGCCAGATTACGAACAATTGCTTTTATCACTGCTGGGTGAATTGCGCGGCGAAATCGAGGCGAAGACTGGCACTATGTTGCGGCCGCAAGGCTTTATCTTCATCTCGTCGCCAAATGCAGTGACACCTTATCACTTCGATCCAGAACATAATATCCTGCTGCAAATCAGCGGGTCCAAAACCATGACGCAATTTCCCGCTGGCGATGCCCATTTTGCAGCAGACATTGTGCATGAAAATTATCATGGCGGCGGGGCACGTGAATTACAGTGGAAAGACACGCTGGCTGCTTCGGGGCAGGAATTCACCCTATCTCCTGGTGATGCGGTTTTTGTGCCGGTTATGGCGCCTCATTTTGTCCGAAATGGCCCTGTCAGTTCAATTTCATTGTCGATTACCTGGCGCAGCAAATGGAGCTTTGCCGAGGCAGAGGCCCGCGGTTTCAATCGCCTGCTGCGCAAGGCCGGGTTGAAACCAGCAGCGCCGGCCCGCTGGCCCAATATGAACCGTGGCAAGTCGCTCGCCTTTCGTATTCTGCGCAAATTTTCCAGTGCACGTTGACCTTCGTGCAAGCACCAAGCAAAGCGGCTGAATGAATCAATCACCCACTGCAGAAGACCTTGTCGCCAGTCTTGTCCGGCTCCTGACTGTTCAACCGGATATTGGATCTGCCCCAGAATCCGCCGATCCCGATCATTTTACCGGAGATCCGCAAATAGGCGGTGTCGGCCGAGTATTTGGCGGGCAAGTCATAGCGCAAGCATTGCAAGCTGCACAAAGATCTGTCCCCGAAGAAAAGGTCGCCCATTCACTGCACGCTTATTTCCTGCGCGGCGGCCAAGAAGGGCCGGCAATCGATTATTCAATTGCACGCGATTTTGATGGGCGCAGTTTTGCCAATCGGCGTGTCGTTGCCAGCCAGAATGGCACACCGATCCTCAATTTAACCGCCAGTTTCCAAAAACCGGAAAGCGGGTTGGAACATCAAGAATTCCCGATGCCCGATGTCACCGGGCCCGAGGAACTAAAATCCGACATGGAGCAACGCCAGACGTTCCTCGATATGATACCAAATGTCACCGAGGACCAGCGCCGGATGGTTCTGCGGCCACGCCCGATAGAAATGCGCACTGTCGAGCCGCTTCATTGGATGAATAAAGAACCCCGGCAGGCACGCACACACACTTGGGTTCGAACAGTGGCGCCTTTGCCCGATGATCCCGCGCTCCACCGCGCAGTGATTGCTTATGCCAGCGATTTAACCCTGCTTGGCAACAGCATTTTGCCCCACGGGCTGAGCATGATGCGCGAAGAAGTAAACGTGATCAGTCTGGATCATGTGGTCTGGTACCACAGCCCGGCCCGCGCTGATGACTGGCTGCTTCATGTAACCGACAGCCCATGGACTGGCGGCGGCAGGGGTTTCAACCGCGGCAGCCTCTACACCCGCGATGGAACCTTGGTGGCCAGCATAGCGCAAGAAGGCGTGGTGCGGCGCCGGATTAAGCGCGATTGATAAAGCCATCATCATTGGCAGGATGATATCCTCCATCCCAATCGGGAAAAGAAGGAAAAACGGCGGGAAGATAGCGGCTGCGGGACTGGCCGCCCAATGCAGCCGCCCCGCCTATGGCATCACAAAAACGCCTAATGCGCAACAAACAGCGGGAATTGCGGCCCACTCAACATCTTGCGCGTAACGCCGCCAAATACACCTTCGAGCAAACGCGGCCGCCCATAAGCGCCCATGACCACATAGCCCGCCTTTCTAGAATGGGCCGATGCCATCAATGTTTCTGCTGGATGGCGGCCCTCATCGGGAAGCTCGACCATTTCGCATTCAATCCCGTGCCGCGACAGATATTCAGCCCCTTGGGTCGACGGCAAATCTTCCCCGTTCCGGTCCCGTTTTTCAACAACAGTGGCAAGCGAAACGCGATTGGCCTTGCCCAGCAGCGGAACAGCCGCGCGCAGAGCATTCGCCGCTTCGGCCGATCCATCCCAACAAACAAACGCATCTGCTGCAGGATCAAAGCTTTTCACAGCATCAGGCACAACCAGCAGTGGAGTGCGGGCGTGAACGGCAAGTGTGCCCACCAAATAGGATGGCACACCTTCGCGCCTGCCGGGTGCATCCGCCCCCATGATCACCAGATCATTGAGCGAAGCATGTTCGATCAACCGATTATCCATCATCCCGGTTTCGGCAATCCAATCCCACCGGACATCCTCATGTTTCAGCCGCTTTTCAATGTCCTGACGAAGTTTGGCAGCCTGTTCCCGAAGATGCGGCAGCATCTCCAAGACTATCGAACCATAAAAATCGCCCGGCATCACAACTTCATAATTGACCGCCTGCAAACAACTAAGATGCGCATTGAAGGACCGCGCCAGATCAAGCGCAACCTGCAGCCGGCTCTCAAGGCCATCATCATCATAGATGTGTAGTAAAATCGATCGCATTGTCATTCTCCCGGCGGCGGCCTGATGAGGGCGGATCCGATTGGCGGGGACAGGCCTGACTATCCGCCAACGGATTTGTTTCTGGCAATGGTATCACTATTCTTCAGCTATCATTATGCTCCGGCCAAATCAGCCCGGCTTTGATCTATATCAATCAGTTCAACTATTATTTCCATCAATATCAAACGCATGCGTTTCAGCCGTTCGTATGGTAATAATCATACACCGTTTGTGCAATCGCCTCGCTCACACCGGGCGCGCGCTGGAGATCTTCCAACGAAGCGGCCCGCACTTTGCCTGCTGTGCCAAAATGCAGCAGCAACGCACGTTTACGGGTTGGCCCGATGCCCGGAATTTCATCCAGCGGCGATGCACTGATCGCGCGGCTGCGTTTGGCGCGGTGGGCACCGATGGCGTATCTGTGAACCTCATCCCGCCACAGCTGAAGCTGGAACAACACCGGCGAATTGATCGGCAGGGTCTTTTCGCGGCCATCGGGAAAATGGAATGTTTCGCGCCCTGCATTGCGGTCTTCACCCTTGGAAATTGCGATCAGCGGGACATCTTCGATCCCCAGCTCCGCCAATGTATCGCGGACAGACGACATCTGCCCCTTGCCCCCGTCAATCAGCACCAGATCCGGCCACATCCCTACGCCATCTACGCTAGCCTTCCGATCAGGGTCTTCCTTCATCGCCCGGGAAAAACGGCGGTGCATCACCTCTCGCATCATCCCGAAATCATCATTGGTCTGCGCTTGTTTGATGTTAAACTTGCGATACTGATTTTTGATAAAGCCTTCCGGCCCCGCCACGATCATCCCGCCCACTGCGTTTGCACCTTGAATATGGCTGTTATCATACACTTCTATGCGGCTTGGGATGTCGCCTAATTCCAGAAATTCGGCCAGTTCGCGCAGAACCTTGGCCTTGGTGCCCCGTTCAGCCAGCCGCCGGTCAAGCGCCTCCTCTGCGTTGCGGCGGGCCTGCTCCATCAGTCGGCGGCGGTCACCGCGCTGGGGAATCGAAATTTCCACCTTATGGTCCGCCGCGCTTGCAAAGGCTTCTTCGATAAGCGCCTGATCAGGCATCTTACGATCGACCAGAATGGTGCGCGGAGGCGGTACTTCTTCATAAAATTGCGCCAATACAGTGGCCAAAACCTGCGCCTCGCTCACATCTTGCGTATGGCTGGGGAAAAAGGCCCGGTGCCCCCAATTTTGCCCGCCACGCACGAAAAATGCTTGTATCCCCATTTGCCCACCCTTCGCGGCCAGCGCAAAAACATCGGCATCACCAACACCATTGGCGTTGATTGCCTGACTGCCTTGAATAAAGGTTGCAGCACGCAAACGATCACGCAGCATTGCTGCGCTTTCAAAGTCGAGTTTTTCCGCCGCAACGGCCATCTGACTTTCGATTTTTTTCTGCACAGCAGAAGATTTACCGCCAAGGAAATCCTGCGCTTCTTGCACTAGCTCTGCATAATCCTCAGGGCTGATCCGGCCCACACAGGGCGCTG
>Ga0209345_10001350_pt1 | contig 29431 bp, 21 predicted proteins | sample Cruoilmetagenom7_FD_187294 | JGI IMG/M metagenome (GOLD analysis project Ga0209345, IMG submission 187294) | Oil polluted marine microbial communities from Coal Oil Point, Santa Barbara, California, USA - Sample 7 (SPAdes) (version 2) | ecosystem: Environmental > Aquatic > Marine > Oil seeps ...
TAAAGAAAAATCAGCCTGAATAGTGCGACTAGGACTTGAACTATTAAGGCTGATTTTTCTTTATGAGTGAGCTTTTTAGATTCTTCCTCATCAAAATCAACCAGGATGTTACGAACATTTTCTGGGATTAATGCACCGTAGCCAAACCACCCTGTTTTTTCCAGTAATACGCAAGTGACAAGACCACAAAATAATACTGGCATAGTAACTGGTGCCATTACCAGGAAGAACTCTACAAAGTTCCAACCAGCTTTTTCTGCAATTAATAGGTTTTGTGGTTCACCTACTAGGGTACAAACACCACCCAATGCGGTGCCTACTACGCCATGCATGATCAGACTGCGAAGAAATTCGCGAAAGCCTTCTAAGTCTTCGCGGTGGTATTCCTGAACACCCGAGTCATTGGAGTGGTCATGATCGTGATGGACTTCCTTTCCAGAGGCCACTTTGTGATAGACCGAATAAAATCCCACAGCGACACTGATTAATACCGCTGTTACCGTCAGCGCATCAAGAAAGGCCGACAATACCGCGCCAGCGAGGCAGAAAAGTAGTGACAGCATTGCTTTGGAGCGAACTTTGATCAGAAGTTTGGTAAACGTAAATAGCAGCAGCTCACGCATAAAGTAGATGCCTGCCACCATAAACATTAACAATAGAATCACTTCGAAATTGGCTAATGCCTCGTGGTAAACCGTTTCTGGCTGTGCCAATCCAAGCAGAACCGCTTCAATGGCTAGTAATCCCCCCGGTTGTAATGGGTAGCACTTAAGTGCCATGGCTAAAGTGAAAATAAATTCTACGATTAGCAGCCAGCCCGTAATAAAAGGCCCTACGGTGTAGACGAGAATTGGATTAACTACCAAGAATGCCAAAATAGTGTATTTATACCACTCAGGCGAGTTGCCCAGAAAGTTTTTAGTGAAGGCCTGAAGCATTGGCTGAGGCATGAGCTGATCCTTATTTTTTTTTAGCTGTTTTGTTTGGCTTAAATGAGGAGAATATAGTGTTATTATCGCCTTGTTAGCTTTAGGCGAACGGTATAACGGGGCAGGCATTTTTGCAAGTATTAGCCATCGACATTAATGGATAACGTGTAGCTATGTATTCAATCAGTAAACAGGCACTGGAATTGGTGCGAGATGAACTCCAAATCGAAATCGAGAGCTTGCTAGTGGTTCTTGATCAATCTTCACCTATTGGAGATATGGAACCCCTAATGACGGGGCTGGGACATGTAAATGGTGTTTTTTCACTATTGCAGATGGTTGGTGGTGTCTGCTTTGTTACAGAGATTATGGCGTTACTTCAGGAATCTGCAGAAGATGATGAGTTGCCAGAAAAACACTGGGATGTCGTAGTCAATGCTATCAAATTACTGCCTGGCTACTTTCAACAAATTCAGTACTCAGAAAGGGATAATCCCCTATTATTGTTGCCAGAAATTAATGAATTGAGGCATTGTTGTAGGAAGCCGTTGAGGGATGAGCACTCCTTTATGGTTGAGCTGTTGCCTGAAAAGCCTATCGTGTCGCTGATTATGGATAAGGAGGCAGAGCAACTGGACGTTATTCGACTTGCTCGTCATCTATTCCAAAAAGGCTTGATCCATGCTGTGCGTGGTAGTGGCCGTAAGGCTGCAGTAAAAATAATGGCCCATGGTATTCACCGTTTAAGAAAAGCAATGACCGATGAATCAGAATTATTGTATTGGTCCGCGGTATTTGAAGTGCTGGGGGCATTGTATCGAGGAGCTCTTGGTTTTGAGCAAACCCGTTTGCGTTCACTGATGGCGATAGAGCGTCAGTTAAAAATGTTGTCTGAAAATGCTTCTCATGAAAAAAGTTATCCCGAAGCACAGCAAATGGCCATGATGACGCATTTTTTGCTTTCAGGCTGTAGCACAGAAAGTGCTCAAAAATTGCGTAGTCGTTTGGGAATGGAACCGCTCGAGTTTTCTGCCAAAGATATCAACAGTCTTCGGGCGCATATGGTGGCAGACGGTGGCACAAATTTCCGTGAAACCATGTTGGTACTAAATGATAAATATGATGAATTAAGTTTTGTTCTTGATGAGCTTGTAATGAATCCTGAGCACAGCGCTGAGTCTCGAAAGCAGTTACATGAAGGGTTTGCTGGCGCTTCAGATGTTTGCCTAATGATGGGGCTTTCACAAGTGGGACAGCGGTGCGGTCAGCATACTGAAGCATTAAGGGAAACCCCCGCAGATGCTGTTGTGTCAGAAGAATTAATTGATGAAATGGTCAATACGCTACTTTATATGGATTCCATTATTGTTGAATTACGGGATCGATCACCTTCAGAAGAAGAGTTGCAGCAAATTAATCAGAAACCATTTAAAACCATTATTGAGTCCAACGTGGTGAATCATGCTGAAAGGCGCGCAATTCAAGAAACTCTTGTCAATCTTGCTGAGGTAATGCGAGTGTCTGGAGAGTTCTGTGATGGAATGGTGGATGATGGCATAGCTATTCATAGTGACCATCAGTCAATTATAGATAACTTCAAAGCCATAGTAGGTTCTGTCGATATGCTTGGGCTTGGGCGAGCTTCAGCAGTGGCTAAACGTTGTCACAGTTATTTTGAACAGCATTTTGGTGAAGGTCAGGAGGGTGTGCCTGAAGAAATGATGGATGTGTTTGCTGATGCCGTGGTGAGCCTGGAATACTACCTGGATAACCGACGCTGGGATCCTGGTTTTGATGATTCAGTATTGAGTGTGGCTGAGGCATGCTTGGTAAAGCTGGAGTCGTAATTATAGTCGGACATAAATAAATAGTAGCGCCAAAAAAACACGTTTTTTGAGAGGTTTTAAACCAGAATCACTTTCAAACATGGAGAGCAGTTATAGCTGACCATTTTTATCCCTGTTCCAGTTTGCCAGTTGATATAGTTCTGGAGCCGTTGTTTGTGGTCGTTTCCCGGCAACAGTTACTTTGCCGAAAGGGTAGTCAGCAGATTATCTATGAAACAAGTCAGCTTTCCTTTGACTTAGTATTAGATGAGAAAGTGCCAGAGGGGTCGTCACTAGAAGTTCTGATAGTAGATGGTCAAACCAAACATTTACTGGGGCTGTACAATCATCGACCTTGCTATGCAATTTCAATTCCTAGGGGTAGCTCGGCGCCAAAGGACTTTGAATGGCGGACCTTAAGATCTTTCCTTAGCTATGTGGATGACCTGCACTTTGACCTTGCAGGTAGAGCCTGCCAAATTGTTAGTTGGGATAGAGAACACCGCTTCTGCGGTTATTGTGGTCAGCAGACTAAAGCTTCTCAGACTGATTATGCGCGGACTTGCCGTAACTGCGAACGGCAGTTTTATCCGAGAATATCACCCTGTGTCATTGTGGTTATTGGCCGCGAAGATCATTGTCTGTTGGCTAGAAATATTTCATGGGAAAAAAACTATTTCAGCGCACTGTCAGGTTTTATTGAAGCCGGTGAAACGGTTGAGCAAGCTTTGCATCGTGAAGTCAAGGAAGAGGTCGGGATAGAAATAAAAAACCTTAAGTATTTTTCCAGTCAGCCCTGGCCATTCCCAGGGCAGTTGATGCTTGGTTTTCATGCGGTTTATCAGTCGGGAGAGATTCAGGTGGATAAACGGGAGATCGCCGAAGCCGATTGGTGGCACTACCAAAATTTACCGCCATGCCCTGGTATACATACATTATCCGGTCGTCTCATAGAACACTTTGTTAATCAGTGTACAGCTCAAGGTTAATGGTGTTATGTCGCAGCTGCCTTCAACACTGACTTCTCCAACATTATTAGCCCTGATGGTAGGCATTGTACTGTTTATTGTGTCGATTTTTCTGTTGCTGAAAGGACGAGCTCTTGGCGCCATCTTTCGAGCAATTCCAGCCTTACTACTTTTAGTTATTGCTATCACATTAACACTGGGTAGCCTGGATATAATGAGTTATCGCCAGCTTCTGAAAGAAACTTCAGTGGCAACACTACATTTTGAGCAAGTTTCAGCTCAAACCTATAGTGTGATGCTTATAGATAAAAATAATCAGCGACATTACTTTCAGCTTAATGGTGATCAGTGGCAAATGGATGCTCGGATTATTCGCTGGCATCCAAACTTAGCTCGTATTGGTTTTAAATCGATTTACCGGATGGAACGTTTGAGTGGTAGATATAGCGACATTACGCAGGAATTAGATTCAAAGAGAACGGTTTATCCCATTGATATTAGTAGTTATAGACTGGATACCTGGTACTGGTTCAGGCAAATTAAGTGGTTGCACCAATGGGTGGATGCTAGTTATGGGTCTGCTACTTATGTGCCTATGATTGATGGTGCTATCTATGAAGCCAAAATGGGTTATTCCGGGCTGTCGGCTCATCCAGTGAATGACAAAAGCAGACAGGCAGTGACTGCCTGGCAATGATACACTCGCCGGTCTATTTATATTGTCAACCAAGCTTAAAGTTGATCGAATCAAAGTTGAAATATTTAAAGCTACATAGGGAGTTAGGTGTTGGAATTTATATCTGAATACGGTTTGTTTTTGGCTAAGGCTGCTACCGTAGTAGTCGCCGTCATGATAATTGTTGGTATTTTGGCGGGTCTTCGTGGCCGGGTGCATAAGCATGCTCGCGGGGAGCTAGAGATTACTCATATCAATGAAATCATGGATGATATGGGTGACGCATTACATGCGGCTATGTTGAACCCTTCAGAGCAGAAGCTGCTTAAAAAACAAAAAAAGAAAGAAGTAAAAGCTAATAAGAAAGCTCCTTCAGAAAAAAGGCGGGTTTTTTTACTGAACTTCAAAGGGGATATGAAAGCATCTGCCGCAGCAAATTTACGTGAAGAAATTACTGCAGTCTTAAGCCAGGCCCAAGCTGAGGACGAAATCGTTGTTCGGTTAGAAAGTGCCGGAGGCATGGTTCATAGCTATGGGTTGGCCGCCAGTCAGTTAGACCGTATTAAGAAAAAAGGTATTCCCCTGACCGTTTGTGTAGACAAGGTGGCCGCTAGCGGTGGTTATATGATGGCTTGTGTTGCAGACAAAATTCTTGCTGCACCTTTCTCTATTCTTGGTTCTATTGGAGTTGTGGCCCAGCTGCCAAACTTTAATCGGTTACTAAAAAAGCATGATGTAGACGTTGAACTGCACACGGCTGGTGAACATAAGCGTACTCTAACCATGTTTGGTGAAAACACCGATGAAGGACGAGAAAAGTTTGTAGAAGACCTGGAAGATGTTCACGAGCTTTTTAAGAATTTTGTTTCTCAGCACCGAGAAAGTGTCGACATTAGTACCATTGCTACCGGTGACATTTGGCTGGGAACACGTGCAAAGGAGTTGGCATTGGTAGATGAATTGATGACCAGTGATGAATACCTGGTTGAACTCTCAGGAGACGCTAATGTTTATGAAGTGAAATATGCTCATCATAAAACTTTGCCTGAGAAAGTAGGACTTGCCGCTGAAAGTAGTGCAGATAGACTTTTATTGCGCTGGTGGAATAGGCTATGTTCTAGAGAGTTTATTTCCTGAGATTACATATAATTAAAAAGGCGGCATTAGCCGCCTTTTTAGTTTCGTCTCAATTTCTCGCTAACCGCAATGGGATTGGGGAAATTGAAAATAACAATATAGCTGGATGCCAGAAAGGTGAGGATAGCTGCCGCCTGGATCAGATGTGACGCCTGAACACTAATCAATGCTGTATCAAAGGCTACGTAGGCGATTAATAGGGAAAATTCACTGATTTGTCCCAACCGAAAGCCGATATCCCAAGCCAAAACCTTTTTCTCACTTTGCCGACCTAGTAAAAATCTGAATACTGCAGGTTTTAGTGTGAGCATGGCGATACCTAGAACTACTGAAGCTAACGCAATTTCTGGCAATAGTCCAAGGTTGAAGCCTGCACCCAATGAGAAGAAAAACATAATCAGAAAAAAATCACGGAGTGGTTTAAGCGTCAATGCAATATGTTGAGAGATAGGGCTGGATGCAATGGTTATACCTGCCAAAAAAGCACCAATTTCACGGGACAGCCCGAGAACTTCTGCCAGCTCTGACAGCCCCATACACCAGCCAATAGCCAGCAGAAATATGTATTCACCCATGCGGTCAAATTTGGCAATTAATTTCAGTAATACCCACTTTACAAAAGCCCAAGCAAACAATATTAGTAGAGGTAGAGCCAACAGCGTAACGCCAATTTGCATAACATCGATACTACCGCCTTCACCACTGAGCAATATCAATAAGACGAAAATGGCTAAAAAGTCTTGCATTAACAGCAAGCCGATCATCATTTCGCCGATATGACGATGGTGCAAAATAGTGGTGGGTAGCAGCTTGATGCTAATAATTGTGCTCGAAAACATCATGGCAGAGCCAATGATGAGACACTCGATAATGGTGTAACCGAACAGGTAGGCAATAAGGTAGCCGACTACTGCAAATGAAAAGGAGCTAATAAGTGTAACGACCGTAACTTTTTTTAGTGCGGCCATTAGAGATTGAGGTTGAAGATCAAGCCCTAGCAGAAACAACAGAAAAATAATGCCAATCTCGGAGATTTCCGAGAGCAAGTGGACATCCTGAACCCAGCCTAAGCCATAAGGACCAATCAATGCTCCTAGTGCAATATAGGCAACAAGGAGGGGTTGGCGGCCATAAATTGCCAGTGAGGCAACAATGGCAGAACCGGTAAAAATTAGAAAGAACGATTGAAAAACTGCTTCGTCCATAAAAATCCCCTTATACCTTATTGTGAGCGATGGGGCCTAAGGCAGCAAGTTCCCTCTTGAAATAAGTAATAACTGGAAGGGGTTATATTACGTTGCGCTTACTAGCTTTGATGGCTGTCATTTCTACGGAATAAGGCTTCTGGCTGGTCTATTGAACTCTGATAGGTTATGTCAAAATCATTGAGTGCCTGACAGGCAGCTTCCAAATTAGTCCCTTCTTTTAAGTCAAAAGAATTGAAGCCGCAGCGCTTGAGATAAAACAGTTGATCTTGAATCGCATTGCCAATAGCGCGCAGTTGGCCGGTATAGCCGTAACGTTCTTTGAGTAGGCGACCAATAGAAAAGCCCCGGCCATCCATAAATGATGGGAAATTGACAGCAATAAGAGGAAACAAATTGGCTTCATGGCCGATAGCTTCCACCTCTTCTTCACTGTCAATCCAGATACCTGCACACATCAAGTTTAGGCTGTCTCCCTTATCCAGGTAGTACTGCATGGGGAGTAGTACCTTTGCCATGGGAAGTTCTCCCTCAAAATCTTTGTCAATGATAACCCAGGTATCGTCGACTACCTGATCACCTTTAATTATTTTAGGCATCGGTAGACTCCTTTGAATTAGCAGGTTTTTTTGGATAAACACGTTCTTTGAATGGAGTAATTCCAATACGACGGTAAGTCTGAACAAAGGGTTCTTCGTTTGTGCGATTTTCTACAAAGACGTCAAGAATGTTTTCGATGACTTCAGGCATGTCGTCCCTGCCAAAAGATGGCCCAAGTACGTTGCCTAGCGTTGTATCTGTATCGGAGTTACCGCCGAGTTGAACTTGATAAAATTCATCACCTTTCTTATCGACACCAAGAATACCAATGTTACCTACATGGTGGTGTCCACAGGCATTCATACAGCCTGAAATATTTAGTGATAGATCACCTAGGTCGTATACATAGTCCATATCGTCAAACTTGCGCTGTATAGCTTCAGCTACTGGGATGGATTTTGCATTGGCTAGAGAGCAGAAATCACCACCAGGGCAGCAGATCATATCTGTCAGTGTTCCAATATTTGGTGTGGCAAATCCCCCAGACTTGGCATTTTTCCAAAGTTCAAATAGGTCAGATTTTTTAACATCAGCTAAGACTAAATTTTGGCTATGGGTCGTACGAATTTCACCAAATGAGAACGAGTCAGCCAAATCAGCAATAGTGTCTAGCTGGGCATCGGTAATATCACCAGGAGCTACTCCTGTTGGTTTTAATGACAGGGTGACAGCGGCATAGCCGGGTACTCTGTGAACATGAATGTTTCGTTGCAGCCATTTTTCAAAGGCAACGTTATCGCTTGCCTGAGCCTTTAGCTGTTGCTCAGCCTCATTGTCATCTAATGTTTCATAATTGGGTTGGGTAAAGAAACCTTTGATCCGGTTTATTTCTTCCTGGGTGAGGTCACAGGGTATTTTTTTTGTGTATTTCCACTCGGCCTCTACTTCTTCGGCAAATACCTCAGGGGTCCAGGCACGTACCAAAATTTTAATCCGAGCTTTATATTTGTTTGCCCGGTTACCATGGCGGTTGTAGACACGTAGGATGGCATCTAAATAAGAAAGTAGGTCTTCTTGAGGAAGGAACTCACGGATGACACTACCGACAACAGGTGTACGTCCAAGGCCTCCACCGACCAGAACTTTAAATCCAATCTTATTTTTATTATTTTTAACAATCTGGATACCGATGTCGTGTACTTGAATAGCCGCACGATCACCTTCTGTTCCCGAAACAGCAATTTTGAATTTGCGGGGTAGGAAAGCAAACTCCGGATGGAAAGTGGACCATTGACGGATCATTTCACACCAGGGGCGGGGATCTTCAAGTTCATCCTGAGCAATACCGGCGAACTGATCTGTTGTGGTATTACGGATACAGTTGCCGCTGGTTTGAACCGCATGCATTTGGACTTCTGCGAGTTCAGCTAGGATATTGGGTACTTCTTCCAGCTGTGGCCAGTTAAATTGAATATTCTGACGGGTGGTAATGTGGCAATAGCCTTTGTCATAGGTACGAGCAATATGGGCCAATTTGCGGAATTGTTTTGAATTCAATAGGCCGTAGGGCACGGCAATACGCAACATAGGCGCCAGACGTTGTACGTACAGACCATTTTGAAGGCGTAAGGGCAGGAATTCCTCTTCGGCCAAATCTCCGGCTAAGTAGCGGTCTGTTTGTCCGCGGAATTGAGCAACTCGCTGCTCAATAATTTTTTGGTCATTTTCGTTGTATATGTACATAAAATAGTTACATAAATTGTAGGGTTTTTAGTGTGTTTGCTGTATATGTGACAGCAGAAAGGCGCGAATTCTACAGGGAATGATTCAGCTTGTCAGTGGGGTAGGGATAATAGCGTGTAGATCAGTAATTTAAAGGAACTTTTCTCTCTATGATCATTGAGTTAGGGAATAACAACAGGGATATTAAGCTTGCACAAAAGGGGACAATATAAAATGATGCTGATACAATTGCGCCCGCTTAAGACAGAGCTTTGTTTTAAAACAAGCTTTAGGTCCTAAAATAAGATTTGATAGCAAATAATAATTAAGTTCCAGTAGCAAATGAGGTTTAGAATATGTCTGATGTCACAACTCAACAATCAGAACAGAAAAATAGTGATAGCTGTGCAGATGCTATGGCAGCTATTGCATCTGTAAGTATATTTATCATTGCAGTAATTTTTTGGATCAGTAATCAGTAAGTTAAAGACGTTAATTGGTTATTAATTAAAAGCAGGGATTAAAAACAGTCGTTTAGAAGTTTTAGATCACCTAAAAAAAGTGGCCATCAATGCCGCTTTTTTTATGTCTGTACTTATCTCAGAAGGTTATGAAAGACTTAGGCGAAAGGTTTAGATAAGAGCCTAGTGTGAATAAAAGTATTTAGAGCCCGGCATTGCTCAATACTATTTTGATGATCAAGACAATAGAGCCTATAAAGATAGTAGTGAAGATAAGACCTGCCACGATGTAGGCATAAATATTCCCATGCTTAAAGTCTCTTACACGGTTTTTATTACTTTGTACCCCAAGAAAAGCGGCCATAGTACTAAGTACAATTTCCCAGAAAGAGGGCTCGCGCTCCTCTACCTCGATACTGTCCATCTCTTCTTTTGTTGTCTTTTTGCTAGATTCATCCATTTAAGAGCCATCCATTATTGAGCTTAACCAGCGTTTAAGTTCTTCGCTGGGAATCCCTTTTCTGGATGCTAGACTCTCCAGTTGGTCCTGCTGAATTTTACCCATGTTGAAATATGTAGATTTTGGGTGAGAAAAATACCAACCGCTCACTGATGCAGCCGGCATCATAGCAAAACTTTCTGTCAATGAGATTCCGGTATTATTGCTAGCATCTAATAGTGTGAAGAGTGATTGTTTTTCAGTGTGATCTGGACAGGATGGATAACCTGGCGCAGGTCTAATTCCCTGATATTGTTCTTTGATCAGGGCTTCGTTATTCAGGGTTTCATCATCGGCATAAGCCCAAAACTCTTTGCGTATTCGCAGGTGCAAATGTTCTGCAAAAGCTTCTGCTAATCTGTCTGCCAGAGCTTTCACCATAATGCTGTTGTAATCGTCCCCTTTAGCCTGGTACTCACGGGCCAATTGTTCTACTCCTAGACCTGTCGTTACTGCAAAGGCACCGATGTAGTCACTGATTTTTGTGTCTTTAGGCGCGATAAAATCAGCCAGTGATTTCATTTCACTGGAAGCGCCCAACTTTTGAGTTTGCTGTCGAATGTGGTAAAGGGTAGAAAGTATTTCTGTGCGGGATTCGTCAGCGTAAACCTCAATATCATTACTATCTACAGTATTTGCTGGCCATAGGCCAAAGGCGGCACAGGCTTTGATCTGTTTCTCAGCGACCAGCTGTTTCAGCATTGTCTGAGCATCTTCAAAAAGATTGCGGGCCGCTTCGCCAACTTTTTCGTCATCGAGAATTTTTGGGTATTTCCCTGCTAGTCCCCAGGTGATGAAAAAAGGTGTCCAATCGATGGTGTCTATTAATGCTTCGAGCGGATAATCATTCAGTACCTGCACTCCCAGAGAAGTGGGGATAGGGGGGGTGTAATTATCCCAGTCTAACTTCAGTCCTGCTGATGTTGCCGCGGCGAAGGAAAGAGTTTTCCCTTTGGGTTTGCGATTAGCTGTACGAATACGTACTTGTTCATATTCCGACTGGATGTCAGTAACGTAGGCATCCCGTTTTTCCTTACTCAGCAATTTAGTGGCGACACCTACTGCACGAGACGCGTCAGGAACATAAATGGTTTGGTTGCGCTGGTATTTGGGGTCAATTTTTACTGCAGTGTGTGCTTTGGATGTGGTGGCTCCACCGATTAGAAGAGGGAATTTCAGCTCTCGGCGTTCCAGTTCACTGGCAAAATGCACCATTTCATCTAGCGATGGTGTGATCAGCCCTGATAGCCCAATAATATCGACATTTTCTTTCAACGCAGTGTCTATAATTTTTTCAGCGGGCACCATCACTCCGAGGTCAATCACCTCGTAGTTATTACAACCCAGTACAACGCCGACAATATTTTTACCGATATCGTGAACATCACCTTTTACTGTGGCCATGAGTATTTTGCCATTCGCTTTGGCGCCGTCTTGCTTTTCTTCTTCAATGAAAGGCTGAAGGTGGGCAACAGCTTGTTTCATAACTCGGGCAGATTTAACCACCTGGGGCAAAAACATTTTGCCCGCACCGAATAAATCACCCACCACATTCATGCCATCCATTAACGGCCCTTCAATCACATGAAGTGGTCGCTCTACGGATAGTCGGGCAGCTTCAGTATCTTCAATGATAAAGTTGGTAATACCTTTAACTAATGCATGCTCAAGGCGTTTTTCTACAGGCCAGCTGCGCCATTCAAGGTTTTCTTTTTTCTCTTCACGGTTACCATCACCACGGTGTTTTTCAGCGATATCTACCAGTTGCTCGGTGCCATCTGGGTGACGATTGAGAATGACATCTTCAACCTTATCGCGGAGTTCATCAGGTAAATCGCTGTAGACGGCAAGCTGGCCGGCATTAACGATACCCATGCTTAAACCCGCTTCAATAGCATGAAGCAAAAATACCGAGTGGATCGCCTCGCGTACCAGATTATTGCCACGGAACGAGAACGATACGTTACTGATGCCACCGGAGATCAATGCGCCAGGTAGGTTTTGCTTAATCCAGCGGGTGCCTTCGATAAAGTCAACCGCATAGTTGTTGTGTTCTTCAATGCCCGTGGCTACGGCAAAGACATTGGGGTCAAAAATAATATCGTTGGGGTTGAAGCCCACCTGATTGACCAGAATGTCATAACTGCGCTGACAAATTTCTTTTCTGCGTTCTAAGTTGTCCGCTTGTCCATCGGTGTCAAAGGCCATAACCACAACGGCAGCACCGTATTTTTGGCACAATTTTGCCTGCTTAATAAATGGTTCTTCACCTTCCTTCATACTGATGGAGTTAACAATACATTTGCCTTGAGCCCATTTGAGTCCCGCTTCGATAACATGCCATTTTGACGAATCTATCATCAATGGAATACGGGATATATCCGGCTCAGAAGCAATCAGTTTCAGGAACGTGGTCATTGCATGAACGGCATCGAGCATGCCTTCATCCATATTGATGTCGATGACCTGAGCACCACCTTCGACCTGCTGTCGTGCTACATCTAAGGCTGTGTCGTAATCTTCTTCAAGAATCAATCGTTTAAATCGGGCAGAGCCGGTGACATTGCAGCGCTCACCGACATTCACAAATAGCGAGTCAGCAGTGATATTGAAGGGTTCCAGACCGGATAGGCGGCAGGCAGGTTCTATTTCGGGTATTTTACGGGTATCACTGGGTTCAACTGCCTGGGCGATGGCCCGAATATGATCCGGGGTAGTACCACAGCATCCACCAATAATATTGACCAGACCACTTTGGGAAAATTCGCCCACGATGGCGGCCATTTCTTCGGGTGTTTCATCATATTCCCCAAATTCATTGGGCAGTCCTGCGTTTGGGTGGGCACTTACGAGGGTGTCTGAAATTCTTGATAATTCTTCAATGTGGGGGCGCAGTTCTTTCGCACCCAAGGCACAGTTTAATCCGATGGAAAAAGGCTTGGCGTGGGAAAGGGAATTCCAGAAAGCTTCTGCCGTTTGCCCAGATAGCGTTCTACCACTGGCATCAGTAATAGTGCCAGAAATCATAATAGGTAGCGCCAGCCCCAGGTTTTCAAATACTTGTTGTACCGCAAAAATGGCAGCTTTAGCATTGAGGGTGTCAAATATAGTTTCGATCATAATGATATCGGAACCACCGGTAATCAGTCCCTCAGTGGCTTCCATATAGGTCTCAACCAATGCATCAAAACTGGTATTCCTTGCACCGGGGTCGTTGACATCGGGTGAAATAGAAAGCGTGCGACTGGTTGGCCCTAAGACTCCTGCCACCCATCTAGGGCGGTTTGGCGTTGCTATGGCGTCACAGGCTTCGCGGGCCAGTTTCGCTCCAGCTTCATTTAATTCGCGTACTAGCGATTCCATGCCGTAGTCTGCCAGTGATGTGGCAGTAGAATTAAAGGTATTGGTTTCAACAATATCAGCACCAGCTTCAAGATAAACTTGGTGTATATCGCGGATGACTTCCGGCTGGGTCAGGGAGAGTAAATCATTGTTACCAGCGACATCTTGATGCCAGTCGGCAAAGCGAGTTCCCCGATAATCAGCTTCGGTAAATTTGTGGGCTTGAATCATCGTGCCCATGGCTCCGTCTAATATCAGGATACGGTTGTTGGCTACCTGGTATAGAGAATCAATATTTGCTTGTCTATTGTTCAATTTTTTACCGTTTTGTTGCTAAGTTGTGGAATTGAAGGTGGCATCTACTAAAGGGGGCGCATTCTACCAGAAATGTTTCCAGTTTCTCAGCCTATTCTTGGAGAGTATGCAGTGTTCAGCGGGGCTTATAGTGGAGCACATTCTGTGCTTATACAGTATCTTGATTGTTAAGTTTATTGTTTAAATGGAGTTTTGTTTATTTGTAGCAATACCACAAGAATGCTAGAATACATGACTAAATTACTCAGGTATAGTTTTAGGTATATAAATGCTAAATATCAACATCACCGAGTCTGCCCAGAAATACCTCTCCGAGCTATTGGTTAAACAGGAGACGGAAGGCATCGGTATCAGAATGTTTGTCTCTGACCCAGGCACACCCAAAGCTGAAACCTGCATAGCCTATTGTCGTCCAGGGGAAGAAGAAGATGGAGACACAATTATGGAGTTGGATGGGTTTAAGGCCTATTTTGGACAACGGAGCCTGCCTTTTCTGGAAGATGCGAAGGTAGATTATGCTGATGATAAATTTGGTGGCCAGTTAACTATTCGCGCTCCCAATTCGCGTATGCCAAACATTAATGATGACAGCCCCATTGAAGATAAAATTAACTATGTTTTGTATAATGATGTTAATCCTGGATTGGCTGCCCATGGCGGTATGATCAGTCTTGAAGAAATTGTCGACGGTGTAGCTGTATTGCGTTTTGGTGGTGGTTGTCAGGGCTGTGGTCAGGCTGATGTCACCTTAAAAGAAGGTGTAGAGAAAACAATGCTCGAAAAAATTCCTGAACTGAAAGGCATTAGAGATGTCACAGATCATTCAGATCGAAGTCAGGCCTATATGTAAAAAAAAACACCTTACTAATTTTTACATTGTTATTACAGTACACTAGTGGGGAAATATAGCCCGAGCATATAGGCTAGCTTACTAAACCAAAACTATAATGATAATTAATGTTTTTGATGTTATGTTGAGCCCTAACTTGTAGGTTTTCGGTGTATGGGGTTGCTCAACAAGGAGTAGGGGATGCCCAGGCCGATAGAATTTGATCGCAATGATGTGTTGGATAAAGCATTAGGGTTATTCTGGTCTGATGGTTATGAGGCGAGCTCTATAAGCCGATTGTTGAGCGTTATGAAGCTAAACAGAGGTAGTTTGTATTCCTCATTTAGTGATAAACGTACGCTCTTTAGGGAAGTATTAGATTTTTATTTTCAATACATTTTTTCAGCACTACTGAAACCTATTTTGATTGAAATTGAGAATCCCGCTGAGTCGTTTCGACAATTTTTTTACCATGCATTGCTTCATGAAGACTCCAAGGTTCTTTCTAAAGGGTGCTTCTTGTTCAATACAGTCTCTGAATTAAGTAATACCCAGCCTGATTTGGCCAATGAAGCAAAAGATTATTTGTTTGAAATTAGGACAATCTTTGCCCATCGGTTAGAAGAGGCACAGCTGAAAGGCCAAGTCGAAAGCAGTGATGATTCAGAAGCACAGGCTAATTATTTGATGGGTGTTCTGGCTGGTCTAAGACTTCAATGCAAAATGGGCTTGGATAAGGGTGAGCTTAAAAATATCATTGATAGAGCGTTAGCTAGCATATTTATAAAAGCTTGATTTTTATTTATATTTTACATTAAAAAGCGGACTTAACTGCCCGCTTTTTAATAGTTTTAATTTTAAATACATTACGTTCTGTTGGGTAAAACAGCTTTCAGTTTTTCAGACATATCCCTTAGAGATTTCTCTGTAGTTTCCCAATCAATACAGGCATCGGTAATTGATACGCCGTACTCGAGATCATCGAGGTTAGGTGTGATTTTCTGGTTGCCAGCTTTGATATTGCTTTCGACCATAATTCCAATAATTGATTGGTTGCCTTCCAGAATTTGGTTGGTGACGTTTTCCATAACCAGAGGTTGAAGCTCGTGGTTCTTATTGGAATTGGCATGGCTGCAATCCACCATGATATTGTTGGGAATACCGGCATTTTTAAGTTGTTGCTCGGCCAGAGAAACACTCACCGAATCATAGTTAGGTTTTCCGTCACCACCACGCAGTACCACATGAGCATAAGGGTTGCCGGCAGTTGTAACGACGGAAACACCTCCATCTGAATTGATGCCGAGAAAACGGTGTGGGCTGGCCACAGACTGTAGCGCGTTCATAGCAACAGTAAGGCTGCCATCGGTACCATTTTTGAAACCAACAGCAGAAGAAAGGCCTGAAGCCATTTCCCGGTGGGTTTGGGATTCTGTGGTTCTTGCGCCGACAGCAGACCAGGAAATCAGATCCTGCATGTATTGAGGCGAAATAGGATCCAAGGCTTCTGTCGCTGTGGGCAGGCCTAGTTCTGAAATATCGAGTAGAAGCTGGCGACCAACATGGAGTCCATCAGTGATTTTAAATGAGTCATTGAGGTAAGGATCATTGATAAGTCCCTTCCAACCTGTGGTTGTTCGGGGCTTTTCAAAGTACACACGCATAACCACGCACAGGGTATCACTCACTTCATCTGCAAGGATTTTAAGACGATTGGCGTAATCTTTGGCGGCATCTACGTCATGAATGGAGCAGGGGCCAACTACAACCAAAATTCGGTGATCTTTTCGATCAAGGATGTTTTCGATGGCATTACGACCATTCATTACCGTTTGGCGCGCGCTGTCGCTAACCTTAATCTCTTCTTTCAGTGCCTTAGGCGTAATCAAAACATCCTGTGATTGGATGTTGATATTTTCAACTGCTTGGGTCATTTGTTTTCCACGTTAACCAATGATTTATTCAGAGCCGGCCATTCTACAATAAAATGTGCTGTTTGGGGGAGTGCTAAATGCATCTGCATAGCTTGGTATCACTGCCGTAAGGAGAGTTTATCAGTAGGATATGATCATATGATTTCAAAGTGGCTGATAAGGGGGAAATATAGAGCAGTTTTTATGGGCAGGTTATTTTTTTGCTTAAACAGTTCAGCATAGTGTTCCAGCTGCCCACGATATTGACTGATTTCACGTTGAATAAAGGTGTCTTGTGGCTCGTCAATACTGGGTTCTGCCAATTTATAATCAATGATCCATTGGGTTTTTTCTGAAGCATTTTGTTCTGAAATGAAGTAGCGATCAATGACGGCTGTTTTAGGTTCACCGTTTGCAGCAATATAGCCCAGGGCGTATTCACATTGGCTTTCAGAATGTTCATGGTTTAAAAGCCAACGTGCTGTTTCATCTTCTAAGCAGTTGGTTACGGCTCGCTGAAGCAACGCTAGTGGAGTATTCACTGCGGTTACACCCAATTGTTGTAACTGGGTTTGCCAGAATTTTCGTCGATGCTCAATATCACCAATCTTCCAGTTATCAATACCCTCTAAAACTAACTGACGAAGAATTCGGTGAAGTACAGTGCCTGTATGCCGAGCAGTGGTATTTAGTTCAGATAAGTTTTCCTGCAAGGTTTTTTGTTGTAGTTCTCTATTTATTTGGAGTCTTGTCTTTAATTGGGCTTCAGCAGTATCCTGCTGCAATATGGAGGTTCGAGAATCTTGCCACTGTGTTGGTAGCCTGTTTATTGCGGTTACAGGGGGCGTATCGATAGGGTCACTTGTAGTGGCCCCTTTAGCTGGATCACTTTCTGGGCAGTTATGAATATTAAGGCTTACTTGTTCACTGGTTGAATGGGAATTCAGCGCGGGCCAAAGGCTTTCCAGCAAGCTATTCTTTGTAGGCTCACTGTCTTTATCGATGGTATAACTCAAATGCAATTTTTTAATGGCTCGGGTGGCCGCTACATACAGCACCCTGGATTTTTCTAGCTGGCTTTTTAGTTTTTGTTCGCGTTGAAGGTATTGAAATATTGGGTCTGTTTCCTGACCGGCCTGTTCAAGGGGGCCAATAATCAGTTGGTTCTGACCACCCTGTCCCACACGTTCTTGCCAAAGCATTAACTGCTTGTCATCACCACGGGGTTTTCTGTTAAGACCAGGGATAATTACCGTATCAAATTCCAGTCCCTTGGCTTTGTGAATGGTCATCACATGAAGGTTTGGGTCGGAATTTTCATCTGCTTTTGCATACAAAGATTGCACTGCTTTTTCAAAACTGGGCCAATCGTTTAAAGTTCCTGATGATTCATGCTGTTCGAGTAACTCCAGATATTGCTGACACTGCTTATACGCATTGTCAGAACGTAATGCGACAGCGCCTCCTAGTGCATTCCAAATGCCCTCTATCCAGCATCTCAGTGGTTTACGGTAGCGTTGTTGCCATCCCTGTTTCAGGATGTGACTAACTCGTGCCAATATGTTTTTCCCGTCATCCGACAGTGAGGGGATCTGTTCATAGTGGAAAATATTGTCTAATAATAGGGGGGATTGTTCTCCCGTAGGTAGTGGTTTTGATTCAGTTTTTTGATGATCGAGCTTATAGGTAGCAACTTGGAACAGATCGTGAAGGTCTAGCCCGCACCAGGGAGCGCGAAGAATGGACAGCCAGGCAATACGGTCGGCTGGAGACAGCAGAGCGCGAGTGAGAGACATCAAATCCACCACTGCCATCCGTTTTCCTAAAGGGTCAATGTCTGTTGCCTGACAGTGGAATCCAGCTTGTTGTAGAGATTCTAAAATCTCCGTTAAATGAGTGCGATTTCTTACCAGGATAGCAATGGAACTCTCGGGATCATCCCCTCGAGCTTTACTGACAAGATGGGTGACATGTTCTGCTTCTGCCTTTGCTCCTATTTTAGAGCTAGGATAATCAACAAAAGCATCTATGCTTACCGGCGTTGTATCGAGTGGCGGATGAAAAGCAATTGCGGGGCTATAGCTAACAGCACCACGGCTGATGTTATCAATGGCTGGAAATACTTGGGGAAAAGCCTGGTTTACCCAATCGATAATGCCCGCTTGTGAACGAAAATTGACCTGTAAATCGAGTGGTTCTAATTGAATATTACCCAGTGGCAGGGTTCGAGCTTCAAGAAAGAGTCCGACGTTGGCATTGCGAAAGCTGTAAAGAGATTGCATAGCGTCGCCAACAATAAATAGACTGCACCCATCATCCGGTTGCCATTCAGACGTTAATCGTCTGAGCAGCTCAAATTGAACTGAGGATGTATCTTGGAATTCATCGGTAAGAATATGATGAATTTGGTAATCTAGTTTTAATGCCAAGTCTGCGGGTTCATCTTCTGAGCCCAAGGCACGCAATGCAGCCAGTGTTATTTCTGTGAAATCACAGACTTTCTGTTGTTGAAACAATAGGCTGAGTTGCGCACTTAGGTTGGGAAGCAGTAAGGCTAGAGCATCGAGCACTTCCCATTGTGTATCGTCGTAGTGGTCTGGGGGTAAGTAACGAATATTTTGTAGTGTCTCTAATAAACCTGGAACAGCTTGTAGTTGTGTTAATAGCTCAGCTATAGCTTGTTTTTGTGCTTTGGCAAAGGCTTTGTCGCCGGTATCTGTTTCAGTGGGAAAGCCGATATTTTTGTTAAATGCTTTTCGCCAATCATTTCCCTTGGTGAGCAGCAGCTCACAGAGGCCCTGCCATTGCTCTACGAAGTGCAGGTTATTTTCTGGCAATCCAACCATTTCCAGGCAATGGTTAATTGGAGAGGTTCGTTTGTCATGGGGGAGTTGGCTGGCAGCATAGTCTGCCAATAAGGCTAGGTCACTACCATAGGGGAGTAGTAGGTGTTGGGCTTCAGAAAGTGTTTCTTCAATGACTTCGTTAAGGAAGCTTTCAAGATAATTTCTAGCACCTCTAGACTGAAATAGTTGCCCTAACCATTGCTCACGTTTACCCAACAGGTTGATGAGCAGTAGTTCAAGTTTATTGAGATCATTATCCAGATGACGCAATAGTGTACTGATAGCTTTTCCAAGGAGGTTTTGCTGCTCTAGAGCTGGTAGTAGAAGGGTTGCAATAGCTTCACGGTACAATGGGGTTGGGTCATTAACAGGCTCAGCATAATCGCCAAATCGGCTTTCTACAGCGAGTTGTTGTGCCAGGTTCAGGCAGAAACTATCAATGGTTTGAATGCGTAACCGATTGGGATTGTCTAATAATTGCCAGTTTTTTTCCTGATCACGGGCCAATGCTGTTTTAGCAAGGTGGTAGGTAACTTGCTGATGGCTGTTGTTTACTTCAAATCCATCGCTTTGGTTAGCCGAGTTTAGTGCCGACAATAGCCGTTGTTTCATTTCTCCCGCAGCTTTTCGGGTGAACGTCATACAGAGTATTTCTTCGGGTTCTTCGACAGTGGCTAGTAAGCGTAATACTCTCTGAGTAAGAAGCTCAGTTTTCCCTGAACCTGCAGGTGCAGCAACGGCAAAGGATTTTGATGGGTCAAGGGCACGTTCACGAGCTGCTGCATCGGCTATCTTCATAGTGGAAGTTCTCCGTTAATTGATAGTCCTTCAATTGACGGTTCACTTATAGGTGATTCTGGTAAAGATGACTCTGGTATAGAAAGTTCAGGCATAGAAAGTTCAGGTAAGCGATTGAGTGGTTCCAACTCTTGTTGATATTGTTTTGCTGTGGGTTTATAAAACTTTACGGCGGCATACCCCTGTTTAAATTCTTCTGCTAGCAAAGTAAGGCTTTGTTGCCACTGTGTTAACAGATCTTCCCAGCTTTCGGGTTCAGATCGTTTTCCTGGTGCCCTAACATCAGGTAATAAATTCGGTGTTTCAGAAAAGCCTACAAATTGCTGCTGAGATACATTAATTACGGCAAAAGTTGCAGCAGCGACAGGTGATTCACTACAAAGTACATAAAGGGGTAGTTGGGGTTGTTCCGGGCGATCACCTAGCCATCCATTAGTGCTGGCTTTACCCGTTTTATAGTCAATGATGACTTTTCGGCCATCTTCTAACTGATCGATGCGGTCAATAATAAGTTTTAACGGGAGGCCACCAAAATTAGTTTCGGTTCTTTCTTCAAAGGCTACAACTTTAAACTCAGGGCGAGTTTTTTCTACCGCGAGCCATTGTTTAAGTAACTCTGTTAAGCGTTGTTGCTCAATGAGCGAAAATTCTGGGCCAAACAAGTCTGAGCGACGTTTTTTCCAGCGCTGCAGTGTATTGGTAACGGTTTCATGGATCAGCTGTTCAAGGCCCTGCTCGTTAAGTTCTAGCAAGGTTTTCTGGCAACCTAGTTGTTGCCATAGTTGTTCAAGGCAATCATGGAGGAGGGAGCCTCTGTCCATGGAGGACAATCCCAGTTGTGGATCTGGTGGTTTGATGGCTCCCAGGCGATGCCGGGCAAATGCATTAAATGGGCAACTGGCTTGATCCTTAAAAAGACCACTTCCGCCTCGAATTGTTGTGGTGTTAGGTAAAGAGTCTTTTGTCTCTTCAAGTGCTGGGCCGTATTCGCAACTGACCTTTTCAAGGGTAACCGATGATGTTAGCCCACCCGTTATTGCTGTATTGGTGAGCTTGCTGGCATCGATTTCGGGCAAATCGGCTATCAATGTACTGGCTTGGCGGAGTTGTGTGGTATCGAACTTACTGTAGCTAAAAACCACATTGTCGGCAGCATTCTTCAAGCCCAGTATCTGACTTTGTGCCAACGCCAATTCCCGGTCGGGCGATGATCTCGGTGTTTCATATTCCCGCTGTAAATTTATGGAAAGTAATGGGTTTGGGGAAATACTGGGTGGCCAGTGGTGGTTATCCATGCCCATTACCCATAAATGATCAAAGTGTAATCCACTACTTTCTAACAGGCCGAGAACTTGAATGGGTGCATCGTTAGTTTCTGCCTGAAAAATACAGTTGTCTGTAATATATCGAAGTTGCCGTAAGGCCTCCTGAAGGGATACCTTTTGTTGCAGTTGGTCGAGTGATAAATACTCTTCTAGGATTTTCAACCAATGCTGATATTGCTGGTATTCGATGCTGTCTAGGGTCCGTTCTCCGGGCCAGTTTAGTATTTCAAGTTGTTGTAGAAATAACCCTCGCCATTGTGAAAAGCTGGCTTTCTTAGTCATCTCCCTATTTGCGGTCGCCATCTGTTCAAGCGAGTCGCTCAGTCCGGAACACTCTAAAGCCTGTTCGGCCAAATAGATTTGGTAGCGAAATTCAGTACTACTAAGTTGGTGCCTGGCCAGCCGCCGGAGGCGTTTTTCTGCTACAGCCCTAAGGTTGGTGCCTTCCAGCCCCCAAAATGGAGAGTTTAGTAAACGACAAAGGTCTTCAAGGGGTAAATACTTGCGGTTCAATGACAGTAATAACAGTGCTGAAGCAACCAGGGGAGAATTACTAAGCGGTATCCCTGCTGAAATATTAAAAGGTGTTGCAGATTGCGGCTGGCTGGGGTGTTGATAGTCATCCTCAAGTTCTTGCCTAAAAGTACGCTCAACCTGAGCTCTCATCTGGGCCAATTCTGGAATTACAACACCTATCCTTTGTTCTGGGTTAGCCTGCTGTTGTTCTTTTGCCCAGCGTGCAGCGGTAATAACTTCTTGCTGTTTATCATAAAAACTTGTGCGTTGTATGAGGCTATTGTTATTTTTTTTACTATGGCTATATGCCTGGTTATCGCTAGGAATTCTTTGAGAAACTTGGTTTGAATTTGCGTTGATCACTTCAAGGTACAAAGGTGGAATGCTGTCAAAACCAACAGTAATAATCCGATTTGGTTGTTGAAGTAAATTGCTGTTGTTGCCTGTTATCAGCGTGGTTGCACTGTCAGCAGAGGTAATCAGTTGGTATTGTCTTAGTTTGTTGTGGAACCCTTTGATCCAGCGCCACAGCATGGGTGAATCTTGTTGTAACCGTTGCAAGGGTATCTGCCAGCGCTGGACAATACTGTAGCTAGTGCGCGCTAGTGTGGAAAAACCAGAGGCGAGCAGGTGATCAGGTTTTTCTGAATCGTCCTCGATAACTTGCTCCCAGAGAATTTGCTCCATCTGTGGAGAAATAACTTTGCCTGCCGATGCTTGTTCTATTCCAGCATCACAACATTGCAGCCATTGTTCATGCATCCACTGCTCAATAGCGTAAATTTCTGGTTGTGCCCAACAAGTATTACCGCACTGTTGCTGATGTTGCCCCCAGGCCTGACGTATTTTGGTCGCTAAACGATTGTTTGGAGTCAGAACCAATGCATCAACCTCAATATCTTTTTTGAGCGTGGCAATATCAAAAAGCGGGCGCATCATGATGGGTATCTTTGTTATCCTAGTGTGGAGGTCAATGATCGCATAACCCCCTGTGCTACAAAAGTAATGCTGGGTGTTTTTCCATAAGTTTTGGTTTGGTAAAGGACAAAGAGATTACATGGTAATCAGTGAACAAAATCTAATATATCTTTTGGCCGGTGCCGGTTTTGGACTTTTACTCGGGTCACTGTTGATATTCCTTATCTGTCGCATATCTGCCAGCCGCAAACAGGCGGTGGCTGATGCCGTTCACAATGCTCTATCTCATGAGGCACAGGGCTTACAGGAAACCCTGACCTTGCGTGATCGTGAAATCAGTGATCTCCATCAAGAAAAAGTGTCTCTTAATCGAGATAAGGCATCTTTAGAAACAAGGTTAGAGGCGGATCGAAACCGTTACGAAGAGCAGCTTCAATTATTGAAGCAGGCTCGGGAAAATTTGACCCAGGAATTTGAAAATCTCGCCAATCGTATTTTTGATGCAAAGCAGGAAAAATTTTCCCAGCAGAGTAAGCAAGCATTAAATACAACCATTGACCCACTGCGCCAAGAAATTACAGATTTTCGTAAGAAGGTAGAAGATGTTTATCACAAGGAAAACTCTGAACGTAACAAATTGATTGGTCAGGTCGTTGAATTGCAGAAGCAGGCCCAGCGAGTGGGAGAAGATGCAGTGCAACTGGCTAATGCGCTAAAAGGTGATAGTAAGTTCCAGGGCAATTGGGGTGAAGTGGTACTTGAGCGGATATTGGAAGAGTCTGGTCTTAGTAAAGGTCGAGAGTACGACACTCAAGTGGCCCTAAAAAGTGAAGAGGGCCAACGCCGCAATCCCGATGTTATCATCCATTTGCCAGACCAGCGTGACATTGTAATTGATGCAAAAGTGTCTCTTACACACTATGAACGTTATTGTCGGGCTGATGACAATGTTGAGAAACAACAATTTTTAAAGCAACACCTAAGTTCAATTCGCAGCCATATTTCAGGCTTAAGTCGCAAGGCCTACGAAGAGCTTGAAGGCATTAACACCTTAGATTTTGTGTTGATTTTTGTGCCCATAGAAGCAGCCTTTATGTTGGCCCTTGAGCATGATCACACTCTTTTTCGTGATGCTTATGACAAGGGGATTATTTTAGTTAGCCCCAGTACGTTATTAGCCACATTACGGACTATTCATAATATTTGGCGCTATGCAGATCAAAATCGTAATGCTGAGAAAATTGCTACGGATGCAGGGAAGCTCTACGACCAACTCGTGTTAGTGGTGGAATCCTTGGATGAATTGGGGCGTTATCTCGACAAAAGCCAGGGCGCGTGGGATCAAACTCGCAAGCGGTTGGTGGATGGACGAGGAAACTTGGTTAAGAAGTTTGAAGATATAAAGCAATTGGGTGCTCGCACCAAACGTGACCTACCAGAAAACTGGCGCAATGAAGGGCTTGATCAGAATGACTTGACTCATCTACAGGAAGCTCCTTCTAACGCAGATAGTTCAGACACAGCTAGCTCAAGTACGGATAGTTCTAATACAGATAGCTCAAACAAGAGCCACTAAATAATTCCACCGGAAATTATAAATATATTGCTCTTCTCTACGTTAGGTAGGAGCACATTACACAGTGAGTTTTATGAATTTAGAATCGATTTTAGTGTTAACCCTGGGTGTCCTCATTATTCTTGTGCTCGGTGCTTATGCTTTACTTCTCTACATGAAGTTACAGGCACAGAAAGCCGAGAAAAAGCAGCAAGAACAGGTGTTGTCTGTGGAGCTGGCGACTCGCCGAGACTATTATAGAAACAGTATACGTGTTATTTGCTCAGCCATTGTAGAAGAGCAAGTTAGCCTAACTGAAGGTGCCATAAGAATAAGTATGTTGGCTCCTCAGCTGGAGTTGGCTGAACAGGAAAAAGGCGACTTTCAGGTATTTTTTCAGCTCGCCGAGGCGACATCACATATTCCTATTTTGGAGCAATGGAAAGATCTGAACAAAATGGAAAAGCTTCGTTATGACCAAGAGCGTGAGAAATTAGAAGAATCTTTTAAGGACTTTATTAAAGATTCAGCACGTCGAGTGCTGGATGGAACTGTTACCGCTGATGGACGCGCATTTGTTGATCAGGGTAAGTTGGGGATTAGTAAAAAGTCTATTGAGAAAGAAGAGCCTCTTTTTTATTCTGTAGGAAATGATCAAAAAAACACAAATTAAATAGTGTTTGTTTCTCTATTTTTAATCAAAACTAAGACAAGCTAATACTGAGGTTATGTATTCAAATGAGTATAGAACAAACATTGTTGCAACGTAGTAATTCAAGTTGTGAGTTGTGTGCAACAGATTCAAATTTATCTGTTTATGCAGTTCCTCCCGTGAGTGAAAACAGTGCAGATCAGTCTGTATTGCTTTGTAATACTTGTCTGAGCCAAATTGAGGCACCAGATACAGCAGATGCAAATCATTGGCGTTGTTTGAATGACAGTATGTGGAGTCAGATACCTGCCGTTCAGGTAATGGCTTGGAGAATGTTGACGCGTTTATCGGCCGAAGGCTGGCCTCAGGATCTTTTGGATATGTTGTATCTTGAAGAGGATGTTTTGAATTGGGCCAAGTCAGGGGTTGAACCAGACGAAGGTTCAAACGAAAGCTCTATATCAGATAGCCCTACGTTAGACAGTAATGGTGCCGTGCTTCAGATAGGTGACACTGTTACTCTAATCAAAGACCTAGATGTAAAAGGTACAGGCTTTACTGCCAAGCGGGGAACGGCTGTTAGGAACATTTCCCTAACATCGAACCCCGAGCATATAGAAGGGCGAGTAAATGGCGTGCGTATTGTGTTGTTAACTTGTTATCTGAAAAAATCTAACTAGCTGACATTTTCCTAGCGTTTCTATGAAACGGTTTGTATTAAATAAATAGTTTTATGCGCTAGGTGGTAGATACGGAATAGTACCCGCAACATCACTGTCATCAATAATGTACACGTTGCTGATGCTGCCATTCATACGAGATTTTCTAAATTCTTCATAGTCAGGATCATTTATAAACGCTTTGGCTGCTTCTGTGGTGGGGAACTCAACCACTGCCATTAGTGATACATCACTGGGTTCACCTTCTATTTGGGTAATATTGCCACTGCGTGATAGATATTTTCCACCATGCCGGTGAGCAATGTCGTGGACGTTAATGGCGTACCCGGATATCCAGGATTCATCAGTAATGGTGACAGAGGCTACGAGGTAGGCAGGCATATTAATTTTCCTTTTGTACTTATTTTAGTTATTTGGTTTTAATGCTTTGGTTTGAATAATGTATTTTGAATTAGCCAGCAGCTCCAATCGCAACAAGAAAATTAGTGACAGGGTAGATAACGGCAAGCCACATAAGGTAAAGCCCCACCGCATAAACTAAGACATGCCAGTTGGACTGAAAGCTATAATTGTCCTTAGCGCGAACCTCATCTCTATTCATTTGTAGGGTATCCACCATTATTAATGCCACAAATGAGTAGGTGCATTGGGCAATAGCTCCAGGTATTTGTTCTGGGATATAACGTAGAAATAGAATTAATGCCAAAGTAAATACGGCGCCGTAGATAACGGTATACTTGGCTTCTTTTGATTTGCCCAAGGTTTTAAAGTTTGCCCAAAGAAAATAAAGCATAGCGAGTGGTCCGCCCAAAATTGAGCCAAGAAAAACTTGATTGGGTGAATACATCTTTAGTTCATTAATTGTTATTTCATTCACATTCAGTTCTCTGCAATATATTTTAGCGACTTTCGAACAAGGATATTTTATACCAAATTGGGCTTATGGCGATTTAATAAATACACGGTCTTTACCAAAAAATTCTGGAGCTTGAATCGAGAGAACTTTCAAAGGTTCTATTGATAATACCGTTACCGCGTGGGGTGTGTTCTCTGGAATTCTAAGGTAATCACCTGGGCCTATTTCCATTCTGGTTTCACCCTGCTGAAACATTCCTCGACCTTCCAGTACATAGATGGTCTCCGTGTGTTCTAGGTGCTTGTGTAGTGGCACCTGTTTTTTGATAAAAATAACAAAGTCAGATGAATGAGCATCGCTGGCTATTTTTTGAACATGCACATTGTCAGTATCTGTAGGCATCGTGATTTCTGATAAGGCCTGCCGTTCAGCATGGGCTGCGGTAATACAAGACAGGGCCGCAGCTAGAATAAACAGTACATTAAGCAGCCCCTTAAATAATGGGATTCTGGTATTCATTGATATTTTATCCATGTATAGCAAACAATTTTAAGGCGAGAGAATTGTATGTGTACAGCATAAGAAATGGTATCACTGACGGCATATTTGTTACGAACAGAAAAAAGCCCCTATTAACTTGTAGCTAACAGGGGTTTTTTATTGGTACAGAGCCAAGTAATTATTGGTTTCTAACTTCTAGTTCAACCACATACTTAGTTTTTAGGCATTTGCCAATAGAGCATTCAGTGTTGCACTAGGGCGCATAGCTTTTTCAACTTTTGCGGGATCTGGTTGGTAGTAACCACCTAGATCTACACGGTCTCCCTGGCAGTTATTGAGCTCTTTCACGATTTTTTCTTCATTGTCACTAAGAGCTTTGGCTAAGCCACTAAAGGCAGCCTGAAGTTCAGGATCTTCTGTCTGCTCAGTTAGAGCCTGTGCCCAGTAAAGCGCCAGATAAAAATGGCTGCCACGGTTGTCCAACTCTCTTACTTTACGTGAGGGAGATTTACCATTTTCCAGGAATTTACCTGTGGCTTGATCTAGTGTTTTTGCCAGAATTCCTGCTTTTGAATTGTTGTTTTTGACAGCGATGTCTTCGAGAGAGACGGCCAGTGCCAGGAATTCACCCAGTGAATCCCAACGCAAATGTCCTTCTTCTTCGAATTGTTGTACGTGTTTCGGTGCAGATCCACCGGCGCCCGTTTCGAATAATCCGCCACCGGCCATTAATGGCACAATAGAGAGCATTTTTGCACTGGTACCCAATTCGAGAATAGGGAACAAGTCAGTCAAATAATCCCGCAACACATTACCCGTTACAGAAATAGTATCCTTACCATGTTTCAGGCGTTCCATGGTGTAACGAATCGCTTTGTCTGGCGGCATGATGTAGATACGAAGGCCATCGGTATCATGGTCTTTCAAGTATTTTTCAACTTTCATCATCATTTGTTCATCGTGGCCACGTTTCTCATCGAGCCAGAAAATTGCAGGCATGCCACTTGCGCGAGCTCGTGTAACGGCTAGTTTTACCCAGTCTTGAATTGGTGCATCCTTGGCCTGACACATACGCCAGATATCGCCTTCGCCCACTTCATCATGTTGCAGCAATACGTCACCATTTTGGTTGACGATACGCATGGTTCCATCTGCAGGGACTTCATAGGTTTTATCGTGAGAGCCGTATTCTTCTGCTTTCTGAGCCATCAGGCCAACATTGGGTACCGTGCCCATAGTGGTTGGGTCAAAGGCATCGTGGTGCTTACAGAAGTTGATAATTTCCTGATAAATTGTGGCATAACAGCTATCAGGGATAACCGCTTTGGTATCTTTTAACTTGCCGTGAGCGTTCCACATCATGCCGCCACTACGAATCATGGCAGGCATAGAGGCATCGACAATCACATCGCTGGGGACGTGGAGGTTGGTAATACCTCTGTCAGAATCAACCATTGCCATTTCAGGGCGTGTTTCATAACAGCGACGGAAGCAATCTTCTACTTCAACACGCCTGGAGTAGGGCAGTTTGTCAACTTTGCGCAGAACACTACCAATGCCATCGTCGGGGTTAACATCTAGCTCTTTCAGTGTTTCAGCATATTTTTCAAAGGCATCTTTGTAATAAACAGTTACTGCGTGGCCAAAAATAATGGGGTCTGAAACCTTCATCATGGTGGCTTTTAAGTGAAGAGAAAATAGTAGGTTAGCTTTTCTGGCGCCTTCCATTTCCTCATCAAGGAATTTGCGTAATGCCTTAACATTCATGAACATGGCACTGATGATCTCGCCATCCTGAACCGCGATGTTCTCTTTTAAGACAGAGACCTTGCCGCTTTTATCAACCAATTCAATATTGAGAGAATCAGCTTTCTCCATAGTGGTAGAAATATCACTGTGGTAGAAGTCACCACTGCGCATATGGGCAACATGTGTTCTGGAGGCCTGGCTCCACTTGCCCATGGAATGTGGATGTTTACGGGCATATTCCTTGACGGCAGCAGGGGCACGTCTGTCGGAGTTTCCTTCACGCAACACTGGGTTTACAGCACTACCCAATACCTTGGAATAGTTGGCCTTTATGGCTTCTTCGTCGGCATTTTTGGGCATTTCTGGGTAGTTGGGAATGTCGTAACCATGGGATTGCAGCTCAGCGATGGCTTCCTGTAGTTGGGGGATGGAGGCACTTACATTAGGCAGCTTGATAATATTGGCATTGGGGACTTGGGTCAGCTTACCGAGCTCTGCGAGTGCATCAGGTACTTTCTGTTCGTCAGTTAAGTTCTCTGGGAAAGCCGCCAAAATACGTCCTGCCAGCGACAGATCACTAGTATCTACTTCAACGCCTGCGGCTTCTGTGAATGTATTAACGATAGGAAGTAAAGAATAGGTGGCTAGGGCCGGTGCTTCATCTGTTTTGGTA
>Ga0209345_10001351_pt1 | contig 29425 bp, 36 predicted proteins | sample Cruoilmetagenom7_FD_187294 | JGI IMG/M metagenome (GOLD analysis project Ga0209345, IMG submission 187294) | Oil polluted marine microbial communities from Coal Oil Point, Santa Barbara, California, USA - Sample 7 (SPAdes) (version 2) | ecosystem: Environmental > Aquatic > Marine > Oil seeps ...
GGGGCAGCGTCGAGATGCTGCGCAAGGCCGGTGTCGGCACGCGGATGGATACCGAAGGTTTCGTGCATGGCGGCACCTATCTGGCGGCGCGCAACCGGGGTTTTCGCATCGCCTTTGACGAGCTGGTCGGCAAGCAGGTCATGGTCTATGGCCAGACCGAGGTGACACGCGATCTCTATGCGGCGCGCGACAAGGCGGGCGGCGTGGTGATCCACGAGGCGGCGGGTGTGAAACCCCATGACCTTGATACCGAAACGCCATACGTCACATATCTGAAGGATGGCAAGGTCCACCGGATCGACTGCGATTTCGTGGCGGGCTGCGACGGGTTCCACGGCCCCTGCCGCAAGGAGATCCCCGCCGATGTGCTGCGCGAATACGAGCGCGTCTATCCGTTCGGCTGGCTGGGCGTGCTGTCGGAAACGCCCCCCGTCAGCCACGAGCTGATCTATGCCAACCACGCACGCGGCTTTGCGCTGTGTTCGATGCGCAATGCCAATCTCAGCCGCTACTACGTGCAATGCCCTGTGACCGACAGTCTGGATCAGTGGACAGATCAGGCCTTCTGGGACGAATTGCGCCGCCGGATCCCGGAAGACGCGGCCGAGAGCCTTGTCACCGGACCCTCGATCGAGAAATCCATCGCGCCGCTGCGGTCCTTCGTGGCCGAACCGATGCGCTGGGGGCGGCTGTTCCTTGTTGGGGATGCCGCGCATATCGTGCCGCCGACCGGGGCCAAGGGCCTGAACCTGGCCATCGGGGATGTGCATTACCTGCATGAAGGTCTGATCCAGTATTATCAGGGCGATGATGAGGGCGTGCAGAAATATTCGGAACGCGCGCTGGCCCGCGTCTGGAAATCGGAAAGATTTTCCTGGTCGCTCACGACCATGCTACACCGCTTCCCGGAGCAGTCCGCGTTCGAGCAGCGCATGCAGGAGGCCGAGCTGGACTATCTGGAAACCTCTGTCGCGGCCCAGCGCGTCGTGGCGGAAAACTATGTGGGGTTACCATACTGATGCGTATTGCAGACCTGGGAGACATCAAGCTTCACTACCGGATCGACGGCAATCCCGACGGGCGTCCGGTGGTCTTCGCCAATTCGCTGGGCACCGACCTGCGGCTTTGGGATCAGATCCTGCCGTTGCTGCCGCAGGGGCTGAAATACATCCGCTATGACAAGCGCGGGCATGGGCTGTCGGAACTGACGCCCGCGCCCTATGCCATGGGCACGCTGGTGCGCGACGTGGAGCGGTTGATGGATCATCTGGCGGTGAAGGACGCGCTGTTCGTGGGCCTGTCCATCGGCGGGATGATCGCGCAGGGTCTGGCGGTCAAGCGGATGGACCTGATCCGCGCGATGGTGCTGTCCAATACCGGGGCCAAGATCGGCCAGCCCGCCATGTGGGACGAGCGGATCGCCGCCGTAAAGGCCGGCGGGATCGAGGCGCTGGCAGACGGGATCATGGAGCGCTGGTTCTCGGCCGCGTTCCGCAAGACCGATGCATTCCACGCCTGGCGCAACATGCTGGTCCGGCAACCGGCCGAGGGCTATGTCGGCTGTTCCGCCGCGATCTCGGGGACGGATTTCTATACGCCGACCAGCGGCCTGCGCCTGCCCACGCTGGGGATTGCCGGGTCCGATGATGGATCGACCCCGCCCGATCTGGTGCGCGAGACGGTGGCGTTGATCCCCGGATCGCAGTTCCATCTGATCCGCAAGGCGGGCCATCTTCCTTGCGTGGAGCAGCCCGAAGAATACGCTGCCGTATTGACAAAGTTCATGCAGGACGTGGGCCATGTCTGACAGGTTCGACAAGGGCATGGCGGTGCGCCGCCGCGTTCTGGGTGATGCCCATGTGGACCGTGCGGAACGGGCCAAGACGCCGTTTGACGAACCGTTCCAGACGCTGATTACCGAAGGCGCGTGGGGCACGGTCTGGGCGTCAGACGGGATATCCTTGCGCGAACGGTCGATGCTGACGCTGGCGCTGCTGGCCGCGACCGGCAATTTCGAGGAAATCCCCATGCATATCCGCGCCACGGCCCGGACCGGGGCCAGCAAGCAGGACGTGCTGGAGGCCTTCCAGCATGTCGCGATCTATGCCGGGGTGCCGCGCGCCAATCACGCGCTGAAACTGGCCAAGGCGACCTATGCCGAGATGGAGGCAGACGATGAAAGACATGATCGATAACGGTGACAGTGACGCAGGGCCGCTGATCCCGCGCCAGCGCCACATGCATCCGGTGCCCTATGATCCGGAGTACAAGACATCCGTCCCGCGGTCGCCGAAATGGCCGCTTCTGTCGATGGAAAGCACGCCCAGCGAAGAAACCGGGCCGCGCTTTGGCCATTCCCTGCTGGGGCCGCTGGACAACAACCTGATCCTGAATTTCTCCAAGGATGGCAGCCCCGCGATCGGCGAGCGTATCCTGATGCATGGCCGGGTGCTGGACGAGAACGCGCGCCCCGTGCCGCATACGCTTGTGGAAATCTGGCAGGCCAATGCGGGCGGGCGCTACCGCCATGTGAAGGACAATTACCTGGCCCCGCTGGACCCGAATTTCGGCGGCTGCGGGCGCACGATCACCGATGCCGAGGGGCGGTATCAGTTCCTGACGATCCGCCCCGGTGCCTATCCCTGGCCGAACCGGGCCAATGACTGGCGGCCGATGCATATCCATATCTCGGTCTTCGGCCACAGCTTCGGGCAGCGCCTGATCACCCAGATGTATTTCGAGGGCGATCCGCTGATCGACCGCTGCCCCATCGCCGCGACGATCAAGGACCGCAGTCAGTTGGACCGGCTGGTGGCGCCGCTGGACATGGCGCGGGCAAGGCCGCTGGATTTTCTGGCCTACAAGTTCGATATCGTGCTGCGCGGGCGGCGCCAGACCATGTTCGAGAACCGACTGGAAGGGATGTAAGCCATGGTGCAATCGCTTGATACGCTGATCGAAACCCCGTCCCAGACGGCGGGGCCCTATGTGCATATCGGCTGCATCCCCAGTTTCGCGGGTCTGCCCGGCGTCTACCCTGAGGATCTGGGCCTGTCGCCCATCGCGCCGGGGGCCAAGGGGCAGGTCATCACCATCACCGGTGCGGTGATCGACGGCACCGGCTGGGCGCTGCGCGATGCGATGATGGAAAGCTGGCAACCCGATGCGGCGGGGCTTTTCGCGGGCCAGCCGGGGGCCGATCCTGCCGTGGGCGGCTTTTGCCGCTTTGCCGCCGACAAGGACAGCGGGCTTTTCACCCTGACCACGGTGAAACCCGGCCCTGTTCCGCATCGCAGCGGCGGGGTGCAGGCCCCGCATATCAGCCTCTGGGTCGTGGCGCGGGGGATCAACATCGGCCTGTCCACGCGGATCTATTTCGAGGATGAGGACAACAGCACCGATCCCCTGCTGGCGCGGATCGAACAGCGCCCGCGTGTCGAGACGCTGATTGCAAAGAAGACCGCCGAGGGTCAGTATCGGTTCGACATCCGCCTTCAGGGCGAGGGCGAAACGGTATTTCTGGATATCTGAATGGCTGATTTTCTTCTGATCCACGGATCGTGCCACGGCGCGTGGTGCTGGCGCGACCTGATCCCGGAACTCGTGGCGCGCGGCCATACCGCCCGCGCCATCGACCTGCCGGGGCACGGGCTGGACGCGACGCCCTATCAGGAGGTCACGCTGGAAGGCTACGCGCAGGCGATCCTTGACGCGATCGACACGCCGGTCACGCTGGTGGGACATTCGATGGCGGGGTTTCCCATCTCGCTGGCCGCCGAAATGGCCCCGGACAGGATCGAGCGGCTGATCTATCTGTGCGCCTATGCCGCGCAGGATGGCCGCAGTCTGGTCGAGATGCGGGCCGAGGCGCCGCGTCAGCCAATGGCCGATGCCGCGATCAGGACCGAGGATGGTCTGGCCTTTCGCGTGGACCTCGCCAAGGCACCCGCGCTTTTCTACAACGATTGCCCTGCCGAGGCGGTGGATTACGCCCTGCCCCGCCTGTGCATTCAGGCGATCAAGCCGCAGGCGACGCCAATCCGGCTGACCGAGGCCTATGCCGGTGTGAAGCGCAGCTATATCCGCTGCGACGATGACCAGACGATCCCGCCGGAATACCAGCAGACCATGACGGCGGACTGGCCTGCTGCGGATGTCCATGCGATGCCGACAGGGCATTCGCCCTTCTTCGCCGATCCCGCCGGGCTGGCCGATCTTCTGACCCGTATCGTGAAGGGCTGATCCATGGCCGCCTCCGTGTTCGACAGCCCGCTGTACAGCCGCCTCTTTCCGTCGGGCGAGGTCGGCAAGCTTTTCACCGACAGCGCCGAGGTGCGCGCGATGCTGCTGGTCGAGGGGGCGCTGGCCAAGGCGCAGGGCGCGCTTGGGGTGATCCCGGAAACCGCCGCCGCCTATATCCACCGCGCCGCGATGGAGGTGCAGATCGACCCGGCCGGGCTGGCTGACCCCACCGGGCAGAACGGTGTCTCGGTCCCCGGTCTGGTCGCGGCTTTCCGCACCGCGATGGAAGCGCCCGAACATGCGCAATATGCCCATTGGGGGGCCACGTCGCAGGATATCATCGACACCGGGCTGATGCTGCGGCTGGCCCGGATGCTGGCGCTGCAAGAAGAGATGCTGGGCACCACGATCAAGGCGCTGGGGCGGCTGGCCGACGATCACGCGACAACCCCGATGGCCGCGCGCACCTATGGCCAGCACGCCACGCCCACCAGTTTCGGCGCGACGGTCGCCCATTGGGGCGCGCCGCTGCTGGAGCTTTTGACCGCCTTGCCCGCGCTGCGGGATAGCTGCCTCTGGGTTTCGCTCTCGGGGGCTGCGGGCACGTCCGCCGCACTTGGGCCGAAGGCGCAGGAGACCCGCGCGGCGCTGGCCAAGTCGCTGAACCTGCGCGATCCGCAGCGCGGCTGGCACAGCGACCGTGGTCCGATCCTGCGGCTGGCCGACTGGCAGACGCGGCTGGCCCTCGCCCTTGGCAAGATGGCCGAAGATCTGATGATCCTGACACAGACCGGGATCGGAGAGGTCTCGCTTGGTTCTGCCGGTGCCTCATCGACCATGCCGCAGAAGCAGAACCCCGTGCTGCCCTCGGCCATGGCCGCCACCGCGCGGCAGGTCGCGGGGCTGAACGCCACGCTGCAAGGGGCGGCGCTGCATCGGCTGGACCGGGACGGGGCCGCGTGGTTCACCGAATGGCTGACCCTGCCGCAGCTTTGCCTTGCCACGACCGCCACGCTGATCCACGCCCGGAGCCTGTCGCAAAGCCTGCAACCGAACCCCGCGCAGATGCTGGCCGCGATGACCGACGGTCAGAACCTGATCCATGCCGAAGCGCTGAGTTTCGTGCTGGCCCAGAACCTGCCCCGCCCCGCGGCGCAGGCGGCGATCAAGGCACTGTGCAAGGAGGCCGGCGCGACCGGCGCGGATCTGGCTACGCTGGCGATGCAAGCCTATCCCGATCTGGACCTTGCGCCGGTGTTCGACCCGGCCGCACAAATGGGCCATGCCCCGGATGAGGCGCGCCGTTTTGCTGCGGCAGCACGGGCGCTGTAAGTTTCATCTTGCTGCAAATACTCAAAAGCCAACGCCGCGACCCGCGCGGCGGTGGTTATTTCTTGCCCGTGTAAAGCTGCCAGAGCCAGATCAGCAGAAGCGAGCCGAGGATCGCGCCCACCAGCCCGGCACCGATGCCCATGACCGCCAGCAGCGCGCGCAGCACCAGCCCGCCGATCAGCGCGCCGACCATGCCGATGACGATGGTGGTCACGATATCGGCCTCGATCCGCATGAGCCGCGTGGCGATGAACCCCGCCGCAGCCCCTATGATGAGCAACCAGATCACCGCCATGGCGGACCTCCTATCGTTTGCGCCAATGGGTGGGCACCAGGATCAGCGACCCCACCGAGGACAGGATCGCATCGACGCCGGGGCTGCCGATGCTGAAGCCGAACATGATCCGCACGAAGTAGAACAGGAACGCCCCGCCTACGCAAATGATGATCGACTGCAGGTAACCGTTACGGGTAAAGCCTGTCTTTTCCGAGGCATAGCCCACGATACCCGCAATCACCACCGTTCCGATCATCGTGGGAAACATTGCTCGACCCTCTATAACATCGTGCCTTTGGGCAGGGGTGACCCCCGCAGAAACTCTGCCGCATCCTGCGCGCCGCGCCCGGCGCGTTGCAAGCGCAAAAGCTGCACCGCGCCGGTGCCGCAGGCGATGGTCAGCGCGTCATCCAGCACCTCGCCGGGTGCGCCCGCGCCTTCGGCCAGACGCGAGGCCAGCAGTTTCACGCGCTGACCGTCCACCTCGACCCATGCGCCGGGAAAGGGCGAGAGGCCCCGGATCAGGCGGTCCACCTCTGTGGCGGGGCGGGTCCAGTCCACCGCCGCCTCGGCCTTGTCGATCTTGGCGGCATAGGTGACGCCGTCCTGCGGCTGCACCTCCGGCACCAGATCATCCAGCCGCGCCAGCGCCGTGACGATCAGGTTTGCGCCCATCTGCGACAGGCGGTCATGGAGTTGCCCTGTCGTTTCCTCGACCCCGATGGGGGTTGCCTCGCGCAGCAGAACGGGGCCGGTGTCCAGACCCGCCTCCATCTGCATGATGCAGATGCCGGTTGCGGCATCGCCCGCCATGATCGCGCGGTGGATGGGGGCCGCACCCCGCCAGCGTGGCAGCAGGCTGGCGTGGATGTTCAGGCAGCCATGCCGGGGCGCGTCCAGCACCGCTTGCGGCAGGATCAGGCCGTAGGCCACGACCACGGCGATATCGGCGTCAAGGGCGGCGAAATCGGCCTGCGCCTCGGGTGTCTTCAGGCTGACCGGGTGGCGCACGGGCAGGCCCAGCGCGGCCGCGCGCTGATGCACGGGGGTCGGCGTTTCCTTCTTGCCGCGTCCCGACGGGCGCGGCGGCTGGCAATAGACGGCGGCGATGTCATGGCCTGCGGTGACCAGCGCATCCAGCACCGGCACCGAGAAATCGGGCGTGCCCATGAACACCACTCTCATGCCCGTTTCCTCATGCCCATTTCTTCATGCGCGTTTTCTGGCGCGACGGATCAGCATGTCGCGTTTCATTTTCGACAGATGATCGAAATACATCCGGCCCGCCAGATGGTCGATCTGGTGTTGCACCGATGTGGCCCAGAGGCCGACGAAATCACGCTCTTCGATCGCGCCGCTTTCATTCAGAAAGCGCACCAGCACGGCGCGGGGGCGGCTGATCGTGGCGGACACACCGGGCAGGTTGGGGCTGGCTTCTTCATGGTCGCGCAACTGGACCGAGGCATGGACAACTTCGGGGTTGGCCATGCGCACGGCCTGCCCGCGCTTGTCCGAGGCATCGACCACGGCAAGGCGCAGCATCACCCCGATCTGGGGCGCGGCAAGGCCGACGCCGGGCATCGCCTCCATCGTGTCGATCATGTCGGTCCAGATCGCGCGGATGTCATCGGTGATCGCTGCGACATCCGCCGCAGGGGTCCGCAGGCGCGCGTCGGGCCATGGGATGCAGCGCCGTGCCGTCACGCGGGGCGGACCGGGTTGCCGGCGGGGAAGCTGACGGAATAGGCCTGTTCCACCACCTGACGCGCCTCGGGCGAGAGGCGGTCGAAGGTGACGATCCCGTCCAGATGATCCAGCTCGTGCTGGGCGCAGCGGGCCTCGAACCCGTCCAGCTCGACCTCCTGCACTGCGCCGTCGATATCGCGGTAGCGCAGCAGGATGCGTTCGGGGCGCATGACTTCGGCCAGCACGCCGGGGATCGACAGGCAGCCCTCAGAGCCGGGGGCCATGCCGTCGGCGCGCAGGATTTCGGGGTTGATGCAGACCATCGGTGTCATGTCGCCATCCTTCCAGCCGCAGTCCATCACGAACAGCCGCTTCAAAACGCCCACCTGCGGCGCGGCCAGCCCGCGCCCGGGGGCGGCATACATCGTTTCGAACATGTCGCGGACCAGATTGTCCAGATCCTCGTCCAGCGCCACCGGGTCGCAGACCGTGGAGAGCCGCGGATCCGGCCAGCGCAGGATCGGCAGCCCGCTCACACCCGCGCCCTGTCGCGCTTCAGCTTCTGCATCCGCCGGGTGATCAACTGGCGGCGCAGCGGGGTGAGGTAGTCGATGAAGAGCTTGCCGTTCAAATGATCCACCTCGTGCTGCACGCAGGTGGCCCAGAGACCGGCGAAATCCTCTTGGCTCTCGTTCCCGTTGCGGTCGATCCAGCGCACGGTCACCTCGGCGGGGCGCTCCACCTCGCCGTATTGCTCGGGGATGGAGAGGCAGCCTTCCTCATAGGTGCTACGCTCGTCCGAGGTGGCCACGATCTCGGGGTTGAACATGATCAGCGGGCGCGGGGCTTCATCATCGCCCTTGACGCAATCCAGCACGATCAGGCGTGTATTCACGCCTACCTGCGGTGCCGCCAGCCCGATCCCCGGCGCGTCATACATGGTTTCCAGCATGTCATCGGCCAGGCGGCGCAGGTCATCGCTCAGGTCCGGCACGGCGGCCGAGACCTTCTTGAGGCGCGGGTCGGGATGGATCAGGATCGGGCGTTTTGTCATGCAGCACGAGATAGGACAGCGGCCCTTGGGGTGCAATGGTGCAAAACGGCCCCTTGCGCGCAAAATTGCCCGTTGCAGCCGCCCTGTCACGGGTTAGGCTATGCCCAAACAGGAGATGCAGATGAGCTTTGATACCCCGGTCAACCGTTTCGGCACCCATTCCGTGAAATGGGACATGATGGAAAAACTCTATGGCGTGCCGGCGGCGGACGGTATCCCGATGTGGGTGGCGGATATGGATTTTCGCGCGCCGGATTGCATCCAGGATGCCGTGGCGCAGATGCATGATCACGGGGTTTACGGCTATTACGGCGACGATGCCGCCTATCGCGCGGCCATCTGCTGGTGGATGCAGACGCGGCACGGCTGGACTGTGGCCCCTGAATGGATTTTCAGCACGCATGGTCTGGTGAATGGCACCGCCATGTGCGTCGATACCTATACGCAGCCGGGCGACGGGGTGGTGCTGTTCACGCCGGTCTATCACGCCTTCGCCAAGGTCATCAAAGCCAACGGGCGCAAGGTGATCGAATGTCCGCTGGTGAACAACGCGGGGCGGTTCGAGATGGATTTCGACGCCTATGACGCGCAGATGGACGGGTCGGCGAAGATGGTCATCCTGTGCTCGCCGCATAATCCGGGCGGGCGGGTCTGGACGCGGGCCGAGTTGCAGGGCGTGGCCGATTTCGCCAAGCGGCACGACCTGATCCTTGTCTCGGACGAGATCCACCACGACCTGCTGTTTCCGGGCGTCAGCCATACGGTGATGGCGAATGTGGACGCGGGCATCACCGACCGGCTGGTGATGATGACGGCCACCACCAAGACCTTCAACATCGCGGGCAGCCATACGGGCAATGTGATCATCCCCGATCCGGCGTTGCGGGCGAAGTTCGAGGGGCGGATGATGGCACTGGGCCTGTCGCCCAATTCCTTCGGCCTGTTCATGGCCACCGCCGCCTATTCGCCCGAGGGGGCGGCATGGGTGGATGAGCTGATGGTCTATCTGGATGGGAACCGGCAGCTCTTCGACGCAGGGATCAACGCCATTCCGGGCCTGTCGTCGATGCCGCTGGAGGCGACCTATCTGGCTTGGGTCGATTTCGCGGGCACGGGGATGGACCCGGCCGAGTTCACCCGCCGGGTCGAACAGGGCGCGCATATCGCGGTCAATCACGGGCCGACCTTCGGCAAGGGGGGCGAGACCTTTCTGCGGTTCAACCTTGCGACGCCGCGCGCGCTGGTGGAGCAGGCGGTCGAGCGGATGCAGAAGGCCTTTGCCGATCTGCAATAACCGACAGAGGGGCCGGGCGCGCGTCACCGCCCGGTCCGTCAATCTTGGGTCAATGGTTTGATGTCAGCCTGCGTTCAGTCGCGCGCGATGAGGGCCACGGGCGCGGCTTCGTCCCGCGCGAAATCAAGGGCGGCGCGATCGGTCACGGCTGTGCTGCGTTTGAAGTCGAACCACATCTCATCGTCCTGCGCCTCGGACGCGACGATCAGGCAACGCGACATGTGCCGCCCGCCATCATAGAGATCGACCAACCCGCGCAGGTGGGGGGCATCATCACGGTCCATGGCGAAACCGCCATTCCAGACGCGCAGGACCGGATAGGTTTTTCCATCCACGTCGATCCGCAGTCGGCTTTTGCGTTTTTCGGTCAGCTTGCGGGCCGCAGCCAGACCTTCGCGCAGTTCCTTGGACAGAAAAGTCGTCATGGCAGCCCCCTTACCAATCCTCAACCACAGGATGGGCCATGGTTTAAATTCGTCAAGTAAAGCTTTGACGACATTTCATTTCCATTTCGTGACCAAAGAGTGGCAACAGTGAGTCTGGCTGATTTTGCAACCAGAGGTTTCGCATGCGAAACCTCTGGTATGCCCCGGCCCGACTGAGGATCACGATGCCAGCGCGTCGACACCCAGAATCATCGCCTCGAACCGGCGCACCGATTCGGGCAACCGGCGGGACATGTCCAGCAAGGCGGCCAGCCGTCCTGCGCCATCCCACGCAGCCAGCGCCTGCACCAGACCCGTGACCTGCGCCGCGTCGCGCACCGGATGGAGCGTCGCATCCAGCGGGATCAGCGAGGGGAAAACCTCGGCCAGGACAGGTGCGCGCGACGCGTCGACGCTTTCGAACGGCCAGACGGTGACGGGCATCCGGCGGCGCAGGCCCTCCAGTGCCGCCTGCCCGGTCAGGCTTTGCCCGCCGACGGAACCTGCCCCGCTCAGTTTCCAGACCTCTTGCGCGCCGGGGGCCAGGCTGTCGGCCAGACGCCGGTTCGCGGGCAGATGCGCGCCCCAGCCCTGCGGCTTGCGGCGCGGCAGGCCGGGGATGTCGCGGGCAAGGCCGTTGCCCCAGAACGGACCGTCGCCCGGAAAAAGGGCATTCAGGCGCGCGGCCAGATCGAAGCGGTTGTTGGCATTGTCCGGGCCATCCGTCAGATGATCGTGCAGAAAGGCCCAGATGTCGCGCCAGTCGGCTGCGGGCCCCATGGCGCGGGCCAGCCCCTGCGGATAGCCGAAGGCGAAGTCGAATCCGGCAAGGGCGCGGCGGCCCTGATCTGCCTCCTCGCTCAGGGTGGCGGCGATGCGGGCCATGGCGGCGGCGCGGGTCGGCGGATTGTCCAGCACGACCGGCTGACCGGGGCGCAGATGCGCGATCCAGATGCTGTCGCGCCCGGTCTTGGGCGTGCCATTGGCGGACCAGTCCACCACCATGTAGCTGTCGAATACCGGCATCCGCGACCCTCCGGTGGCTAACCTAGCAGCCGCGCACGCGCTGCCAAGCTGTGCGCTGATGCAGGGCGGATGCGCGGTCCTTCGGGTTTTCGCACAACGCCCCTGGCCCTAGGTTGGAAGCAACACAAAGGAGACAGGACGATGGGCCAACTGGTTGACGGCGAATGGCATGACGACTGGTATGACACCAGCAAGACGGGCGGCAGTTTCGAGCGCTCCACCTCGGGGTTCCGCAACTGGGTGACCGCCGACGGCAGTGCCGGTCCCAGTGGCGAGGGCGGGTTCAAGGCCGAAAGCGGGCGCTATCACCTCTATGTCTCGCTGGCCTGCCCCTGGGCGCATCGCACGCTGATTTTCCGGGCGCTGAAGGGGCTGACGGATCACATCGACGTCTCTGTGGTGCATCCCGACATGCTGGGCGATGGCTGGACCTTTGCCACGGATTTTCCGGGCACGACCGGGGACCGGCTGTTCGGGCTGCCCTTCCTGCGCGACATCTATACCCGGACCGACCCCAAGGTCTCGGGCCGGGTGACGGTGCCGATCCTCTATGACACGCAACGCAAGACAATCGTGTCGAACGAGAGCGCGGAGATCATCCGCATGTTCAACGGGGCCTTCGATGATCTGACCGGGAACCGCGACGACTATTGGCCCGCCGACCTGCGCGACGGGATCGAACAAGTCAACGCCCGCGTCTATGACACGGTCAACAACGGCGTCTACAAGGCCGGTTTCGCCACCACGCAGCGGGCCTATGAGGCCGGTGTGCGGCCCCTGTTCGACACGCTGGACTGGCTGGAAGAGCGGCTGTCGCAGCAGCGTTACCTGATGGGCGACCGGCTGACCGAGGCCGACTGGCGGCTGTTCCCGACGCTGGTGCGGTTCGATTCCGTCTATCACCTACATTTCAAGTGCAACCGGAAGCGGATCGTGGATTACCCGAACCTCTGGGCCTATACGCGCGAGCTGTATCAGGTGCCGGGTGTGGCCGGGACAGTCAATCTGGACCATATCGTGCGGCACTATCACTACAGCCACGACACGATAAATCCCTACCGGATCATTCCGATCAACCCGATCCTGGATTTCGACGCGCCGCACGGGCGTGGCTGAGGGCGGGATCAGCTGACGCGGCTGTAATGCATGACCATGACCGCCAGATCCTCGGGCGGGGTGGAGCTTTGCAGGAAAGCGCAGGCGTTGGGGCTGTGCAGGAAGATCGATCCATCCGAGAAGAAGGTGGTGTTGGTGACGAAAATCACCTGCGCATCCGGGCGGCGGTAGCTGGCGTAGTCCGAGATCGCCAGTGCGCTGCCATCCTCGAGAACAAGGTCCAGCACGATCATGTCCACGGCATGGGCGCGCAGACGGTCGAAAGCGGCGTCCTGGCCCTGTACCAGATGCACCTCGGCCCCCTGGCGTTCCATGTGACGCTTCCAGAGCCGACCCAGATCGGGATTCGGCTCGACTATCAGGACGATCATGTTTTCCTCACTGGATCGCCGGGCATTCCGTCAGCACCGGAGTGTCGGGCCCCAGATACGGGGCCGACATGTGCCTCTTTCATGACGGTCAAATCCTAACAAAGCGTTAATGAAACCGAATGATTTGTTAACACTTTGCCGCCCGCTTGCGCTTTCGGCGCAAATCCGCTTGATGGTCCGCAATCAGGAGCATGCCAGATGACGGATGATTTCACGGGTTCCGCAAGGGGCGGCGGCCTGCCGCAGGGCAAGGCGCCGGTGCGTGACCATGGTGGCGGGCTGGACGGGGCGGTAGCCTGTTTCGGTGGCGCGCGGGGCGACTGGATCGACCTGTCCACGGGGATCAACCCCTGCCCCTGGCCCGCAGAGCGCGTGACGCTTTCCAGAACGGCATGGACCGCCCTGCCCGACCGCGCGGCGATGGTGGCGCTGGAAAATGCCGCGCGGGACCTGTGGCAGGTGCCGGGTGGCATGGGCGTGCTGGCGGCGCCCGGTGCCTCGGCCCTGATTGCGCGGATACCGGGGCTTGCGCGGGCGGGCCGCGTACATATCCCGCAGCCCACCTATAACGAACATGCGGCGGCCTTTTCGGGCCATGGCTGGGAGATTTGCCCTGATGCGCAGGGCCCGGTGCAGGCGCGGGTGATCGTGCATCCGAACAACCCGGACGGGCGCTGGTATGGCCTGGATGATCTGGCGGATGTGCCGCTGGTCGTGGTGGATGAGAGTTTCTGCGATGTGGCACCCGAACGGTCCTTGCTGCCGCATCTGCCGCGCGCGGGGGGGATCGTTCTCAAGAGTTTCGGCAAGTTCTGGGGGCTGGCAGGGCTGCGCCTCGGGTTCGCCATCGGTGATCCCGCGTTGCTGGCGCGGCTGGCCGAGGGGATGGGGCCTTGGGCGGTATCTGGCCCCGCGCTGGAGATTGGGGCGGCGGCGCTGGCGGATCGTGACTGGGCCGAGGCGACACGGGCGCGGCTGGCAGCGGATGCGGTGCGGCTGGACGCTGCGATGATCCGCGCGGGGGCGGAGGTTGCGGGCGGGACGGACCTCTTTCGCCTGTATGCGGTGGATGATGCCGAAGCGTGGCAAGCAAAGCTGGGGCAGGCGCAGATCTGGAGCCGGATCTTCCCGTGGTCCAGGACGCTGATCCGGCTGGGCCTGCCTGCGCCAGAGGATTGGGCGCGGATCGAGGCGGCGCTGTGACCCTGATCCTTGCGATGCTGCTGGACGCGTGGCTGGGCGAGCCGCGCTGGCTGTGGTCGCGCCTGCCGCATCCTGCGGTGCTGATGGGGCGGCTGATCGGCTGGGCGGATGCGCGGTTCAACCATGGCGTGGCGCGGCGGTTGAAGGGTGTCGCGGTGATGGTCGCGCTGGGGTTGGGCGCGCTGGCTCTGGGCGCGGCGCTGGCGTCTTTCGGGCCGGTGGTCGAGGTGATCGTGGCCGCGATCCTGATCGCGCAGCGCAGTCTGGTGGATCATGTGCTGGCAGTCTCTGACGGGTTGCGGCGCGGTCTGCCGGACGGGCGCGCGGCGGTGGCGATGATCGTGAGCCGCGATACCGCCGCGATGGACGAGAGCGCAGTCGCGCGGGCAGCGATTGAATCGGCAGCCGAGAACATGTCGGACGGGGGGTTGGCGCCGCTGTTCTGGTTTACGGTGGCGGGGCTGCCGGGGCTGCTGCTTTACAAGATCACCAATACCGCCGACAGCATGATCGGTTACCGCACGCCCCGGCACGCGGCCTTCGGCTGGGCGGCGGCGCGGTTCGATGATCTGTTGAACCTGTTACCTGCAAGGGGCACGGCGGTGCTGATCGCGCTGACGCAAGGGGGCCTGCGCGACTGGCGCGGGATCGTGGCGGATGCGGGGCTGCACCGGTCGCCCAACGCGGGCTGGCCCGAGGCGGCGATGGCGCGGGCGCTGGGGATCGCGCTGTCAGGCCCGCGCGCCTATGACGGGCAGATGCAGGATTTTCCCTTCGTCAATGCCGCCGGGCGCAAGCCTCTGATGGTGCAGGATATCGAGGCGGCGGTGCGGGTCCTCTGGGCGGTCTGGGCAGCGGTTCTCGGCCTTGCGTGCGTGCTTGCGTTGTTGTGATCGCGCAGGCAGGCGCGGGCTGATAGGGTGCCGCGGAAGTCATTCCTTTCAAGGTGTCCCATGTCCAGAACAACCCTTTCCGCGATGGCGCTTCTGCTGTCACTGACCGCAGGCCCCCTGATGGCGCAATGCGGTGGCAGTTTCAGCGATTTCGTGACCGGGCTGAAGGCCGAGGCGCAGGCACGCGGGCACAGCCCTGACGCCGTAGCGCGGTTCTTTGCGCCGGTGCGGCAGGACCCGTCGGTGATCGCGGCGGACCGGCGGCAGGGGGTGTTCACACTGGATTTCACGACCTTTTCGCGCCGCCTGATTTCTGCACAGCGGTTGCAGACGGGGCTGGCCAAGGGGCGCGAGTGGGACGCGATCTTTGACCGGGCCGAAGCGGAATATGGCGTGCCGCGCGGGGTGCTGCTGGCCTTCTGGGGGTTCGAGACGGATTACGGCAGCTTTCAGGGCGATTTCAACACGGCCAATGCGCTAGTGACGCTGGCGCATGATTGCCGCAGGCCCGATCTGTTTCGCCCGCAGATCTTTCACGCGCTGACCCTGTTCGAGAATGACGATTTCGATCCCGCCACCACAACGGGCGCATGGGCCGGTGAGATCGGGATGGTGCAGATGCTGCCCGGCGACATCATCGCCAATGGCGTGGATGGAGACGGGGACGGGCATGTGCGGCTGAAATCCTCGGCCCCCGATGCGCTGTTGTCAGGGGCGAAGATGCTGGCGCATTTCGGCTGGCGCAAGGGGCAGCCATGGTTGCAGGAGGTGGATGTGCCCGCCGAGATGGATTGGAGCCGCGCCGGAATCGGCACGGCGCTGCCGCTGTCGCAATGGCAGGCGATGGGGGTGCAGCCCCGGTCCGGCGGCTGGGCGGCGGACCTGCCTGCGAGCCTGATCCTGCCGCAGGGACACAAGGGGCCGGCTTTCATCGCCTATCCGAACTTCAACGTGTTCTTCGACTGGAACCAGAGCTTTACCTATGTGCTGACCGCCGCCTATTTCGCGACACGGCTGGAGGGTGCGCCGGTCTTCGATCCGGGCAATCCCGATGCCGGGCTGGATCAGGATGGCATGAAGCGGTTGCAGGAAAAGCTGGCCGCACGCGGGCATGATGTGGGCGCGGTGGACGGTATTCTGGGGGCGGGCACCCGCGCGGCGGTGCGGGCGGAACAGAGCCGGCTGGGTCTGCCTGCGGATGCCTGGCCCACGGCGGCGCTGCTGTCGCGGCTTTAGGCGGGCCGCGCAACTGGCGGCGCGGTCGGATTGGATATTTGAGGCAAGAAGAAACAGCGGGCGCGCGCCTCAGGCGACCAGCGCCTCGGCCTTTTTCAGATCGACCGAGACAAGCTGACTGACGCCCTGTTCCTGCATCGTGACGCCGAAGAGGCGGTCCATCCGCGCCATGGTGACGGCGTGGTGGGTGATGATCAGGAAGCGGGTGTCGGTGCGGCGGCACATCTCGTCGAGCAGGTCGCAGAAGCGAGTGACGTTGGCGTCATCCAGCGGCGCGTCCACCTCGTCGAGCACGCAGATCGGCGCGGGGTTGGCGAGGAAGACCGCGAAGATCAGCGCAAGAGCGGTCAGGGTCTGTTCGCCCCCTGACAGCAGGCTGAGGGTCGAGAGTTTCTTGCCGGGCGGCTGGCACATGATCTCGAGCCCGGCTTCGAGCGGATCGTCGGATTCGACCAGCACCAGATCAGCCTCGCCGCCACCGAAGAGGTGCTTGAAGAGCAGCGAGAAGTTGCTGTTCACCTGCTCGAAGGCGGTCAGCAGGCGTTCGCGGCCTTCGCGGTTGAGGCTGGCGATGCCGGAGCGCAGGGCCTTGATCGCCTCTTCCAGGTCGGATTTTTCGCGCGCCAGATTGTCGTGTTCGGTCTGCACCTCGGCGGCGTCTTCCTCAGCGCGCAGGTTCACGGCACCCAGCGCGTCGCGCTGGCGCTTGAGGCGGTTCACGTCAGCCTCGATCATCTCCGAGGCGGGCATGGCGTCGGGGTCGGCACCGAGGCTTTCCAGAAGCTGGGCCGGGGTGGTTTCCTGATCCTCGGATATGCGCTCGGCTGCATAGGCCACGGTTTCGCGGGCGGCGTCCGCGCGGGCCTCGGCGCGGGCGCGGGCCTCGCGGGCCTCGGAGGCGGCGCGTTCGGCGTCACGCTCGGCCTGTTCGGCGGCGCGCAGGGCGGTTTCGGCCTCGGCCAGGGTATCGGCGGCGCGGCGGCGGCGGGCCTCGGCGGTGTCGATGGCGTCCGAGAGTTCTTCGCGCTTGGCGGCGATTTCCTCGGGCGCGGCGCTGGCCTCGCGCAGTTCTTCTTCCGAATCCTGCTTGCGCTCGACCAGTTCGGCGCTGCGGACTTCGGCGGTTTGCAGGCGATGCCGCCAGCCGGAGAGTTCCTTGGTGACTTCCTGCGACCGTTTGGTGCGGGCCTCGCCTTCACGCCGGACCTCGTCATGGGCGGAGCGGCGGGTCATCATGGTGATCCGCGCGGCCTCGACTGTCATGCGCAGGTCTTCCATCCCGGCGCGGGCGCTGTCCAGATCGTCCAGACCGGCCACGGCGCGCTCGGCCTCGAGCACCTGGGCGCGGGCAGACATCGCCTCTTCCTCGTGGCGGGTCACGGCGAGGCCCAGCGATTCCAGACGCGAGGCGGCAAGGTTGCGGTCGGCCTCGGCCCGGCTGAGGGCGCGGTTCGCCTCGTTCACGCGGGCGTCGGCGGCGCGGCGCGCGGCGCGGGCGGCCTGATCGGCGGCGGTGAGGTCGGCCAGACGCGCGGACAGGCTGTCATGGGCGGCGCGGGCGGCATCGGCGCGGGAGGTGGCGCGCTCCATCTGCTGTTTCAGCTCTTCCAAGCGGTTGAGCTGTTGCAGGCGCAGGGCGGCGGCGGAAGGCGCATCCTCGGCCCAGGCGCGGAACCCGTCCCAGCGCCAGAGATCACCTTCGAGGCTGACAAGGCGCTGGCCGGGTTTCAGAAGCGGCTGAAAGCGCGGGCCATCATCAGGATCGACCAGACCGATCTGGCCCATGCGGCGCACCAGAACCTCGGGGACGGACACATGGTTGGTCAGCGCCGTGACACCCTTGGGCAGGGCTTGCGGCTCGGCATAGGCGGGCAGCGCGGTCCAGCCGGAGGGGCCGTCGGCGTCCACCTCGGGCGCGCGCAGATCGTCGGCCAGCGCGGCACCGAGTGCTTTCTCGAACCCCTGCTCGACTTGAAGGCGGTCCATGATCTGCCCGCCCTCGGCCGTGTCGCGCTGCACCAGACGGGCGAGGGCCGTCACCTCGGCGCGCAGGGCGTTCAACTCGCCCTCGGCGGCGGAGCGTTCGGCACGCACATCGGCCTCGCGTTCCTGGGTCTCGGACCGGGCGGCCTCGGCGGCGAGCAGGGTCTCATCGGCGCGGGCGGCCAGATCGACGGCGGCTTCCTCCTGCGCCTGCGCCTCCTCAAATGCAGCGATGGCGGCGTCCAGCGCCCCTTTGGAGGCGTCAACCGCATCGCGGGCGCGCGTCGCCTCGGCCTCGCTGCGGGCGCGGGTCTTGAGGCTGTCGTCCAGCAGGCGATGGGCGGATTGATGGCGCGCGGCAAGGCGGGCGACATCTTCGGTCAGTTGGCTCAGATCCGCCTCGCGCTGTTGCAGCACTTCGGCGGCTTCACGGGCGGCGGCAGCGGCGGCTTCGAGCTTGTCGGCATGGCCTTCGCCTGCCTTGGCCAGTTCGCGCGCTTCCCATTCCAGACGGGCGATGGTGTCGCCCGCGTCGCGGTTCAGCCCCGCTTCACGCTCGATATCGCGGGTCAGTTGTTCGATCCGGCCTTTCAGCGTGGCGATGGTCTGGCGGGCGCGGGTTTCCTGATCGGTCAGGGCATCGCGCTGCACTTGCAGACGCTGCAAGACGGCGGAGGCGATCGCCTCCTCCTCGCGCAGGGGCGGCAGGGCATCGTCGCGGGCTATACGTTCCTTGCCAGCAGTGCGGGCGGCGGTTTCAGCCTGGGCGGCGGCGGTGGTGCGGGCGCGCAGGTCATCTTCGGCGGTGGCCCGGGCTGTGTCGGCCTCTTTCCAGCGGCGATAGAGCAGAAGGCCCTCGGACCGGCGCAATTCCTCGCCGATGGCGCGGTAGCGTTGCGCCTGCCGTGCCTGCCGTTCCAGTTGCGCCAGTTGTGCGGCCAGTTGTTCCAGCACGTCATCAACACGCAGCAGGTTGGCCTCGGCGGCGTTCAGCTTCAGCTCGGCCTCGTGGCGGCGCTGATAGAGGCCGGAAATCCCTGCCGCTTCCTCGAGGATGCGGCGGCGGTTCTTGGGCTTGGCGTTGATCAGCTCGGAAATCTGGCCCTGCCGCACCAGCGCGGGAGAATGCGCCCCGGTCGAGGCATCGGCGAAGAGCATCTGCACATCACGGGCGCGCACATCCTTGGTGTTGACCTTGTAGGCGCTGCCGGCGTCGCGGGTAATGCGGCGGGTGATCTCCAGCGCGTCGCTTTCGTTGAAACCGGCCGGGGCCAGACGGTCGGTATTGTCCAGCACCAGCGAGACTTCGGCGAAGTTGCGGGCCGGCCTAGTAGCAGCACCGGCGAAGATCACATCCTCCATCCCGCCGCCGCGCATGGCCGAGGCGCGGTTTTCACCCATGACCCAGCGCAGCGCTTCCAGCAGGTTGGACTTGCCGCAGCCATTCGGACCGACCACGCCCGTCAGACCGTCCCGGATCAGCAGATCGGTCGGATCGACGAAGCTTTTAAAGCCGGTCAGTCTGAGCTTGGTGAAACGCACGGGGCGCGGCCTTTCGATTCCCTTGACTGGCAAATTTGCGGGTCATGGGGGCCTTGAGTCAACGGGGTTGCACCTGATCTGGGGATTTCCGCCGAGTTATCCCCAATATATTGAGGTTTTGTACCCCGTCACAGGGCGGAACCACAGAATGGAGCACCTCAGGACAGACAGCGTTGACAGAGACCGCTGGACTGGGCGACGCTGGGCCGCGAGACATTCTGAAAGGTCAGATCATGCGCCTGCCCCTCCGCCTGCTGTTCCCCGTGCTGTTGCTGACCTCTGGTCCGGCCCTTGCGCATCATCCGCTGGCGGGACTGCCGATGGAGACGGCCGGTCAGGGCCTGCTGTCGGGTCTGGCGCATCCCGTGCTGGGCTTCGATCATCTGTTCTTCGTGCTGGCCGTGGGTGTGGCGGCGGTGCTGGCCGGGTGGCGGCTGAGTGGCCCGCTGGTTTATGTGGCGGCCATGCTGGCGGGCTGTGGCGTGGCGCTGTCGGGGATGACTTTGCCGTTGATCGAGGCGGTGATCGCGGCCTCCCTGCTGGTGCTGGGCGGGCTGGTGCTGTCGGGGCGGGCGCTGACGCCGGGACTGGTGCTGCCGGTTTTCGCGGGCTTTGGCCTGTTTCACGGCGCAGCTTTCGCGGCGGGGATCGTGGGCGTCGAAGTTGCCGCCCCGATCGCGGTGCAGGTCGGGTATCTGGCGGGTCTTGGCGTGATGCAATATGCGCTGGCCCTGGGCGCGGGCACGCTGGCGGTGGCGGCGCGGGCTGAACGGGTGCGGCTGGCGGGGGCCATGGTGGCGGGTGTGGGCCTGTTCCTGAGCCTTGACGCCATGGAGGCGCCGCTTGTGGCGCTGATCGCGCGCGTGGCGGGCTGAGACCATGCAGGTGCGGGCGGGCGATCCGCGCGAACCCGGGGCGCTGGCCTGCCTGCAGGCGAGCCATGCGCTGATGGAGAGCCTGTTTCCGCCGGAGGACAATCATTACCTGTCCATCGACGCGCTGCGGGTGCCGGAGATTTCCTTTTTCGTGGCCGAGGATGCAGGCACGGTGCTGGGCACCATCGCGCTGGCCCGCAAGGACGGCTACGGCGAGGTGAAGTCGATGTTCGTCGCACCTGAGGCGCGCGGGCGCGGGGTGGCGCGGCGGCTGCTGTCGCATCTGGAAGAGGTGGCGCGCGGCATGGGGCTGCCGCTGTTGCGGCTGGAGACCGGGAACCTGCTGGAACCTGCGATTGCACTTTATACCGCGCAGGGATACCGACGCTGCGGTGCCTTTGGTGACTACGCGGTCAATGGCACCAGTGTCTTCATGGAAAAACCGCTTGGTTGAGGCGACGCGGACAGCTGCGCCGCGCCGCATGGCGCCGGAGGAGGACATGGGCCCGGTCCTTGCCCTGCTGAGCGTCGCCTTTGCCTATATGGAGGGGCGGATCGACCCGCCCTCCTCCCTCGGGCGGATGGGGTCGGCGGAGTTGCGCCGCGCGGCGATGGAATCAGAGCTGTGGGTGATCGAGGGCGCGGAGGGGCCGCTGGCCTGCGTGATCCTGACGCCGCAGGAAGACACGCTCTATCTGGGCAAGCTGGCCGTGGCCCATGCGGCGCGGGGTCAGGGGCTGGCGCGGCGGTTGATCGCGCTGAGCCTTGAGCGGGCGCGGGCGCTGGGTCTGGCGACGGTCAGCTTGCAGACGCGGGTGGAGTTGCTGGAGAACCACGCAACCTTTGCCGCGCTGGGGTTCGAGATGACAGGGACCACGGCGCATCCGGGGTATGACAGGCCAACCTCGGTCAGTTTCCGCCGGGCGGTGTGAGATCAGCAATCGAGCAGGCCGAGGATCAGGGCCTGATCGCCCCGGATTTCGCGGACCGTGCAACCGCTGACCTGTTCCATCGCCCGGGCCGCGCGGCCGCCGATGGGGCCCATGCGGGGGGCGTATTGCATGTTGATGCGCACCGCTTCGGCCAGATCGCCCTTGACGCGGACGGCGAAGGTGCTGCCATCCACGGTGACGCGCGTCGGCTCGATGCCCATGAAATGCGGGCTGCCGCCATCGCAGGCGGGCAGAAGGAACAGGAGGGGGATGATCCAGCGTGTCATGCTGCCATCCTGGGCGAGATTGGTTAATCTTGCGTGAACGCCTTTCCTTTTGCGCAGGCGCGCGGGCTTAAAGCGTTTGCGCGCGGGCGCGCGCGGTGCGCTTATGTGTGCGGATATCATGCGGGGTGATGCGATGATTTTGGCGGTAGCTATCCTTCTCAGTTGTCAGTTGCTGGGCGAGACACTGGCGCGAGGGCTGATGCTGCCCGTGCCGGGGCCTGTGCTGGGCATGGCCCTGCTGCTGGCGGGATGTCTGCTGCTGCCGGGGCTGGCGGCGCGGGTGATGCCCACGGCGCAGGGTCTTCTGGCGCATCTGTCGTTGCTGTTCGTGCCGGCTGGCGTGGGGGTCATCAGCCATCTGGATGTGCTGGGCGGGTCGGGGCCTGCGCTGCTGCTGGTGCTGGTGGCGAGCACGGGGCTGGCGCTGATCGCGGGGGTTCTGACCTTCGTGGCGGTGGCGCGGCTGACGGGCGATCACGGCGCGCAAGCGCCCGAGGAGCCCCGGCCATGACCGCCCTGCCCCTGCCCGAGATCTGGTCCTACCTCAGCCGCGAGCCGCTGCTGTGGCTGACGGCGACGCTGGTCGCCTATCTGATCGGGGATCACCTGTCGCAGCGCGCCGGGCGCAATCCGCTGGTCAATCCGGTGCTGGTGGCGATGGTGCTGCTGGGCGGGTTGCTCTGGGCCACGGCCACGCCCTACCAGACCTATTTCGCGGGGGCGCAATTCGTGCATTTCATGCTGGGGCCGGCCACGGTCGCGCTTGCGCTGCCGCTTTATGCGAACCGCGCGCAGATCCGGCGCGCGCTGCTGCCGATGCTGGCGGCCCTGCTGGCGGGATCGGTCACGGCCATCGTGTCGGCCCTGTGGATCGCGCGCAGCCTCGGGATCGAGGGGCCGGTCTGGCTGTCGCTGGCGCCGAAATCCACCACTGCCCCGGTCGCCATCGGCATCGCCGAGCAGCTGGGCGGGCTGCCCACGCTGACGGCGGCGCTGGTGATCCTGACGGGGATCATCGGGGCGGTGATCGTGACACCGCTGATGCGGCTGATGCGCATCCGCGACTGGCGCGCGCGGGGCTTTGCCGTGGGGGTGGCCGCGCATGGGATCGGGACCGCGCGGGCCTTTCAGGTCAATGACACCGCAGGCGCCTTCGCGGGCATCGGGATGGGGCTGAATGCGCTTCTGACCGCGATCCTGGCACCCTATGTCGTGTCACTGATGCTGTGAGATTGCGGAATCACGGTTGTCGGGCCGCCTGGCCGGTCATATGATTTGACCAATTCAAACGAGGTTCCATATGCCGTTCCGATCGGTTCAGCCCGAGAAAATCTCAACGAGCGTTACCCATCAGATCGAGTTGCTGATCCTGCGCGGCATCCTGCGCCCCGGTGAGCGGTTGCCGTCGGAACGGGAACTGTCCGAGCGGATGGGCATTTCGCGCCCCTCGCTGCGCGAGGCGGTGGCGGAATTGCAGGACAAGGGTCTGCTGAACAGCAAGGCGGGCGCGGGTATCTATGTGGCCGATGTGCTTGGCGGCGCGTTCTCGCCCGCGTTGATCCGGCTGTTCGCGGCGCATGACGAGGCGGTTCTGGACTATATCGCCTTTCGCCGCGACATGGAGGGCTTGGCGGCCGAACGGGCGGCGCGGCTGGCGTCGGACACGGATCTGCGGGTGATCCAGACGATCTTCGACAAGATGGTCGCCGCCCATACCAAGCGCGATCCGGCGGATGAGGCGCTGCTGGATGCCGATTTCCACCTGTCGATCATCGAGGCGAGCCATAACGTGATCATGCTGCACATGATGCGGTCGATGTATGAGCTGCTGCGCGAGGGCGTTTTCTACAATCGCCAGATCATGTTCCGCAATCGCAGCACCCGTGACCTGCTGCTGGAACAGCACCGCGCGATCAACGAGGCGATCCAGGCGCGTGATCCCGCCGGTGCGCGCGGCGCGGTCGAGGCGCATCTGAGTTTCGTGGAACAGGCGCTGATCGACCAGAAGAAAGCGGAGCGGCACGAGGACATCGCGCGTCAACGCTTTGAGCATGAACAGCGCCGGTAAGGCGACACTGATCAGGGCCTGCCGGACCGCGACATGAAAAAACCCCGCAGTCCGGACTACGGGGTTTTCATCATGTCAGGCTGATCGCGCGGATCAGTGCAGCTTGGCATCCACGACGGCGATACCATCGTCGATGGCCTTGCCGGCGTCGGCTGCGGTCATCTGCTTGGCGATCACATCGCGGGCCGCGCCGATGGCGATCACGACAGCGCGGTCACGCACTTCCTTGATGGCGGCGGCTTCGGCAGAGGCGATCTGATCCTCGGCAGCCGCGATGCGGCGCGCGATGGATTTCTGCAGGTCTTCCTTGGCCTGTGTGGCGGAGGCGGTCGCCTCGTCACGGGCCTGCGCGATGATGCGATCGGCCTGTTCCTGCACTTCCTTCTGCTTGCGCTCGTAAGATGCAAGCAGGCTCTGGGCTTCTTCGCGCAGGGCGCGGGCCTCTTCCAGTTCCGCGGTGATGGCTGCGGCGCGGTTGTCCAGCAGGCCGCCGATCAGCGCGGGCACCTTGAAGTAGAAGACCACACCGATGAAGACGATGAACGAGATCAGCACCACGAAATCGGTGTTGCCCAGCGACAGGAACGGACCCGAGGCGGCAAAGGCCGGGGCGGTGGTCAGCGCCAGAAGCGCGGGGACGAGGATCAGCTTGCGCATCGGGTTCACCCTTTCATCCGGGCGGTGACGGCGGCGGTCACGCTGCGGGCATCGGCCTTGCCACCCATGGCGGCGACGATTTCCTTGGCGGTGTCCTTGGCCACTTCGGTGACGTTCTCAAGGGCGGTCGCGCGAATTTCGGCGATGGCCTTTTCGCCCTCGGCGGCCTTGGCGGCGATCTGCGCGTCGGCCTTGGCGATGGCCTTGTCGAGATCGGCCTGAATTTCGGCCTTGGCCTCGGCGATGATGCGGTTGGCCTCGGAGCGGGCGTCGGCCAGCGCCTTGTTATAGGCGGCTTCGGCCTCGACGGCCTTGGCCTTGAGGTTTTCGGCCGCGGCAATGTCATTGGTGATATTGCCCTGGCGTTCGGCCAGAACGGCGCCGATGCGCGGCAGGGCGACCCGGGACAGGATCATGTAGATCACGACCAGCGTGATCAGCAGCCAGAAGATCTGGTTGCCGAAGGTCGAGAAATCCAGTTGCGGCATGCCGGGGGCAGATGCTGCGCCTGTATGTTCGGTTGCCATGTCGTTCTCCCTCGGGGCACGTGCCGTGGTGGATGGATGGGCCCGTCAGGCCCATCCGATCTTGGTCTTCGTCCGTATCAGACGGCGAACATCAGCAGCAGAGCGACGAGGAAAGAGAAAATCCCCAGAGCTTCTGCGAATGCGATGCCGATGAACAGCGTTGCGGTCTGACCCGCAGCGGCAGAGGGGTTGCGCAGGGCGCCTGCCAGGAAGTTGCCGGCAACGTTGCCCACACCGAGGGCGGCAAGGCCCATGCCCAGCGCCGAGATGCCAGCGCCGATGAACTTGCCCATTTCTGCGATATCGCCTTCCATTTGAACTCTCTCCTTGGTTGGAATGGCTGGAATGATCCGGACCTTAGTGGTGGGGATGAAGCGCGTCCTTGAGATAGACGCAGGTCAGGATGGTGAACACATAGGCCTGAATGAAGGAGACCAGGATTTCGAGGCCGTACATTGCGACCACGCCCAGAATGGCGAGGGGCGACAGGGCGACCAGACCGGCGAAGGTGGCGAACACCTTCACGACGGCGTGGCCTGCGGTCATGTTGCCGGCAAGACGAATGGAGTGGCTGACGGGGCGCACGAAGTAGCTGATAACCTCGATCAGTGCCAGGATCGGGCGCAGGGCCAGAGGCGCGCTGGTCACCCAGAACATGCCGAGGAAGGCCGGGCCGTTCTTGACGAAGCCCAGGATGGTCACGGCCAGGAACACCGCGAAGGCCAGCACGCCGGTCACGGCGATGTGGCTGGTGGTGGTGAAAGCCATCGGCACCAGACCCAGGAAGTTCGAGAACAGCACGAACATGAACAGGGTCATGATGTAGGGGAAATACTTCAGGCCGTCCTTGCCGGTCACGTCCTCGACCATCTTGTAGACGAAGCCGTAGGCCAGTTCGCCGATGGACTGGCTGCGCGAGGGAATGATGGCGCGGCGCGAGGTGCCCAGCACCAGCATGGCGCTGATGCCCAGAATGGCGAGCGCCATCCACAGGGTCACATTGGTGGGGGTATACCAGTTGATCACGTCGCCGCCGAACAGCGGCTTGACCAGGAACTGCGCCATCGGGTCGAAAACCAGACCCGTACCCGTGCTTGCATCCGTTGCCATGACCCGTCCTCTTGCCGTCAGCCCCGCGGGGCACCTGTCGTATCGGCCTTGTCGGCCTGTCCCGTGTCGGCCTCATCGGCCAGTTTGGTCTTCTGGACCTCCTGTGCGGAGCGGAGCATCGTCTTCACCCCTGCCGCAAGGCCCAGCAATGTAAAGAGCACCAGAAAGATCGGGAGAGTCCCGAACAGGCTGTCCAGCCCGTATCCGATGCCGAAACCGATCCCGAGACCGGCCACAAGTTCAATCACCATGCGCCATGCCAGATTGGCCTGCGAGTAGTGCTCATCCACGCGGGGCTTGGGTGCCTGGGCCGCTTTGGCCGCCGCGATCCTTGCCTCAAGCTCGGCCAGTTGCCGCTGCTGATCCGGACCCGTCACGCCAGAGATCCCCTCTCGGATGGTTGGCGCATTGCTATGCGCAGGGGCGTTGTGAGTCAAGCGCCCTTGCCGCAGCGCCGCATTCGCGCCAAGCTGTTGTTTTATTGAGTATTTTTGGCAAAACGAAACAGGGGCGCGACTCTGTCGCGGCGGCTCTTGGCGCCCATGGGCGCGCGGGAGCATATTCAACCATCCGGTTGACGATTGACGGCACGCGGGCTTAATGGCGGCATGACCGATCCGCTTGATACCGTCTTTGCCGCCCTGGCCGACCCGACCCGCCGCGCGATCCTGTCGATGCTGCTGGAGGATGACATGGCCGTGACGGATGTGGCCGAGCCCTTCCGGATGAGCCTTGCGGGCATTTCCAAGCATCTGGCCATTCTGGCGGGCGCGGGGCTGATCACGCAGGAAAAGCGGGGCCGGGTGAAATGGTGCAAGCTGGAACCCGATGCGCTGCGCGCCGCCAGCGTCTGGATGCAGGGGTTCGGCCAGTTCGAGCCGGTGAACCTTGACGCCTTCGAGCGGTTTCTGGCGGTCGAGCTGATGCAGGAGGCGCGCGAGGAGGCCGAAACGCCCCGTCAGGGGGACTGAGGGACCGGCGCGGGTGCGGCGCTGTCGTCGCGCAGCAGCATCAGCAGCGCGACAATGGTCAGCGCGACCCCGCCCAGCACCCAGGCCGTGGGCAGGCCGTTGCCCAACGCATATTCCAGCGCGATCACCCAGCTTGGTGTGAGATAGGTATAGGCCATGACCTTGGCCGAAGGCAGATGCATGGTCGCATATTGAAGCAGCACGAAGGTCGTGGCGCTGGCGAAGATCGAGACATAGGCGAGTGTGATCCAGACGATGCCCGGCAGCCCTGCCCAGTCGGTGGCGCGGATCGCGGGCCAGGCCCAGGCCGTCACCAGCAGCGCGCCGCCGATCAGCATCCCGAAGGTGAAGACCACGGGCGGCTCGCCCCGGTTCAGCTTGCGCACCATGGGGGTGTAGACGGCATGGGCGATGCAGCCGACGAAGAAAATCGCCTCGCCCCGGCCGATCTGAAAGCGGGCAAGTGCCGCCAGATCGGCGCGGAAGATGACCCAGACCGCGCCCAGCGCCCCGATGGCCAGCGCCAGCGCCATGCGCGGGGTGGTGATCTGGCGCAGCATGAACCAGCCGGCGATGCCCGCGATGACGGGCGTCAGCGTGAAGACCGCCGCCGCCGAGACCGCCTGCGCGGTTTTCAGACCTTCGAACATCAGCACGAAATAGATGCCGAAGGTGCCGCCCAGCAGCAGGTAGCGCCAGGGTGCCTGCAAGGCGCGGCGCGGCAGGCCGGTGGTCAGGATCGCGGCAGTGCCGACGATGGCGGCGGCCAGCCAGAAGCGCAGCGCGGTCAGGGCGGCGGGGTCGATGAAGGGAGCCGCCATGACACCCAGCGAGAAACTGCCCGCGACCAGCGCGGAAAAGAGCAGCATCGCCAGATGGCCGCGCGCCTGCCCGGTCATGTTTCGGCATCTCCGGAGGCGTCGGGATCGCCGCTTTGCCCGCGCGCATGGGCCTTGAGGAAGGACAGGAAGGTCTGCACCTTGGTGGTGCGGTGCAGATCGACATGGGTGACGAGCCAGAGCGGCGCCTCCCATTCCGGGCGGGGGGCGGCTATTTCGAGAAGCTCGGGGTGGGCGTCGGCCTCCCACTGGCTGAGAAAGCCGATCCCCATGCCCTGCACGATGGCCATTCCCAGCGCGCTCATGTCGGTGCTGCGGAAGACGACGTTTTCCTCGGGGATGGCGTTCCAGAGCCATTGGTTGAAGGGCGCGCGGTTGGATTTGTCGTCATTGGCGACGAAGACATGCTGCGCGAAATCCTCGGGGCTGTCGGGCAGGCCGTGGCGGTCGGCATAGGCGGGGGCCGCGTAAAGCGCGGGGGCCATTCGGATGAAGGGTTGCACCACGTTGTCGGGCTGGTCGGGCACCGCGCCCGCGCGGATCGCCACATGGGCCTCGCCATATTCCAGGCGGAACAGGCGTTCCCCGGTCAGATAACGCAAGATGATGCCCGGATGGGCCACGCGGAAGGCCGAGAGCACCGGCAGGATCAGCGCGTCGAGGCCCGCCAGCGAGGTGATGACAAGCTCGCCCGAGACATCCTTGCCCCTGCCCTTGATCCGGCCCGCCAGTTGCGCGAACTGATCATCGGTGGCGGCGGCAACGCGCAGAAGATCCTCGCCCGCCTCGGTCGCGGTATAGCCGCGCGGATGGCGCTGGAAAAGCTTGACCCCCAGCCGCTGTTCCAGCGCGTCGATATGGCGGATCACGGTGGCATGGTGGACACCCAGCACCTCGGCGGCGCCGCTGACCGTGCCCATGCGGGCCACGTGATAGGCGGTGCGGATCTCGTCCCAGTTGTCCATCGGTTCTCCTTGGGCGGCGGGCTGCGGTCTGTGCACGGGTGAACACAGTCCGATAAAAACGCGGGTTGTGCTGCGATGACAAGGGGCAAAGCAAGCGCTGTGCGGTGGAGCGGCTTGACTCTGGCCGCGGGCGCGCCTAAAGCCTGCGCCATTCCGGAGGTCTGTCAGAACTTCCGGTCCCTTGGGCTTGGCCCGGGATCGCCCCCCGTCAGCGCGTTGCGCCCACGGGGTCCGTTCCGGTTTTATGGCTTGTCCGGGGGGATGTCATTGGCAAGGAGAGCGGCGCTTCTTATCTGAAGGGTCAAGTGCAACGGGCAAAGGAGCCGTTTAGATGTTTGAAAATCTGTCCGAACGCCTCTCTGGTGTATTTGACCGGCTGACCCGTCAGGGCGCCTTGTCCGATGAGGATGTGAAAACCGCCCTGCGCGAAGTGCGTGTGGCCCTGCTCGAGGCGGACGTGTCCCTGCCCGTGGCGCGGGATTTCGTGGCCGCCGTGCAGGCCAAGGCGACCAAA
>Ga0209345_10001352_pt1 | contig 29419 bp, 23 predicted proteins | sample Cruoilmetagenom7_FD_187294 | JGI IMG/M metagenome (GOLD analysis project Ga0209345, IMG submission 187294) | Oil polluted marine microbial communities from Coal Oil Point, Santa Barbara, California, USA - Sample 7 (SPAdes) (version 2) | ecosystem: Environmental > Aquatic > Marine > Oil seeps ...
TTTTTCTCAGTCTTACTAATAAAGCATTCGGGAAATCATCTACAAAAATGTTAAAAAATTTCATATCAGACCCCCTGAATCCATAAATTAACTGGTTGGGATCACCTATTGCACATAAATCTGTTTCAGGCGATACTAATGCCTTTATTATTGCATACTGGCCAGGATTTAGATCCTGATATTCATCCACAAAAATGTATTTATAAATATTCTGATATTTTTTTTTGTATAGTTTATTGTTTTCCAAAAGATAAGCAACTTTTGCAATCAAATCATCATAATCCACAAGATGTTGTATAGACAGCAAATTATCATAGACAGCAAGCACTTTTTCAAGTTGTTTGTCTTTTGAAGTATCAACAATAGCATTTGATGTGGTCGCATATTTTTTATTTGTAATGCCTTGCTTTTGCGCAACTATCTTTTCTATGATTTTTTTTGGATCAGGTATTTTCCAGGCACTACTTTTCTCAACTTGTTTTATAGCTGTTTTAAGAAAATAAAGTCTGTCTTTATCATCAATAACACTTATTGGCATTTGATCAGCAGATTCGTTTAAAATGCGATAACATAAAGAGTGAAATGTAACACAACAAGGCATCTGCTTTGTTTGACCAAGCAATAATAAAAGTCTTTCCTTCATTTCAAGCGCTGCTTTGGTAGTAAATGTTACAGCAAGAATATTACATGGCGCTACTTTTTTTTCTTTGATAAGATAAGCGATTTTATGCGTTAAAGTCCTTGTTTTGCCAGTACCAGGTCCTGCAACTATTAAAACATGGCCTTTGGCGTTTTTAACAGCTTTTTCCTGTTTTTTGTTCAAGCCATCTAAAATTTTCTGGTCTGATCTGTTTATTTGTTTTAACTTGCTTTTATTCTTATTTGATAAATATTTTCTTTTAATTTCTGTAAGAGATTTTTTATCATACTTTTTTTTAGGTTGAGAAGAAGGTATAGCTGAGAAAAAGGTTTTCTGGCCTAAAAGCTTTTCCCGCATTTTATCAGAAAATATCTCTACTTTTCCGAATTCTCCGTCAAATCCTGGAATTATATTGATTTTATTACCACGCACAAGTTGTATTGCCTCTCCTAATAAAGGTATATCAATCTTGCTTATTTTGTCTATTGCCAACTCATTTAGTATGGAAAACTCACTACCAAGGCCAGCTAATGCCTTATGATAACTATTTGTGACTTTTTTTGTATTTGGGCCAACTTTATGTATGTTAGCCAGAATATCTGTCAAAGGTACAATTCTATAAAATGGATGATGTATATCAGGTTTTTCTCCAGAGGGTCTGTCAGATAATTCCTCAACACGATATAAAACACCTATAGTAAGAGGTTTTTTACATACCGGACATATCCCCTCTGCTTTTATGGTTTTTTCGGGCATCATGCTGACCTGGCATTTGCGATGACCGTCTATGTGGTATTTACCTTCTTCAGGATAAAATTCAAAGGTTCCTAAAAAACTATTAGGGTCACCGGATTTTAATGCAGCTTTTATTGCTGGAAAACTAATTTGAGTATTAAAGATGTTTGCTTCTCTGCCAAGTTTCATTGGGGAATGAGCATCAGAATTTGATACAAGTGTTAAACCATCCAGGCTTTTTACCCTCCAATTCATAGGCGGATCAGATGAGAGCCCTGTCTCAACAGCAAAAATATATGGAAAAAGGTCATCAAAACATTCTTCTACAGAATCAAACCCGGATTTTGACCCCAGGACAGAAAACCAGGGGGTCCAGATATGGGCAGGAATCAGAAATGCATTTTCTGAGGAATCAAGAAGTATTTCCAGAAGATTTCTTGCATCCAGCCCTAGAATCGGACGGCCATCTGACCTGATATTTCCGATTTTATCCAGTTTTGCATTAAAGCTTTCTGTGCTGCAAAGATCCGGTAAAAATACAAGATTATGATTTTTGCGAACTTTGTCTTTTTTTTTGTAGATACTGCTGATTTCAGATACCAGTATAAAACGAACCTGTCTGCGGCATATGGGTGGAACTTTTCTGTCGCATTGTTCAGCAATTTCATCTTTTAATTTATAGAGACCTTCTTCTGCAGGAACAAGCTTTTCCCCGACTTCAGCCATCCATCCCGGATGAGTAATGTCTCCGGTTCCAACTACAGTAATGCCTTTTAACTGAGCTGCAATATAAAGGTTCTCAAGATCAAGATTTTTTGCTGTGGCCATGGAAAACTTTGAGTGAACATGCAAATCTGCAATATATTTCATTTTTCAATATCTTTTTTTTGTGTAAAATGCAGTTTTCTAAAAAAACAAACAATTATCTTTTTTTAGTTTTTTATGCTAAAAATACATCCGCATGTCAACAAAATATAAATAATTTCCTTTGACTGTCAAATTACAAAATATTATCGTTTGTATGTAATATGATTTAGTGTAAGTTGCATGATTTACTGATGATTTGGCTGATCTTTTTAATGCTTTTTCCAAAAATCAAGATAAATGCTTTTTTTATCGCAAAACAAAATAATTTTAGGTATAATAATGAATAATAAAAATGTATTAGATATTTTTTTAGAGCCTAGAAGTGTTGCTGTAATTGGTGCAACAGAAAGACAAGGAGCATGGGGATCAATTATTATGAAAGGTCTGCTTGCTGCTAAATATTCTGGTAGACTTTATCCAATAAACAAACGATCAAAATCCGTATATGATATTAAAACATATTCTGATATCAGACACGTACCTGATCCAATTGATCTTGCTGTTATTGCTATTCCTGAACATTCTATTGAAGAAATTATTACTTCCTGCGGGGAAAAAGGTGTAAAAGGTATAACAATCATAACAGCAGGGTTCGGAGAAATTGCAGGAAATACCCGGGATAGAGAAATTGCTTTGGCAGAACTTGCCAATTCATATAAAATGCGTTTGCTTGGTCCAAATGTAAGCGGCACTTTTAATCTTCATGCTGGTTTTAATGCATCAGGTTCTTCTTTCAAACATCTTTTTCCAACCAGGCTTGCAGGAATATGCCAGGGAGGATTCGCTCTGTATGATCTGTTTTCTTATGGCTTTGCAAGAAAGATGGGGGTTGGAAGGTTTGTACAAACAGGAAATGAATGCGACCTTAATGCAGCAGATTTTTTAGAACATTTCGGGGATGATCCTGAAATAGATGGGATTATCATGTACCTTGAAACAGTACGGGCTGGAAAACGTTTTGTAGATGTTGCTAAGGATGTATCAAGGAAAAAGCCTATTATTGTTCATAAAGCAGGAAAAACAAAAAGTGGTATTCGTGCGGCAAAAAGTCATACCGGAGCCATTGCAAGTCGCAGTGAAATATATGATGGCTTGTTTCATCAGTCAAATGTCATAGTTTCACCTACAATGGAACTTCTTCTTCCTGTAGCTCATGCAGCTATCGAACGTCCTCCTATGAGAGGCAGGCGGGTTGCAATAATTACAATGGGAGGATCATGGGGGGTTCCTTTAACAGATTGTTTGGGAAATCTTAATTTGGAAGTTCCGGAATTAGCCGCAGTCACACAAAAAAAATTGCAGGATCTTGGAATGCCTGAAAGAGCTTCTGCAAAAAATCCGGTTGATATTGGCGCTGCCGGAGTTGGTTTGATTTCTTCGAAAATGTTATCTGAAATGGTAAGAATAATTCTTGTATCAGGAGATGTGGATGCATTAATTTTACATGGACTTGGCAGGCCCGGAATGTATGAAAAGGATGCATCCGAACAATGGGAATTTTTAACTGAGCTTGAAAAAGAGATGATCACCAATGTTTGTAATCTCGAAAAAGAGATCAAAGCGCCTGTTATGATTGGAACAATTTTTTCACCGTGGGAAAGCCAAACCGTTCATGACCTTAATGCCAAAGGATTGCGTATATACAACAGCTTAGATGAAATTGCTCAGATATTGTCTTTAATGTATAAATACTGGAAAAACAAACTAACAGCATAAAAAACAAAATACAGCACCAGACTGTTACAAAACGCAATGTATACAATTTATGCGTTAGAAAATTAATTTGATCCTTATTAAATACTACCTGTATGCCTGGGGTCAAATTGATTTTGTGCCTTGAACTTGAAGAAATTTTTAGTTCCCTAACAGCCTGGCAAGCTGTTTTTTTTGTTTGTTTATTCAACCAGCTTGCTGTTTTGTTACATCCTTTTTGTAAAATCGATAAGGCTTTTTTTAAAAAAAAATTAAGTGTCAATACCTTGCATAGATATGTTTTTTACAACGATTAAGATAAAGTTTGGCAATATTGTCGGAAGGGTTTCTTTTAAGATATATTCGAAACATATTTGAAGCTATAATAAATTCCTTGTCATTATAAGATTTAATCGCGTTTTTAAACAGTTCGCTTGTTTGCAGCTTTAACTCTTTGTTTTGTTTATTGTCATGATCAAATACTTCGTAAATTTTTATAGTTTCAGACTTTCCCTCAACTTTTACCTGATCAATAAATCGGATGCAGAAATTATTTGGAAAGATGATATTTTTATATGTATATTCACTTATTAGTAGAGGAACATTATATATTTTTGTAAGTTTTTCAATTCTTGATGCAAGATTTACAGCATCACTTATAACTGTACTATCCATACGCCTTTGTTCACCAACGGTTCCAAGTATTAAAAGCCCTGTATTAATTCCAATTCCTATGTGAATTGGGTCATATCCGGCTTTTTGGCGTCCTTTGTTATATTCATCAAGAGAGTTTAACATGGCTATTGCTCCCTTGATAGCATCGTCAGCCTTTTGATCAAAAAGCGCCATGATTTCGTCACCTATATATTTGTCTATAAAACCTTTATTACTCTGGATTGCAGGCCCTAATTTTGAAAGATATGAATTGAGAAATCTGAAATTTTCATCAGGAGTCATTTTTTCAGATAGCGCTGTAAAAGATCGAATATCAGCAAATAAGATTGACATCTTTTTTTGTATATGATCGCCTGGTTTAATATCAACAATACTTTTTTTTCCCAAATGCTTCAAAAAAGCATAAGGAACAAAACGGCTGGTTGCTATATTAATATTTATAAGCTCTTTTTCTGCATTATGTAAATGTTTTACCATTGAATTAAAAATCGATCCCATTTTTTTTATTTCTGATGTTCCTGCAATTGGGATTTTTGCTGATGACAGACCTTTATGTTGTAGCTGTTTCATTGCAGCCATTAGTGTAATCAAAGGCCTTGTTAAAGTATTTGCAAAAAAAGCAAAGAGCAATACTGCTATTGCTATGAAAAAAAGCATTAAAAAAAGAATTATTTCCTTAAGCTGTTTGGCACTTGTTTGCATCTGCTCAATATATATTGAAGAGCATATATACCAGTCAAAAGGTTTGAAGTAATATACATATAATTCTTTTGCAAAGGTGTACTTACCCTTATGTCCTGGTTTGTCCCATAAGTATTTAAATGGTATGTCAGGTGTTTCAGAAGTTTTTATAAGTTCGTCTGCTATAAGATTTTTGGTGACAGGATTTCTAAGTTTATTCAGGTTATATGGAAGCGAAACAGCAGGATGAATAACCATCTGTTTCTGGCCATTGAAAATAAACATGTATCCGGTGTTAAATATTGCCATACTTGATATAACCTGCTGAATTTCTTCTACCATTGTATCAAATCTAATATCTGCTGCTTTTTCTATATCGTTTGTGTACACACCTGTTGTCAATACCCATTTCCATTCTGGAATGTTAAGGCCATATGACAATTTTTCTATATAGTTTTTTTCCCCAAGTCTTTTCCACCAATATCTATGATAGCCTGATCCGTTTTTGACAGCTTTGGCAACCAGTGAGGAAACTATATAATTCCCTTTGATGTCCATAAGTTTTGAACAGTTAGTATTATTATACTTTGGGTCCGGATGGGAGAGTATAAACGAGTTGTAATCAGAAACCCATATGTAGTCTTTATTTCCATAATTTGTTTCTCTTAATTCGCTAAGTATTCTTTTTTTTTCATATTTTTCATCAATACTACTACTTTTTGTTTTAGATATTATTTCATGGATTCGGCTTTTTTGAAAAGATAAGATGTTTTTTAATTCTCTTTTATATGTTTTTAGAATATTGTCTTTATAAAACTGCAGACTTTTATTTTGACTTTCAAGATTTAGCAATAAAAAACGCATTAGGTTTTCCGTTGATTTTCTTTCAACATTTAACACTGATTTTTCAATATGCTTTTCAGTAACAAATTGAAAAATCAGTGCCAATATTAAAATAATACTCAACGTAATAATTAGTATTCGTGTGCTTAATGAATTAAACATTAATATTATGCATCTTAGCGAAAATTGCGGTAATATTTTTTTATTATAAAAAAGACAATAATCATAACTCTTGTTGGATAAATTCGTTGGTCAGATTTTTCATTAGCTATTTGTGATATAGAATTTATCAGCTATAAGATTTTGTGAGATATGAAAATTATTTCAATGGCAGGATAATTTCTTAATTAAAACAAATTTAAAATTTAAAAAATTCGAGCTTGTAAATTTAAGAAAATTACTTTTCTTAAAAAAGATATAGGTAATATGATTGTGTGTCAAGCAATAATCAATATTATTTTTAATATATAAGCAAACAAAGCCAAAGAGCCCAATGTGTATTATTTGCTGTTTTCATCTAATAAAATACCTTTTGGCATAGGCTTTACATTTTCACCACCTAGAATATAGCCTCCATCAAGTCTTAATATATTTCCTGTCATAAAGGGCGCATCTTTTATTATATAAAGAGCTGCTTTTATAATATCTTCTACCTTGCCTGTTCTTTTTAGCAGAGTATGATTGATTAGAGATTTTTTTTGTTTGTCTGTCAGCAAATCCCAGCCGCGTGTTTTTTCTCCATGTCGTGTTTCAACAAATCCTATCATAATTTCATTTACACGTACATTAGGAGCTCCTATTCTAGCCCATGTTTCAGTAAGAGAAGATATGCCTCTGTTTGCTGCGGCATATCCTTCGTTAAAAACATAGCTTGCTGGACCTGACCTGCCTACTATTCCCGCAATTGAAGAAATGTTTATTACAACTGCTTCTTTTGATAATTTGAGATAGGGCAGGGCTGAATAAAAAACCCATCTTTTTGCACGAAGTGTTGTTGCCATTTCAAGATCCCATTGATCCTGAATATATTCTCCGTGTACCACTGGCCATCCCCCACGTTCAATATTGTTTATAAGTATATCAATACCTTTGTAACGATATACAACCTGGTCTATAAGCGTTTGAATCGTATCTGGTTTATTAAGGTCTGTCCTGATAATCATATAATTTTTGCAGGTTTTAGCAAAATCCTGCTTTAATTTTTCTAAACTATCTTCCCAGTCAAAATAATTTATAGCAACTTTAGCCCCTTCATTAGCAAGCGCAAGCCCTATGCCCTTTCCTATTCCCTTTATACCGCCAAGTACTAAAGCCACCTTATTTTTTAATATCATATAAAATCTTTTTTTTAGTTAAAAAGTATCTTTGTTATCCATTTTAGTCCGAATTTCAGCAAGAGTTCATCATCATTTTTCATTTTATCTGAAATTTCATCATCCATGGCGAACTTACTCAGAAGGCCTTTATTGAATATTTGGTCTCTAAATACATCAAGATTATAACATGCCATTTGAAAATAATAACTTAATTCAGGATCCAAATGGCCAGGTTTAAGCTGGTTTTTCAGGCTGATAATCTCCATGAGCATGTCATTTATTTCATTATATGGTAAAAGCCCCTGATCTTTTATCCATTGGCTGACTGTTTGTCTATTTTTATTAGAAAATCCAAAGCAGTGAGATTCTTTAAGCAGCATGTACTGTTTTATCATCTTGCCGGATTTTCTTGACCGCTTTACAATCCTTGCAAGGGGATACATACGGCATGATGATGGTCTGTCTTTGTATACTTTGCATCCTGAAGAAGAGACAAAGGGGCATGATAGTCCTGAAGCATGCTTTGGTTTTAACGATATAATCGGCAGGCCAGTTTCAGGCCCTGTATGCATTACAGTATATTTTTCAAGGAAAAAATTTGAGGGCATTTGCAATGAATTTTTAAGACGACAAATATCATAGGGAGTTAAAAACTGGTTCAAATCTCTGCAGCAATTATTAAAGCATGTAAGTTTATTTGAACATGAAAAAGTGAATTGGTCATTTTGTGCAAGTTCAACTATTTCTGTATTCATAATTCGGGTTCCTGATTGATTTTGCAAATTTACGTTACAGCTATAAAAAAATAGTATTCAGATATAGATAATATCTGTTTGATTTCCACAGGACAAGGATAATAAATCAAAAAATCCATTTATTCACAGTCATTCTTCAAATCAAAAAACTAATTCAGTTGATTGTTGAAAACCCTTGACAAGGAAAATGTAGGGTGATAGTAAGCATTTTTAATAATGTAATTTATCAGGTTGCTGTTTAGTAACTGTTTTAAATATTTGTGAAATTAAATATTATTAATGCTCATTTTGTTTGTTCTTTTATAATTAATGCATTATCTATTTAAGGTTATGTGAAAGTCTTATTATTGCTACAATATATTGTGATCAAATTGATTATGCAGCATATTTGAAAAATTAAAAAAATATTCAACTAACTTTTATATTTTTTTCCGATTAAAATATATTTGTTGGTTAAGAATAGTTTGCTATAAATAAATTTAAAAGGAATTTGATTCCAGACAAATTCGTCAATAGTAAACATTTAACTTTAATTAATGTATACAAGATAGTTTATATCTGTTTTTTGGTAATAATACAAAGTGAATAAAATTTAGCTAAAGGAGCAATTATATGAAGGGGGGTGTCTAAAAGCCCAAAAAAACATAAGTCTTAACTGAAAATTATTAAGGATATGCTAATAATTAAATTATATCAAGCATAATTTAGGAGGTATATAAATGCCAAGTTATGTAATAACTGAAAAATGTGACGGATGTAAAGGTGGGGATAAAACAGCCTGTATGTATATTTGCCCCAATGACCTTATGGTACTAGAGCCCAATTCAATGAAGGCTTACAATCAAGAACCTGACCAGTGCTGGGAATGCTTTTCATGTGTAAAAATATGTCCTACTCAGGCAATAGAGGTCAGGGGCTATTCTGACTTTGTACCTCTTGGCAGCAGTGTTATGCCAATGCTGGGTACAGAAGATGTAATGTGGACTTGTAAGTTCAGGAACGGGACGATCAAACGCTTTAAGTTCCCCATTAGGACAACTCCTGAAGGTAGCGCGAATGCATACACCGATCTGAAAGGAAAAGACCTTGACAGTGGCTTGCTTTCAACAGAAGAGGCAGATGGATACGAGCTTCAAGTTCCAAAAGAGACTGTCTAAGCAGGTTGCGGTTTCTTGTAGAAACCAGGTAAATTGATAATTTTTTTGAATAGCTATTTTATAAGGAGGATACAATATGGCATTACCAAATATTCCTTTGGGAGAACTGAAAGCCGTAAAAGATCCGGAAGTTGAAGAAAGAGAAGTTGATATTCTTATAGTTGGCGGTGGTATGGCTGCATGTGGAACTGCCTTTGAGATAAAAAAGTGGGCGGCAGATGACACAAAAATTCTTCTGGTCGATAAGGCTGCAATGGAAAGAAGTGGTGCTGTTGCGCAGGGTCTTTCCGCTATTAATACCTATGTTGGTGATAATTCAAAAGAAGACTACGTCAGAATGGTTCGTAATGACCTGATGGGTCTTGTACGTGAAGACCTTATTTTTGATCTTGGCTGTCATGTTGACGATTCTGTTCATCTGTTTGAAGAGTGGGGACTTCCTGTATGGAAAAAAACAGATGATGGGAAAAATCTTGACGGTAAAAAAGGCCAGAAACAGGGTACATTAAAAGCAGGTGCAACTCCTGTGCGTACTGGTAAATGGCAGATAATGATCAATGGTGAATCTTATAAAAGAATTGTTGCTGAAGCTGCAAAACTTGCACTTGGGGATGACAATATTTTAGAGCGTGTTTACATTGTTGAATTACTGTTAGATGCAAAGAAAGAAAATCAGATAGCAGGTGCTGTAGGTTTTTCAGTACGTGAAAACAAAGTATATATTATCAAATGTAAAACCATGATGGTTGCCTGCGGTGGTGCAGTAAATATTTATCAGCCGAGAAGTGTTGGTGAAGGTAAGGGACGTGCATGGTATCCGGTCTGGAATGCTGGCTCCACATATACAATGTGCATGAAGGTAGGCGCAGAGCTTAGTATGATGGAAAATCGCTTCACCCCAGCTCGTTTTAAAGATGGATATGGACCTGTTGGAGCATGGTTCTTACTGTTTAAGGCACAGGCTTTAAATGGTCTTGGAGAGGCATTTGCAGCCAGTGATGCAGCAAAAGTTGAGCTGGAAAAATATGCTCCTTACGGAACTGCTGCAATTACACCTACTTGTCTGCGTAATCACCTGATGCTGTTTGAAATGAAAGAAGGCCGCGGCCCGATTATAATGGATACAGTTTCAGCTCTTGCAAAACTTGGCAAAACCATGAGTAAAAAAGAGCTCAAGCATCTTGAATCAGAAGCTTGGGAAGACTTCCTTGATATGACATGCGGTCAGGCTAATCTCTGGTGTGCAACAAATACTGAACCTGAAAAGAAAAATTCTGAAGTTATGCCTACAGAGCCTTATCTGCTTGGATCACATTCAGGTTGCTGCGGTCTGTGGGCATCAGGCCCGGATTATGACTGGGTACCGGATTCTTATAAGATAAAGGCTGCAAACGGGAAAGTATACAACCGTATGACAACAGTAGACGGTCTTTTCACATCTGGTGATGGTGTTGGAGGCTCAGGACATAAGTTTTCATCAGGATCCCATGCAGAAGGTCGAATGGCTGCAAAAGAGATGGCTAAGTATGTTAGGGATAATGCAGATTTGACTCCTACGCTAAGCCAGTCTAAAGAAGAACTTGTTGATCTTGTTTACAAACCTGTCAGATTGTATCTTGAAAAATGCAACTATACAACAGCTGTTGATATCAATCCTGATTATGCTAAACCTTCTGGTATGGCATTAAGACTTATGAAGGCAACCCATGAATATGGTGCTGGTACAGCAACTTTTTATCAAACCAATTCAAAAAGTCTTGAAGTCGTAATGGATCTTCTTTCTGTTATGCGTGAAGATTGTGAAAAACTTGGTGCCGGTGATCTTCATGAACTGATGAGAGCATGGGAAATTATTCACAGGATATGGACTGTTGAGGCCCATCTGCGCCATATCCAGTTCCGTAAAGAGACACGTTATCCTGGATTCTATTATCAGTCTGATTATCCAGGCCAGGATGATGAAAACTGGTTCTGCTTTGTTAATTCAAAATATGATCCAAAAGGAAAAACTTGGGATGTATTTAAAAAGGATTATATCAAGCTGATCAGCTAATATAACAAGTAGTTATATTAGGTAATAAATAAATGTACCTCCAGGTGCTAAAAACACTTGGAGGTTTTTATTAATTTGTAACAAGCAAATAAAGTGCTGTGGCTATAAACAAATTATAAAACAGTTTAAAATATTTATCTGCCTTATGTATTAAGGTTTATTTTAAATTTGTTTTTATAGACGATATCCAAATAATGGCTATGAAAGGTTTTGCCTTATTAAATAGCCTTCCAAGCTTTTTAGAGGATTTATGGTTTGTTTTTTCACATAATCACATAAAAGGGTTAATGAAAAACATATATCAATATATTTAATTGTTCTTTTAAATAAAAAATTTTAGATAAAAATTAAGTTAAGTGTATTGATATATGACTATATTTTTTGGGTATCGTCTTATTTTAGGAAACAATACTTTTTTTAATAGACTGTTTTTTTAAATTTGGTTTTAGAAAACAAGGTACTTTAAATAATAAAGCACGGAGGGATGGCATGACAGTTGATAAAGCAGCCCCTGCTGGCGGAAGCATATTGGTAGTTGGAGGAGGGATAAGTGGTTTGACTACGGCCCTTGAAGCTGCTGAAGTGGGATATGAGGTTTTTATAGTAGAGAAAAATCCTTACTTAGGCGGAAGAGTGGCTCAGTTAAATCAGTATTTTCCTAAGCTATGTCCTCCGACCTGTGGGCTTGAGATAAATTTCAGGAGAATCAAAGATAACCCGAAAATTAAGGTCTTTACCTTGGGAGAGGTAGAAAAAGTTGACGGCGTACCAGGAAGCTATGATGTTACCATCAAGTTAAATCCCAGATTTGTAAACGAAAACTGTACAGCGTGTAATGAATGTGTAGATGTTTGCCCTGCTGAAAGGAACAATGATTTCAATTTCAACATGGATAAGACAAAGGCAATTTATAGACCATCTGCTATGGCTTTTCCAATGAAATATGTTATTGATTCCTCAGCATGCAAGGGATCAGAGTGTGGGAAATGTGTTGAGGTATGTCAATACGACGCTATAAATCTGAACATGGAGTCAAAAAGTGTAAATCTTAAGGTTGGAGCCATAGTTTGGTCAACAGGCTGGACTCCTTATGACGCAACAAAGATAGACAATTTAGGGTTTGGTCAATACAAGAATATAATTACAAACATGATGCTTGAAAGACTTGCATCTAAAAATGGTCCTACCAAAGGGCAGATCCTTCGCCCTTCAGACAATACAGCACCAGAAAGTATTGTGTTTGTCCAATGTGCCGGGTCAAGGGATGAAAATTATCTCCCATATTGCTCTTACATATGCTGTATGGCTTCTTTGAAGCATACCACATATATAAGGCAACAATATCCTGATGCCAAGATTTATATTTTCTACATTGATTTAAGGGCCCCTGGCCAGAGGTATGAAAAATTTTACAAAATGGTTAAAGAGGATAAAAATGTTTTTTTTATCAAGGGAAAAGTTGCAGAGGTAATTGAAGATTCAGAAACCAAAGGTATAACTGTTGTTGCTGAAAATACAATAACAGGAGAAAAAATAAAGCAAAAAGCTGATATGGTTGTACTGGCAACAGGGATGCAGCCTTCCACATGTGATGTAAAACTTCCTGCTGATGTTAAATATAATGAGGAAGGTTTTATAATTAATGATTTTGAAAAAGGGGGCATGTTTGCTGCAGGATGTGCCAACAAACCGGCTGATGTGGTCTCATCTAATCAAAATGCTACGGGTATAGCACTAAAGGCCATTCAAACCCTGGTAAAAAGGTAGGAGGTATTCATGGACAAAAAGTATGGTGTATATATTTGTACAGGTTGCAGTATTGGAGATGTCCTTGATATAGAGAAATTGTGTGAAATACCTGAGGATGAAGGAATAGACTGCAAAACACATCCTTTCCTTTGTGGTAAGGAAGGTATTGAGCTGATTAATAAAGACATAAAGGATAAAGGTGTAAATGCCCTTGTAATTGCCGGGTGTTCAAGACGTGTTAATTTTGATATTTTCAGTTTTGATAATTGCCTTGTAGACAGAGTTAATCTAAGGGAACAGGTGGTATGGTCTCATCCTAGATCAAAATTTCCTGCTCTTGAAGAAGACCAGATTGATGATGAGATACATTTTGATCGTCTTCAAATGCTTGGTGAAGATTATTTGAGAATGGGAATTGCAAAAATTGCAAAAATTGATCTTCCTAAGCCTTATGAACTTGATATATTAAGCAGAAAAATTCTGGTTATAGGGGGCGGTATAACTGGTATTTCTGCTGCTCTTGATGCTGCAAAAACAGGTTATGAAGCGACAATTGTTGAAAAAGAAGCTGTGATTGGGGGTTTTGCTGCGAAAATGAGAAAGCAGACTCCATGCCAGGAACCTTATGATGCTCTTGTTTCTCCTGTTATCAGCGATAAAATTAAAGAAGCTGAAGCAAATCCAAAAATAACAATAAAGACAAATACAGTAGTTGCCAGAATAGCGGGGCAACCAGGGGATTTTACAGTTACATTAAAAAAACCAGGTGAAGAGACTGAATTTGATGTACCATTTCCTCTTCCTGATGAAATGAAGGTTGATGCAGATGGCAAAGACCTTGATGCAGAAAAGCTCATTGAGGTTTACAATGAGTATAACAAAGGTAAGCAGGATATCCTGACTCTTGATCCGAATGGTGAAAAGTTTGGAGCTGTTGTGCTTGCTGCAGGCTGGCGGCCCGCAGAGCTGGATAAAAAACAATTTTCTCATCTTGGTGCAGGGACTTTGCCGGATGTTGTAACAAATGAACAATTTGAAAATATAGCTTCAAAAGGTTTGATCACACGGCCATCAGATGGCAAAGAGGCTAAAGCTGTTGTTTTTGTCCAAAGTCCTGGCAAAGATGGTGATGATTGTGATTTTGATTACTGCGGCTCTGTTACAAGTCTGGTTTCACTGAAACAGGCCAAATACGTGCGTGAAGATTATTCTGATGGAAAAGCATATATATTTTATCAGCATATGAGAACGCCTGGTCTTCAGGAAAATTTTTACAAGGGTATACAACAGGACAAGGGGATTTTTCTTACAAAAGGCGAAGTGATAAATATTAGTCAAAACGGTTCAGGACTTGTTATTGAAGCATGTAATACCTTGCTTGGTGATAATATTACAGTAAAAGCTGATATGGTTGTACTGGCAGCTGGTATGGTTCCTGCGACTGTTGATGATCCTGTAGTGAACCTTGCGTACAGGCAGGGGCCTGCATTTCGGGATATTGATCTTTTTGATGGATATGTTGATTCAAACTTTATCTGTTTTCCATATGAAACGCAAAGAACTGGAATCTATTCTGCAGGCTGTAACCGTAGAAGTATGACAATTGAAGAATCCATTGAAGATGCTTCTGGTGCTACTTTAAAAGCTATACAATGTATTGAATCAGCAAATAGAGGCGTGTCTGTTCATCCGAGATCAGGTGATATGACTTTTCCTGATTTTTTCTTTCAAAGATGTACACAATGTAAAAGATGCACTGAAGAATGCCCCTTTGGAGCTTTAGATGATGATGAAAAAGGAACTCCAAAGCCTAATGAAACAAGGTGCAGACGTTGTGGAACATGTATGGGAGCATGCCCTGAAAGAATAATAGGTTTTGCAGATTATAATATTGACAGTATAGGCTCAATGGTAAAGTCTATTGAAGTTCCTTCGGAAGACGATTATGAAGAACCTCCAATGAGAGTTCTTGGGCTGATATGTGAAAATGATGCATATCCAGCATTAGATATTGCAGGCTTAAACAGATTGTCTTACTCTGCTGATGTCCGTTTTATTCCGGTAAGATGCCTTGGATCTGTGAATGTTATCTGGATTAAAGATGCTCTTGCTCAGGGTATGGACGGTGTTTTTCTCCTTGGATGCAAACATGGTGATGACTATCAGTGCCATTTTGTCAAAGGTAGTGAACTTGCTGAGACTCGAATGGAAAAAATTGGCGATGCACTGTCCAGCCTGGCTCTGGAAGAAGAACGTGTTGCACAGTTTGAGATAGCAATTGATGAATATGATAAAATTCCACAATTAGTTGATGAGTTTGTGGAGATGATTGAAGGACTAGGCCCTAATCCGTTTAAAGGATTTTAATAATATTATAAGTCTTCAATCAAATTGACTATTTAAGACAAATACTTCTTAAATAGTCAATTAGTCAAAATACCGAAAAAGGAGGTATTGAAATAATGAAAAAATACCTGGTTGAGCCTGACTTAAAATTTATTGATGAAATAGTCGGGCGAGGAGGAGATTCACTTAAAAAGTGTTTTCAATGTGCAACCTGTTCTGTTGTTTGCCCAATTTCGCCAGATAATAAGCCGTTTCCGAGAAAAGAAATGATTGCTGCTTCATGGGGATTAAAAGATAAACTTGTTGGGAATATGGATATTTGGCTATGCCATCAATGCGGCGATTGCTCCAGCAGTTGTCCTAGAGATGCAAAGCCAGGCGATGTTCTGGGGGCTGTCCGAGCATATGCAATTTCTGAATATGCAAAGCCAAAAGTAATTGCAGATGCTGTTTCTGATCCTAAAAAACTTCCAATTTTGTTTGGAATTCCTGTTGCTGTTTTTATTGTAGTAGGTATTATTTTGAAAATGTTTGGCATTAACTGGCTTAATTTTTCGCCAGGTGGGGATACGATTGTTCATTCTCACTTTTTTTCCACATGGCTTGTTGACCTTATTTTTGTTCCATTAGCAATTTGTGTTGCTACTGTTTTTGTATTGGGGCTAAAAAGATTTATCACAGACATTCATAATAATGCTGTTATGGAAGGAAAAACTGATAAAAAAGAAATTGAAATTGTTGAATTTGTAAAAGCGCTGTTTCGCGTTCTGCCTACAATATTAAAACATAACAAGTTTTCAGAATGTAGTGAAAATCAATATCGTGCTACACCACATATTATGGTCTTGTATGGATTTGTTGCACTTTTTATTGTAACAAACGTATTTTTCGTTGCACTTTATGGTCTTAATATACACGGCCCATATTCTCAGTTAAATCCTGTTAAATGGCTTGGTAATGTGGCTGGCTTAGCTCTTGTAATCGGCAGTGGATTGATGATAAGAAGGCGTCTGATAGACACTACCCAGGTTTCAACCTACAAAGACTGGTATTTGTTAGGACTTGTAATGGGGCTTGGATTAACAGGGCTTTGTACTGAAATGGCGCGGCTTGCCGGCGCTGCATGCATATCTTATGCAGTTTATTTTATTCATCTGATTTTTGTTTTCAACTTATTTGCTTTTTTGCCATTTTCAAAGCTTGCTCACTTTGTTTACAGAACTGTTGCAATGACATATGCTGAATATGGAAATAGAAAATAATTTTAATATCAGGTTTTTAGCATAAAACAAAAAAAGATTTTATATTAGTGATTCCGTGAAAGGGTCCAAATTGTTTTTTGGCAGTAGCAGGAATATTATTCTATTGAGGCGGCAGAAAAAAATGAAAAATACAACGGTTGTTCAATGTTGCTAAAATCCTCCACGGAATCCTGTTTTTTTACGCGAAAGTTTTTCCTATTAATTAGTCATAAATATCCTGAACTTTATTACAAAATCAGTTATCCTTCCATGGAACTGCCAGCAATGATAATCGGCAGACAGTTGGACAAAAACTAACCGCTGAATAAAAGGATAAAAAAGGGTAATTTTTTTAAAGCGCATTCAGGTACTTTTGTAGGGCGTTAACTTTTCAACCATTTTCTAATATCATTTTTTCCTGGAACTTTGCCTGAACATTTTAACTTTCCGTCAACAATTACCGCTGGTGTGCTGATTACACCGTAGGTGGCGATTTCCATGAGATCTGTGACTTTTTCAACAATTGCATTAGAATCCGTTTCAGAAACAACCTTTTTCACTGTTTTTTCTACTTTTTTACATTTGGCACATCCAGGCCCTAAAATTTTTATATCCATTTCTATACCTCTATGAAAATTTAATTTTATTTTTAATTTTTAAATAACCAGATTAAAAAGATAGCCAACTATAAGTATTCCACCTCCAACCACACCGATAAAAACACCTATCAGTCTTGGCTTGAGCACTTTTCTAAGAATCACCATTTCGGGAAACGACAGGGCAATAACACTCATCATAAATGCCAAAACAGTTCCAAGGGCAGCACCTTTTCCCAGCAGAGCTTCTACAACTGGAATAATTCCGGCAGCATTGGAATACATGGGAATACCCATGCCAACCGCAAGAGGAACCGACCACCAGCTTTTGTTACCCATAAAGGACGCCATAACTTTTTCTGGTATATATCCATGAATTACTGCACCTATGGCAATGCCAAGAATAACGTAAATCCAAACCCTGCCGATAATTTCTTTTACAGCATCCCATCCGTATACGATTCTGTCATGCCATGTTATTTTGATTTCCGATTTAGCACCGGCATCCGCGTTTATATTTTTAACCCACTGTTCAATATACTTTTCAAGACCAAGTTTACCGATAATCCAGCCTGCAAATACAGCGATAAATAAACCTGTTCCCATATAAATAGCAGCAATTTCCCATCCCAGCAAAGCATAAAGCAGACCCAGTGCAATTTCATTTACCATGGGCGCTGCGATAAGAAATGAAAATGTCACACCCAGGGGTACACCTGCTGTGACAAAACCTATAAATAAAGGAACTGCCGAACATGAACAAAAAGGTGTGACTATTCCAAGTAATGCAGCCAGGATGTTTCCTGCAAATTCACTTTTGCCTGAAAGAATTGCACTGGTTTTTTCAGGTGTAAAAAAACTCCTTATTATACCCACTCCAAACACAACAAGAAAAAGAAGCATCATCACCTTGGGGGTGTCATAAAAAAAAAATTCAATTGATGCTCCAAAATGAGAACCTTTTTCAATTTGGAATAATTCATGGGTTAGCCATGAGGATAATCCATGAAGTTTGATGTAAAGCAACCACCATAAATATATTCCTGTGGCACCGAAAATGGCATACATAGACATTAGAATTTTTTTTTTTACAAAACTCGGATTTTCCTCTGACGTATATTTGACATTTTTGCTTGATTGCATAATGATTATCCCAACTCAAACTATACAATACACATTTATATATAGTTAATTATCTATGTATATGGTTAAAGGTATATGGTTAAAAAATATCAGATTTATAGACCGCAAATATCTTTTCTTCTAATTTCAGGAAGCTTTTTGACTAAATCGACTATGTCTGGATCATCCTCCAGCCAGTGTTTTAAATTACCAAGCAGGCTTGCAGAATAAGGACTGTTTGCCCCATCAGAAAGATAATAATTAACCCATCGCTCATTTTTTTTGGAGCAAACAAAACCTGCATCTTCAAGAATTTTCAAGTGTTTTGAAACAGTAGGCTGGGCAAGCCTGAGGGCGCTTGTAAGCTCGCAGACACACATTGTTTTATGTTGCAGTATTTTGATGATTTTGACTCTGTTTGAGTCGGACAAGGCTTTGGCTACCTTGATAAATTTTTTCATATTTTCACCCTTATATGCTATTTTAGAAATATAACATCGGGTGAAAATATGTCAAACAAAAAGATAATATTTTTTAAAGAGTTGAATAAATCAATTAGGTTTTGCAGACTGGAAACTAAAAGAACGGCCAGTTGCTTCCTGAAATCGGCAAAATCTATTACACCATATCTATCTGTAAAAACTGTTTCACATCCAACAGTTTCTGCCATTGATGTTCCTGCCATCAATGTTCCTGCCATTGTTTCTTTTACCAAAGCCTTTTCCATGCCTGCCACAGCCTTTCTTTCCAAAACTGCATCCTTGGCAATTAGACACACCAAGACCGCATCCTGGCGGAAGCATAGCAAGCTGTTCGGATGAAAGAATTGCTCTTGCATCAATCCTGTAAGAGAGCGCTTTTGCTTTAATTTTATGCCTTAAATCAAATATTTCCTGTTGTTTGGCCAAGGCTATGGTTTTATCCACAGAAGGCTGATCCATGAGTGTTTGGAACTTATTGATTTTAGCTGCCAGCTCATTTCGAATAGACTGGGTTTCATCTAAAAAATTTTGGTGAAGCTTGTTAAGCGCATCTTCCTGCTCTGCTGTCAGATTTAAATCTGCTTTAATGCTACAATTGTTACGCCATTTGCATTCAGATTGCTGTGCCAGTGCCTGTGATGTTGCCATCAGCATGATTAAAAGAATAATGATTCCGATAGTTGTTTTCTTCATCTTTTGTCTCCTTTTGTTTAGTTATAAGGTTTTAGTTAGCTTTCACTTATTAGTACGTAAATGTGCCAATTTTTCTTTCAAAAATTTTATTTTTTTTTATTAGGAACAAGGACAAAATAACATCCACAGTTCCTTATCTATACTATTTGTTGATTTTATCAAAAATATCGAAAAATATATCTTTTCCCTATTCAGGTACCATCTGCCTTGCATTTTTACATTCACATCGCTTTTTATGATGCATCCTGCATTTATCTCTTCGCCCTTTCCATGGCCTTATTTCATTTGCAATAAATTGACTTTTACATTTAATATTGCCGAGAATTTTGATTCTAAGATTTTCAGCGGGCAAAAACCTTCCCCTCCAGGTAGTAGCGGCAGTATCAATCACCCACATGTTACCGTGTAGATCTTTGATCTGCATTTTTTGCTTGGAAATAATTTTTGTAATTTTTCCGGCAAGCAGTCCCTGTTCAGGTGACATCCATATTTTTTGTTTGTAATTTTGCATCATTCTGTAAAAAGGAACTTCATCTTCAAATATTGTTTCTATTTTTTCAGGTGCTTCAGTTGTAAACAAAATTCCTCCACCTATAATTGAAAGGACAATGCTTCCCAAAACAACCCACAGTGTATTATATTTGTATCCTTGGCCTGTACTGCGAAAGTAATAATAAGCAAATCCTGTAAATCCAATCATGAAAAATAACCAAAAATAGGGAATTATCAATAAAGTACACTCTAAAAAACTGTGACTGAGGTGTTTATAAATGTCCCATTCAGCAGACTTTAACTGAAAGATGGCTATACCTGCAGCAATACTTCCTGTCAGGATTGAAAAACAAAAAAGAGTCCAAATTACAGAGCGCTTAAAAACAAAATGCCATTTTGGATATGGCCGCACTTTCTCTTGTTTTATTTTTTGGAGTGCATTTTTACTTACATCTTTCATATCTAATATTTATCCATTAAGTTAATTGTTTCAGCCTGTTTTTTGAACTTTGATTTTGCTCTTTTTATCAAGGTTGCTACACTACCCTTGGGTTTGCGAAGAATATCTCCTATTTCTTTATAGCTTTTATCTTCAAGGTAACGAAGAACAAGTATCTCCCGATACTTTTCAGGTAGTATGGCAAGCGTCTTTCTTACTGTTTCAGCTTTTTTTTTTGACGTATATTTTTCATGGATATCCAGGGGATCATAAAGCAGCGATGCAAGGCTATTTCCGCTAGAATTCACAATATCCAAACTGATTGTTTTTGAAAGCAGTTTGTTTTTGCGATAATGATTAATCACTTCATTATGCGCAATTCTGTATATCCAGCTTGAAAATAGTAATTTTTGGTCAAAGTCGTTTAGATTTCTGTACACTTTGATGAATATTTCCTGACAGATATCTTCTGCTTCCTCCTGACATACGATAGTTATCTGCTTGATATAACGTATTAGTTTAATCTCATATCTTTTTATAAGGAAATAGAAACAATCTTCATTTTTCAATGAAAATTGAACCAGTTGCTCGTCTGGCATGGTTTCATAATTTTTCATGCTTTTGTCAATTTGGATAGCAGAAATTTTTGTTTTTTTGGTGTTTTTGCAGCCGCATAAAAACTATTCATAACAAATTCAAAGTACGTACAATTAAATATTATATCAATAATTTTCAACAATTCCAAAGCATTTAGTAAATATTATTTTACCCATAGCACTTAATACAATATTTGTTTTTCGTTGCATATGGAAATTATAAGTGCTAAATTAACGAAAAAGTGAGCTTTTTTGAGGCAGTTTCTTGATTTTGCAGGAAAATCAAATTGTTGCTCCTGTGGCTTTTGAAGATAACTGAATCAAAAGAGTTTAACCAGGTAATTGTTAAACAGCTTATTTTGTGTCACTTCCTGAAAAAAAGAAATAATAATTGATGAAACATGCAAATAAAAAAAAAGAAAATGGTACTGTTTCAGCATCAGACAAAATACTTTTTCAGCAAAAAACTGAAAAACTCGGATATCTGAAAAAATTTTTGAACTGGATCATTAAAGGCGTGAAAAAATCATGCCCCAATTGACAGGTTAAGCATTAGCATCTACGCCTGGAAGGCAGAGAAAATTATATATTAATCTACAAATTTAAAAAAAGGCCTGACAATGGTGTCAGGTGTAATAAAATTGGATAAAAACAATATAAACAAATTTAATTTTTGGCAGGACCATTCTATTTCTTATCTTGAAATGGCATATCGCACAGATAAAATTGAACGAGTTGATTCACCTGATGGATATGGTAAAAGGACAGGGCAGTGTGGTGATACGATAGAGATGTTTTTAACTGTCAGCGGTGACCAAATCATGTCAGCTTCATTTGACATGGATGGTTGTTTAAATACCGTTGCATGCGCTAATACTGTAGTTTCCATGATAGAGGGGAAAAAAATTGCGCAGGCTTGGGAATTAACAGCAGCAGATGTGATAGATTATCTGGGAACACTGCCATCACAAGATAGGCATTGTGCTGAACTGGCAGTAGGAGCATTATATCTGGCACTATCCGATATTCGGGAGACAAAAAAATCGCCGTGGAAAAAATTGTATAAAAAGCATTAGATGCTTTTTTATATATGATTATGAGAGATTATCATATATATATGCGTTTTATGCGGTTTGATAATATTGAGAGAATTTCATAGCTTATAGTGTTTAATAAAGAAGCAATTTCATCAGCTGTGATTGATAACCTGCCCTGTTTTCCCATGATGATTACTTCATCTTCTGTACTAATGCCATTTATGTGTCCCACATCAAGCATTGTCTGATCCATGCATACTCTACCTACAACAGGTGCTTTTTGTTCGCGGACAATCATGTAGCCTCTTGATGACAGCATTCTGCTATATCCGTCAGAGTATCCAACAGGTACTGTTGCAATTGTTGTAGGCTTTGGCGTTTTATATGTACCTCCATAACTTATATTAAATCCGGCAGGGACTTTTTTCAGATGTATTATCCTTGTTTTCAATTTCATGGCAGGTTTAAGATTAATTCGATTTTTATCCACCTGGTTTGATGGATATAGACCATACATGCAGATTCCAGCTCGTACCATATCAAGATGAGTTTCAGGCATGTCGATAATAGCTGCGCTGTTGGCTGTATGTTTCACAGGAATTTCAAGACCAGCAAGGCTAAGTTGATGCAAAAAATCCATAAATATTTCAAACTGTTGATTAGAAAAGGATTTGTCCCTGCTGTCAGCTGTTGAAAAATGAGTAAAAATACCTTCTATTTTTAAATTTTTTAAACATGCTATTTTTATTACTTCGTTTATTGCATTGTCTGTTTTTAAATGATGATGAGAAAATGGGGCCATAAAATCAGGAATTATTCCTATTCTACCCATTCCAGTATCAATTTTGACATGCACACTTATTTTTTTGCCACATGTTAAGGCTGCTATAGATATAGCTTTTGCCATTTGATAAGAGTATACGGTTGGAATCAGATTATATTTAATTATTTCTTTTGCGCAAGCTTTATGTGTATATCCCAATATGAGAATTGGAACATCAAATTCAGCTTTTCTTAGCTCTATGGCCTCATTAATTCTGGCAACTCCGAGCATTGTTGCACTATTTTTTACAGCAATCTGCGCAACCTGTATGATTCCATGTCCATAGCCATTGGCTTTTACAACAGCCATTATTTGCGTATCAGCATTTGTGATACGTTTTATTTCAGTAAGATTATGAGAAATAGCCTTTTTATCAATTTCCGCCCATATATAAGGAAAATCCATTGTTATTTACACACATTATTTTTAGTATTGTAGAAATAAAAAAAGATACATGAACTTTAAAAAAAGTTAAATAATATTTTCTATTGGAACATATTCAAGTCCGAAAGAATCTGCAACGTTTTTATATGTAACTCTGCCTTGAACTATATTGGCTCCGAGTCTGATCTCCGGATTATTTTTAAAAGCCATTTTCCAGCCTTTATTAGCAATTTCAAGTGCATAAGGTATTGTTGCATTAGTAAGCGCTATGGTTGATGTTTTTGCCACAGCTCCAGGCATATTAGTGACACAGTAGTGTACAATACCATCAACAATATATATAGGTTTAGAATGGGTAGTCGGTTTTGATGTTTCAAAACATCCTCCCTGATCAATTGCAACATCAACTAATACGGCGCCTTTTTTAATGCTTTTTAACATTTTACGTGTAATTAATTTTGGAGTTTTTGCACCTGGAACAAGTACTGCTCCTACAATTAAATCAGCTTTTCTGATAAGCTCGCGTGTTGTTGCCGGGCTGTACATTAGAGGAAAACAGTTTTTTGGCATTACATCGCTTAGATATCGTAAGCGGTCTATTCGCGAGTCTAGCAGATATACTTTTGCTCCAAGACCGCATGCGGTCTTGGCAGCATATGTTCCAACAATGCCTCCTCCGATAATAAGCACAGTTCCAGGGTCTACACCTGTTGCACCTCCTAATAAAACACCAAGCCCTCCATGTTCCATTTCCAGAAAATTGGCTCCTTGCTGGATTGCCATTCGTCCTGCAACCTCACTCATGGGTATTAAAAGAGGTAAAGATCTGTCAGCTTTCTGAATAGTTTCATAGGCAATATTAATAGATTTTTTTTTAATAAGTACTTTGGTTAACTCTTCCTCTGCAGCCAGGTGAAGGTATGCGAAAATTATTTGGTTTTCTCTTATTAAATCATACTCCGGAGGTAAGGGTTCTTTAACATGTATTATCATTTCTGCGCGTTTGAAAATATCGTTGGGATTATCAAGCATTGTTGCTCCTGCTTTGATAAATGAAGCATCTTCAAATCCGCTGCCAACACCGGCATTTTTTTCTACAACAACCTTGTGGCCGTTTTCCCTCATAATTTCTACACCTGCTGGTGTCATTGCTACGCGGTTTTCTTCAGCTTTTATCTCTTTTAAAATACCAATAATCATTTCCCCTCCTAATTTTATTTGTATCAGTATATACAGGTTAATTTGATTATAGAAACTTGTAAAAAACGAATGCAAAAAACAGTAAATATGAGTATGGATTGTTGAAACTGCCATAGGATATCTATTTTTATAAAAAATTCTATTATTAATATACGGTTCTATTGCAACATAAGCAATCTATAAATGGATGAATTTTGAACAAGTTGACAGGTTGTTACAAAACTAAAGAAACAATTTTTATACACAATATTATTGTATAATAAACTACAAACTTAAAGCTGCCTGACAAAGCAAATTTTTTTGAAATAATTTCCAGGATTCTACGATGGAGGGGTGAATTTTAAGTAGGCGATGGATTTTGGTTTTTTGATTGGCTTTACCATCATGTTTTATTGTGTTAAACTAATTATATATTTTATATTTATTTCATTGAACAATTTTATGTTGATTTGGCATGCACTACAAAGAGCATTTTCTTGTCTGATTAATAAATCCTCGCTTTTTAGTTTAAATTTTTTTTTATAATATTTATTTTTTTGTTTCAAGGAGGAGATAATGAGCATCTCTGGGGCAGGCGGGACAAATGGTGGTATTGGCCGTTTTTTTATGGGACTTGTCATGATGGTGGCAGGGGGGTATCTTTTTCTAAATTCAATTAAAGTTACAAATCATTTTAATTTAGGATATGGTCTGTTTTCTTTAGGATCAATGAAGGTAACAAGTGGAATGACACTTGTTCCTCTTATTTTTGGGGTTGGATTGATTTTCTATAATTCAAGGAATATCCTTGGATGGGCATTGTCAGTTTCATCATTAATTATGATTAGTTTTGGTATTATTTCAAATATTCAGTTCAGGTTAAGCAGTATGACAGCCTATGAGTTGATTACAATCCTTGTTTTGATGGTAGGAGGAACAGGCCTGTTTTTAAGTTCATTAAAAGATGTCAGTTGATTTTTACCCGTCGCTATTTAAAGGTAATAACAACCATAAACACTTTGGCTTAAAAAAAACCATGAAACAGCTTAAAATATCTATAATCGGCCTGTTTCTCATAAGAAACTATTTTCAGGTTTCAGGACTATAGTTTCTATATAATTTTTTCTTTGCCTAGTTGGACAATTTGTTGCTTTGTATATCCTAACTCATCTAGTACTTCGTTTGTATGCTGTCCTATACTAGGAGCAGCACTATGTGTGCCTGCAATATTTTTACTAAAGTGCACTGGATAGCCAGGAATTTGTATTTTGCCTAAATCCGGGTGATCAAAGTTTTTGATGTATTCATTTTCAATGGCCTGAGGGTCATTTAAAACTTCGTTGAATGTATGAACAGGACAATACATAAGATTATGCTTTATAAGAATATCTGCCCACTCATCTCTTGTTTTTTTGATAAATACTTTGTCAAAAATAGATATTAGTTCAGGGCAATTTTGATTTCTTTTATCTTCATCTAAAAATTTTGGATCAGCAGTAAGATATTCCAGTCCGGTCGCTTTACAAAGCCGTTCCCAATATTTTTCCGGGGGATGATGAACTCCCATTATCCATTTTCCATCCTTGCAAACAAAGGTATTGCGCAAAGGAGTGTTATGTTCTCTATCCCAGGCGATAACGCCATTAACACCTAGAAGGCTGCTGGTCATTAAATTGGCATAATAGAGCCAAAGAGCCGTGCTAAATATTGATACATGGATTTCCTGACTAATTCCTAAACGTTCTCTCGCAAGAAGAGCACTTAGCATTGAGTGGCTGGCAGCTATGGCTGTTGCCTGATCCAATACAGCTAACTGAAGCAGTACAGGCTCGCCGTTTCCTGTACAAAACATCATGCCAGATCTTGCCTGACCCATGGGATCAAAAGCACCCACGTCGGATAAAGGGCCATTTGGGCCATAACCTGAAACATTTGCATGTATGATCTGTGGATTGATTGCTGCAAGTGTTTCATAGTCAATTCCAAGCTTTTGTTTTGTGCTTTTACGGAGATTTGTAAGAAAAATATCACAATTTTTTACCAGCTTATGAAAGATTTCTTTCCCTTGTTTTTTTTTAATATCAAGGGTAATGCCTCTTTTGTTGCGGTTTGAAAAGTCAAAAATAAGGCTCCTGTTGTGTGGAAGTTCAAAAGAAAAATCTCCTACACGAGTCCAGTTACGTTCAGGATCTCCTTCAAGCGATTCAATTTTAATTATTTCAGCTCCTAGGTCGCCTAAAATGGCAGACCCGCCTGGACCGGCATGGAATATGGCATATTCCAGAATTCGAATTCCTTCAAGAGGCCTTTGGGAGTTTTTGTTAACATTTGCTGCATTATTTTTCATTCCTTTTTTATTCCTTTTTTATTAAGATGTCTGCAAAAAAACCAGGGTCAAATAACCGTTTGAAAATTATCGCTTCTGTCTTGTTGCTTAATGATTTTGACTATTAAGAACATCATATAAATCAAATAAATGCGATTGAATTTTGTCTAATAATTACCTACAAATGTTCTAAATATTATGTGGTTGTTTTGTATAAGTAATATTTTCCGGCAGATTGATTGTTGTCATACTTTTTTTCTTTTTTTAAATTAATCCGGCAGGAAGACAAATGTATGAAAAAAGTCTTATACTCTTTTGGACTACACTATATTGATTTTGGGGGGTTATTTTAATTTCAAAAACAATAGTCCATTTAATAACAGAAAGTATTACTTTTGCATAACACATTTTTTTTATAATAATCCATTTTTCGTGGAATATAAACATATATTTTCATAATTTAAATATTATTCTATGCAAGTATGATAAATTTGAGTCAAATGATAATTAAACAATGATAATATTGTTTAATTATCTAAAATATCATGAATAAAAATTCCAATATAGTTTTTTAAGGAAAAAGTTTAATGTGTTTTTTGATATTGTATATTTATTGCTCTATCAAGTGCATTGATACTTGCCAAAGTGGTCAATATATGCATATTCTACCTAATAAATATTTTATCATCAATTCATCTGCTACGAGCTATTAGGGGATATTGCATGATGGGCTAAGTCATAAAATACAGTATATACTTTTAGCATTTGTTGTTGCAGGGATAATTTGGTGACAATAAAATAATTTGTTTAAGAAATATTTTTTTTCAATATAAAATAAATTATCGTAGTGCTTTGGTGAAAATAGCTTTAAGTGGTAAGAAGAAATTTTATACATTTGCTTATCAATGTTATTTGATGGAGGATGAAATGGATAATAAGCGCATGGAGTCTTTGAAGGGAATGTTTTTTATGGCCATGCCCGAGTTAAATGATCCGAATTTTCATCAGACAGTTACATGTATTTGTCAGCATACTTCGGAAGGTGCTGTAGGGCTTGTTGTAAACAGAGTTCATCCATATCTGGTTGGGAAAGATATTTTTAAAGCACTTAACATAAAGTGCTGCCAGGAAATTGAGTCTTTACCAATACACGTAGGTGGGCCTGTTCATAATAGCGAGATATTTGTTCTTCATGGATATCCTTTTGATTGGGAAGGATGTTATATGATTACTGATGGTTTTGCCATGAGCAATTCAATGAGCATGCTAAGAGCAATTGCCAATGGAGAGGGGCCGGAATCATTTATTGTTTTATTAGGTTGTGCTGGATGGAGCGCAGGTCAGATAGAAACAGAGATAAAAAATAATGTTTGGCTTTTTAGTTCTATGTGCAAAGATATACTTTTTGATATTCCAGTTGAAAGAAGATGGAGAGAGCTGCTTAAAAAAATAGGTGTAGATCCAGTACTGCTGACAAGCACAGCTGGTCATTCTTAATGTTGACTATATCTTGGTATGAAAAAAAGTAATTTTTTTGATATAATTAAAATATTCATATGTTTATTGATAATACCCGCACTGCTTTGACATAAATTTTTCATCTGGCATTTGTGTTTGACTTTACCACGTTTAAGTCTACAGGCGACTTTATACCCACAGCATTAATTCTGTAAATGAAATCATCAGGGGCAAAGCAGCTTTTAAGGAGAAAAAATAGAGCCATTTTCACTTTGTGAAATGATTTTTAATGCATAATTTTGCAATCCATAATTGGCCACTTGCGCCAATTATGCCTGTATCAGTGAGATGATTGAAACTTTCCAAAAGTTTTTTTAGAAGCCATTTGAGATTTTTTACCTATCATACTTTTAAAATACGGATTTACATTAATGGAAAAGTTGAAGTTGTCCCCAATACCTGATATATATATAGATTTTAAGCGATTGCTTAATGAAAATAAAACAAATTGAATTAGTGTTAACTGACTTGATTTTCAAGTAATTAAATTCAAAAAATATATATAATTGCAGACTATTAATATTCGGTCATAATGATAATCTGTATATTTACTGGATAAATTTTATAGTCTTATACTGTTTACACCAAAAGTTATTTTGCGTCACATTTTTGAAAAGTTTAAATCGTAAAGCGAAGTGTACTTTGGTTATGAATATTTTTTGTTAGGCTACTTCATTTTTTTTTTAGTGTTTTTTTTTTTCTTCAAGCACACTTTATCCTTTTTTGCGAATGCGCAAAGTTTTGGATTATAATACTCTTTGCAGTTTAAGGGATTATAAAGGGGGCATTCTGGATGTTTTTCTGACATAATATTATTTCCCTTCATCAATATTAAAAATATTTTAGCAATTTTAAAATAACCACATCTTGAGAGATATTATAGCATAAATAGGATTAAATTTTCAAGTCAAAATAAATTGTATTTGATTTTAGCCTGTGTGTTTTGTTGGGGATTTTTTGTGAAAGTGTACCTTGTTTATTT
>Ga0209345_10001353_pt1 | contig 29413 bp, 28 predicted proteins | sample Cruoilmetagenom7_FD_187294 | JGI IMG/M metagenome (GOLD analysis project Ga0209345, IMG submission 187294) | Oil polluted marine microbial communities from Coal Oil Point, Santa Barbara, California, USA - Sample 7 (SPAdes) (version 2) | ecosystem: Environmental > Aquatic > Marine > Oil seeps ...
ATAACCACGCCAACCAAATTCTTCTTGTCCGCCACCAATGAAAAGCATGAGAAAAAAGTATGGGATTGCAATAATGATTGGTGGAGCGGGGAGATCGGCTGGTAATAATGTGTCTGCTACTTCTAGTCCCATAGCGGGGGCCAAATAATGAGCAATTGCATGAATAACGATTGGAAGCAGAAAGGCAAGCATATAAAAAAGTGGCTTTGCACGAAAATCAACTGCCTGGCGTAGAAATGCCTTGATGCCTGCCCAGCGTTCCTTCCGAAAAATCAGGGTGATGGCGGCTAACATTGGGGCGAATGCTCCGATAGGGACCACAACTGCAGTATATACAGATATGTCGAAGGGGATTTCAAAACCCCACCCACTCAGTATGGACGGTAACCATAGAAGCCATGAGTAGGCAAAGGTTAGTAAGAAAAAAGACCAGGGCTTTCTTTCAGTATTCTGTAATATCATTTCAACACTTCTCAGTTGGTGCTTCAGTTTAATAGGCAGCCCATTATATGGTGAGTATTGATAATGAATGCTGAACTTTCTGTATCGTATGTTGCCTGGGTTAATCTCAATCTTAACTCTGGTTGAGAGACCCTAGTTAAGATAAGCCAAAAATAAACACTACTCCAATAATTATGTCAATGACGTTAACTAAGCAGTGGGTAATGATTCCTAAATAGATGTTTCTTTTGCGTTGCACAATAAAGATTAACGGTAACAACCCTATTGTTCTAGTAATTGCCATCCAAGGTGTCCACGTGTGATAGAATGCAAAAAGAGCACTGTGAAGTATTGACGTCCAGCCTTTCCAACGGGGCATCCGAGGCAAGAGGTATCCACGAAAATAAAGTTCTTCTACCGTTGGTGCAATAATCACAAAAAAAATAAAACCAATTAGATAAGTGTTGATCAAAACAGACTTGGAATACTCCCCTCCGAGACCCATATCAAACCGTAGTACCTCGGGCAGCCAATTAAACAGCGTTTCAAGATAGCTAGATATTGGGGTCAGGATTGTAAAAATCAAACCCATTAAGATAAATATCACTGGAACCCAGACTAGGTATTGCCAATGCGGAATTCGCTGGCGGTAAAGCACGATTCCCTCTAGCGAAAGTGCACCGTTTTTCTTCTTACCTTGATATAGCAAGAAACCTAACTCAAATGGAATTAAAATGACAATGATCGCTAGAATCATAGCCGCCAAGGATGGATACCCCAAATTTCTGATTGGTTGGGCGATTGCGAAATAAAAAGCGCCAGTTAGTATGCCTGGCAGCAAATGTAATACTATGGATTGCCCGATAGTGTGCTGTTTGACTTCAGCTGTTTTCATTGTCAAATCTTCAGTCATAATTTCAATGCCTCCAATTGTGTTTCTTTGTTGGTTCTTGCATGGTGTAAACGGGAGAAGAGAAGTATTCACTCTTTATTCAGTGATTATATCTTGTTGCAATAGTACCAAAGGTTCTTGTGGGTGGGCAGGGACTCGAACCCAATTTGGATAAAAAAGAAGAGAAAATTGATTTATATTTTAGTAAATCTTCAAGTTTTCCTCTGTGATCAAATCGAATTTCATCTAAAAATTGCTCAAGATCAACATTGGGTGGTTTCTGTACCCCCAAGGGGAATCGAACCCCTGTTTTAGCCTTGAGAGGGCTATGTCCTGGACCGCTAGACGATGGGGGCGGGCAGATAGAAATTTTAGCATGCGCACCACCCCCTGTCAATCAGACGGTCTTATTATGTGGTTATAGCGGTCAACATTCTTTTAATCACATTCAAAAAGGACAGGCGCGTTCTGATCTTGCGGTCCGTGCTGGTCCTGGTTGGTTTCAGGTCGGACGCTGAATTCTTCAATGACCTGGCAGGAAGAACGCAGCCAACCCTTGACCATTTGGTCTTTTTCCTGCCCAATATTCTGATAATAGATATAGTGCAGATCACCAGCTTCAACCAGTTCACGCAGGCCATCCGCGTCAATGACTGGATCGCCCCCGGTAAACCCTCCCATATACAATACTGGGCGGCCGGTCGCGAGGATGAATGGGGCGCCTGTATTGGCGTTTGGAACAGCAACCAGATATTTACTATTCTCGGTGTTCGCCATCAGGAAATCAAGCAAAGCGTTCTGGCGGGGATTACCTTGATCGTCATTTGGCGGGCGCATCATGTCGCCGCTTTCTCCCGCGTAAGCGGAAGGCAGTCCTGTGTGGGGGTTGCCGATCAAAACTGTTTGTACAGTCCACCAACAAGGGATCAGCAGCACAGATAAAAAGAGCAGGACTGATAACCTCTGTGCGGTTCGCAGTTTTTTTGTGAACAGCAGCACCGCCGCGCAGATGATGAATATCCCGATTGGCAGGAAAAACAGGACGGTAAAACTGATGAATTCTAACGCGAGATAAACCTGGAAGATAAGCGTCAGCAGCAGCGCGAATACCAATGCACCTTTTTTCCATTGGACACCAATTTCCAGGTCTGTAAACCAGGACAAACCAGCGCCAACCAGCGCGGACAGCGGCGGCGCGAGCATGATCATATAATACGCGTGGAAAAAATCAGCCATGCTGAAGAAAATCAGACAGGTCAGCATCCACCCTCCCCACAGGATGATGCCTTTATGGGTTGACGACATATTTTTGAGAGACATGGGCGCGGAGAATGCGAGCATTACCATGCCGAAAAGCGCGAAGGGCAGCAGCCAGCTCATCTCCTTGCCTAATGGCGCCTGGAATAAGCGGAAGATTCCGGGTGAACCAGTTTCTTTGCTGAAGGGATTTCCACCGGCCTGCTGAGGTGGACGTGCGCCTTGAGGCGGCTGGTTTGTTGGCGGCTGCCCTCCATTTAGACCTGGAGGATTCTGCGGAGGCAGCCCATTCTGAGAGGAATTAACAGGGGGCTGCACGGGGCCGTCAGCGTTTTGCGGGGGATAACCACCTCGGTTTTTTCCGAATAATCGCGCCAATCCGTTGTGCCCCATGATGAGCTCCATGACAGTGTTATTCTCACTGCTGCCCACATAAGGGCGATCTTCGGCTGGTGTCAGATCAACGATCACTGCCCATGACAGCGATACTGACAGGATCACAAGCAGTGCAATACTGATATATAGGATCCTCTTGCCCCATCCGATCTTTGCGGCGAGCAAGAAAAGCAGCAGAAACGCTGGCAGCACCAGATACGCCTGCAGCATTTTGATGTTAAACCCCAGCCCGATCAGCACCGATCCAATAAGTAAATACCGCAGTTTTCCTGTATCTGTTGCTTTAATGAACGCCCAGGCAGCCAACAATAGAGTAAAAACTAGCATACCGTCGATGGTATTGTTGCGGTCAGTAGCGAGAATGATGGGTGTAATTATGTAAATGGCTCCGCTGGTAATACCTGCCAGAGATCCAAAATATTTCTTGACCAAATGAAACAGTACGGGAATAGAAAAAACACCGGCGAGGATGTTTGGTAAAGATACTGCGAAACCATTCACCCCGAAAATACATGCGGATATTGCCTCGATCCACAATCCGAGCGGGGGTTTGTCCACAGTAACTGACCCCCCGGGTTCAGCAGCAGCGAAGAAAAAATTACCCCACGACTGGAGCATGCTTTTCACTGCGGCTGTGTAGTAGAGGTTGCCGTCCCCGATTGCGCCAATGTTTACCAGATGCAGCATCAGGGAAACTCCCATCAATAAAGAGACGATCAGCCAGGCGGGTGATATTTTCCAGAAGAGTTTTCTATCCAGCCAGGGATGCGATCGTGATTGAGAGGATGCGTTTTCTTTTTTCATTCTATTCTCCTTTGATGGCGAGGTTTTTCTTATTAGATGGGTTGAACGTCCAATGGCGGTTAGCCAGATAGTTCCAAAACAGGACAATGATTGTCGCAAGTGCTTTTGCTGGTATATAACCCACTCCCGGTATTCCTAAAATCTCCCCCAAGGGGATTTCCAACACAAGAACAATGGCTGTGTTCAAAGCCAATCCAACTAAGCTAATGATTGCGAATTGTGAGAATTGTTTCAGGGAGGATTTCCGGCTTCTTTCACTGAAGGTCCAATGGCTGTTCCAATAATAGTTGTTGACCAATCCTGCTGAAAAGGACACAGTGTTTGCGATCAGTGTTTGCCAATTAAAGCTTTTAAGCAAGATCAAGAGTAGATAATCTATTAAAGTGCCAGATGCACCGACAATGAGAAATTTAACGAGTTGCGGGGTGAACAAGTTCTTGAAATGTTTTTTGGCTTTGGTCATGCTCTAAGTGTAGGTATATATAAGCGCTTATGGAAGTGCATCTGATCATTTTTCACCTTAAAAATCCATGCAGGTTTGATAAGTGATCCATGACCGGTGTCATGGGTTTTAGCAGCAGAATGGTGATTCCATACACATGGCAGGGAAGGGGGAGCATGATAATATGATTTTATGCAAAACACGAAAGACACCAGCGAAGAAGTCATCATTTTGCGCTATGCAGGGTGGATGTGGTTGGCGTATATTTTGGCGCTGATGATAGTTGATCTATATATTTTAAGGATTAGTCCCCGCCCACGTCTTTTTTCGTATTATATTGCCAACAGTGCGGCAGCCGCGCTTTTTATCACCCTTGCATATTGGAAGTGGGGATTTCGTAAACTAGGTAAAGGGATGGTTGTTGGGTTGATCATGTTAATCTCCGTCCTGCCGATCGTGATGAATCATTTCATTGTACCGCGGATGCCTCCAGGCCCAATGACGAACGCCGAGGGGATGGCGCTGCGCCTGCTTCCGGTACTTTTTATTGGTTTGGTGCTGACTGCATGGCAGTATCGTTTTGCTGAAACCGTCCTTTACACTATTGGAATTGCCTTTTTAGAGATGATGATCGTGTTCGTACTGGTTAAAGGCCGTATTCAGGCGCTGCAGCTTTTCGCGCTGATCAATCTGGTAAGAACAGCCAGTTTTTTAGCGATTGGGTTCTTCATTACACGCATGATGGCTCTTATCCACCAACAGCAGCATAATTTGCGTTCGACGAATGCGAAGTTAACCCAATATACACATGTTTTAGAAGATCTTACTGTCAGTCGGGAACGCAACCGAATGGCGCGTGAATTGCATGATACCCTGGCGCATTCACTAACTGCTCTGTCAGTCCAACTGGAAACAGTAAAGGCGTATTGGACGATTGATCCAGAAAAAGCGCAGCAGTTATTAGATCGGTCACTGGAAATCACTCGCGAAGGAACGGAAGAAACTCGCCGTGCATTGAAATCGCTGCGCGCCAGTCCATTGGAAGATCTGGGCTTTGGGTTGGCGGTCAAACAGCTTGTGTTTTCTGCAGCGGATCGAACTGGATTAAAAACGGTCGTGCGCATTCCCGACGAGGTCAATCTGCTTTCAAAAGAAGAACAACAGGTGGTGTACCGAATTGCGCAGGAAGCGATCGAGAATGTGATCAAGCACGCCAATGCATCACAAATTGAGATATCAATGGATGAAGATGAAAATATATTTAAATTGTCTATCAGAGATGATGGAATTGGGTGTGAAGAAGAGAAAAAAGCAGACGGGTTTGGTATTTTGGGCATGAGGGAGCGTGCCAATTTGATTGGTGGCGAATTAGAGATCCAATCACCAAAGGGGGAGGGTTGCACAGTGGTTTTCCGCCTGGATAGGAGTAATTATGAAAATACTCATTTGTGATGATCAGGCTTTGGTTCGAGAGGGACTTGAGATGCTCTTAAACTTGGATCCAGACATTGAAGTTATTGGTACCGCGGAAAATGGGAGAGAGGCGGTGAAGCTGGCTGGAAAACATGAGCCGGATATTGTTCTCATGGATCTTAAAATGCCCGTGATGAATGGGATAGAAGCAACACGGGCGATTAGGAACGCATATCCTGAGATAAAAGTGTTAGTTTTAACCACCTATGATCATGATGAGTGGTTGTTTGATGCGATCCGTGCAGGCGCTTCTGGATACCTCTTAAAGGATGCCCGGCGTGAGGATATCACTAATGCGATCAAGGGAACTTATCTGGGAAAGACATTCCTTGATCCAAAAGTTGCCGGCAAAGTATTAAAGCGAACAACAGACAGACAGGTTTATTCGCCATTAGAAATTACATCCAAATTAACAAAGCGTGAACTGGATGTTTTGCGATTGGTTGCGAAAGGACTTTCCAACACAGATATCGCGGAGAAACTACACCTTTCTAAGGGTACGATCCGTAATCATGTAAGTGCCATTTTCACTAAACTTCAAGTTAACGATCGTACTCAGGCGGCAATTCTTGCAATACAGCATGGCTTGGATCGTTAATTTGTGTGATTAAAAATACGTATTATGGTTAATATAACTCTTATTGACTTCTTTATTACGGCATGATAATATCAAACCATCATTAGGATAAATATCTTAGAACATTAACAATCTGCGAGAAAGGAATTTACATGAAAACAACAGCACTTATTTTTCGTATCTTAGGACTTATTTTGTTCGCAATAGCCGGCTATTATTTAGGAGATTTCCTTGTTGAAATTATAGATAGTTCTCTAAATCCTCTTCCTTACACAATTGGCGGGGCTGCTATCTCAGCAGTTTTTGGATTTCTCATAATGCCGTACATCACCCTATATCCCATTTTGAAGGTTCGTTCTTACCTTACCAAGGTATCCGGAGCAACACTCTTATCTGCCATGATCGGCTTGGTTATTGGTTTGGTCATTGCGGCCCTTGCTTCTATTACAATAGCCTCATTACCCGATCCATTCAGTAGTGTACTGCCGTTCATTGCGGCTGTCCTTTTCGGGTATTTGGGCGTCGCGATCGGCGTTAGCCGGCAGGGAGAATTTCGGGATATGTTTTCATTTATTCGGCGGGGGTCAAAGTCCTCTTCCGATGCCAGTGGTAGAAAATGGAGCAGGGAACAATCCATCCTGATAGATACAAGCGTGATTATTGATGGTCGCATTGTAGATATAGCCAAAACTGGCTTTTTGCCAGGAAATCTAATCATCCCGCGTTTTGTATTGAACGAATTGCAATATATCGCAGATTCAGCAGAAAGTTTACGCCGCCAGCGCGGCCGGCGGGGGATGGAAGTTTTAGCTGAACTGCAGAAGGATCGAGCAATTAAAACGACCATTGCTGATATCGATGTGGAGGGTATCAGAGAAGTGGATGAAAAATTAGTTTTGTTGGGAAAGCAGATGAAAGCGCCTATCTTGACGAATGATTTTAACCTGAATAGGGTGGCAGAATTACAGGGTGTCAATGTATTAAATATCAATGAATTGGCTAATGCTGTAAAATCCATCCTTCTTCCGGGTGAAGGCTTAGTGGTGCGGGTCATCCAGGAAGGGAAAGAACTTGGTCAGGGAGTTGGTTATCTTGATGATGGTACTATGGTTGTTGTAGAAGACGGAAAGAATTTCATTGGAAAAGAGATTGAAGTTTCAGTTACCAAAGTACTTCAGACTGCTGCTGGAAGAATGATATTCTCAAAGCCTGCTGGAAAAAATAAAAACAATCATAAATAATCGTAATTAAGAAGTAAAAGGAGCAGCCGTATGGGATTGCGGGTTTATAACACACTCTCACGCAAGAAAGAAATCTTTGAGACGATCGAACCGAACAAGGTGCGTATGTACGTGTGTGGTCCGACGGTGTATAACAAGGCACATGTGGGGCATGCCATGTCTGCGCTTGTGTTTGACGTCATTCGACGATATTTACAGTACCGGGGATATGATGTGCGCCATGTGATGAACTATACCGATGTGGATGATAAGATCATTAAACGTGCTAATTCTCTGAAAACAGATCCATTCAAGCTTGCCCAGACTTATATTGATCAATTTGATGCTCATCTTGCCGATCTGAATATCCTTCCCGCAACGCTTAACCCGCGTGCGACCACTGAGATGGGACATATCCTTGAAATGATTACCGGGTTGATCGAAAAGGGGTATGCCTACCCGGTAGAAGGAGACGTATATTTTAGAGTTAGAAAACTAAAGGAATACGGAAAATTATCAGGACGTAAACTGGATGATATGCAGGCCGGTGCCCGCATCGGTGTGGATAAAAGAAAAGAAGATCCAATGGATTTTGCGTTGTGGAAGGCAGCGAAATCTGATGAACCATCTTGGGAGAGCCCCTGGGGGTTGGGCCGCCCTGGATGGCATATCGAATGCTCGGCGATGAGTGCGAACCACCTGGGAGAACAGATCGATATTCATGGCGGAGGGAACGACCTTATTTTTCCTCATCATGAAAATGAGATTGCTCAAACAGAAGCATTAACTGGAAAACAGTTCTCTCGATACTGGATCCATAATGGCATGCTGCAGTTAAGTGGGGAAAAGATGTCCAAGTCAGTCGGTAATCTTGTTTCAATCGAGGAGTTCCTTTCTAAACATAAAGGGGATGCATTGCGCATGATGGTTTTGAACTCGGGATATCGCAATCCGCTTACTTTCAATGATGAGGTGATCGGACAGGCTGAAAAAGCAACTGAACGTTTGGAGTCAGCTTTTAAACCAGCACTGGCAGACGCCGCCGGATTGGCAGAAAAAGAAAAAAAGACAGTTGCTGCACAAATCGAAAAAACAATGGCCGGCTTTGAAAAGGCAATGGATGATGATTTTAACAGCGCAGGTGGATTAGGTAATCTGTTTGAATTGGTGCGAGTTATTAATCATGCCCGCGCGGATGGTGCCACAGACGAAGACTTGCTGGATGCTCAGAAGATGTTGAAACTCTTAACAAGTGTATTGGGTTTAACGCTCGGATCTCGTGAAGGAGCGCACCCCGCGGATGCGTTTGTTGATCTTCTTATTGAGGTGCGCTCAGAGGTCCGTGAAAGTAAGATGTGGGTGCTATCAGATACTATTCGCGATAAACTAGCTGCCCTGGGAGTGCTGGTGGAAGATTCAAAATCAGGCAGCACCTGGACGTGGAAATGAAGGAATGGATAACAGGTAGAAATCCAGTATATGAATGCCTGCGTGTTGAACGCAGGCATTTTTTCAAATTGCTGATCAATAAAAGTTCAAGTGCTAAAGGGAGGATGGAGGATATATTAAAAATAGCACAAAGAAAGCGGATCAGCGTTGAAGCAGTAGACAAAAATGTTCTTTCCAAAATTGCGGAGCATCATCAGGGGATAGCTCTGGAGACTAGCGCATATCCATATACTGATATTAATGCGATCCTCGATCGGGTTGAGCAATCTAAAAACCCAATGTTCATTCTCGTAATTGACCAGATACAGGATGTGCAGAATTTAGGAACATTGATCCGCAGTGCGGAGATATTCGGTGTGCATGGAATGATAATACCCGCCCGGCGAGCAGCAGGGATCACGCCTGCTGTGGTGAATGCTTCTTCTGGAGCAAGTGAACACCTTCTGATTACACAAATGAATATTAACCAGGCGATCGATGAACTTAAGCAGAAGGGTGCCTGGGTAGTTGGTTTAGATATGGATGATTCCGCGAAATCTCTGGAGGAGATCAACCTGGATGGATCATTAGCAGTTGTTGTCGGCAGTGAAGGGCACGGTCTGCGGAGACTTGTGCGGGAAAAATGCGACCATATTGCGTATATTCCAATGATGGGGAAAGTTGCCTCGCTGAATGCTGCAGTCGCTGGCTCAATTGCCTTATACAGGGCGGCAGTCAACCGAAAAATCAATTCATAATTTGTTTATGTCTTGAATTCACGTAGAATCAATAAAGGAAATTGTTATTCATAAGGCTGCAATCTTTCTTTGCATGGAGAAACAATGAAAAAGGACCTCATTGATGATATTCAATCTGACATTCAGAAAAAAGCATTTGTTTTTGGAACAAATATCGGCGCGGATATTCTAAAAACTCCGACACTGAGAATATTCACAAATATGAATGCGCAAATGGATGCAATCTTTGCTTTTCATGAGCGCTTCAATACTGACTTTCTTATAACAGCGATGGATTTGAGTGTGGAAGCAGAGTGCTTTGGAAGCGAAACTGTTTTCATTAAAGATGAAGCTCCCAGAGTGGACAAAAGATTGGTTGTTTCCCTTTCAGAGATCAAGAACCTGGACGTGCCTTCTGTTGGCGCATATCGAAGCGGGGACTATATTGAAGTTGCTTCAAAATTACTTTCATCCGGCACATTAAAACCTGTTATTGGGGGGATAATTGGCCCATTTTCTTTAGCTGGAAGGTTATTTGGTACGAGGGAGATGTTTGAACTAACCATTGATAACGAGTCCAGCGCTTTGTTATTAATTGAGAAATGTACCCAATTTCTAATAAATTTTACGAGAGCATTTAAAGAGGCCGGATGCCAGGGTGTGGTAATCTCAGAACCTTCTGCCGGGTTGCTGTCCCCGATAGCGGTAAGTAAATTTTCATCGGTGTTTATTAAACAGCTTGTCCAGAGTTTGGATTCCCCGATATTTCGCGTGATTTATCATAATTGTGGCGCAAGAGTTAATCATCTAGACTCGATTTTTGAAACCGAAGCATCCATTTTCCATTTTGGAGAACCAATGGATATTCTCATAGCATTGCAAAGGAACAAGGAAAATCGAATTATTTCTGGTAATCTTGATCCTGTGAATGTGTTTTTATCAAATGAAAGGGAAATTATTTACGAAAAAACACTCGACTTTATTACCGCAACAAAAAACAATAGCAGCTTATTAATTGCCCCTGGTTGTGATCTTCCGTCAGGAACTCCTCTTGAAAATATTAAAAAGTTTTTTTCGCTTGTTCGTTCACGAGAGAGTGATTAGGCAAACATTATTCTTTTCAATCGTTAGGATCCAAATATCGATTGTCCGCTTTGAATCACCCAGAATATCCATATTCCAATCATAACCAAACCAATTCCGAACCGAACTGCGATTGCACTCACGCACCCAAGTGCCATTTCCCTGGATGATCGAGCAGCTTTACGCCAATCTTTCAGGCGTATGATTTCCACGGTCATCAGCACAATCAGCGCGGCGATCAATCCACCGAAGGGCGGAAAGAGGATACTGAATATAAACGCGGATCCTGTTGAAAGAAAAATGCTTAGCCAGGATGCCCCGCTTTTCTTTGCCTTAGTGCTCATCATGAGCTGATCAATCACATTACCAATCAGCATTAATCCGGTGATTAATAAAAACAGAATGCTGGGTACAGTAGTAAACCCGGTTAAAAGGCCATAGATTAGTGCGCTTATCCAAATGATGGTCAATCCCGGGATTATGACGGCCAATAAACTTATCAGCCCTGCGATCATCGTAAAAAGAATAACGATCTGGACTGCAATAAGCATAGACGGGGATAAACCAATGCCAGTGGAAAGCGAGTCGAAGCCGGGTGATGAACAAGCACTTAATGAAGTCAATAGAAGAATGCTTATAAACCCTCTAAATTTCTTATTATTTCTTCTCATTGTCAATGACCTCTACTCCACCCATCCATGGTTTGAGTACATCAGGGACACGGATGCTGCCGTCGGGTTGTTGATATGTTTCCATCACACTGATCAGCGTGCGGGGCATTCCTAATCCTGAGCCGTTAAGGGTATGGACAAAATCTTTATGCCCGTTCTCATCTTTATATTTTATATTCGCGCGGCGTGCTTGGAAATCCGTTACATTGGAAACGGATGATACCTCCAACCACTCATCACATCCCGGTGCCCACACTTCCACATCATAGGAGATCGCGGAGTTAAACCCCATATCACCGGTGCATAATTGCACAACTCTGTGTGTCAGGCCAAGCTCTTTACATGTTTGTTCCGCATCACTCAGCATTTTCTCGAGTTCCAGCATGGATTCTTTCGGTTTGCTGTAAATATACATCTCAACTTTATCAAATTGATGTCCCCGTTTGATTCCCCGAACGTCTCTGCCCGCGCTCATTTTTTCTCTGCGGAAGCAGGGCGTATAGGCAGTATAACGCTGTGGAAGTTTTTCATATTCCAGAAAATCATTCATGTGGATGCCGGTCAGCGGTACTTCTGCGGTTGGCACCATCCATAAGTCTTCTTCATGGTCGCGATAGAGATTGTCTGCGAACTTGGGAAGCTGCCCGGACGCAAAAAGGGTCTGGCCTTTAACCATGAAAGGCGTATATTTCTCAAGATATCCCTGCCGCCGATGTAGGTCCAGCATCCAGGCAATCAATGCGCGCTGAAGCTGCGCGCCTGCTCCACTCAGCACGTAAAAACGAGATCCGGTGATCTTTACACCTTGTTCAAAATCTATGATGCCTAAGTTTGGGCCTAATTCCCAATGCGGAAGAGGTTTAAAATCATATGTGGGCTTTTCACCGACCTGCCGCACAACTTTATTTTCCGTTTCATCTTTTCCCAATGGAACAGAATCATCCAATATATTAGGTATTATTGCGGTAAGGTTATTGAGGGAGGTTTCAATTTCTTTGACTTTTGTATCGAGAGCAGCGATCTTTTCACCGACCACTCGCATTTCTGCAATTTTTTGATTCCTCTCTGTCTTATCTTTTGTTTTACTGATCTCTTTTGAAACCTTATTGCGTTCGGCTTTCAAGACTTCAGTTTCAGTCAGAACAGCACGCCATTTTTCGTCCAACCCGGCAAGTTGATCAACTACTGATGGGTCCATCTGCCGATTTTTGAGCGATTTTTTAATAATTTCAGGTTTCTCACGTACAATATTTATGTCGATCATCTCTACCTCTTTTTTCGTTTAAATAAAACTTCCCTCTCTAGACAGGACGAGAGGGGTTTCCCGTGGTGCCACCTGTATTTACCGCTGAAAAACGGCCTTGTTCCTGCGGTAACGGATGCTCCGGTCTGCTTACGGCTGGTTTCAGCCCCTTCACAGACAGCTGCCCTCCCGGGTGCCGGATTGGATTTCCGGGCTAGCCTTTATGCTTCGATTATACCGATTCGTGTTTGGGTGTCAAGTAAATTGGTGATTAACCCTCGATAGGTTTATCTGGCAGATAAATAACGCCCTCTTCTTTATCACCTTTGTGGATTACCTTATCTGGCTGTGTACCGCTTAAAAAAGCAGTGTATGCAGCGATCAACGCGTTCAATTCACCAGCAGAATAAACTTGATCCAAAGGAAGTTGGTTGTTTAGCAAACGGTGGCGTGTGATCTCTTCAAAGAAGCCCATCGCATCTGGAACAGGCAGCCCGGCAAGAAAAAGGACCACCTGCCGCTGAAGACATCCCTCGAGTGTACCCTCTTTTAGAGGAGGGTGACCGAGGAGATTCCAAAAAGCAGCTTCTCCCTGGCACTCGAGGAATTGTTTTTCCGCTACAAGGTTGGGATAGAGGTGATATCCCAATTTATCCAGTTCCTCAAATAAATGAAAACCTAGTTTCATCCAGCGGGGACTTTTTTTCTTCGTATTAGGAGTGCGTGGGACGTTAATCCCGCGTTCTAACAATTCATATTCAACTAACCGCAGGTTCACCCATCTTCCCAGATGTGAATTTGGGGAAAGTGTTTTCCTGACCTTTTCCCTTTTCAGTAAACCTCTGTTTGTTTTCATGGGAGAGTTGATAGCGGCTAACGCGTTTGACTGCCCGGCCAGGAAAGCATACACGTCATTTATCTTTCCGTGACCGAGGGAACGAATGACCATTTCTTCATCAATCGCAACAAAAGTAAAGGGATGTATTCGATCAGGGCTGACTTCTACACCAATAAAGGTAGTGAATTGGATCGACATATTCAATATAAGTTTAGAATTAATTAGTAAAGAAAGCAAATGGATAAATTGCGAAAATGTGTGAGATATAATTCGGTGGGAGGGATTAGGTAAATATCATGGACGAATCAATTCTCATTCGAAATGCAAAAAAAGGTGATGTGAATGCATTTAACCAATTGATTTTAATTTATCAAGAACAAGTTTTCAATTTGACGTATCGGATGTTAAATGATGAAATGGCTGCTGAGGATGCAACTCAGAACACTTTCATCAATGCTTTTCAGCATATAAAGTCATTTCGCGGTGGATCCTTCCGTGCATGGATTCTTCGGGTTGCTGCCAATAACAGTTATGATGAATTACGCAGGAAGAAGCGCAAACCTACTCGACCGCTGACTGTTACAGATATTAAGAGTGGTGAAGAGATGGATGACCCGATTTGGCTGGAGGATGATCGGGATTTACCGGAAGAACATATTATTAAAAAAGAATTAGAACAGGCCATTCAACGCTGCATAGATCAATTACCGAAAACTTTCCGAGCTGTAGTTATCCTGGTTGATATACAGGGTTTTGGATATCGTGAAGCATCGCGAATAGCTGGCTCGCCAATTGGAACAATTCGAAGCAGGTTGGCGCGTGCCCGATTGCAAGTACAGAGTTGTTTGCAGGGAGTTCGGGAACTTTTACCAGAAAAATTTCGTCTTAATTCTGGGAGTCAGCTGTGAAAAAGCGTACACAATTATCCTCGCGAGAATGGCGGCTTCTGTCTGCGTCTCTCGATGATGAATTATCGAAAAAGGATCAGAAACGTGCCGATAGGCTGCTGAGCGATCATCCTGCAGCAGAACCTTCAATTGAGAAATTACGGTATGTAAAAACTGTCCTCAAATTACTTCCAGTCCGCAAAGTTCCAAGAAATTTTACAGTTTCGGCTGAAGAAGTTGGTAAATCGATCATACCTGCTTTAGCAGGGGCATTAAGATATGCGTCAGCTGTTTCCGCAGCATTATTAGCGGTTGTCCTTGCATTCGATTTCATTATTCCTTATCAGTTACTGTCTGGCAAGCAAAGTTTGGCTCGATCCACCGTTGAAACGGTGCTTGAAGAAAAAGCTGGTTTCATTTCTGAAGAAGAAGCTTCAATAGCCACATGGCAGCCGCTTGCTGGTGATGGATCTGAAATTGGAGGAGAGAGTGTGGAGAATGATGACTTGGACATGCTGAATGAAATACCTCTTTCAGATGTCGCTATTGAATCAGGCGGTGAGCAAGCTGAGGAGGTGCCGTCTGCAGCGCAAGAAAGAACAACCGAGGAAACTGAGCAGCTGCCGCAAGTGGATGAACAACAATCTCAAGCAGATGCTGAAAAATCTAGCCAAGAATTTGTTTCTCCAGAAGCTGAAAGCGAGCCAATCTTGGGTGTTCATCCCTCAGAAGGGCAGGGAATAATCGAGCAACTTGACGAAATATCAGAACCTGTAGAAGAAGTACGAGGGATTACCTCTCTGCGTTTTTTAGAAATTAGTCTTGCTGGATTCGCAGTTGCCACTGGCCTTATAGCAGGTTCTCTCCGCAGACGCAAAAAATAATTTCTCCATAAGGGGAAAAAGCACGCATGCTATAATTAGAACAATCTTTCGGTTTAAACATATGGCAAGAAAAACAACTACCAAAAAATCATCAAAACGGGCAAGTTCCCGAAAATCATCTAGCAAACGTTCAACACCCATTAATCGCCAGCTGAGGAAAATTTCAAAGGAACGGAAAACAGACATCATTGGCGTTTTTCTATTATTAAGCGGTGTCATTGCAATCCTTGGCTTTTTGGGCCGTACAGATGGAAACATAACTGGATGGATTGTGAAGTTCTTATCATGGATTGCCGGGATGGGTGCGATCATGTTCCCATTTATGCTCCTGTTGATCGGGTTTTGGCTGATCTTCCGGAATGAAAAGCGCTTCCCTATGGTCTCCCTGGAGAGATTGTTAGGGATTATCCTCCTTTACATTAATGCACTTGCATGGCTGCATTGGCGCGCTGGCGGAGGGTGGGAGTTGGCAAAATCTGGTGGTGGAGGCGGAATTGTAGGTTTTGTGTTTGAGGAACCATTGGAGGTTGCGCTGGGTTATTGGGGAGCTTTTGTGGTGCTGCTCGCGTGGGTCCTGGTTGCATTGGCATTCACATTTGATGTGTCCATTCCAGACCTCTTTCGCAATATTACTCAAAACGCGGCAAAAACTGGGAAATTTATTAAAAACAAAACAGAGAAAGCTGCAAAACCAACCCGACGGTTATCTTCTAAGCAAAATGAAGGGACTTCTCTATTTTCAGAAAACGGAGAACAGCCTCAAGGTTTTATGCCTATTGAAAAAAAGAAAATTAGAATTTCTCTTAACAAGAAATCTGGACAAAAAATTTCCTCAGATAAAGCCGGGCAAAAGAAATCCACTTTGCCAGATGGCGTTTCCATCGAACGTGTGTACCATTCCGCTGAAAACAGCATCAATTGGAAGCTTCCAGAGATGGATGCAATACTCAATCCAATTTCAAAAACTATTGTTAGGGATAGTTTAGACCAGGAACGCGCCAAGATCATTGAAGAAACATTAGCATCTTTTAATGCACCCGGGCATGTGGTCGAGATACACCGTGGGCCAACATTTACACAATTTGGCATTGAACCTGATTTTGTTGAGACTCGCAAGGGGAAAATGCGCGTGCGTATTAACAAGATCACATCACTATCTGATGACCTCGCATTGGCGATGGCAGCACCTCGTATCCGAATACAGGCACCTGTCCCCGGGCGAAAATACATTGGCATCGAAGTGCCGAACTCGGAAGCTGAGTTGGTTACTCTGCGGGAAGGTATGCAGAGTAAATCGTTTCAGCGTTCAAAATCTTTCCTGCGTTTAGTGCTGGGCAAGGATGTGGCGGGAAAACCAGTCACTGTTGGTTTGGGAACTATGCCGCATCTGCTTATTGCGGGCACTACTGGCTCCGGTAAGTCAGTTTGCATAAATGCGATCTTATGCTGCTTGTTGATGAACCGCACACCAGACCAGCTTCGCTTAGTGTTGGTTGACCCCAAGCGCGTGGAATTAACCGGTTATAACGGAATCCCGCATTTATTAACACCTGTGATCGTTGAGACAGATAAAGTGATCGGTACACTTAAGTGGATGTCTCGGGAGATGGACAGCCGCTATAAAAAATTTTCTGAAGTAGGCGCGCGCAATATTGACGATTTCAATTCGCGCCAACCTAACAAACTCCCATACATTGTGGTAGTTATCGATGAGTTAGCAGATTTGATGATGATGACTCCGGAAGAGACGGAACGAAATTTAAACAGACTGGCTCAGTTAGCTCGAGCAACTGGTATTCATGTAATTATTGCCACTCAACGGCCTTCAACTGATGTCATCACCGGGATGATCAAAGCGAATTTCCCTGCGCGAATTTCATTTAAAGTAGTGTCTAATACGGATTCGCGGGTTATTTTAGATCAACCTGGCGCTGAACGGTTGATTGGCCTCGGGGATATGCTTTTCCAGGCACCGGATGCGCCGGCTCCAAAACGGCTGCAGGGGGTGTTTGTGGCCAATATCGAGATTCAAAAGCTGGTCAATTTCTGGAAACGGCAGGCGCAGTCTCTATTACCGGAATCGCAAAACAGAAATGATAAACAAACCCAACCTGTCATACCAACTGCAACTTTAACCCAGACTCCTTTGTTTGACGAAGTACCTGATCCAGAAGAAGATCCTTTCCTGAAGAAAGCAATTGAAATTATCCGTAAGGAAGAACGGGCTTCTATCTCAATGCTGCAGCGGAAACTAGGAGTTGGTTATACACGTGCCGCACGCATGGTGGATCGATTAGAAGAGCTAGAGATCATAGGAAAACCCGATTCTGGTTCAGGTGTACGCCCCGTGCTTGATTTTGGAGATGAGGAATAATAAAAAAAAGGGCTGGATTTTTATCCAGCCCTTTCGATTTATAAACCAGCCGCTTTTCTCAGCGCGTCTGCTTTGTCTGTTCGTTCCCATGTGAGATCGAGATCATCCCGCCCGAAGTGGCCGTAGGCAGCAATCTTTCGGTAAATTGGCCGGCGAAGGTCTAGGTCGCGGATGATGGCGCCTGGGCGAAGATCGAAAGTTTCATTGACCAATTCCGCAATACGCTGATCAGGTATCTTGCCGGTGCTAAATGTTTCCACATTAACGCTGACAGGCCGTGCGATGCCGATAGCATAAGCGACTTGGATCTCACAGCGGTCAGCCAAACCGGCTGCGACTACGTTCTTGGCTGCCCAGCGGGCAGCATACGCTGCGGAACGGTCTACTTTTGTGGGATCTTTTCCAGAAAATGCGCCGCCGCCATGTCTCCCCATGCCCCCGTAAGTATCTACGATGATTTTTCGTCCAGTCACACCAGAGTCACCCATTGGCCCGCCAGTTACAAATCGTCCGGTAGGATTGACATGATAAATTGTATCTTTATCTAGCATATCTGCTGTAATGATCGGTTTGATCACGTGTTCAAGAATAGCTTCACGAATGTCTTTCTGAGATATCTCAGGAGCGTGCTGGGTGCTTACCAGCACAGTATGCACGCGAACAGGTTTCCCGTAGTGATATTCAACGGTAACCTGGCTTTTTCCGTCAGGACGCAGCCAGGGCAGGGTGCCGTCTTTACGTACTTCTGCCAGACGGCGGGTGAGCTTATGGGCTAAAAAGATCGGCATGGGCATGAGAACAGGAGTTTCTTTGCAGGCGAAACCAAACATCATTCCCTGGTCTCCTGCTCCGATCGCTTCTGTTTCTTCTTTGCTCATGTCACCAGATTTTGCTTCAAGGGCTTTGTTGACACCCATGGCAATATCCGGAGATTGTTTAGAAAGTGCTACGAGTACACTGCAGGTGTGATAATCAAAGCCTTTATCCGTGTTGTCATATCCTATTTCCTTGACTGCATCACGAACGATTTGATCGTAATTTAGATGGGCTGTTGTGGTGATCTCACCTAACAGCATAACGAATCCGGTTTTTGTCGCGGACTCACAGGCTACCCGTGAAAGTGGATCCTGTTCCAGGCAGGCGTCCAAAACCGCATCACTCACCTGATCGCATAATTTATCTGGATGACCTTCAGTCACAGATTCTGATGTAAATAAGAATTTTTCAGATTCCATCATTGTTTTCATATTTGTATTACCTCCGTCTTAAAATAAATTGCCCCGTCAAAGAGAGGGGCGGTCGCAAACATTATTGCAGTACCTCTCATCTTCCAGAATTACTTTCTGTCGGAATTAGCACCTTATGAAAAATAATTTTCATTGTTTTTCTGGTTGCCGAGGCTTCAAAGGGCCGATCCCTCCACCTCTCTGGATAAGAGAACAATCCGGGGCTTTCAGTTGTTAATAAAAAAGATTATAACACACACATTTTTGGTTACTAATGATTTTTTTATCCAACAGGGTGAAGCCAGGAATTTGTAAATATATTATTAATAGAGCGCCTCACAGATTGCTGAGGGCCAGGAATCTTGAAGATTAAGCAATTTTATTAAATTATATAAACTCTTGAGTTAATCGTGTGTGATTATATAGTTGTCAAAATCACGGGCTACTATGGCACCAGGAAAAATCTTGCGGGCTTCATTTTCGACATCTTTTTCCCGATAACGCCTGGAGATGTGGGTCAGGAACAACTGTTTGGCTTTTACTTCTTTTGCGAAAGCAGCTGCATCATGTGCCGTGAGATGAGCGAATTGATGCGCCATATCTGATTCACCCTGCAGGTAGGTCCCTTCGATTACCAGGGCATCTGCATTTTTACAATATGGAACCAGAGATTTTGTTTCACCAGTATCACCAATGATAATCAACTTGGTGCCTGCTTGAAAATCACCTAAAATTTCATCTGCTTGAATAGTGCGCCCATCGGGTAATTCAGCAGCTTTTCCGTTTGCGAGGTCTCTTCGCCACGGCCCCTGCGGTATGTGGAGTGCTTCGGCTTTATCTGCTAGGAAAGGGCGTTTTCCTTTTTCTTCAAAAATATATCCAAAACAATCTGGCCCGCGGTGGTTTACCGGGAAAGCGTGAATGGTTATGTCATTCTCGGAAATGATCACCCCTTCAGTAACTGGAATCAGATCGATCGGAAAAGGAGTTTTTACTCCGCGGATAACCACTTTAAAAAGAAGATCGTGAATGCGGTCTAAAGCTGTTTGACCCCCATAAATTTCCAGCTTTTCCATTGCTTCCCAGCGCAGAAAAGTGGAAACCAGGCCTCCCACACCGAGTATATGGTCTAGATGTCCGTGAGTTATTAATACACGGTTGAGTTTTCTGAACCCCAAACCGGATTTCAGGATCTGGCGCTGGGTGCCTTCTCCACAGTCAAGCAGAAAGCGGTGTTTCCCATTCTTTATGATTTGTGCTGGCAACCCACGGTGTGTAGAAGGCGCTGATGCGGATGTGCCTAAGAAAACTATTTCAAACAATCCAGGAAGTTCCTTTCTGAGTAGGTGCTATATTGTACCTTATGGCCCGGTTGAATAAAACTTGTTTTTTTCGCATGATTTGCGATTAAAATATATACATATTCAATATTGGGCTAAGGAGGATTTGTGGATCATCATACAAAGTTTCGGGTTGTTTGCGTTTTTGTTTTATTTATATTTTCATCTTGTAGTCCTCAAACTGAAGTGGATGAGAATTCCATGGACGTGAATCAACAGGCTGGCCTTGCGGAAACGGAAACTGCACAAGCAGAGATTGACCGTGTAGTATCAGAATCTGTATCGGCGACTTTGACAGCAATCCCAACTCCAACCCCAATTGTTGTTGACCAAATGAGTGAAGAAGATTTAGCTGCAGCAGTTGAACAGTCAACTAACGAAGCAGTTGGCGCAGCTGAAGAAGCATCACAATATGCAAATAGCGCTTCAGTAGATGGCGAGTTGACTCTGGAAGAACTTGAAGAACTTTATTACTTGTATTACTGGAGTATCGATGAAATTGAACAAGCGCTTTATCTTGCGGACATGTATTATGACCTTTATGGTGAATTACTAGAATCGGCGATTGTTGGGTTAGAAAATATTGATGATGAATTGCAGGAAATCCTGGAGGTGTCCCAATCTGTCCTTGTTATTTTTGATGATGTCTCAGAATTAATTAGTAAGGGGAGCCAAATTGCTCAAGGCGGCATTGACCAAATACAGGATTATTCCCACTTAATTTCAACGCATATTGATACTATCTCAACGCTATTGCCGGGGTGGAAGCAATCTCGCAATGATGAATTAGATCTTGTTGTTGAACAGGCACTTTCAACAATTCCTGATACTATCATAGAAACAAGAAGAGGTGCTATATCTTTAGTGAAAGATTACATTGATAGTATAAATTCGGCAATTGGTGATGGGCGGTTTAGTTTGGATGAACTGCAAACTCTCAGCCAACTAGGTGCTAATGCGGCTGCTGGTCTAGGTCAATATGGAGGAGAATTTTCTGGCGCTTCGGATATGATCAATGGGCTGACAATGAACTTTGCACGCGGGCAAATGCCACAAATCAATGCGGGGATTGGGTCTTTACAGGGTGCGATTCCATCAATACGATGAGTGAAGGTACATTGGTATTATTCTTGCACTATTTATGGAGATGATAATGGGCACTAAGTATTATTTTAGGGTTAGCATGTAAGGAGTATGAATGGAATTTTCAGTTATACAGGTCGATAAACCGGAAACGATTAATTTTATTTTTGGTCAATCGCATTTTATAAAAACTGTGGAAGATATCCATGAAGCGTTAGTTAATACTGTGCCGGGCATCAAATTCGGGGTTGCATTTTGTGAGGCATCCGGAAAATGTTTGGTGCGATGGTCGGGTACTGACGAGTCAATGATTGAACTTGCCAGGAAAAACGCAATGGCAGTTTCAGCTGGACATAGCTTCTTTATATTTTTAGGAGAAGGGTATTTCCCGATCAATGTGCTCAATGCGGTAAAAAATGTTCCAGAGGTATGTGATATTTATTGCGCAACGGCCAACCCGACTGAAATTGTCATAGCACAGATAGGTGAGGGCAGGGCAGTTTTAGGTGTTGCTGATGGTTTATCCCCGAACGGGATAGAAGGGCCTGAAGATATTGCCTGGCGAAAAGAATTTCTTCGTCAGATTGGTTATAAAAGTTAGTAGTTAAGGATAAAGGAGAAGGAATTATGAAAAAGAAAATTATTGTAGCAATGATCGTGTTAGTCAGCTTTTTGGCAGGGTGCAGTCTGGTTTCGCAATTTGAACAGGCGAAAGAAGAATATCTTGAAACCCGGGTAGCTGAACTGATTGAGGAACAGCCTGCTGAAGAATTCGTAGTTGAAGAGCCAGTGGAAGAAGAAGAATTGACTGATGAAGGTGAAGATAAATCTCTAGAAGAAACAGTGACTGCAGAGGAAGAAGTAGTTGCAGAACCAGAAGTGGAAGAAACAGAAGAACCAGAAGAAGCAGAGGAAGCAGAAGAAGCAGAAGAAGCAGAAGAAACTCCTGAAGAAGCGGAAGTGCCAGGAGAGGAGCCAGAGCCAGAGCCCGAACCGACCATTGAGTCAGATGATCCTGCAATTTATCTTGGTGACCCGGATTGGGTTGACGAGATGGAAACCGCGGAATATTGGCCAACAGGAAGCAACGATTTTAATTCCGCAGCTTATGAAAACGGAACACTCAAAATTGTCGCACTTTCAAAGATCAATGGCTGGCGGATTGCTTCCACACCCGCGTTAGGAAATGCATATATTGAAGCGGACGTGAAGATGGGTGCATGCAAGAATACCGACGGATATGGCTTTATTTTCCGCGTGCCAGAAAACACAGGATATAACCGCGGATATTTATTCGGTATTACCTGTGACGGGCGCTACTCTTTGCGTAAGTGGGATGGCCTTATCGGCGAAAGTGGAAATATGGAATGGCTGAAATATTACACTGTCAGTGAATGGATCAATCAGGGCGCAGACCAGAGCAACCGCATTGGTGTGATGGCGCTGGATAGCCGCTTGATATTGTATGTGAATGGCGAAATGATCGATGAATTCAGCGACGATACGTACACGGAAGGATTTTTCGGATTGTATGTCAATCGGGATATCACAGAGGATTTGACAATTGTTGTGGACAAAGCCAGTTACTGGACAGACCCACATTAAGAAAAGATTTACCAGATGACTGATATAATGGGCGGGTGAATTTCCTCGCCCATTATTCATTTTAATCGCCCAAACAGCCCTGTGTTAAAATTGACGCTACTATGATGCCAACGAATTCTTTCATCGCAGTTTTCTTTTTCTCATTCAGCATGGCTGTTGGAGCAGTATTGACACCCGGGCCAGTTACAACAGCGATCATCAGCCAATCTCCGCGTTTGGGCTGGATCACCGGTTTGTTAGTGTCAATTGGCCATGCCCTGATTGAGCTTGTGATTGTCGTGTTCATCACATTGGGTTTATCCAATATTTTAGGTGCGCCTTCTGTTCAAATCGTGATTGCGGTGCTGGGTGGATTATTGCTTTTATACATGGGCGGCACTATGCTGATCGGCGCAGCCAAAGGAGAAATGGTCCTTCCACAGGAGGACGGCACAAAAGAAAAATTATCTTATGGCCGCCTTCTCACCCTGGGTGTTGTAACATCTATCAGCAATCCATTCTGGTACGCGTGGTGGATGACCGTTGCTGCAGTGTATCTGTTAGAAGCGAAAACGGTTGGGTGGGTGATCGTTGCGGGTTTCTATTTTGGGCATATCAGCGCAGATTTCGTTTGGAACTTGTTATTATCCACAGTGATCGGCAGCGGGAAAAAAATGATGACGAATAAGGTCTATGCCGCACTGATCAGTTTATGCGCGGGATACCTGATTTTTTTAGCGTTCAGATTCCTGGTTGCTGGCTATCAGGGTATAGCAGGATAAGCGTTGATATCACATAAGATCTATTTTAGTGATAATTTAGATGTCTTAAATGCACTTCCAGATGCATCTGTTCAGTTAATCTATATCGATCCACCTTTTAACACCGGACACAAACAATCGCGCCAGCAGTTGCGAACGATTGAATCAAAAAAAGGGGATCGCACTGGTTTTAAGGGGAAACGATATGCAACTGAAGTGCTGGGTGAACAGGGGTATCAAGATAAATTCGACGATTTCTTGGCGTTTATTGAACCTCGTTTACGTGAATCACATCGCCTTCTTTCGCCAAATGGCAGTATCTATTTTCATATAGATTATCGGGAAGTCCATTACTGTAAGATTTTATTGGATGAGATTTTTGGGCGGGACGCATTTTTAAATGAAATAATCTGGGCGTATGATTATGGCGGCCGTACACGCAAACGTTGGCCTGCAAAACATGACAACATCCTTTGGTACGCGAAAGATCCCAAGAATTATATTTATAACTACGATGATATCGCTCGTATTCCATACATGGCGCCTGGATTGGTGAGTAAGGAAAAGGCGGAACGCGGAAAATTGCCAACAGACACCTGGTGGCATACGATCGTGGGCACCAACAGCAAAGAAAAAACGGGCTACCCCACTCAAAAACCACTGGGTATAATGCGGCGTATCATACAGGCTTCATCCTGCCCTGGAGGTACGGTTCTGGATTTCTTTGCGGGGTCAGGCTCAACTGGCGCTGCTTGTTTAGAGAAAGGCCGCCGTTTTATTTTAGTGGATAATAATATTGAAGCGCTGCGAGTGATGGCGAATCGTTTCCGGGAAGAAAAAAATATTGAATGGATTGGTTTTTCGCCAAAATCTAGTAGGTAAATCTATGATGATATGCTGGCGGTTTTTGCATCAGTGAGCTTAATTAAGTCCTGCACGGCCAATTGAATTTGCAGCCCCCGCTGTCCCCCTGAGATCAGAATGGTTTTTCTCTCGATTGCTGATTCATCGATCACGATCTGAAAACCTTTGTGGATCAATGCTAGTGGAGAGATTCCGCCCGATAATAAACCAGTCATCTTTTCCGCATCGCGCTGCGTGGTTACGCTTATCTTCTTTTCCTTTAAAAACTCCGCAAGTTTCTTGGGATCAACTTCTCTAGCGGCAGGTACCACCGCGAGGATCGCTTTTCCTCTTTTTTCCCGGCGAAGAACGATTGTCTTATACACTTCTTCTGGCGGCATGTGCAAATAATCACTTACTTCTATCGCGCTGAGTTTCACCACAGGGATCTCAAAAGCAGTGTAAGTGATTTTTCTGGCATTCAGCATGCGGGTAACATTGTTAGTAGCTGCCATGTTTCATCCTGAGAAATTTGAATTATGGATGATCATCAATTGGAAACCTGGTCTATCAAACAAATTCATCTCGAGCCATATAGTTGCTCATGCACAGTGCTCAATGCCCTAACCTGTTCTGCCGCGTGATAAGAGGAACGTACCAGGGGGGCGCTTTCTACCCAGCGGAAACCGATCGATAAACCGAACTGTTTCAGCATCTCGAAATCACCCATCGTGTAATATTTTGAAATAGGCAGGTGGTGCCGGCTGGGCTGCAGATACTGCCCGATCGTGAGGATGTCCACATCCCACGCCCGCAGGAGCTCCATTTCTTCTTTGATCTCCTCCAGCGTTTCCCCAAGACCGAGCATCAACCCAGATTTTGTCAGCACTTCACTGTCTAACTGCTTGGCACCAACCAGGACCGCTTGAGACCATTCCAGCCTATCGGATGGCTGCACACTCTGGAAAAGGCGCGGGACTGTTTCCAAATTGTGGTTAAGAATTTCTGGCCGGGCATCCATCACGATCTTCAGCGCGTTGGGATCACCCTGAAAGTCAGGGATGAGTACCTCAACAGAGCAGCCAGGATGCAGTTCGCGAATGCGGTTGATGACCAAAGCAAAGATCTGCGCGCCGCCCAGATTATCGTCATCCCTGTCCACACTGGTGATAACGGCATGTTTGAGATCCATCGCTTTTACTGCCTGAGCAATCCGCTCGGGCTCTTCATGGTCGATCGGCAGGGGTTTCCCGTGTTTAATATCACAGAAACCGCAGCGCCGGGTGCATACATCACCAAGGATGAGAAATGTGGCGGTACCGCTTCCCCAGCATTCTCCCATGTTGGGACAGTTGGCTTCTTCGCATACCGTGTGTAATTCTTTCCGGTGCATCATCTCCTTCAGTTGCTCGTATGTGTCACCGGAGGGCGCGCGTACTTTAATCCAGGATGGGCGCCGGATGGGTGTGGTGTCGATCATATCAGGATTTACTCGATCTCGGGTTGGTTCTTTGCTCATAATGTCTCCGTTCGAGATTATACCCTTACTAGAATGTGCTTGTTCATAAATTGAAAAAACCACTAAATAATGTCAAACGTTTGTCTGTGGAATAGGATGTTGTGGGTTTAACCCCCGTCAGCCACCCTAAAATAAAATTTATTTCTCCCTAAACTTTGGTTTATTTTTATTGAAAATTGAGTGAATTTGTGGAGTGGGTGAGTTACTGACTCTTAATCAATAGGTTCAGGGTTCAATTCCCTGGTGCGTCATTTAAATGGGGGGAGAGTCTAGTGTAAATACCACCACATATACCGTTTTTCCACCTGGTCATTGAGCAGTTTGTTCAATTCTTGTGAAACCTGATACATAATCCCTTATAGAGGAAAAATGTAATGATGTTTCTCACTTAAGCTATATCAATCCTTAGATATTTTTGAATAGATAACATTTTTATGATTTGAAAAATAGCGAGATTCATTCAAAATACAATATTTTAAATAAGGGGTAAGTGCATGCAGCAAATTGGATTTTTATACTTTTCTAATATGACTGTATTTAGAAAAAAATATATAATTACTTAAAATAACCATTATCTCATTGGAGGGATATGAAAAAAAAGCACTTACTCAATTTCAATTCACTGGCGCCTGACCTGACTTTACAAAACACCGCAGGCAAGAATGTACAGATTTCTAGTTTATGGAAAAAGAGACCATTAATCCTAGCATTCACTCGGCATTTTGGCTGCACACAGTGTAAAGAAATGCTGGATGAATTGGTTGAGGGGAAAGTGCGCATTGAGAAGGCCGGACTGGGGATCGTCGTGGTTACACAAGGTACCCCGGAAAACACAGACCTGTTTATGAAAGAATACGCGACAGTTTTAATGGCGCTGGCAGATCCTGAACGAAAATCTTATAAAGCATATGGGTTGGAGCGTGGGAATATTTTCGATACTGTATTGAATCTTGAGGTTTTCCGTGCTGTGCGGGCAGCAGCAAAGAAGGGGTATATGTTGGAACCACCTCCAGATGGGCAGGACGCTATGCAGATGTCGGGTACGTTTATAATCGGACAGAACGGCCGTATCCTACTTCCATATTATTACGATAATATTGCAGACCATCCGGCGATTGAATTGTTATTGAATGGTGTACTTAGCACTGGATGGGATAAGGCGTTTAATGGGCCAGTAGGGCCAGCAGCACGTGATTAATTAATAATTATTATTGAGGGAAACTATGAAAAAGAGATTATCAAATTTTGTTTTTATTGCAATTATTTTAGCGATCCTATCAGCTTGCAGCCCAAAAGCAGCTGAAGCGGATTTTGTTTCTGATGCACCAAAGATGGTCATTGCTGAGGGGCAACTTTTACCAGTCAAATCACTGGACCATTCCTTTACTGTGACCGGACAGACGGCGCAGGTGCTGGTCAAAGACGGCGACGAAGTCCGGAGAGGAGACACTCTGGCGCGATTGTACGATTCTCCTGAAGCTGAGGCCATCCTGGCGGGTGCGCAGAAGGAAGCACTGGCTGCACAGCAGGCTCTGGATGATTACAAGGCATCCGCTGAAGTGAATCTCGCTCAGGCACAAATTGAAGCGATCCTGGCAAGGAAGCGCCGTACGACTGCATTAAATAACTACAATGTCAGCAAATCGACTGAATCTACTGCGCGATTGAATGAAGCAACCGGTGAGATGGATTTATCGCAAGAGCGGTTTGAACGAATCGAGGCTAATGACGGACTTGATCCAGATGAATTGAATATGTTAGAAGCTAAGGTCGAATCAACTAACGCCAATGTAAACAGCGCGCGGGAGGCTATTGACGCGCGGACATTGACATCAGCTATCGGCGGGATGGTAACGGATGTGCAGTTGATTTCCGGGCAACGGATCACTTCGGGTGAGATAGTGATGGCGATCGCAGATTTTTCAGATTGGATCATTGAAACAGATAATCTAACTGAAATTGAAGTTGTTTCGGTCGCAATTGGGCAGGAAGTGGATATTACTCTTGACGCATTACCAAGCGTAATTTTAAAGGGTGAAGTGACGAATATTAATTCGCGGTTTGAGGAAAAGCGCGGAGATGTGACGTATACTGTTACGGTTTTATTAGAAAAATCGGATCCGTTGATGCGCTGGGGAATGACCGCAGCGATTTCATTCGCACAGTAGGTAGCGATGAAAAAACTTGCTATTTTCAAGGAAAATATTGGACTGGCCGGTTATCTGGCCGTCAAAGAAGTGTGGCGCAACCGCGGCCGATTTCTGATGGTAAGTCTGGTGATCGCGTTGATTACCCTGCTGGTACTTTTTATTGCCGCATTGGGTGAGGGATTGGGCAATGGTAACCGTGAATTCCTCTCGAAACTTGATGGAAATGTGATTGTTTACCAAGAAAAGGCGGACCTTCTCATTTCTGCCAGTCGTCTGGAACGCGGTAGATTGGCATCGATTCGCAGAGTTGATGGCGTTCAAGACGCGGGAATGCTGGGTGCATCGAGCGCAGTGTTAGTTTTTGCTGATGATAGTGAACCATTAAAAGTTGCTCTTTTGGGAGTTGAACCCGGACATACGGGTGAACCAGTGGTCGTTTCTGGAGCACCACTTAGCACTGATCTGGCAGATGAGATCATTATTGACCGTAATACAGCTATTCGTAGTGATCTTGATGTTGGAGATATGGCCACTATTCGCGTTACACAGGGAATTCGGGATGAATTCTATGATCTTCGCGTTGTAGGTATCAGCGATGGACGACAGTATGCACTGCAGCCTTCTATTTTTACTCCATTTTTTACCTGGGATCGGGTGCGACCGAAATCGGAAGCAGAAGTCAATAGTACGAACCTGGTAGGAAACGTGGTGTTGGTGAAATTATATGAAGGTTATGCAATTGAGGTAGTCAGCCAACAGTTGACAGCTCAAGTAAAGAATATCGAGTTGGCGAATATTGATGAAGCGATCCAGGCGCTCCCAGGTTACAGTGCTCAACAAAGCACGCTGAACACACAGGGAGCATTTACTCTGTTTATTGGCGTATTAGTAATTGGCGGATTCTTTCAGATCCAAATTTTGCAAAAAGTAGCTCAAATAGGGGTACTGAAAGCGATCGGCACCGCTAATCCGATCGTCGCGATTTCGGCGGTTATTCAGATTATTGTAGTTACAACTATTGGTGTTCTGATTGGCGGGCTGCTGACAGTTTTATTCTCATTGACATTTCCGCCAACTGTCCCGATCGTTTTTAATGGGGCGACATCACTGATTGCGATCATTGCGCTCATGGTGATCGGGCCACTGGGCGGTCTGGTTTCGATCCGATATGCAGTAAAGATCGAGCCATTAAAAGCACTGGGGTTATCATCATGACAAAATTATCACAAAGCTACGCATTGGAGACTAGTGATGTATGTA
>Ga0209345_10001354_pt1 | contig 29409 bp, 21 predicted proteins | sample Cruoilmetagenom7_FD_187294 | JGI IMG/M metagenome (GOLD analysis project Ga0209345, IMG submission 187294) | Oil polluted marine microbial communities from Coal Oil Point, Santa Barbara, California, USA - Sample 7 (SPAdes) (version 2) | ecosystem: Environmental > Aquatic > Marine > Oil seeps ...
TATATGGATTCCAGGTTGGTGACTGTTTTTGCCGTACCTTGAGGCTCTGCCCCAAAAAGCATGAAAGACAAAGTTCAAATAAATCAATGTCCGACATGTCATAATTTCAACTGATTGCAAAGCTATAGATTTTCAGATATTTAATTTCACAAGGCCAGAGGGAGGAATCAGAGTAAGTCGTACATTGAGTACGTCGTCGAGGATTCCGACCGATAACGCCGTGAAATTTAATATATGAAAATATATATATGCGAAAATTAGTGTGCCAACCTGGAATCCATATAGAGCCTACTTCAATATTACTTCAGGAGCGAAAATGAGAAGTCATCTAACTCCGTAACCCTTTGAATTAACTGGAGCCGACGGGGGGGGTTGAACCCCCGACCTACTGATTACGAATCAGTTGCTCTACCACTGAGCTACGTCGGCATAACACTATACATCCTCAAGATAATCAATGGTATATTCGATCTTTTCTAAGATTCTTCTTGGCACATAGCTAATACGACCGTCCTCAATGTAGGTTATATACTGCGAATCTACATCAATTAGTTTAGCCAGCCTACCCTGGGTTAATTTCTTTTTCTTCTTGTACTCCGTAACCTTGCGTACTAGTTCTTCCGGGAGCATATTAGTCTCCTTGACCTTGCAATAAAAGATCTCATATTTATAGATTTCCATATATTAAATTTCACTGCGTTATCGGTCGGTACCCTCGACGACGTACTACAATGTACGACTTACTCTGATTCCTCCCTCTGGCCTTGTGAAATTTAATATCTGAAAACCTATAGATGGACACTAGCTCGGACTATAAACTTTATTTCTCCAGATAGCATCATGTTGCAATCATTGCAAACCCCTGCTTGAGACCTTAATTGCACAGTAATCCCCACACATGGTACAGACGGCACTATCTTGTGGCTTTCTATCGGCTCTTATCTCACTAGCCTTATCGGGATCCAGGGCCAAGTTGATCTGACTTTGCCAGTCCAAGGCTTTTCGGCTTCTGGCCATTTTATTGTCCGCATCCATAGCCCCTCTCACACCTTTAGATATGTCCGCGGCATGGGCGGCAATCTTTGAGGCCACAACCCCTTCCCGTACGTCTTCGACATATGGCAACCCCAGATGCTCCGAAGGGGTGACATAGCAAAGAAAGTCTGCACCGGCTGACGCAGCAATAGCTCCACCTATAGCAGAGGTGATATGGTCATATCCTGGGGCTACATCGGTTACCAAAGGGCCCAAAACATAGAAAGGCGCGTTATGACACAGCTTTTTTTGCAGGAGGACATTTGCCTCAATCTGGTTTATGGGTACATGCCCCGGTCCCTCGATCATAACCTGAACCTCTTCTGCCCAAGCCCTTTGTGTAAGCTCTCCCAGGATGATCAGTTCCTGAAGCTGCCCTCTATCCGTGGCATCAGCCAGACAACCGGGCCTAAGCCCGTCTCCCAGACTTAGGGTAACGTCGTATGCCTTTACTATGTCCAGCAGTCGATCAAAATGCTCGAAAAGAGGGTTCTCTTTGTTATTGTATGCCATCCACTCCACCAGGAATGCTCCCCCTCGACTGACTACATCCATTATTCGACCTTCAGTCTTGAGCCTGCCAACAGATTCTCGGGTCACGCCACAGTGAACGGTAACAAAGTCTACGCCGTCTTCAGCCTGTTTCTCTATCACCCCGAAGATATCCTCTACCGTCATGTTTACTATGGGCTCCTTTTTATTTTGTATAGTCTCAACAGCCGCTTGATAGATGGGAACAGTGCCGATAGGAACGGTGGATTCTCTCATGATCTCTTTCCTTATCTCATCTACCGAACCGCCGGTGCTCAAGTCCATAATAGTATCGGCTCCTGCTTTTATGGCCACCCTCATTTTTTCCAGCTCTTCCTGGATATCCATATGGTCTTTAGACGTACCTATATTGGCATTTATCTTGGTTGTCAATCCCTTGCCGATTGCCAAAGGCTTAACAGACCTATGCTCTGTATTGCGGGTGATAACTATATTGCCCTCTGATACACCCTTACGTATAAATTCTGCTTCCTGATTTTCGTCGAGGGCACACCTCTTCATTTCTTCAGTAATTATCCCTTTTTTAGCTTTCAATAACTGAGTCACTTTATCCCCCTATTAGTTACTCGTTGCCGAGAAATGAAAATCTCCATTTGTTTTAACATGTTACTTTGGAACGATGCCGAAATAACTTCCCAACAAATCTAACCTATATCTGAGCGCCAACTTGAAGAAGTTACCGCTTCATCCCTTTGCAATCCTCAAGACCTTTTCGACAACCTCCTTCGCATCTCTGCCGACCACTCTGACCATCGCTTCTTTGCCCACGTTCCCTGTATCATAAATCACATCAGGCACCTTCTTTTCTTCCTTCATGGCATTTTCTATTATCCATTCCAGAGATGCCCCCTCCTTTTTACTGATATAATCCGGTTCCTTTCTTCTGTCAAGGCACCTTACGTTCAAACCCATATCACTGCATCTTTTAACGATATCTTCCGTGTATTTTATATTCATCACAGACCTAACCTCTTTATCGTACCTCATAAGTGTCAAGATGATCCTGGCCACATGCTGAGATGCCCCAAATTCAGGGCCGGATACTGTTGTAATGGTGTCTCCATACCGGATTATACGGCTAGGTACAGCAGCTACATCTTCAACCTTGCACGCATAAGGAACAGCCATACCAAGATTTGATTGAACTTCTGGGATCAGTCGCCCTACCTTCTCTCTCTTCAATGCCTTGACAGCCTCTTTAACCTCGGATATCACTTGGTAGCGGTGTACCTCCCTTGCGAAGACAGCGTATGGGTTGATAGGACCGTATCCTTTACCAAGGGGTAGGGAGTCTTTAATAGCACTGGTCACAAACTCTTTGGCGTTCTGTACCGCCTGTTGGATATGGCTACCGTTTGCAAGCTCAAAAGCCAAGGCTGCCGAATGCACACAGCCGGTTCCATGGGTGTTCTCGGTGGGTATCCTCTCAGACGTATATTCAAAAAAGCCCTCCCCATCAAAGAGGATATCTTTTGAACTTCCCGTCAGATGTCCACCTTTAATCAGAACATTTCTTGCCCCTTTTTCATGGATGTACCTCGCGGCATCCCTCATGTCCTCAGCGGTTTCAACCCTCCTGCCAGATATCGCTGATGCCTCGGGTAGGTTTGGGGTAACGACAAAGGCCAAAGGTATCAACTCATGTGTAAGGGTATTTAAAGCATCTTTGGAGAGCAAAGACTGTCCCCCTTTAGCTACCAGAACCGGATCTACGATGAGTTTTGCTACCCTGTAGTCCTTAATCTTTTTAGCAACGGCTCTAATCACGTCGGAGCTAACCAACATCCCTGTCTTAGCCGCATCAACACCTATGTCTGAAATAACAGTATCCATCTGTCTCTCTATAAACTTAGGGGAGATGGGGTAGATGTCTTGAACCCCCAGTGTATTTTGAGCGGTCAAGGCAGTAATCACGCTCATCCCAAACCCACCTAAAAGGGTAATGGTCTTCAAATCTGCCTGAATACCCGCTCCCCCTCCAGAATCAGAGCCTGCGATAGTTAATATTCTCTTCACCACAATGATTTCCTTTCTATCGATTGCCATAGTGCCATAGGAATCATCCTTCCAAGTTGAATAGATCTCTTATAGCTTTTATATGGTAATTCACCTCATGGGTATTCTCTTGTTTCTTCAATTGAGTGACAGGGCTGTGAAGGATCTTGTTAATAATCGAAGAAGTCAGGGCATCCAACACCTTCTTGTCAACCTTCATGCCTCCGTTTAAGCTGGACAGGGTCTTTTCTACCTCCTTCTTACGAATCTCCTCAAATTTTCCCCTGAGAGAGACGATTGTGGGAACCACACTTAGACTTTCCAGCCATTTCTCAAACTGTTCCATCTCCCTATCTATTATCTTTTCAGCCTTTTTGGCCTCTTCTTTCCTCTCTTTTATGTTGGCATCAACCACTCCCTGTAAGTCGTCTATATCGTAAAGGTAAGCGTTACTGATATTGTTTATCCGTGGTTCAATATCTCGAGGCACCGCAATATCAATGAAGAATACAGGTCTGTACTTGCGTATCTTGAGTGCCCTGGTTACATCATCATACCTTATGCTATAATCCGGAGATCCGGTAGAGCTTATAACGATGTCCACCTGATCAAGGAAGAGGGTGAAGTCCTCAAAGACTATAGGCTTACCGCCAAACTCCTCTGCCAACCTTTCCGCTCTGGCATGCGTTCTATTCGTAACCAGTATATCCCTAACGCCATGATTCAGTAAGTGTCTGGCTGCTAGCTCCGACATCTCCCCTGCTCCAATGAGCATGACAACCTTATTTTCTAAGGTGTCAAATATCTTTTTGGCCAATTCGATAGCTGCATAGCTTATAGACACAGCAGTCGATGCGATTCTGGTTTCAGTCCTAACCTTCTTGCCAACCACAAAGGCCCTGTGAAGGAACCTATGGAGGATTAAACCAGAGGTTTTGTACTGGTTGGCCAGAGTATATGCTTCTTTTAGCTGGCCTAAAATCTGAGGTTCCCCCACAACCATAGAGTCGAGACTGGCGGCAACCTGAAAGATATGTTTAATAGCCTCATGAGAGTCATGGGAATAAAGGCTTGAGTCTAATTGGCCAGATGGTATCCCGTGATGGGAAGACAAAAAGTTTTTTATCTCCTCTATACCTTGACCGATTTCCCTAACAACCGCCAAGACCTCCACCCTGTTGCAGGTAGATAGTATCAGAGCTTCGTTGACCTGGGATAGATCCGTCACCTTTCTCAAAGGCTCTTCAATGGTGTCCGGCGAAAACGCTAACCTTTCCCTCAGTTCAATCGGAGCTGTCTTGTGATTCAACCCTACTACGACTATATGCATTTATCACTTGTGTTATTCTCTCATCAGAGATAATACGGGGCACAAAGAAAAAGTGTTTTGATTACTATTTATCTATAGATTTTCAGATATTAAATTTCACAAGGCCAGAGGGAGGAAACCGAGTAAGTCGTACATTGCAGTACGTCGTCGAGGGTTCCGACCGATAACGCAGTGAAATTTAATATATGGAAATCTATATGTAAGAACAGAGAGCCGGCAACAATCAACCGGCACTATCCCTGAAGACCTAGGGACGGGGCCGAAATCTGAATACCAACTTGAGGAAGTTATTTCATCCCCGTCCCTAATCATCTGTCATATGTATGCAGGACTGAAAGCAGCGTGTTCACTCCGAAGATGGAAAACATAACTGCCAAGAAACCGACAATTGCAAAAACAGCGGCACGCCTTCCCCTCCAACCGGCATTGATTCTTCCGTGCAACAGGACTGCGTAAAATATCCACGTAAGTAATGACCATGCTTGTTTAGCATCCCAACTCCAGAAAGAACCCCAGGCGTGCCTTGCCCATATTGAACCTGTAATCATCCCCAGAGTGAGCAAGGGGAATCCCACAGTGAGGCAGGAGTGATTTATATCATCGAGTAACTTTAAGGAGGGAAGCCTATAGTAAAAGGACCCAATCCTCTTTGACTTAATCTGGTGTTCCTGTATAAGATACATTATCCCTGCACAAAAGGCGAGGGCAAAGATAGCATCACCAAGAAAGGCCAGGGTAACATGAATGGGGAACCAGAAGCTCTTCAATATAGGTGGCAAAGGACCGATCTCTTTAGAAAAGGCGGACGAGAGTAAGATCAGGATCGATGCAATTGGGGAAACAAAAGAGCCAAGTACTGTGATCTTATATTTGTGTTGGAAAAAGAGATACACGCCAACTATCGTCCAGGCCAGGAAGGAAGGGGCTTCGTGAAGGTTGGTAATGGGGGTGTACCCACTCTCAAAATACCTCAAAATTAGGCTTGTTGTATGAAAAACGAAGCCACTCGACAGTATAAGGGTCGCCGATCTGGAAACAATTGGTTTCTGCTTTATCAGATACCATAGATATATAAATGTTCCAACTAGATAAAAGACCAATACGATCTTAAAAAACAGTGTATTCATTTTGAGGTTCTCACGGTCTCTACAAAGTGATCTTCAATTCCCCTAATGAGAAGCCTTCACCCAAGGTCTCCTTGAGGATACCGTTTACTTCCTTCGTCTTCCTTTCTTTTATAAGATTAAGCATATTCGAATCTACCAGTTTGTAAAAGGTGCGTCTGTTGCTTTCTGAATCGTCACTGGTTTTTATCAGCCTTTCACGCACAGCACCCATTATGGTTAGGAAGGCACTGTACTCTTCTCCATAGACGGTTTCTAACTCCTCCCGTATCCTCTTAGCAAGGGCAGGGCTCTTCCCGTTGGTTGAAATGGTTATAACCAGATCGCCCCGTTGCAACACAGATGGAACGATAAAAGTACATCTTTCAGGGGTATCAACGATATTGACCAATACCCCTTTTCTCTGAGCCTCTTCGCTCGCCTCAGCATTTACCCTGGGATTATTAGTCGCACTGAAAACCAGATATGCGCCTTTGATATCCCCTGCCTGGTAGTCTCTTCCTATATGTTGGATTCTGCCCTGGGAGAGATGTATCTTCAATTGGGATGTTAATTCGGGGCTTATTACAGTAACTGTCCCCCCGCATTTCAAGAGTGACTCCACTTTTCTTTCAGCAACCCTACCACCACCGAGCACAATGCATCTCTTGTCGGTAATGTCCGCATTTATTGGGTAGTATTTAATTTTACCTTTTCTCGTCATCAAGTTAAGTTACTAGTAATTCTGATTTGGGGTTATCTATAGATTTTCAGATATTAAATTTCACAAGGCCAGAGGGAGGAAACCGAGTAAGTCGTACATTGTAGTACGTCGTCGAGGGTTCCGACCGATAACGCAGTGAAATTTAATATATGGAAATCTATATTCACTCTAATGGCATGAACTGCAGTTGCTTGATGAACAAGTGCTACAACCACTGGACCCCGCTGATTTCGATAAACCACCCTCACTCTTAAAACTGAAACTGGAGATCAACCTTGTAACATCCTGATTCGCACATGTTGGGCAACTAACCTCAAGAAACTTTCCGAAAACCAACTCCTCAAACTCCTCTCCACAATGCTCACATCTATATTCATATATTGGCATTCTCTAACTCCCTCACAAGTATTTTTATAGCCTATAGAGGCATCATTTATCAAAGCTATAGATTTTCAGATATTAAATTTCACAAGGCCAGAGGGAGGAAACCGAGTACGTCGTACATTGTAGTACGTCGTCGAGGGTTCCGACCGATAACGCAGTGAAATTTAAATATATGGAAATCTATATAAAGTAGTTTACACATTTAATATTACAACATATAAGTTCCAGTGTAAAGTAAGGGACGAGGCCGAAATAACTTCCCCATTTGTGCATCTCATCTTCAGGCCATCTTTGCCCGATCTTCAAACACAAAATCCTCGAAATAGTTCAACTATTCCTGCGGTTTTGCGTTTTCAGATCGAACAAATCTAACCTAAATCTGAGCGCCAACTTGAGGAAGTTATTTCGGTCCCGTCCCTTACTTGTTAACGGTTACCTCTTGCAGAAGAAAAAAACGCTTTGACAGCCTCATCGTAAACCTTTCTCAACGGAACCTTACTCTCCTTTGCTATCCTCCTGCAGTCTTCATATTCGGGCGATACATTAATATCTCCATCCTTATAGATCTTGACCCGGACTTTACCAAACCTAGTCTCAACTGTTTCCAATCTCCGGAGGGTTTTCAGCCTCTCCACCTCATAATAACGAACGCCAAGGGATGTTGATTCGTTAAGTATAATCTCGATCACCTGCGGTCTGTTTTCTTCGCGACAGATTGCTCTGAGTAGTACACCCGGCCTATTTTTCTTCATCTGGAGGGGTGATAAAGAAACATCCAGCGCCCCTTCTTCAAAAAGCCTTTCCATCAAGAAATCATATATCTCCGGGTTCATATCATCAATATTGGTTTCAATAACCGTAACCCTGTCACTCTCTTTCTTTTTCTCATCTTCTCCGAAGATGACCCTGAGCAGGTTGGGGATTTCCTCAAATTCGTTGTCCCCCACACCGTAACCTATGCTCTTAATCCTCATTGGGGGCATCCTGCCAAATCTATCCGTCAGGGTGGTAATTAAAGCTGCCCCTGTGGGCGTTACCATTTCGCCTGCGATGCCCGTACCATAAACAGGTGTATCCTTGAGGAGTTCAAGGGTTGCTGGTCCTGGAAGGGGTAGCACCCCATGTTGACAGTTTACAAACCCTGAGCCTAGAGGAACCCTGGATGCAAAGATATTATCGATCCCAAAGTGGGTTATCCCCACTATTGATCCCACTATATCAATGATAGAATCAATGGCCCCGACCTCATGGAAACATATGTCATCAATATCTCTTCTGTGAACCAAAGCCTCAGCTTCTGCCAAACGGAGGAAGACTTTAACGCATAACTCTTTTACATTTGCATCTAGTGTGCTTTCGTCAATTAGACGCTTTATATCATAGAAACTGCGATGGCCGAGATCTTTTTGTTTCATGAGTACCTTTACCTTGGAGCCGCTGATCTCCTTTCTGACCTCGGAAGAGTAAACGATTTCATAGCCCCCCAATGAGAGCTTCCCCAGCTCATCTTCCAGTTTTGCCTTTGGCAACCCTAAATCTACTAACGCACCTAGAATCATGTCTCCACTAATACCGGAAAAACAATCAAAATAAGCTAACTTCATACCCTTACACCCTATTTATCAAGCCAGCAATATAACCTGCTCCGAAGCCGTTGTCGATATTTACTACTGCGACCCCAGGTGCACATGAGTTTAACATCCCAAGTAAGGCGGTTACCCCACCAAAATTGGCTCCATAGCCGATGCTGGTAGGGACGGCTACAATCGGCCTTGCCACAAATCCACCAACAACACTTGGCAACGCCCCTTCCATTCCAGCCACAACAACAAGGACACTGGCGCGTAAAAGTCTATCCCTCTGGCTTACCAAACGATGGATCCCGGCAACCCCAACGTCATAAAGACGATCTACGCAATTTCCCATCATTTCAGCGGTGAGTACAGCTTCTTCGGCAACAGGTATATCCGAAGTCCCTGCACTTATGACCAATATAGTCCCTTTTCCTTCCTGTCTTATTTGCTGATTTATCATCGTAACGGCCCGGGGTTTGGGGTAGTATTTTGCCTGAGGGAAGGCCTTTTTTATCTTCAGGGCTTTTTTATGTTCCACTCGGGTTATTAAAACGTTTTCACTTTTCTCAACCATCCTCTGAACGATTGATACAATATCCTCCTCTGATTTTCCATCACCTAATATAACCTCAGGGAACCCAAGCCTCAAGTGGCGATGGTGGTCAATAGTTGCGTGACCAATATCTTCAAAGGGCAATGTTTTCAAGGACTCCAATGCTTCATTAACCTCCACAGCCCCTTTTTTAACCCCTTCTAACATATCCTTTAACTTTTCTAAGTCCATACCTTCTCTCTATATCATAAATTTCGAAACTCAATTATGAGCTATATAGATTTTCATATATTAAATTTCACTGCGTTATCGGTCGGAATCCTCGATGACATACCAAATTAAAGACTTACTCTGATTCCTCCATCTGGTCTTGTCCCTTAATATCTGAAAACCCATATTTGCATACTCTGCCGTAGGCAAGTCATTATTTCACAAAGTCAAGGACTTACGCACCTGCGCATACCTTTCACAATTGATATGTTGTTGATATCGTCTTCGTCAGAGTTCTTAGGGGTTTCTAATATCATGGGGATTTCTCGCAAGGAAGGGTGGTTTATTATTATCTCAAATCCTTTGAGGCCTATTTTACCTTTGCCGATATGTTCGTGTCGATCTAATCGAGACCCCAGTTCCCCCTTTGAATCGTTCAAGTGAATAAGGCAAAGCCTCTCCAACCCTAAGAGTCTGTCTATCTTCTTTATTACGCTATCCAAGGATTGAATATCTCTAATATCATAACCTGAAGCGAAACCATGACAGGTATCGAAACATAAGCCAAGGGAATTGTTCTCCTTCACAGCATTGATGATATTTCTAAGTTGGCATAGATCACTGCCTATTGTTGAGCCTGATCCTGTGGTATTCTCCAGTAATATCCGTACATCTCCCTGTCGAGCGCTTTCCAAAGCCTGGTTCAAGGCCTCGGTTACTCTCTTTATCCCAAACTCTAGGTCCCTATCCTTGAAGCTTCCAAGATGCGTCACCAAAAAGGACGCTCCCAACGTATAAGCCCTCTCTAATTCCACTTTAAAGAAATCAATGGATTTACGGTAAAGATCATCATCAGGTGAAGCAAGGTTAATAAGATACGAGGTGTGGACTACTAGTGGATATATTCCACTTTCGTCTAATCTTTCTCTGAATATCCGAACGTCATCATCTGAAAGTGGAGACAATTTCCAGCCTCTGGGATTATGAGAGAAGATTTGCATGGCAGTGCACCCCAAGGTCTTGGCCCTGTCAACAGATTTAAAGATCTTTCCTGCAATCGAGATATGACACCCTACACGAAACATAGCCCTCTCTCCTACCTTCCCACAGCGAGCCTCTTTGCTAGAGCCTCTGGTAATCCAGCCACTCTGATCTTTTCTTGTGCAGTCTTAATGTCATAAGGAACTCTATTTAGTGTGAATAAGGATTTCCCTGCATCAAAGACGCCAAATGCAGCCATTGGAATACCGTCTCGGGGTTGTCCTACGCTTCCTACGTTAATCATATACTTGTACCCATCTTTTAGTTGAATTGTAGGTGTCCTTGAGGAAATTACCCTTCCTTTACTATCTTTTATGAATATAGCAGGAACATGAGAATGACCTAAAAAACATATTCTGTTTTGGTAAAAATTGAAATTCTTAATTACATCACTCTTGGAAAAAAGGTAACCCCAGTTTTGTGGATCGCATGGAGTAGAGTGGACAAACGTAAGGTCGTCCACAACGGAAGTTAAGGAGATTCCTGACAAGAAACTAGAATTGTCGCTTGAGATTTGTTTTCTTGTCCATCTGATGGCAGCTTTGGCCACGATGTTGAAGCACGAAATATCTACTAACCCTATGGTTCCACAATCGTGATTCCCTGCTACGATTACTTCCGCCTTACCTCTAAGAAGATCAATACACTCATTGGGGTTTGCTCCATAGCCAACGATGTCTCCCAAAAAGGCCACTTTGTTAATATCCTCTTTCGAGATGTAGCCCAAAACCGCTTCAAGAGCCTCCAAGTTTCCATGGACATCCGACAAAACAGCCCATTTCAACTCGCTGTCACCACTTCGATCCTTTTTTTTAACCAAACCATCCGTTCCTTAGGTATCGTTAATCCTACCCTTTGAGTCTTTGACAAATTACATTCAAAGGTTAAATCAAAAAGGTAAGAAAGTCAAGGAATTGTTCGCTTTCCCAGCCCTGACCCCTGTTAACTGTTACTTTTTCATTGACAACATCTTATGTTTTTTATATAAAACAAAAATATATAATTGTGTTTTTCACATCAGTCGAAATGATATCCAGTTTAATGTAATGAAGAGTTCCTAGGGAATAAAATTTTTTCTTTTAAGGCTTTTCCTGATCCCGACCTCTGAAACCCGTAAGTGGTTATTTATGCTAAAAGAAAACCTTAAAATTATTATCAAAGAATTTCATGAAGCTACTCTCCCCGACCTAATAGAGCGGCGTCAGAGAATTGACTTTTCCATCCTTCAATCTCCTGTAAAAAAGATCATGACGATCATTGGGCCACGGCGGGCAGGCAAAACATACTTTCTGTTTCAAATCATGAAGAAGTTGCTGGCCGGTGATATGGATATGACCGACATTATATACATCAATTTTGAGGATGAACGAATCCTGCCTCTGGGGGCGGAAGATCTTCATCACGTTTTGGATGCGTATTTTGAGCTGTATAAGGACAAGAACAGGCCGTCTATTTTTTTTGATGAAATTCAGAATGTTGATGGTTGGGACAGGTTCGTAAGAAGACTCAATGATCAGGGATACCCTATTTTTCTCACCGGTTCAAATTCCAGAATGCTCGGGCGAGAGATTGCAACCGCTTTAAGAGGGCGTACCCTTACATATGAAATATTTCCTTTCTCTTTTCTTGAATTTCTAACGGCAAAAGGTATCGGGTTTGATGAAAATTTTGTATATGGGAGATCAAGGCATCAAATCAGACAGTTGTACGATGCATATTTCTTTTCCGGAGGCTTCCCTGAAATTGCCTTCACAGAGGAAAAATCGACAAAGAATAGGATATTACAGGATTATTTCAACACTATTTTTTACAGAGACCTCATAGAACGATACAAGATCAAGAATATTGAGCTTCTCAGGCAATGGCTGAATATGTTAACGATGAACATTTCTTCTCTTATCAGTTTGAATAAAGTTGAAAATGACTTCAAATCTCAGGGAATGAAGCTATCCAGAACCACATTGGGATCATTTGCCCGGTACGTGGAGGATGTGTTTTTCGGTTTTTTTGTGGAAATGTATTCGGAGTCTGTGCGAAAACGGCAGGTAAATCCGAAAAAATTCTACCTGATCGATCCTGGAATACATACTTATCTTACATTGAAATTTTCAGAAAACAAGGGTCGGTTGTTAGAAAACCTTGTTTTTATTACATTGAGACGAAAAGGGCTTTCTGTCCATTATTATAAAACGAAGGCAGGCCATGAGATAGATTTTTTGATAAAAGGGAATGGAAAAAGCGAACTGATCCAGGTCTGTTATGACTTGACCAATATAGACACATATAATCGTGAGAAAAAGGCGCTCCTTTCCGGAATCAAGGAACTCGGTCTTGAATCCGGCCTTATCTTGACCCAGGATGAAAAACACGAAGAAAGAATAGGGGACTGTCTGGTAAAGATTATGCCGGTATGGGAATGGCTGTTCATATCGGACATATAAATTATGAGTTCTTCAGTTGAAGATTTAGAAGTTGTGAAAAAATCATGTAGGTTGGTAGTCCGTCTTTATGAATTATTGAGAGATTGCCGTGATTATGGAATAAAATTATTTCAAAGAGTGTAAACTGATATTTGAAGGATGTCATAAAGGGGGGGGGTCTGGGATGATTAGGGAGAGAATATCTTTAATTGTAGATGACTTACGTATAGTATCAGAGATCTGCCTTCCCAAGGCTGATGGAGAAAAACCGTATCCGACTCTATGTTTATGTCATGGTATCCCTGGGCGGGTAAAAGATCCTACGGATCAAGGTTATCGACTCCTAGCTGAAAGGTTTTGCATGGAGGGCTTTGCCGTATTGATCTTTAATTTCAGGGGCGCCGGTGAAAGCGATGGCAATTTCGACATCCTTGGCTGGACCCGAGACTTGGCCGCAGTTACAAATTTTCTCTTTAACCAGCCGTGGGCAGACAAGAGACGCATATCACTTATGGGATTCAGTGGTGGTGCTGCGGTATCCGTATATGAAGCCGCCAATAACCCAAGAATCTGCTCTTTGGTGATATGCGTCTGCCCATCAGAGTTTGGCTTTACTTCTGAACCCGAAAGGGTCAACGCATTCATCAGTCAGGCGAAGACGATTGGAATTATACGGGATCAGAAATATCCACCTTCCGTCGAAGAATGGGTAAAGGGTTTTGGAAAAGTCAGTCCAATTAAGTTGATTGATAAGATTTCACCGATACCTATGCTAATAATCCACGGAACCAAGGACGATACTGTTCCCATAAGCCACGCATGGAAACTTTACAAAAAAGCCAAACAACCCAAGGATATTCTGATAATCGAGGGGGCCGAACACAGAATCAGAACAGACGTAAGGGCTATCAACGGCGCTCTAAAATGGTTAAAGGAGATCGACCCTAGGCCTCTTTAAATTGACCAAAAACACCCCTGAGGGTGTCTGATATTTCACCCAATGTGGCGTAGTTTTTTACAGCTTCGAGTATGGCCGGCATCAGGTTTTCGTCACCCTTTGCTACCCTTTCCAACCCATTGAGTGACTTATCTACTTTTGCGTTGTCCCTCTTTTCCTTCAGGCGTTCTAAATTTTTTTGCTGCAATATCCCAACCTCAGGATCGACCCTCAGGAGATTGCTCAGAGGCTCCTCTTCTATTATGAATTTATTTAATCCTACGATGATGTTTTCATTTTTCTCCACATCCATCTGATAATTGTAGGCGCTGTCGCTGATCTCTTTCTGCATATAGCCTGCTTCTATCGCCTTTATCGACCCACCGATTGAATCTATCTTTTCGATATATTTTAATGCCTTCTTTTCAATAGTGTCTGTCAATGATTCAACCGCATAAGAACCAGCCAGAGGATCCACGATATCGGCCATACCACTCTCATACGCAATGATCTGCTGCGTCCTTAGGGCGGTTCGAACTGCATCTTCAGAGGGTAATGCCAGGGCCTCATCGAAGGAATTGGTATGAAGGGACTGCGTCCCCCCTAAAACAGAAGCCAATGCCTGAAATGCCACCCTAACAATGTTATTAGCCGGCTGTTGAGCTGTAAGGGTGCAACCTGCAGTTTGGGTGTGGAACCTCAAGGTGCATGATTTGTCCTTCTTCGCCCCAAACCTTTCTTTCATTATCCTCGCCCATAACCTCCTTGCGGCTCTGAATTTCGCCACTTCTTCGATGATATTATTGTGTGCATTGAAGAAGAAAGAGAGGCGAGAAGCAAAATCATCCACGTTGAGCCCGACCTTCATAGCAGCCTCTACATAGGCTATACCGTTTGCCAAGGTGAAGGCGACCTCCTGAACAGCCGAAGAGCCGGCTTCCCTGATGTGATAACCACTGATACTGATAGTATTCCAGCGAGGTATGTTGTCCTTACAAAATGCGAAGATGTCCGTAATTATCCTCATTGACTCTTTCGGTGGAAATATATACGTTCCTCTAGCTGCATACTCTTTGAGGATGTCATTTTGAATAGTACCGTTCAGTTTGTCGAGAGTGACACCCTGTTTTTCAGCTACCCCTATGTACATGGCAAGTAAAACCGAGGCCGTGGAATTGATCGTCATGGAGGTACTCACCTTATCTAGGGGGATTCCATCGAAAAGCGTCTCCATGTCAGCCAATGAATCAATTGCAACCCCGCACTTACCTACCTCGCCCAAACTCAGCGGTTGATCCGAGTCATAACCTATCTGTGTAGGCAAATCGAAAGCAACACTCAGACCGGTCTGACCTTGTTCAAGGAGATACTTGTAACGTTTGTTGGTATCCTCTGCCGTACCAAACCCAGCGTATTGTCTCATCGTCCAAAACCTTCCACGGTACATGGTCGGCTGGACCCCTCTCGTAAATGGATATCTCGACGGAAATCCGATATCAGCCAGATAATCTATGCCGTCCACATCCAATGGGGTAAAAACCCTTTTCAATTCAATACCGGAAGTACTCTCAAAACTCTCCTTCCTTTCAGGACGTTTGCTTACTACCTTTTCCACTTCATCATTCCATTTACCAAGCTCTTCTTTCAACTCCGCATGTTCAGAACCCATCTCAAAACCTCCATTTCTTTTTTTTATCTCTCTATCTTTCCACTTCTATCCCCAAACTCTTAATCTTTTTGTGTAAGTGGCTTCTTTCGATACCTATTGCCTGGGCTGTTTTAGATATGTTATCGCCAAACCCCTTTAGTTTATTTTCTATAAACTGCTTTTCAAATCCATCCCTTGCAACCCTCAGGGAGTCATGCTCAAGGAGAAGATATTTCCCGTCGGGCTTCGACTCGTTTTTTATTGGGGCAGGAATATCTCCTTTTTTCAACACCTTACATGGTGTCATAATTACTAACCTCTCAATAACGTTCTTCAATTCGCGAACATTACCTGGCCAACCATATTCAATCAACATATCCAAGGCTTCCTTTGATATCTCCTTTTGCTCCAACCTGTTTTCTGCACAAAACTCTCTGAGAAAATGAAAGACCAATAAAGGGATGTCCTCTCTTCTTTCTCTAAGGGGGGGAACCTCAAGGGGTATCACATTCAACCTATAGTACAGGTCTTCCCTGAAGTTTCCTGCCTCTATCTCTTTCGTAAGATCTTTATTGGTGGCGGCTATTACTCTTACATCGGTTTGGATCCTCCCGGTTCCACCTATCCTTTCAAACTCCCGTTCCTGGAGAACCCGTAGTATCTTTGCCTGGGTCTTCAGGCTCATGTCGGCTATCTCATCCAGAAAGATAGTTCCCCCATTGGCTAGTTCGAATTTACCCCTTTTTTGGGAAGACGCCCCTGTAAACGCTCCCTTTTCATGTCCTAACAATTCGCTTTCTATCAACTCTTCGGGGATTGCCGCACAGTTTACTTCGACAAAAGGTTTATCTGCCCGAAGACTCTCCCAGTGGATTGAACGGGCCACCAGCTCTTTTCCTGTCCCATTCTCCCCTCCTATTAATATCCCCCCGTTAGTTGGAGCTGCGATTTCAATCTGCTGTTTAAGTACGGCAATCGCCTCACTATTACCAATTATATCGTACTTCTTATCAATCTTCTGACGCAGGGTCTCATTCTCATTTTCCAATCGCTGGAAATTAAGGGCATGATTCACTGCCAGTAAAATCTTGTCGAGTGAGAGTGGTTTCTCTATAAAGTCATATGCGCCTAGCCTCGTTGCACTAACCGCCGTCTCTACGGTCCCGTGTCCTGAAATCATAATAACACCGAGCTTTGGACACAAATCTTTTAATATCTTTAACACCTCGATCCCGTCGATCCCGGGCAACCAGATATCAAGAAGCACCAAATCAGGCATTTCTTTGTTGACCTTGTCAATAGCCTCCGCACCATCACCGGCCAAAGATACGTTGAACCCTTCATCTTTCAGTATACCGCTTAACGAAGTCCTTATACTCTCCTCGTCATCAACTATCAAAATACGCCTTTTCATTCCAAGCCCTTTCTTTCAAACATTAATTGGCAGCTCAATTATGAACCTGGAGCCTTTAGGCTGATTGTTTTTTATCCTGATGTACCCGCTATGATCAGAAACTATCGTACTAACTATGGATAGGCCTAAACCGGTCCCTGACTTTTTTGTAGAAAAGTAGGGTTCAAAAAGTCTAGATCTTTTTACTTGAGGAATCCCGCAGCCGGTATCAGCGATCTCTATTCGAGCAACTTCCAGAGATTTGTCATAAAAGGTGTCCACAATAACTTTTCCTCTCTTTTCGATAGAATCTACTGCGTTATCCAGAAGATTGATTATTGCTCTCCTGATCTGTTCCCTGTCCATATCAAAGATCGGCACACGAGTCTTCTCATTAAGTTCAAAGCTTATACTCTTATGTGCTTCCTGATAAAGGATAAGCGTCTCTCTAATTATCTCATTTAAATCATTTGGACGGGGATTGGTCACAGGCAAACGGGCAAAATTGGAGAACTCATTTACCAAACCTTTTAACTCCTCCACCTGGCGGATGATAGTCTTTGTACATTCATCGAAGACCTTACCATTCTCAGAAAACTCAGACAAATACCTCTTCCTTAACCTCTGGGCAGAGAGTTGTATGGGGGTCAGGGGGTTCTTGATTTCATGAGCTATGCGACGGGCCACTTCTCGCCATGCTGCTGCTCGTTGTGCTTTTTGCAGTTGTGTCAAATCGTCAAATACTACCACCAGCCCCATATAGTTTGCATCTTCATCTTTTAACACTGTAACGCTCACAAGTAAAGTTAGGGTTTCATCCGGCGAAGATAATCTTATCTGCCTTTTGATAGTTCCACCTATGGAGTCGGTTACTTCTTCCAGTAACTCCTTGACCTCGTTCATACTCTCCGGGGAAAACACCTCAACGTATCTATTATTTATTACATCCTCTGCCACTATACCAAACATTTCCTCTGCTGATTTATTGATGGTGCTTATCCTTCTTTCTTTGTCAATAGAGATTACACCTGCTGCAACGTTCCTCAGTACGATCTCTATGTATCTTTTACGTTGGTCCAGCTCTATATTCGTGTTCTTCAATCCAAGATTAGCTTCTACCAGCATAGACTTACTGACCTTGAGATCGTAGGTCATCTTATTGAAAGACTTAACTAAACTACCGACCTCATTATCGCTAACAGGGTCTATGTGATAATCCAGGTTTCCGTTTGCAACTTCATGTATCCCATTGGCTAGTTTTTGGACCGGCACCGTAATCTCCTTCGCCAAATGAAAGCCGAACCACGTAGCGGAGAAAATTATGAGGAGAGTAACGATCGAAAGAGTTATAAAATAGCTTGTTTTGATAGGATGCTTTAATGCCTTAAGCTGCCTGTAATCTGAAAAGGTAGAAGATATCTCTGCCATTTTGGCAACAAGACTTTGAGGCACATAGTAGTTCACCATTACTACCCCGACGGCTTTTAGATTTTGTGCTGTGGAATAGATAGGGACGACCCCCCCTATCAGATCCCCTTCATCCACTGATTGAATCTTGGTAGTGCCGTCCCCCTTTAGCCCCTCCCCCACCAGCCCTGGGTCTGCTATGGTGAGATTATCAATAGGTATCTCAGGGTTAACTATTCTTGCCAAGCTTTCTAATTTGTTTGAAAATACCTCTATGGCCCCCAGGTTATATTGCTCTCGTTTGATTTCAATGAATTTCCTGAGATGTTTCTGTTTTTTGCTGCTCAGAAGTTTCCTGCTTGTTATACCATGACTTATATGTCTCCCAAAATATAACGCATTGTGCGCAGAGTTCCTGTAATATGCCTGTGCAACAGTAAGAGATTCTTGGAGGGAGTTTTCCACCTGAATGTTAAACCAGTTTTCAATACTGTTGGTTATAAATCCTGCAGCTACAAAAAAAAGGAGTACCGTCGGTACTATTGAAAGACTAACAAAGGCTACAACGAATTTGCTTCGGAGTTTTGAGCCCAGTATGTTTTTCTTTCTTTCAAAAACCAACTTTACGATGTTTCTAACAACCAGAAAAGAAATAAGGAGCAACAAAAGCACATTGATATTTAGCAATCCAAAAAAAAGGATGTTATTAGCGATAGGGAGCTGATTGCTTATCTTTGATGAGTGGATTTCGAGGAATGTAAGGAGGACGATTAGGATTGAGCTAAATAAAATTATATAACGTTCACGTTTTCGCTTCTTCAATTCTTGAACGTTTATAGTTGGGGGACCCTTAGTAGACATCTGATACCCAAGGAGGTTTAGTTTATCCTCTTTATCCCCAGATTACCGCTTTCGCCAGAATAGTATGATCATGATCTGACAGGACAGGATTGGAAATATCCAAAGTAAAACCCGAACAGCGAGCTTGATTCAGACATCAGAAATTTTGAAACTCATTTTGCCTTTACGCCATTGTCAGGGGGGTATTCGTTTACTTCTTCAGTGCATAGTGGCAGTTGGGGTGCTGTTTGGAATCTGAATTAACGCCCCACCGCCGAGGTCCTTAATCTCCTCGGTTGAAAGCCAGCATATATCTTCTTCTCCGGGGACCTGGATGCCCCAAAGACCTTTATCGCTGTGTTGTCTTACAACAACACCCATCTTACCGTTGGCCATTGCAATGGATTTGCTTATGTAATCTTCACTCATTATTTCTCCCTTTTCGTCAGGTATAAGGGTATCTTTAAAAGTTTACCACAAAGGAAACAGAGAATCTCATAAACCTAGTTCTTTCATGAAATCATCATCCGCCATCTCAGTATCTGGTTTTGTCTTACCCGAGTTTTTCGCTTTCTCTTCCTCTATAATCGTATCCAGGTCGACAGCCGCAACCTTTTCTAAAGGAAGCAACTCTACGAATTCCATTTTTTCCACCGCAAGTTCCACATAGAAGAGATTATTATCTGCTGTCTCAAAAGAGACTCTTCTATATTGAGGGTTGTCTATTCTCGCGTTAATAGCTACTAAGAGTTCCTGATTAAGTACTATCATCTTCGGTTGGCTTTGGTTTACAGAAATAAGCAATTCGTTCTTCAATTCCGATTGAAAGTTACCAACAATCTGATTCATCAATTCGCCCAGACTGTTTGCAACTTCGTCAGATGTGTGATTAGCAGTCAACTCTTCTTCGGGCATCCCCATACTAATTAAATAGTTTCTATATATCTCCAGCGCTGAGCCTGCTGAAAAATTCATTACCACAAGCCCTGAAAAACCACCCTCAAAAAGAACGAAACAACCTATGTCCGGTTTTAAACAAGTCTTAGTAGTTTTCATGACCACTGGTGAAAAGGAAATATCCGATTTTGTGGCGAACGAAAGGACATTTTGAACCGACTTGCACAGGATTAAAAGAACATCCTCGGTACCCTTTGTTTTTTTTGCTGCCATTTTTCAAATTCTCCTTTTACTACAAAGTGTTCAGATAGTTGTTTCACAAGGCCCTAGGGAATAATCCGAGTAAATCATACATTTAGTACATCGTCGAGGATTCCAACCGATACCCCAGTGAATTTTATTATCTAAAAATCAATTTCTTTTATACTACTAATATGTTGAAGTGTCAACTTATTTAGCCGGCCCTGACGGGAGCGGCTTTCCAGCCGCGACTGTCTCGGCTGGAAAGCCGCTCCCACAGTGAGATTGAAGTGGATAAAAAAATCAAGGCCGAAGATTTTCCCACTAATCTGCGATGAGCCATAAATTTATTAGCCATCGATTGTCACAAAGATGTCTTTCGCACAATTTTCACCTCCACCATAGCCATCTCCCTTCAAAAGAGATGTATATTATTTCAGTCTCATCCCTTGCAACCAATAAATCAATATGATAAATATAGTCTTGGGCTTCCACGAAAATATAATAGAGCCTTTTTGCTAAGGGACGGGGACGAAATAACTTCCTCAAGTTGGCGCTCAGATTTAGGTTAGATTTGTTCGATCTGAAAACGCAAAATCGCAGGAATAGTCTAACTATTTCGAGGATTTTGTGTTTGAAGATCGGGCAAGGCTGGCCTGAAGATGAGATGCACAAATGGGGAAGTTATTTCGTCCCAGTCCCTAATGTCTGGAGGAAAATTATTATGAGTATCTATAACATGGATAAGATATTCAACCCTTCCTCGGTTGCCATCATTGGAGCCAGCGAGCGGCATAATACTATCGGGCGTTCCCTGATTGAAAACCTGACAGGGTCTGGCTATCGAGGGGAAATTTTTCCCGTTAATCCGAGATACAAACAAATAAGAGGTTTCACTGCTTACCCATCGGTCTCGGATATCGGTCAAGGTGTTGATCTGGCCGTCATCGCTATCCCTATGGATAGCATTCCATTGATAATCAAGGAATGTGTTAAGATAAAGATCGGTGGAGCGATTGTTATCTCTTCCGGTGGAAAAGAGATAGGGTTAGAGGGGCAAAAGATAGAGGAGAAGATCAAAGAGGAGGCTTGTAAGGGAGATCTCCGTATCATTGGACCAAACTGTGCAGGGATTTTCTGTGCTCAATCAAGGCTAAGTGCAACCTTTGCCAGTGTTATGCCCTTGTCAGGGAAACTTGCCTTTATTTCCCAGAGCGGGGCTATTTGCTCGGCCATCCTCGATCGCTCAATAAAACAGGGCATAGGTTTCAGGTATTTTGTTAGCATAGGTTCCATGCTTGATGTGGACTTCGGAGACTTGATCAACTATGTGGGCAGTGACCCCGATGTGAGCAGTATCGTCTTGTATATTGAAAGCCTGACCAACGTTAGGAAATTCATGGGCGCAGCGCGGGCCGTCTCTAGGGTTAAGCCCATTGTCATCTTGAAGGCTGGAAGATCCGGGGCCGGCGCCCGTGCAGCCTCTTCCCACACAGGTGTCCTTGCCGGCGAGGATACGATTTATGATGCTGCGTTTAAGAGGGCCGGTGTTGTAAGCGTGAACACGATCGAAGGGCTGTTTGACTGCGCAGAATTGATGGCTAAGTCGCCTCTTCCATCCGGCCCGGGCTTGGCCATCATCACCAACGGAGGGGGGCCAGGCGTTATGGCGACCGACGCTTTGTCCGACTATAATATGGAACCCGTCTCACTCGCGCCGGAGACCACAAAAAAACTCGATGATCTGCTGCCATCCCACTGGAGCATGGGAAATCCAATTGATATCCTGGGAGATGCATCACCACAGCGGTGGCGACAGACCATGGAGGTCTGTCTTTCTGCCCCTGAAATCAACGCTCTGCTGATCATCTTTGTCCCCCAGGCCCTGAGTAACGCACTCCTCGCCGCTGAAGCCATCTTAGAAATCCTAAGTGACAGTGCCCGTCCCCCCATATTTGCGGTTTGGATGGGGGGAGAAAACGTGGAAGAAGCTCGTCAAAACTTGAACAAAGCCGGCATCCCTACATACGAAACGCCAGCGAGAGCCATTTCAGCATTCATCCACATGTATTCATATAAGCGTAACCTGGAGATGTTGCAGGAAATTCCACCGGGGCTGCCGGTTTCTTTGGAGTTTGATCAGTCCGGTGCAAAATTGATTATCGATAAGGCGATAAAAGAAGGGGATACTATTCTGACGGAAGCAGAATCCAAGGCCCTGTTGGAAGCATACGGTATCCCTGTGAATCGAACGGAGGTGGCCTACTCGCCGGAGGGGGCGGTAGATTTGGCTCAAGTACTCGGATATCCCGTTGCCATGAAGGTCCATTCCCGTGACATTGTTCATAAGTCTGATGTTCAAGGGATACAACTGAACCTGCGGGATGAAAAGGATGTAAAAAACGCCTTTTCGAAAATTATGGCAAATGCCCGTATGTATGCTCCAAAAGCTGAAATAACCGGCGTTACGCTCCAACCCATGCTCAAACGCCCGGATTATGAGCTTATCCTGGGGTGCAAGAGAGACCCTGATTTCGGTCCTGTGATCCTTTTCGGCATGGGCGGGATCATCACTGAAATCTTGAAAGATAGGGCCGTCGCCCTTCCCCCATTGAATCGGTTGCTGGCTCGAAGGCTTATGGAAAGCACACGGATTTACCAGGTGCTCCGTGGTTATCGTAATCGCCCCCCGGCAAGGCTGGACCTGCTTGAAGAGATTCTGATTCGCTTGTCTCAATTGGTCACGGATTTCTCCGAGATCGCAGAGCTGGACATCAACCCTTTGATCTTATTGGAAGATCAGGCAAGCGCTGTGGATGCGCGGGTAATCATCAAGCCGTCTCTGGTTTTGGGTCCGCATCATCTCGTCATCAGCCCCTATCCAAATCAGTATGAGACGACCATGACCATCAAAGGAGAGCGAACACTCTTTATCCGCCCAATAAAACCGGAAGATGCGCCACTGCTAAAAGACCTGTTCCATACCCTTTCCGCGGAGAGTATCTATTATAGGTTTTTTTCGCCTTTAAAAACCTTCCCTGAAAAGATGATCGCCCTCTTCACGCAAATTGATTATGATCGAGATATTGCCCTGGTGGCTATAGATAACACCCAGTCAACAGAAAAAATGTTGGGGGTTGCACGTCTCATGGGTAATCCGGGAGGCATGGAGGCCGAATTTTCCGTGGTGATATCCGATGCATGTCAAGGAATGGGGATCGGCGCAACCTTGATGGATTTCCTGATCGCAATCGCCAAGGAGCGGGACATGAAATCCATATGGGGACTCATCCTGTCGGAGAATAAAAGTATGCTGGCACTAGCCCGAAAATTGGGTTTCGCTATTTCAATGGGGCCGGATGCCGGTCAATACGAAGCGAGGATCGACTTAAGATCAGTAAAAGCGGATTTATGAGTGAAAAACGGTTGGATTTATTGAGAAATTAAGTTTTCATCCTCGTCCCTAAGTATGCTCTCAAGGAGGAATGGTCATGAAAATCGGTACTCTCCGGTTTGATCGGCTTGAATTCGCCGGATCATTGGGAGACCTTGGCACGCTTATTCCCCTTTCAGTGGGATTGATCCTTATCACAGGTCTTAACCTCACTTCCGTGTTTCTGATCGTTGGGTTATTTTACATCCTGATCGGAATATACTACCGTCTTCCCATTCCTGTTCAGCCCCTCAAGGTAGTGGCTGCTATAGCCATCGCCTTTCCTGATAAGATCACCCCGTCGATCATTTCAGCAACCGGGTTTATCTTTGGCGGAGTCCTCCTCTTCATGGCCTGGACTGGTATTATTGACTGGTTGGCAAAGTTTTTCACCAAGCCTGTCGTCCGCGGCATTCAACTTGGCCTTGGTCTCATCCTTCTCATAAAAGGGGTCGGCTTTATTCAAAACCCAGACCTCTTTATCCGGGAAGGACATGGGTTATTTTTGCTCGGTGGGATACCCTTAAACCCTGCGCTCGGTATAATTTGCGTAATAGTGACCCTTTTTCTGCTTTCAAGTGAACGTTTTCCCGCTGCTTTAGTGATTGTGGCGGCTGGAACGGCAATAGGTGTATCTTTCGGTGCGTTGAAAGGCGTGCCTTTTGATCTTGGCCCTTTGCCGGTGAAGATGGTGTGGCCGTCTGTTGGTGATTTCTATAGTGCCCTTTTTCTCCTAGTGATACCCCAGATTCCACTTACCCTGGGAAACGCAATTATAGGAACCACTGATGCAGCTAACAGCCTCTTTGGGAACAGTGAGCACACCAAGATGGCAACGCACCGTGGATTTGCCACCAGCATGGGCCTCGCTAACATAGGGGTGGGTTTCTTCGGTGGAATGCCTCTCTGTCATGGAGCCGGAGGGCTTGCCGCCCATTATCGTTTCGGGGCCAGGACAGGCGGATCCAATGTAATGATTGGATTTGTGTTCGTTATTATCGCTTTGGTATTTGGGAATATCGGCATCAATCTCCTGGCGGCTATTCCCAACTGTGTCCTGGGGGTCCTCCTTCTATTTGCCGGGTTGGAATTAGCCTTGCTCTTGAGGGACGTCAGGGAAAGGAAGGACCTGTTTGTAACGTTTATGATCGCCGGGATAAGCGTTGCTACGAAGAACATGGGGATAGCTTTTATCGCCGGGGTTTTAGTTGAACGAGTCATAAGGGCTGGCCGATTGAACGTTTGAGAAGGATTAACAGCGAAGGTTGAAACAAAAAAACCTTTACAAAGATAACATATACTGATAGCCTGACATGGTGCTCAAGGGTCTTTCTCAATTCCTTTAAAATACATACTGCCAACAAAATCTCTTGCAGCTTTAGCATTGTTTCTGTTCAAGGCTTACGGAAGACAGTTTTAATCATACCACAAAGAGACATCCTGATCATGTAAGCATTTCACCTTTCCCAGTTGGATCTTGAGGTTCCCGTGAACTACCTAGGAAAACACGGTAGTACGATCTTTAGCTCCTTTAGAATCCCTCACATATATATCTATTCAGCTCGAAATCCAGATCCTGAACACCCAAACAGACGCAGTCCCTCAAACATAATCCAATTTTTTTGAGGAGCTTAGTCACAAGCAGTGCCCATCCGCAAATATAGATTTTCAGATATTTAATTTCACAAGGCCAGAGGGAGGAATCAGAGTAAGTCGTACATTGAGTACGTCGTCGAGGATTCCGACCGATAACGCCGTGAAATTTAATATATGAAAATCTATAGCTATTTTTCCCAATCTCTACGCCTGCCTGTGCGTAGCACGCAGACAGGTCAGACTCAGGTTTTAATCCTCAAAATGGGCAGTAGGTTCTCTTAATATTTCGGCCTCGTCCCTTAGCCAGAGCTAGTTGCACTTCAATTTGGGTTATTACGATGGGAGGCTGTTGTCACCGTCTTGCTCGGAGAAGCGCAATTTGCCCTTCGATGGGCATGTTTAAGAATTTAAGGAGGAATTTTATGGCAAAGCAAGAAAAAAATGTAGCAAAGGTGGGAAACACTGAGATAAACACTAATACAATAGTACGGGATATTAGGGGTATGGAAGATCTGGTTAAGGAGTGCGTTGAAACTACCTGGTCAGAAAACCAATTGAATCAAATCAAGATATGGCTAACACCCTATGCCCATGCTACAGATATCGCTGAAATTGATAAGTTATTATTGGACAGATACCCACCGGTCTATACGAATATCGAAAAAACTTGTAAAGACTGTCCGCAGGGGCCGTGTGATCTGGACAGGCTAAAGGGGATATGTGGTTTAGATTTGGAAGGATATCAGGCAAAGCTCTCTCTCCAAGCGGCATGTAGAGGCCTAGCCATCCATATATCCACCAGCAGGGATCTTCTTAAATATTGTTTGAGAGAATTCGGAGAAGATGCCGAGGTTAAGTGGGGTAAAAATGTTGTCTACGGGATGATGAATGTAAATGCGATAGTGGGCTTTTCGCCAAAGAACCTGGCAGAAACCAACGATGTACTAACCTACATAGAGGATCAACTGGCAGAACTCCTGGCATCCGCCAGTGGGGGCTTCGAGGGTAATGCCATAGATTTACAGTCAAAGGCTCTTCATGCTGGAACACTCCTCCTTGCCGCAATGGATCTTACTGAGTTTCTGAAGCACAGTTTTTTCGATTTCTGCTGGTCGCCGGAGAAAGAACTTTCGGAGCTTCCATCCTGGCCAGAGACTAACATTCAAACGGGTATGGGGACAGTAGATACAAACAAGCCCGTTATTGTTTTTCTAGGGTTTGATTTTTTACCTGCATGGAGTGTAGTGAACTCTATAAAAGAAGATGGTATGGAAGATAAGATAGAGATATGTGGAATAGGGTCTGTAGGCCATGATATAGTAAGGTTCTATGATAAGGCCAAAATACTGACTACCCCTGTAAAGACGAATCGGGTTCTTAGGATGGGGATAGCCGATGTTCTCGTAATAAGCGATACTTGCGCCAGATCGAATATCTTGGAAGAAGCAGCCAAGACAGACACTAAGGTTATTGCCACAAGTTTCAAGCAAAATATGGGGTTGGAAGATAGGTCTGAGGATAGTGTTGAGCATATAGTAAAAGAACTATCAGGCGACCTGCAGGCTGTTTTGATTACCATCCCAGAAAAGGCGGCAGAGGTGGCTTTAAAAGTGGTTGGCCAGGTTAAAGCAAAAAGGAAGTCAAACTATATGCTAACAGAAGGAGATATAAAGAACCTCGCTTCTAAATGCGATGGATGTGACGCTTGTTTCAGGGTATGTCCTAATAGCTTGAACATACCTGAATCATTGAAAGCGGCGGCAGGCGGTGATCTGTCTGAGCTATGCGAACTTCACCACCAGAGTATTTACTGCGGCAGATGTGAGGAAGCCTGCCCCCAGGATATCCCTATAATAGACCTTATATTGGGTTCCGCTGAAAAAGCCATAAAAGAGGACAAGTCAGTCATGAGGGCAGGACGGGGAGCATTCAGTAACCTGGAGATAAGGGATTGGGCTATTACAGTATTTTCTGTTCCTGTCACAATTGGAATAATCGGTTGTGGTAGCACCAAAGGTTCTGAAATGGATGTGGCACACATGGCCAATGAATTCATTTCTGACAACTACGCTGTGAGTGTTGCCGGCTGCGTGGCATCAGAGATAGCTCGATACAAGGACAAAACTACGGGGAAATCTCTCTATGAAATGTACCCGGCTCTACTGAACCCTCGCTGTTTTGTAAATACCGGTGGATGTCTTGCTCAGTCCCACGTATTAAATACTACTTTTTATAAAGTAGGGTATATGGGGTTTAGATGTCCATACAGGGCGAACTATTCTATGCAGTCCGAATTTATAATGAGGTTTTCACGTGCAATGGTTATATGGGGGGCTGTCTCGGAGATGATATACAACGTGGCTCTTGGACATGCAAGAGCTGGTATTCCGGTAATAGTGGGGCCTGATGGGTTCAAGTTCAAGTCTTACCTGATGGGCAACAAGTATGATCGAAGCAAGTGGTGGGCTTATCACGGTAATACAGGTGAGAAAAGGGAGGTGGACCCCGTGCCTGAGCATATGATTATCCCTGTAGAGACGGTGGATGAAGCCCTTGCCATGGTTCCAAAGCTAGGCTTTGTTTTTCAGGAGATGGAGGTTGCCAGACAGAATAAGTTCGCGCTCTTCTTAAATCATTTTCAAAAGAAATTCGGAGTCCTTCCCGATGACTGGCATATGTATATCAGAAAAGAGGTAGAGATTCCAACTGCAAAAAAGCTTAAATTATTAAGGTTGCTCGAGGAAGAGCATGGATGGGAGATAGATAGGAAAAAGGGTAAGATTCTCAAAGCGAGACATAGGGATGGCAGGTTGCTTCCCATGGACCAATTCTACAAAGAATATGGTTTTAAGGCCGGCCAATATATAACCTTGTTGCCGAGGATGATCTACCGGGCCAGAAAAGATAGAGTATAATTAGAGTGTCCATCCAGAAATTAGATAATTTTTTCAATATCGAGGAAGACGACGATTTTTATCGCAGGGATACATTGGGTATGTAGGGGCACATTGTAATGCGCCCCTACATCTGAGTCTAACGTAGAGATTGCGGAAAATCCTCAAAATAGGTCAATTATTTCTCCGGTTTTGTGTTTTCCGATCTAACAAATCTAACCTGAAGATGAGCGCCAACTTGAGGAAGTTGTTTCAGCCTCGTCCCTAAGATGTGGGTTGGGTTGTGTAACTGCACAGGTCGTACTTTATTGATAGCCCGAAGAATAGAAAAAGGACGACAAGGGGTAAACAACTAATATTTATAATTCACATAGGAGAGAATTATGAGACTTTCACTGCTACTTTTTTTCCTTAAAAGAAAGATTCAAAAAGCTATAAAAACAAGTTCTTCCTTTAAGGATTATCTTAAACAGAAAAATTTCACACTTGTTATTAAAACTGAAGACGGCAAAATATCCAGATATTTTACATTTGAAGATGGTGAAGTAGTATCAAAAAGAGGAGATAATAAAGGAGCAGAGGTTTCTTTGATATGGTGTGATTCAAAAATCGCTTTTAAAATATTATCAAGCGGGGATGAAGAAGCTTCGATGAACGCTTTATCAGAAGGGAAATTAAAAATCGACGGAAATGCTGAACTTGCACTATGGTTTACTGAAGCTCTTAAACAGATGCAAACAGCTTAAAATACCTGAACCTGGTTCTAATCTATTTAATATGGGGAAGTCATTTCAGCCTCGTCCCTTACCTTTATGAGGCATTTGCGCTGTCAAGAGAACTTAGACTGATGCTGGATTGCTCGACGCAGAAAATTTTCTTACCCCAAAATTAGGCATCCTTCACAGAAGCCAAAAAGCAGTTTACGCTTTTGGTGGCACAGCCATCCTGGCTGTGCCCTTTCACAGGTTGGAGGCCTGTGCCAACAGCCTTTTTTACCACAATTCTTGCCATCGTATGGACATGAAAAAGTGTAAACCGGTAAATGAAGGATGCCCTATTTTACTTGTCAATCTTTTTTGTGTTTGGTATTCATGTGCATGATAAGCGGAAAATCATATAATCACTTGTTCCAGGCGGCTACGCCGCCTGGAATCGCGGTGCTGACTACGTCAAGCTCCTTGCCCCGGCGCTTGCGCCGGAACA
>Ga0209345_10001355_pt1 | contig 29405 bp, 20 predicted proteins | sample Cruoilmetagenom7_FD_187294 | JGI IMG/M metagenome (GOLD analysis project Ga0209345, IMG submission 187294) | Oil polluted marine microbial communities from Coal Oil Point, Santa Barbara, California, USA - Sample 7 (SPAdes) (version 2) | ecosystem: Environmental > Aquatic > Marine > Oil seeps ...
GAACATGGGGTGCTTAAACATCTCAAAGAATTAGGGTTGTTCACGTCAATAAGTTTTAAGTCGCTTTCAATAAAGGAAGGAAGTTCAGAATCTTTTGTCGATAACTTAGATGCATTTTGTGATTACTTCGAAACAAGAACTTATGTTGATGAGCAAGGGATTAGCCGAAGGTTATATATTAGACAACATCAACTTAGACGTTTTTTTGCAATGGTTTTCTATTGGGCATATGGGTATGAGGCTAGTGAAACCTTGAGATATTTTATGGCGCATACGGATATAGAACATCTTGAGCAATATGTAGTTGAAGAAACCTCAGGTGAGATATTGCGGGGTGTACAAGCCGAAAGAATGATTGACGGTATTCGTAATAAAGATATTAGTGGGTTAGGTGAATTAGAAGTTATTTTGAAGAATAAGTTTGGCTTAAAAAGTTTGGAATATAGGACGTATGAGGAAATCAGTGAAGATATTGAAGATGAAATCATAGCTTTGCAAAATACTCATGAGCATGTTGTCCCTCAAAGATATGAAAATTATTCAGTGTTATTAAGTTCTATCGAAGGGCTAATAGAAGAAGGAATGATAAATCTTAAAGCCGAATATGCAACGGTCACCAGCATAGATGGTAAAGAGCAAGTGGTAATGGATTTGGTGTTGAAATATGAGCAAGCATGAAGAAAATAGACTTAAGAAAGTTGCATCTTTAAAGGATAGGGAAACTTTTTTGGCCAATTTTGAAGAAAATGTAGAAGACTATTTAAAAGATGAAGAGTTAATTGTAGCGCTAGCTAATCAAGAAAACTGGGCGAAATATTCAGGTAATAACTTTATGCCAATGTCGAGAGTTAGCTATACAGATGTGGCAAATAATTACATTTATGATGGTTTTAAAGGAATAGATAAGTTAAGAATATCGGCTCTTAACTCAATAAACAATTATTTATCCTCGAAAGAGAAAGCCCCTAGAGCAATTAGAGCTGATACCAAGGAAGGAATGAAGCTTACTATCAAGAAACAGGGATCTCAATTGTCAATTGTGAGAGAGGCAAACTTGGTTCTCTCTAAGGCAATAGAAGTTACCGTTGATGTATTGGATAAGTTGGCGAAAGAGACACGGGATGATAATACTAAAGACACCATTGAAGCTGAAATGTCTAAGGTAAAGTCTTTATTACGTCGAAATTATAAGTTAAAGGATTTGGATACGCAAAAGACGGAGGCTTTGCAAAATGAATAAACATAAACTGGTTGAAAAGCTAGATGATGGTGCGGAAATTCCATTTTCTTACGATGAATTTGACGTAGAATATCGATACAGAAACGTTATGAATATGCCTACATTGAATTGGCCTAATAGTGTTCCATGTGTTGAGGCGAATTTATATTTACTGAGTGGAGTTATGAATAAGTCTTGGTCAATTAAACATGATGGCGGAACAGCAAAAGCTAATGCGAGTATTCTCTCACATATCATTCGTTTTTGTTTTAACAACGGTATTCACTTTTGTGAGTTGACAGATGCTTATTTCAGTATTTTTATCAATGTACTAATGCTAGAGAAAAAAAAAGATGGAACCAGGTATAGAAGCAATACGCGTGTAGTAGAAATAGGGAGGCATACATTAAGGTTTTTAATGTTCGTGGGTCAAAAGCATTATGAAAAATACTTCATCGGAGAAAAAGGCTGTCGGCTTACATGCTTTGAACTTGAGTATAAGGAAGGCAATGTCACCCGAAAATATTATCATCACATCTCGTTACCGAGTAAGGACCCCTATGTAAGGCGTTTGCCTGTTGCATTAGCTGATGTATCTAAACTAAATAAGCTAGTGACTGATGGAAGTAGTAAATCACTTATTGAAAGAGATTCATGTTTAATAAAAGCATTTGACGCTACTGGTGGTAGACGTAGTGAGGTTGCAAACCTAAGGGTTCCAGATGTTCAAAAAGCAATATCAAGCGATGAAAAAGTACCTATGCTACGCTTGATAACATTAAAGCAAAAGGGACATGAAGACCTCGAAGATGAGCGTGAAGTGCCCGTTTTTAGGACGACTTTGCGAGCTATAAAGAAATATATTGAAAGGACTCGTAAACGAATTATCAAGAAAATAAATAAAAGAAGAATGGAGAATGGAGATACTAATATAATAAAGCACGACTTTGTATTTATAAGCGAAACAACGGGTATGCCTTTAGGAGCCAACAGTATAACAACAATGTTCAATAACTGGGCAAAGGCTATAGGTGCTAGAGGGGACTTAATAGCTCATGCGTTTCGACATAGTTATATTACTAAAGTAATAGATATGCTTATAAAAGAGTTTGAATTGAAAGAAGAAAGCGAATTAAAGGCAAAATTTGCTACGGATAAAGTATTCAAGTTAAAACTACTTAGTTGGACAGGCCATAAAAGTTTGAAGTCACTGGATAACTATATTCATTTAGCTTTTGATGATTTATTAGGTATCAATGAAACTATGGATAAAGCAATGGTGCTGAGTAGCGTTAATTCAGCTCAAAATGAAATTATCGAATTAAGGCAAAAAATTGCAAATGGAAAAATAAATGCTTCTGAGTTAATTGATGAAATGGACCATTTACTAGGTGATTTAGAAGAAGTACTTCAAGCATAATTGATTGTAATTGCATTATTTTTAAAATGATAAAGTTTAGTTAACAATAATGTACTTCCTTATTTAATTTAGCAAAATTATTAAGTCATTTATAAATATAGAAATATACAAATAATCATTAAGGTAGGGTGAAATTGGTTGTTAAAGTTGTCATAAATTTGCTAATGTTATTAATAGGTATTAGATAAAATTTGTGGTTTTTTGACATTGTCATCAAATTTTAATTGTAAAGAAGCTTAATGGAAATCAGGGATAATGATAGAAATAAAGCGGATATTGATGGATCTAATATTTAGTTGGTTTTTACTGCAAACAGCAGTTAAGGAAAGTGGTGAAGCCTATAAATAAAACATTGTTCTACATCTTCTCAACAATATTACTTCTATTCCTAGAAGTAACAGATAAATTTTCCTCTAAATACTTCACAAGAAGTTCTGCAAGAAGAACTTGCAGGTTTATTTTAAGTGATCGTCGAATCGAACTAACAAAAGTTTATAGCCGATTTCTAGATCGCATGAATCAATATGAGAATTTTATATGAAGAATCCAAATGAAAATAGAAATCCACGTGTACTAGATACATCAGCCCTTGTTCATGATCCCAAGAGTTTGTTGGCATATCGTGATGACATTTATGTTTGTTTAACAGTTTTAGAAGAGCTTGATAACCTAAAAGAGCGAACAGATAAAAACGTTAGTCAGGATGCTCGTGCTGTTATTAGAATGTTGGAAGACATTATTAATGGCCATTCCAGTGAAGAGATGGAAAAGGGTATCCAGTTACCTTGCACAGAAACCGCGAAACGTGGAAAGCTATTCATTGGCATCGATACTCAGATCGACTTTGCAAAAGAATTAAAGCACGCGATTGGAAGCGATGCCGATAATCGAATAATAAATTACGCACTTTACCTGCAAAATACGTTAAAGCAAGACGTTACGATTGTTAGTCGTGATATCAATATGCGCTTAAAAGCACGGACCATTGGAGTTGATGCTGAAGATGTATTAGTCGATAATCAAATTTCGGATATTGACTTACTTTACATGGGGGTACAGTCATTCACTGGAGATTTATTTGATCGATGTGAGGAAGAAAAAGACTTTGCAATGTCAGGAAAGTTATATCGTTTTAACCGTGATGTTTTTAATGAAGAAGCGCAACCTAACATGTATTGGTATGACGAAATTGGTCATATTGGAAAAATAAAAGAAGTTACGGATGAACATATTTTTACGACCCTGCTTCAAAGGAAACCAGAAAAAATTTGGGGGATACTTCCTAAAAATCAACGACAGGCCGTAGCATTAGACCAACTTGTAGACCCAGATTTTGATTTAAATATTCTCCTTGGCCCTGCTGGCTCAGGTAAAACTTTTTTAGCTATTGCGGCTGGTCTACACCAAGTACTCGAATTAAAGCAGTATAAAAAAATTGTTGTGGTGAGAAGTCGAGACTTTATGGACGATGATCCAGGTTTCCTCCCTGGCGATCTTACTGAAAAATCACTGCCATTGTTAGCAGGTGTTACAGACGCTTTGATTTCAATGCATTCCAATGGTGATGATGAAAAGAGCACCCGTGCGACAGTGGAACACATCATTGACCGAGCGAATATTGAGTTTACCAGTATGGCCTATTTTAGAGGTCGCTCAATAGATGATGCGGTTCTTATTATAGATGAAGCTCAGAACATGACACGTGCCCAAATGAAAGGGATGCTCAGTCGCGGGGGGAAAAATTGTCGAACAATTGTTCTTGGTAACCTTGCACAAATTGATGATAGGTTCGTAACTCCTGCGTCGAGCGGAGCTAGCGCAGCGGTGAATATTTACAGAAATTATGAAAAAGGAAGTGTTCTAATCTTTGATGAAGTTGAACGTAGTTCATTAGCTGAGTTCACTGAAAAGAATTTTTAGACCTAATTCACTATTGATTAAAATATGTAATAATAGCCATAACTTAATTAATTTAAGCTATGGCCTTTCAGAGAGGCCAGCCTCCACCACGCAGGCCAAATAGTTTACTCTGATAAAACTCTATTTTTCCAATGAATTGACACAATATTAAGTGCTGTGGGCTTGATATTGCTGTTTGTTTATTGGTGAAACAATGTCGCTATCCAACGACGAATTATTATCGAATATAAAAAGGCAAGCTAAGCGCTTATCAAAGTGTATCAACCTCCCATTGAGACAAGCTCAATTCATCTTATCTATCTCTGTTTATCAATGTGAAAGCTGGGTTCATTTGCGTGACTCACTAAAGTCAGATTCACTTGATAATCAATTGTTATTATTAGCTACACTCCAACCAAATTCAGATGCCTTTTTATATAAATTATTGAATGAAAACTTATCTAACATTTCATTAAGAATTAAAGAGAGCACTCTGTCAGATTTACCCTATAGCGAACTAAGAAAAATAGTCATAAATTTATTTGGTATTGAACTAGCTGATTTTAAAAGTAAAATAAAATAAATCCTTTTAAATTATACATATACGTATAATTCGTGGTGTTTACACCTTCCAAATAGTGATATATATTTATAAAAAGGCTGAACAGGACAGCCTGTGCCTACCAATATTTTTAATAAAATAACAACGGCAAAGCGGAGCATCCTAAAATTTGTTTCTTCATAGATTAAAACTGGCGTTTGGTGGGCTTTGTTTTGATCACAAACATGGATAAAACAGATGATCTCAACAGCTCAATTAGTTTATAAACTAAATTTACAATCTACATTCTTAGAAAAATATCTTAATTTGCCTTTAGGTTTTGGCAAAGACCCATTAGCTAAAGCTATTTATCAGCATTTTAATTTTGACGATATATGTGCTTGGTTTTCTGACGAGGGAGAAAAAATAAACCTCTCTCACGTGTTAGATAATAATAAACTTAAGTATCTACTCATTTGTGAAATTGATGATAAAGAACTCATCAAAGAGCTACATCAAGAAATAGAAAAAATGGCTCTTCGAATAGAAGAGTTGGTAATAATAAGCATCACTCGAATTCAATTGATTTCAGTTTTGTACAAGTTATTTGGACTTGAGGAGCAATCGAAATACATCATTGATTCAGATCATCTTGAATTAGATTGGCACCCATACTTTAAAACAATAGAAAATGATAAAGCAGTTTTATTCTCAGATATTCAAGTGAATAGTGTCCCATTCCGTTTAATAGCGACTAAGTTTAATGTAGATGAAATATCAGTTGATACTTTTATTGAGCAAATTAAAGCTGAAATGAAAAAATCTGATCATATTGCTTATGAAAATTTAAAGTCTCATGTTGAATGGTTTTCACGAAGCATAGCTCTTCTAACAAAACCTAATAGTAACAACACTGACGAATTCCCTGAATATTTTAGAATTGATGGGGAAGAGTATGTAACTTTTGGATTTCCTCACTGCCCAACTCTCTCAGTAGAAGTAAATGAACCATTTCTAGAAATTAATTTTTTAATTAAAAACACTTTTGAAAAACAGAAGTTTATCTTAAATATTTCACAACAAAAATTAACTTTAGAATGTCAGGTCTTAGACGATGTTAAAGATGATCAAGTTAGATATTCAAATTTTTGTCATCAAATTAAAGGTAATCTATTCAGTCATAAAGATGCATGTGCTTTTCCAATTACATTTAAGTCAGGTTATTGTTTTTTTTGGATTAGACCATATCGCCATACTGATTTTCTGGAGAATGCATTATGAAAAAAATATTCTTAAAAAAGGTAACAGTATTGAGTGTTTTTGATTTCCACAATGATGAAAAAATCGTCTTCGGTAAAATTATTTTTGGTATTTGCGTTAAAGATGAAACAAATCGTTATGAAATTGATGATCGAGTAATAACATCGCTAATTCAATCTCAAAATAACCTTGAATTTATTACAAAAAGTGAAAATTGTTATGTCACTGATACTGAACCAAAATATTTTAAACTCAGATTGTCAGAACTTGTTGTAATGCGTCACTTGTTGTTATCACCAAATGAAATATTGGAAGCAAGGGAAGCATTAGAAGCAAGAGAAAAATTAGAATTCAAAAGCTAATGTCTGTAGTGGTCTAATTGAGGCCACAAGGTCATTATTGATGTTAATGTCTACAATGTGGATTATCATCTCTTTCTATAGTCTTAAATTCTTTTATGAATTATCAGTTTATATCAAATCTTATTTTATAATTCGTAAGATCGAATGCTGACTAATTCACATAAATTAATTTTCAATTAAATCCCCTTCAATCCAATCACACTCTACGTCAGGATGAGCATTTAATATTTTTTCGATTAGAGCACAAGCCTCTTCAATATTTTTTACATTTTTAACCTCAATACACCCATGTATTGGTCGTATTTTTATTTTTTGTGTCATTATTTATTCTCTATAATAATTTTTAGTTAGTTGTTTATTTAGATCAGTAATTCGTTTGTTTTTTCGTTTAAAGTCTCTTTTTGAGCTGTAACTATTCTCAATTGCTCTTTAATATCCACGCTTAACCGCGAAATCAACGAATTCTTCACCAAGATCAAACTTTTTAGCCAACGCCTTGCCTTCCTCCGTCTGCTCACCATGAGTTTTTGAATTCCAAAGGCAGAATTGCTCTAAATGGGACTTGCCTGTTTCTAGTTTTCCAATTGCTTCAGCTTCACAAAGGAGGTAAAAATCCCGCTCAGCTTTACCCGTTAGGTAAAATGACTTGTCACCTCCCAAAGGATGAATTTCGTCTACGATGTGCATATAGTTCGATACAAGATCCATGTATATTGGCACTCCATGGTTTATTAAAAAGATAACCTCTTTGAGATCTGTTACTTCAATTGTCTGTTTTTCAATCATGCGGACTTCCTTAATTATTTAATGGCTTTTGGTTCTGCTAATTGTTTTCTTAGATCTGTAATTCGTTCATTTTTTTCTTTTAAAACATCTTGCTGGGCTGATAACTGGGTCGTAATAATTATCAATTTTTCTTTGCTTGTTTGATATTCAGATTCTTTATTTTGAAGCTCAGAAGATAAATCCGTGATTCTTAATTGTAGGTCTGAATTTGATTGAACTCTTTCAGATTTTACTGCACTAATATCTGACTTTAATAACTCAATCATCGCATCAGAAGACTTTAGTCTTGAGCTAATTTCAGTTAATTGAGTTCTAAGATCATTAGATTCACTAACAGCCTTGTCTTTATCTATAATTGAATACTCTAATCTTGTCTCTAACTTTGTGATTAACTTATCTGAAGTAATATTTTTTGTTTCGGATGTTGATAAAGCTGTTTGTAAATCTGATCTTAGTAGCTTTAACTGTGATAATTCGTCTTGTTTTTTACTGAGTTCAATATCTAAAGTTGATGATTTATTTTTTTCAGTTTCTAATTTCTCTTCAATGTCAGAAACTTGTTCTATTAATTCATCTTTGTTGGCTTCAATTTCATCAAAAATTTTCATCGTGAGAGTTTGCTCATCCACTAATTTTTCATGGCTATCAATCATAACGTCATAAGTTGAGCGTGCCTTTTTCTCTGCTAAATTATTTGCTAATAAATCACTTTCAATTGAAAAGTCATTTACTTGCTTCGAGATGTCAGTTATCAGTATATTTATCTTGTCTTCAAGAACGGGTGGTAAAATATGTGATTCAAGTAGATTTACTTCTGTTGGTAGCTTACTTGTTTTTTCTGCTTGATATGTCTCTAATACTTTGCTTATGTTTTCTAAACCACCAAATCCAATTATTTTTCTGATAATACATGGTGTTGCTTCGCGACCTTCTGCTTGAATTGCTTCAATAGTCTCAATTATTTTTTCAGGTACTAAAGTAGCTTTTCTACCAAGCTTTTTCTTTTCTTTTATGATATTTGTCATGAGTCTCTCTTGATAGTAAGTAAGTAAGTAAGTAAGTAAGTAATTAAGTAATTAAGTAATACTATAGCCTGAACTTCTTTTGAGGTCTATACTAAAACCCTTATAAAACAATTGGTTAAGGTACTCATTGTGTGCTGTTACGTGAGAAGTGTTTGAAAAAAGTAGGGTTTTTAAGTGATAATTATTGCAATTATTTTTATGGAAGATCTAAATTAAAGTTGCTCTTTGTTAAAGAGCAATTTAATAGAGATAATATTATTTTCTAATGGTAGACGCCTCAATGTTAGTATGTGTTCAAATCTAGTCTTTTACTCCGAATAACAAATACAAATGAACATTGAAACTACATATAAAATAAACGAAATATTTGAAACACTTCAAGGTGAAGGCTCCTTTACAGGTCAACCATCGATATTTATAAGGCTTCAAGGCTGTCCTGTGGGATGTTCTTGGTGTGACACTAAGCACACATGGGAAGTGTCACCTGAAAAAGAAGTAGAACAAAAAAATATTACCTCTAAGAATGAAGAGAGCAGTTGTTGGGGAACCTTTACCGTTGAGCAATTAAAAGCGCTTTTCATTTCAAAAGGCTACCAAGCTAAGCATATTGTAATTACGGGTGGTGAACCCTGTATGTATGATTTAACTTCATTATGTTTAGCCCTTGAAAGTATTGGCTACAGTTGCCAGGTTGAAACTTCCGGTACATTCAAAGTTCAAGTCTCAGATAAATGTTGGGTAACTGTATCTCCAAAGATCAATATGAAAGGGGGTTATAAAGTCTTGGAGTCAGCCCTTTTGCGAGCAAATGAAATAAAGCACCCTGTTGCTACAGAACAGCATATTGATGATCTTAAATCTCTACTGGGTGTACATAAAATTATTAATAAACAAGTTTATATTCAACCAATAAGTCAGAAGAAAAGGGCTACAGATTTGGCTATAAAGTCATGTATAGAAAATAATTGGAGGCTATCTGTTCAAGTTCATAAATATATTGGAATTGAATGATTTTAATTCTTTGATATAAAACAACTTGTTCATAATGTGAATGTCATATAGTCTAATTGTACAAACTGAATATAATCGTTTGTTATGGGATGTTTTTCTAAAAGCATGGAAGTATTGATAGCACATTAACTTACAGTATCTTTGCTTAGTTTTAATTAAAATAATTTCATATATGGGTTTATAACCCAGGCAATTGTTTAATTATCTCAAGGAGTAAAGAGTGAAATTAGGTGTAGGTTCTTTAGTCGAAAGTAAAACTGCTTTCGCTGGGATAGGTAAAATAGTTTCTATTTCCAGTGAGAATAAAAGTGCAACCGTAGGATTCTTTACGTCCCCCTTATCTCCAATTTCAAATCAAATTGAAGTAGTTGGCTCTCAACTTATCGGGAAGTCAAAGCTGTTTGAGCAAACTGTGGTTTATTGTAAAGTTGGGAAGTCTCAGAACTGGCGTGTAGGTTTTTATGATGGACAAAGGCCGAATGACCAACATCTAATTAAATATGGCTATGACGATTTTGACGTTGTTTCTATAGACGAAATATTTGTACCAACCTTAGTCGAAAGAACTCAATTTTGTCCTGCTGATTTTTTAGCTGGGCGAGCGACAACTTCTCCAATGTACATTAATGATCGTACGTCTTTCTTTAAATCTTATTTAAACCAGCGAGCCTCTTGCGCTTCAATATCCTCCATTCCTAGTAGTGCTGTTAATTTAGAAATACATCAATTATCTGTTGTTCTTCAAGTGTTAAATGATAATGTGCAAAAATATCTTCTTGGTGATGAGGTCGGCTTAGGAAAAACCATTGAGGCTGGATTTTTGGTTCGTGAACATATCTTGGAATACAAAGATAAGGCGTGCGTAATCATTTTAACTCCCTCTTCTCTTATTCAGCAATGGCAGGCTGAGATGAGTCAAAAATTTCATTTGGAAGATGTAATGGGTGATGACCTAGATGAAGAAGATCAAAAAATCTTTGTTGGGTGTTTCCAAGATATTTTAACAACTAAATTTATTACAAAGAAACCTACAATGGTTGTTATAGACGAAGGTCACCAGTTAGGTGAGTTTGCTTGGGGAAAAGAAAATAAAGATATATTTGAAAAGATATCATTTGCTTGCCATGACTCTATATCAACAATAGTTCTTTCAGGTACCCCCATAACAGGAAATACTAAAAACTTCTTGGCAATGCTGCATTGCTTGAATCCAGATTCTTATCAAATGAATGATGAGGGAATTGTATCATTTAACAACAAGGTTGCAGAAAGAGAAAAGTATTCAGGAATATATGGTGCGCTAGTGCCAGAAAGTGATGATTTCACATTAGAGGGTGTTGTAGAGCAGATTGAAAATTTTGACTTGAATGATAATGAATTAAATTTGTTAATCGCTAACCTTAAACCACATATAGATTATTTCTCAGAAAATAAAGATGATAGTCAGCGAGAGATAGCTATACGGGCACTACAAGATTATTTTGGAGACAAATATAGACTTTTCCAACGTTTTATTAGAAACAGGAGAGGTGCCAAAAACAGCTATATTGAGCAAATATTTCCGGGATTAGGTAATTGCAGGTTAGCTACATGGAAGATAGGCGATGAATTTGTTTCACTAGATGAACAATTAGACGACTATCGTAATACCTTTATGCATGGGGAACATAGTTTTGTAGGAATTACACATGAAAACTACTTCCAATGGTTAGATGCCTTACTCACTTCACCGTTTTCTGTCATAACAAAAGCACAAACTGTATTGAAATCTAATAATAATATTACAGATGAAGAAAAATTGATTTTGGAAACAATGATAGAAATGGGTCATGTTGAGCAACTAAATAAAGATGAATTATTACTGCAAGAGATTACTGGATGGCTTGAAGTAAATGAAAATGGAAAAATAGTTGTTTTTTGTGGGAATAAAGATACCGCTGATAATGTTTATAGGTTTATACAGCAAGAATTCCCATCGGTTGAGAGACACACAGATGGTGAAATACCTGCTTTTAATTCTTCACCTTTTTACAATGTACTTATTTGTGATAAATCAGGGGAAGATGGATTAAACCTACAAGGAAAACATCGACTAGCTATTCATTATAGTTTACCCAGAACAGTAATGAGAACTGAACAAAGAATTGGTCGGTTAAACAGGTACAGTGCAAGTAACACCGGAGTACAGCCAGTAGAAAACTTAGTACTAACTCCTAATAGAGAAGGGTTTTATAGCTATTGGGCTAAATTGTTAAAAGTAGATGTAGGTGTTTTCAACCAAAATTGCTCTAGCATTCAATTGGCATTAGATGAAAAAATACAATCTCATAGTCAAAAAATTATTAACAAAGGGTATGGACAATTATTGGAACTCTCTAAAGAAATAGGTGGAGAATCTGGGCTAGTCATAAAGGAAAGAAAAAAAGTTGCAGATCAAGAAATTTGGAATGGAATGCAAGTCGATCTTTCTGAAATAAAGACATTTTCTGAAAGGCTAAAGATCGTTGATGAAAATGCAGATGACTTAAGCAAGGAAATGAAAAGTTGGATTAAAAATAGTCTTAGGTTTGATACTAGAAAAAGCGAAGAAAATAATTTTGTTTTTCAGTATAAATTAGGACGAACTCGACTGAATGTTGATGAGTTTATAAGTCATTGTATTTTAGGAATGGATTTTGATAGTGGTTTACAAAATCCCTCTACCAAGCCCATGAGCGCATTCAGAGATCAAAGTGCTAAAACTGGTTCGTATCCATTTAGGTATGGACAACCTTTTGTTGACACTGTTTATGAATTTTCAAAACAAACAACATTAGGTATATCTAATGCAATTATTAGAGAAATGAGTAAACCTCTTACTTCCGCATTAGTGACTAAGTTAAATGTTACTTTTGATGAGCCTAAAACTTTATTTAAGTTAAGTTGGGTTTGTACATTAGAAAATGATTGTTACACAAGAGTTGGTCAGCGCAATAATGACAGAAAGTTTCAGCCATTGATTATAGATACGTGGGTAGACGAATTAGGTAATGAAGTTAACGATAAAGTATTTTTGAATATTTTGGCGATGCCGTATGGTAAGTCTTTAGCTGGTAATAAAAACTTGTACCAAGATCATAATGTTAGTGTTAATGCGGAAAAAGATGTATGGGATGCAGTTGATTCTTTTTTAACTAAAGATGAATGGCGAGATTTAGTGTTAAGTGTTGCATCTGATTGCAAAGAAAAAATATATTCTGATTTGAAGAAAAAATATAATTTATCTTCAAACGAAAAGTTTGGCATTAATTTATCTACTATGAGGTCTGTTACTTTGGTAGGTAAATCATAATGAATAATTTACCTTTTACCTCATTGTTTTTGGATTCAGAGATGGATGCTCTGAATCAGACGGTTGATAAGATCATTACCCACTATCCAGAGAATCATTTTGCACAAAGGTTAAAAAAAGTAGTTCAATGTGAAAATACAAGTTTCCTTGAACTACTCTTATCAATCAAAGACTACCTGTACTCTTCTCAAAAAAGTTTAAGTAGTAAACATAACAACTTTCCTCTGCCAAGAAGTTTATCAAATGAAGAAGAAAAGTTATGCCTAAAAGCTATGTTGAAATATCAATTAGGCTCAAATTTTCTTACTTTGTCGGTTGTAGAAATATCCAAAAAACTAGGAGAGGTTTACCAGCAAAAACAAAAGCGTAAAGTTAAACAAGTAGAAATGGACTTAGCGTTAACTTCAAGGCTGTCAGACAGTAACTATACCCATTACTCTAGTGCAGGACAAAGGATGGCAGTGAGAGTAGCCTTAACATCTCCGGACGACTCGACTCTTTTTATTAACTTGCCTACAGGATGTGGAAAAACGTTAGTTGCCCACGCTTGCATGTTATTTAGTAAGAGTGAAGCGTTGACAGTAGTAATTGTACCAACAGTTGGATTAGCCATAGAACAAGGAAAAAGAGCAAAGGAATTATTAGATAAAGCAGATGACTTTTCAGTTCAAAATTATGCATGGCATGGACAATTGACTGATGGTGAAAAGTCAGAAATTAGGAATAATATTGACAATGGCAATCAAAAAGTAATTTTCACTTCACCTGAATCAGTTACTGGAAGCCTATTGCCTCTCCTATTTCGTTTAGCTGAAAAAAACTATATTGCAAACATAATAATTGATGAAGCACATTTAATTGATACTTGGGGGAGTAATTTTCGTTCTGAATTTCAACGATTCGGTGCTTTAGTGGCGTCACTAAGGCAAGTAAGTCATTCTTCTTTCAAAACTATTCTGATGTCTGCTACGTTCACTCAAAATAACATAGACTCTTTAACTACTTTATATTGTGAACCAAATTTTCCTCCAATAATTGTTAATGGTAATTTCTTGCGTCCTGAGATTAGTTCACTAAATAGAGAAGTTGATGAAAGTAGTCATGTTAACGCGGTAGTAGAACGAGTTCTTGCTTTACCTAAGCCTTTAATTTTATATACAACACTCGTTCAAGACTCTGAGGGTTTTAAAAATAAACTCAATGAAATTGGCCTTAATAGGGTGGCTCTATTTAACGGCAAAACAGAGGCTAAACCAAAAGAGACAATAATTGAAAAATGGAAGAATGATGAATTAGACATAATAGTTGCAACTTCAGCATTTGGCGTCGGAATGGACAAGTCAAATGTAAAAAGTGTTATCCATGCTTGTATTCCAGATAATATAGATCGTTATTATCAAGAGATAGGTCGTGCTGGGAGAGATGGAAAAGCAGCTACATCAGAGTTGATTTATCATAACAATCAATTTTCTATTGCGGAAAAAATAAACCGCGAGATATTAATTTCTACAGATTTAGGATATAAAAAATGGAAAGGGATGTGGAAGCACAAGAAGGATATATTATCGCATTCGTACCTGAGCGGCGACTTATATCAATTGGATACATCCTATTATCATGATGGCCTTAGTAAGAAAAGCGATCGAAATGAAGATTGGAATTGGTTGACTCTATTGCTAATGCAGCGTGCTGGCTTGATTAGACTTTTCTATGATATTCCAAGAATAGAAGATGAAAGTGAATTAAATGATTTTGAAAAAAATGCTCAGCGAAAGGAATATTGGAAAGGGTATAGCAACAAGGTTTTAGTTAAAATACTTAATGAACAAGCTCTCTCTAATTCATATTGGGAAACAAATATTCAAGAGCATCGTAAACAGGAAATTCATACTCAGGAGCATGGCTTTTTAATTTTGTCTGAAAATATAAGGTCTCATGAAAAACCAATTTGCAAAGAGTTAGTTAAATATTACAAACTAAACAATATTAGCCCCCAAAGAGCATGCGGTGGTTGTATGACCTGCGAAGGCTTTTTGCCATCATTAGGTGAAAGTATATCGGTAGATAACTATTATTTTTCAAATGTTCTCCCTACATCTATTAAAGAATATGTATCATTTAATAATATTTGTAGCATCTACTTTGATGAGAGCAGTGAAATGAACTCTGAGTCAAAGTGGGCTAGTTTTATTAAATTAATGCTCGATAGAAGATATGTTTGTGCTGTAAAAGGAGAGCTGAAGTTTTTGAGTAAGATTCAGGAGAAAAAAGAGCTTAGAACATTTAAGGCATTTTGGATTTCTCAAGACTCAAACGACAAAAGTAATATATGGCCATCTTTGCATTTACCACTATTCATTGATTCAGGGGTATCTATCCCTCCTCTTGAAGAACAAACAACTTTCTTTTTAGCTGAGCGAAATCGAAAAGCTAGATCTAATCAATACCGCTTGTGGTGGCAAGATAATAACAAATCTATCCCACTAACAAACTTCATTAAAATAGTGGAGAAAAATACGTGTCAGTAATTAATAATGCACATCCAGGCAGCCATATACCATCCCTCATTTTCATTGATCGGCTGTTAAATCGAAAAATCACTAAATCTTCAAATTTCACTTCTATTGAATCGATCATTGAAAAAAATGCCCCAAGCAGTTTATTTATCGATGAAAAAAAAGACGATGAAGGTTATTTTAAAATTAAAGATAACCCAAAAAAGAAATTGCCCGAAACCCTTAAATTTTGGGTTGATCAAAACTTATGGGATATTTCTGATGAAGGGATAAAAGCTTGTTCAGTATTATCTAACGATTCTAATTTAGCTAATAGAATTGTACGATCTATTTTTAATCAAAAATATAACATTCATAAGGGGTCTTCAATCGAGCCTCTTATAAGAGGAATATGCTTATTTTTAGCTTTAGATAAATGCACCTTTGGAATACATAATTTTTTCAAACCGACAGATATACCATCAATAAGTGCATCCTATATGCCTGGAAGAACAGAAGATGATACCCGTTTAACAATTAATGACTCTGAAAGGCTTGTTTTTGCTGAATATGGCTTATTACTAGGTTTTATGGAAAGAGTTAGCAAGGATAAATACACCGTAGATCCAACTAGGCTTATTAAACCATTTCTTGTAGATATATTTACAGGTGCCAAAGACGATAGGATTAGCATTTCGAGCTTTATTGAACAATTAAACGTTAATCTTCCTATTTTTGATGGTGGGGAATATAGACTAGAAATAGAAGGAATGATGCAATCCAAAAAAAGTGACTGGAAACCTAACCCTTCTCATACACTGTCTAAGAGTTTAAGTCATGCCTTATATCGCTTGAATTTAGAAGGCAATATATATTTAGATAGACTTTCAGATTCAATAGATGCGGTAACTCTTCAGTTGCCGAATGGTGAAAGTAGAATGGTAAGTCACCTTCGGATAGTTGGAGATAAATAATGAGTATACAGAACTACTGGCCAACTAAAGAAAATATTTTCGATTGTATTAAAACTGAAGCTGAAGAGTTGTCTGACCATACATTATTGTCAGTACACGAACCGATGCATCTAAAGAAATACGATGAAAAAGGTACAAAAGACAACGCTACAGAAAATGACCTATTAAAGCATTTCTTGAAAACCGAAAGACCTATACCAATTGTCGCTTCGGCTGGTATGGGGAAGTCTCACTTAATTCGTTGGTTACATGCAAAATTAAAGGTAAATAAAACAGTAATTGATGAAGAATGGCAAATAGTCCGTTTACCAAAAAATGCTAGCTTAAGGCAAACTCTCAATTTACTTTTGGAAGGCTTAGAAGGAGATGTATTTGATCAGGCAAGGAATAGGGTAGATCAAGTAGGGAGTGCATTAAAAGAATCTGAAGTAGCCGATCTATTCGTTACATTCATATCCCATAGGATACAAGATATTGCTGATGAGGCTTTAACCTTATTTAGAGAGGATAGAGGAAATACTGGTTTAAGAGATAAAATAAGTATTTCGAATTCGCTTCCTAAGTTGATCACTGATCCTCACTTTAAGACTCAACTATTGGATAAAAAAAGCCCTGTCTACAGTATCGCAACTAGATGGATTAAAGGTGCTACTGATGAGGAAATTAATAATACAAAATATGAAGTAACCCTAGAAAACTTAGAATCAATGCTTGATGAAATAGAAGCTGACGATTTATCTTTACCCGCAAGAAATTGTATAAACGAGTTGAGGTTAAGTAAGGAAGCAGATGACAAAGAGCAAAGGTTAAAAGCTACACTTGTTTTAAATGAAGCTATTGGTAAGGCAACACAGACTGCTTTTCAGCAATTATTCCAGTTTAATAACGGTAATTTTCAAGATCTATTTAAAGAAATTCGTAAACACCTTAAAACACTAGGTAGAACTTTAGTTGTATTAGTAGAAGATTTAGCTGCTATATCAGCAATTGAAGACGTATTAATCGACTGTTTATTGGAAGAGCGTCAAGAGGAACTTTGTGTACTTAGGTCTGTTCTAGCTGTTACAACTGGCTATCATGGTTATATGCGAAGACAAGTGACTATAAGATCACGAGCACGATTTGAATGGCATATAGAGCAAGATAGTGATAATCAAGAAAATATTCCTAAACGTATTATCGATTTTTGTAGTCGTTATATTAATGCTGCAAGGTTTGGAAAAGATTTATTAGAAACTAAAATAAATTTAATTAATCAGAATGATATTACGCCAATATGGGAATGTGATCTCTCTATAGCTGAGTCTGAACAGTTAAATGCTTTTGGTGCATCATCTTTAGGAGTTCCCTTATTTCCATATAATAAACAAGCAATTCAAACCTTATCTAAATGGTACTGTATTGACCAGGATGGAAATGTTGTTTTTAACCCAAGAGATATTCTAAATGGCGTCCTCTTAAATTTGCTTAGGGATTATAGAGATGATTATTTAAACAATAGTTTTCCACTAAGCTTTTCTATAAAAGGAACTCCAAACCCAACTTTGAGTAGTGAAATAGCACAATTAGGTTTGACTTCCCCAAGAAAGGCGGTTGTTCTTTCTTCAATTTGGTCTGAAGGTCTTGATTTAAAGGGTGTACAAAAATCTTTAAATAGTAATGTCGCAGAAGCTTTCTACATGAAAGATTTTGCTAACCTCTTATCCACGGATATAGAAATAGATATCGCTGATACACCGGACGGACCATATTCTGGTGATGATACTGATAAAGATAACCATATTAGTAAAGAAGATGTATATCAAAAAGAAATTCAGCTTTGGTTTAATGGTGAGGCACCCATTTCTATAGAGTTTGCTAAAAGAATAAGAACTCAACTTTTAGAAATGGTTGAAAACTTTCAACCTTCCCCATGGTCAGGCTTTGATAACTCAGCAATATTTACAGATAAAAGTAATAAAAATGTTTATGAGTGTGTATTTAGAAGAGGTAATGTTTATTTAATAGATTTACCTTATGCGGAAAATAACCCTCCTGGTTGTGTTCATTATTTCTGTACAGAAAATGATTTTAAAGATGATAAAAAATCAATGTTCTTTCAACGTTCTGCGCTAGCAATTCTTCGTTACCATAGTTTTAATAAAAAAGAGGAAACTAAGGATTGGAATTACCCTGAAGGTTATGATGATTTTATTTATTACACTAAGTTTGCTGAGTTTTGGGTTCCTAATGTACGCCAAGTTATGCTCAAAAATATTAGAAAGAACTATTTAGTTAAATCGTTAGCTAAACAAATTTTGTTAATGAAAGGCTTGGGTATTAAAAGTGGCAAGTCACTACAAGATACCCTACTTAAAAAATCCATTCATATTATAAATACTTTAAAACCTGCAATAAACGATAATTATCAGGAGTTTAGAGATGACTTGATAAGTCAATGGGACAAAACACAAGCATTATGGTTGAGCCTAATACAAGTTAATAATGTTGCCTTTGATAACGATATTTTTAATGCTGCATATAAAGAGGTGAAAAATGTTGATCAAGAGTTATTAACGAGAGTACAAAAGCAACTCAAAAATGCATCTGTTTTGGAGTTAAAACCTAACATCATTCTTATTCAAGAATTGCTTGATGACTGTGCTAACAAAGAAGAGTTTTTTGAATTGTTGGGCCAGATTAAAGCTATTTATAAGTCTATATCAGATATAGGTATTTATCCTGAAGGGTTTGTTTCAAGGCAAACTTTGAATAAAGATATTAAGGTCGTTATTGATGACTGTAAATGGAGTGATGTCCAAAATGCAATAAAATTATTATCTACAAAAGAAGAGTTAGTTCAGTTAGAAGTTCTTTCATCATTAGATGGGAACCTTATTAGAAATATTAGTAAAGTTTTAAATAACTGGCAGCAATTTAATAATAACGTGCTTTCTAAAATCGAGAAAATCAATGATACGACCAGCACAAAGCAGGTAGATAAAATAAACAAAGAAATAAATGATTCGTTTACTTCAATAGAAATTATTCTAAATGAGTTCAGTGAGCATGTATTGGAGGAAGTTAAATGAACACATTAAAATCTCAGGTTGAAAAGCTTCAAAGCCAAATAAATCTATCTTCTAATGCTCAGGAAAATGAAACGATAATAGAGGCAAACTCTAATGTTTTAAAACGTTTAAGTAAATCTTTAAATGAGCTTTCAAGTAATCAAGCCAAATTCAGTGTTATGCCTCTTATAAGTACTTATGATGACCAATTACTTCCAAGTCTTGGAGTTGATGACAGTAATGGATATTTAATGACTGAGTCTTCTGAATTAGCACTAGGTGATGATGTTAGAATATTATTAGAAAATGCTAAAGAAGTTGTATCTCTTTTTTCTGACAAATGGCAAGAAGAAAACTATAAAGCACAACAAGATGATTCGTTAAATGATTCAATTGTTGGTCTGAGAGATTTTACACGAATAATTAGTGGTTTAAATGATAGGTATTGGAATAAGTGGATAGTTAGTTTAGAAAAAGACTTCTTTGAAGAAGAAGTCGTTTTAGAGCGACAAATCGATCTTGGTAAAAAAGAAGTTTATGAAAAGTATAACAGCCTTAAAGGTCGTTTTAATGTTGAAAAAGCTTCAAAAGATATTAATTTTGGTTTAGTTTCCTCGCTAGTTTCTTTAAAAGAGCAATTAGCTAACTTACTAGATCAAATGAATACCTCAGATCTACCTGAAGGTGTTGCTAAATTTCTAAAAGAAGTAAGGTCACCTTATAGTACTACAACATTACAACTTTTAACGCCAACGGTTCTTGAGTGGTTAACCAAACAAGATTTACTTTCTACATATAAAATTTCACGTTAGTAAACTAATAAACGGTATAGATAGTTATGATTGAACAAAGCCTACTGTTGTCATGTCTTGATTTAATTGAAGAAAAAGAAATTAAATTATTAACGTGGGGTGATACAAGTTTCTATTTTAATAAAAATGAAATTATTGAGCTTATAAAATTAAAAACTTCCACTAATTGGGAGGAAATTTTTGAGGAGTTATGTGAGCAGAGCCTAGTTGTTGAGGTTAAGTCTGCTTATACAGATAATTGTTATCGTTCTCGGATGGCAGAAGCTATTTATCTTTATAGCAACTTGAGACAGTGGTTTCATGGTCAAGATTTAAGAAATGCTAAAACTCTAGTTTCCGATTTTCGATTTATTCGTCGTCCTCGACAATACCCCAATAGAAACGTATCTGCTTCAACAGTCATTAGTCAATTGAAAGAAAATCTTAATATTTCTAATGAGTGCACAAAGGTATTATTTTCATTACTAGGAGGAGAACATGATCCTTTCAGTCTTTCTGGTTTTCAGGTAAGGGCTACTGAAAGGATATTAGATAAATATTCAAGTCATTTATCTACTTCAAAACCGAATCATTCAACGGGCACTATTGTATGTTCAGGGACTGGTAGTGGTAAAACACTCTCCTTCTATTTGCCAGCTTTAACCCAGCTTTCACAAAATATTTGTCGTGATCAAAGCAATCGTGTTCAAATATTAGCTATTTATCCACGCAAGGAATTACTTAAAGATCAATTTAATGAAACATTTAAGCAGGCAAGGTTATTAGATGATTATTTGTTAGCTTGTAATAAGCGAAAGATTAAAATAGGTACATTTTTTGGTGACACATTAGATGGCGATTACTTAAATGATAAAATTAAGTTTAATGCTATTGATTTTGATTTATTAAAGTGTAAATGCTCTGGAAAGTTAAAGTGGCTAGAAGAAGATATAAAAATAAGGAAAGAAACACTGACTTGTACCCGTTGTGGAAGTAAAACCCATGAAGATGAGGTTGCGCTAACACGCCAGTCTCCTGCCCCTGATATTCTATTTACAACTACAGAAATGTTAAACCAACATTTAGCAAACAATAAGTATAATCATCTTTTTGGCGTTGAAACCAATAATCTAATTCCACTTGTTTTACTTGATGAAGTTCATACTTATGAAGGAACAACAGGTGCTCAAACATCCTACTTGCTAAAACGGTGGATGAATCGTTCAGACAACAAACCTCACTTTGTGGGACTATCAGCAACCCTTAGTGATGCTGCTGATTTTTTTGGGAGCTTAACTGGGACATCAAAACATAACGTAGAATTAATTGAACCACAATCATCTGAAATAATTGAAGAAGGTGCTGAATACTTGTTGGCTTTGCGAGGAGATCCTGTGTCTCAATCTGCACTTCTATCAACAACAATACAAACTTCAATGCTAACTAGGCGAATGCTAGATAGTAATAGTGATAAAGAAGGAGTATCAAAAGGTACTTTTGGAACGAAAACATTTGTTTTTACTGATGACTTAGATGTAAATAACAGACTCTTTGAGATGATTGCAGATGCAGAAGGATGGAATCACGCATTTAAAAAGCTCACACCTGAATCAGAACCGTTAGCATTTCTGAGAAGCGAAAAGCATCCTAACTATCACGCTAATAAAGAACAAATTCAACTTCTAGGGCAAGACTGGTCAAATTGTGAGTATATCGGTCACAGTACTGAGGAGGATGACCGTGCAGATGTTGCTCGTACCTCAAGTCAAGATTCAGGGGTAAGTGAATCTGCTGAAATTATTGTTGCAACAGCTTCTTTAGAGGTTGGTTATAACGACTCTAAAGTTGGGGCAGTTATTCAACATAAAGCACCAAGGGGTGTCGCTTCATACTTACAGAGAAAGGGACGAGCAGGACGTTCAAGAGGTATGAGACCTTGGATGATCACTGTTCTTTCTGATTATGGTCGTGACAGAGTTGCTTTTCATCGATATGAAAGCCTGGTAGACCCAGAGATTAAAGTGAACAAATTACCTGTAGCAAATAACCATATTCAAAAGATGCAAGCAAGCTTGGCTACTTTAGAGTGGTTAGGAAAAGCGATTGGTTATGGAAGTATTTGGTACTACTTAAGAAATCCTAATCAGTACTCTAATAATGAAAAATACCTTAATAAATTAAAAGAAATTATTAACAGATTGCTAGACGAACCAACCAAGCAGTCTTCATTAATATCATATTTAGTTTCTTCTCTTGGAATTAAACGTTTGGATGTTGAAAAACTTTGCTGGCAACCTCCGCGCTCATTATTTATGGATTTTCTCCCCAGTTTATTGCAAAAACTACGAACAAATTGGTCGGTAAATGGTGAAGAGTGGCTTGGTGTTCAAAGTAAAGGATCACCTATGCCGGAGTTTATTCCTGCAACACTTTTTAGCGAGTTGATTCTACCTTCTCTCGATATATCGTTACTCAGGGGTAATAAAGATGGAAGAACTCAAGAATGGCAAAACATGGGGTTCTTTCAAGGATTAAAGGAATATGCCCCTGGTCGTATTTCAAAGCGTTTTACTTTAAATAATCGTTATGAAACAGATTGGTTAATCCCTGAAGGGCTTGAACCTAAAGTTGGAGTTAACGATGAAATAGGCTTTGAAATAGAAGATGCTTTTGGAATAAGCAGGGATTTTCTTAAAGAAACGACTAATGTTTCAGGTGAATTAGTGAAAATTTACCAACCAAGGCAGATATTAACTAAACGACTTGAATTAAAGAATGTTACAGAAACAAGCAACGCTTTTTTGAACTGGCAAAGTATATTCGAAGTTGATGAAGACAAGCACCAGTTACCTCCTCCTGACAATTGTGATTGGAAAAAGTATTTGACCAACCTTTGCTTTTTTGAGCACAAGCATATGCAACCTGTTGAGGTAACTAGATATACAACAGGCTCTAGTGCTCAGGTTAAATTTAAGACTAAAGAGACATCGAATATTACATTTAATTGGAAAGAGCAAGGTGCTTCGGTTGGTATTGGAACTATTCAATTTGTTGATGGAATGAGATGGGGCTTTCAGTTTTCTGATGACCAGTTACTCAGCTTAGGGTCAGATGAAGGTGTTGAGTCTTCCTTACGCTTTTCTTTTGTTCAAGATAGTTTTACCAACGCTTCTATTTTTAATAATACTTTCCAAGCAAACTGGGTGTTTGAGTGTGTCATAACAACAGTAATGCTCCTTTCGGTTCAAAAAAACTTATCAATTCAAAATGCTATTAAGTATCTGAGTTCAAAAGAAGGACTCGAACTATTACAAGCTATCCCATTAGAGTTATTTCAGTTAAATACTCTGAGTGAAGACGAAGATGAGGAGCAAGCTTTACAAAGTGAATTGATTTCATTTTTATCGAATGAACTAATTATTGATGAAGTTAGCAATTTATTGACTCCTTTATATTCTGAATTATCTGGTGATTCCTATATTTCATGGCTGAGAATGCTAATGTCGAATACCCTCTCTGGAGGTATAAATCAATTGGTAAGTACTATATTGCCAGATGTTGGTGATAACGATTTAAATGTAGATCCTGTCTGGACGGGCAATAAACTAACTATTTGGCTAACTGAAAACGAATCTGGTGGGGTTGGGATAATTAATAGGTTTGAGAACGTCTACAATAGTGATCCTCTTAATATTCTAAATCACTTTTCTCGAAGTTTTCAGGCTGGGGATTATGAACAGGTTGATTTCGATATTAATCAATTATTATCAAATCTAGAATGTGACGAAAATTTAAGAGAGTCTTTTAAGGAACACCGAGATTCACAACAATTTAGTGAAAGAGTAAAAGCAAGCACTTCTATTAATGAAAAGTTAAGAAAAACGGGAACAATTTTATCTCACAGCTTCAATAGTATTCTACATACTAGAGTATTAAAGGCTGGTAGTTCGTTAGAAACAGATAAAGATCTAAAGCATTGGATGGATAGATGGAGAGCAATTGAAGCAGAGCTAAAAATTGAGATTCCATTAAACATTGCATCCTTTCTTATTGCTAAAGAAATAACATCTGAAAGTAATGCTAATATCAATAAGCTTACAGATAAAGTGATAGGACAGTTATGGCCTAGAGGAAATATTGTTAGGCAGTCTAGTACACAGTTTTATAATCGCTTTATTAGTGGGAATAATAGAACTGAAAGATTAATTGTAGAACAAATGATATCTGATAATGGTGAAATCATTAATTATGGAGATAATTGGGTACTAGAGTTACAACAAGGAATCATAAATAAAGGCTTAATTAAGTTAGTAATTTCACCTGAACACCTTTCAAAATTAAACCAGGTTATTTTAAAAGTAAATACAATTCAGATAGAGCAATTAGGTATGTTTTTCCACATTCGGATTAATAGAATAGATAGGCACTTTGGCAAAATAGTAATATTCATCGAACTGGCGGAGGCTATTCAATGATTAACCAAAACCTACGAAAAATAAGAACAAAAACACCACTAGGTAAGCGACATTTAAAGGAAGTTTTAGGCAGTACGTTTGCAGGTTTAATTATATCACCGGAAGAAATTTGGTTAATAACTGCTTGGTTCACTAACTTTGAAATACTGGATAATCGTTCTGGAAACTGGAGTTATCTCAATCCTAACTGGGGTAATAGAATGGTTACCTTTGTTGAGTTACTTGAAACTGCTGTTCTTAATGGCTGTAAACTTAACCTAGTAGTTAATGAAACTAAAACAAATGACACTGCGCTTAACTTGTTGAAAAATAAATTAGTTAATGAAGATGATTTTAGATTCGAAATATCAAAGAAAGAACATATTAAAGGACTAATTACAGAATCTTGTTTTATTGATGGTTCGATGAATTTAACCTTTTCAGGAGCAAATATAAACTCTGAAATGCTTACACTTTCTGGTGATATTCATGAGATTTCAGAGGCTAGAATTGATTTTGATAACCTTTATTTCAAAAACTATAAACAAAAAACAAAATTGACAGAGTGTCCTATTATTGAAATTGAAGAAGATGAGGACGATGATCATGACTTTTTCTAGTTACCCATCTTGGCTTGTAGCTTTCTATTCTGGTGAAAACAAAATAGAGTTAGAAAAACAAACTGATGGGATCTCTGATTCAATAAATTTATTAATATTAAAGTCTATTCGAAGCTTCGAATCTAGAAGGCCATATTTTTTACCCGCTTATGTAAATGGTAATTTGTTTTTTTATGGTATTTGTCCAGATATAAAATCATTAAGTGAATTAAAAAATAGCTTGTATTACGGGTTAGGTTCTTCACATACTTCGTCTTATCAGATTATAAAATCATCAAACTTACAGTTTGAACAATCGTTACTATTATCTCAGTCACATGGTGTGATCAGGTTCTCTCAAGTTAATAAAGATAATTTCAAGGAAGATACAAATTATATTGTTAAAACGTTAAATGAAGTCTCTGCACGGTTTGAAGCAAAGCCAAAATTTGCCTGTGTAAGAATGCGCCCTATAGGGCGTATCTTACGTGATTTCTTTTTAGCAAGCCGTGAAGGGGATGGAGAAAGCGCACTAGCCTTTTACAATGAAGCTAAAGGTTCAAGTAAATTAAGTCATAGAAATTTAGTTGGGCTTGAACTCCAGTCTCTGGCCATTAACGCGTCATGGAATGAAATACTTGAGCATGAGAGTCTATCTGATTATTTAGCAGGTATAGTTCCAACGAGAATATACCATTTATTAATTCGTGCATTGATGCATGTAAACAATTTAAATTTATCTGATTTGTCCAATGTAGATTGGGTTGGCTTAAAGCCTAATTTAGCCGATTTTGAGTCATTTTTACTCTCTAAACCTAGCCTGAAAGAAGAAGAAAAATATAAAGAAGATTGGGAAGCTTGGTCTGTTTTAGCAATAGCAATTGGGATAGATAAAAAGGATATAACTTCCTTTTCACCAAGCTTTATTTCAGAAGAGTGGGTGGGTAAGTTATGTAGAAAAATCGAAACCTTTATTGAAACTCGTAGTGCTTTACTAATCGAGTCTACAAGGCTCCAAGCATTATTTGATAGCTCAATATCTCTTGATGTGGTTGCTCAAGTTTTAGATTATTCAAAAGCATGTATGCCTTCTGAGGCTAATGATATATTTAATTGGCTAGAAGAACTTCCATTTGAAATTCGCCAAGAAACAAAAGCATCACCTCCTTTTAGGAAATTATGGAGTTCATTAGAAAATTATATATATGGTAATAACGAACCCGTAATTACCGATGAAAGTGAGGCTAATGATGCAGAAGCAGAAAAACCCAAGGGTTCTGTCATTAACTCTTGGAATGACTGGTTCAAAAACTACAATAATGAAGAGCTTATTAATTTTGATTTAATAAGTGAGTGGCAACCGTGCGAGTTCGATATTAAATTTATCACAGATGTAATATTAACTTCAGCAGATGCCGAAAGTATTCGAAATATAGCTCCGCATTTACTAAGTTGGCTAGAAGATAATAACGTAGAAACGACTAGCACTTTTTGGTTAGGGCTTATTGAGTTAATTGCAATGGATGATGAAACTTCATACATAACTATTAGCTTGATGAGAGACTTAATCCAAGGCTTACTCAATACACCTCACTCTAAAGAGCAATACTCATCTGCAATAGAAGCTTTTGAGCTTGTCGTTAAGGTAGAGATAAGCAGAAAATCACTACCTGTCATTATTGAATTTAGTGAAATGCTATTTGATTATGCAATAAAGTCATCTGAAATATTGAGATATTCATTGTGGAATGGCGTATGCCAATATTCAATAACTCATTGGTCTGAAATAGATTTTGAACTACAAGCGGTACTTATTTGGTTAGATAAGAATATTGCCCCAGAAGATAATTCATTTGATCATTTAGTCAGTGAAGCTGATACCTTAAATGAAGAAGAAAAAGTATCCTTAAAAGACAAATTAATTGGTATTTCAACCCTTACCGAGAAAGCAGGCCAACGGGCTGCTGAAATGCTACAGAGCTTGTTTCCTGGAGTTGTAGTTAAACTTAACCATGATAAAGTCGCCACAGATAAGTTAAAGAACCTTGCTTCAAGCGCTGATTACTTTATTTTCTGTAATAAAAGTGCTGCGCATCAATCATATTATGCGGTTAAGGCAATTAATAAAGATATTATATATTGTGATGGGAAAGGTAGTTCTTCGATTATTAGAGCTTTAACAGACTTCATTAATTAACTAATAATATTAGTTAGAGAGTTTCTTATACTACTAAGTTGTATATTTAAATAGGCTTAGTAGTATGAATAATATTCAATATTTAGTTTGAGTATAAAACGGGGTCTATGCAGTTATTTAATTCAAATGCTTCCAACCTTTCAACACATGAACCACATGTACCGCATGCTTTTTCTTGACCCTTATAACACGTCCATGTTTTTGAATAGTCTAGTCCCATTTTGATACCATCTTTAAGAATACCGATTTTATCGGTATCTAAATAAGGAGCATGAACATAAACAGGTTTAAAATTAGCTACTCTAGAGGCTTGGTCCATTACTTTCACAAACTCAGGTCTACAATCTGGATAAATTAAATGGTCACCAGAGTGAGCACCATACCAAACACCTTCCGCCTCTATATCTACAGCGTAACCAATGGCCAGTGATATTAGAATCATGTTGCGGTTAGGCACAACAGTCGATTTCATGTTTTCAGCTTCATAATGACCATCAGGAACATCTATATCATTTGAAACAAGTGATGAACTTGTAAAAATATTCGATATTGATTTTATATCTAATATTTTATGATGAACACCAAGTTCACTACAAACTTCTTGTGCGCATATTAGCTCTTTATTGTGTTTCTGACCGTAATCAAAAGATAATGCATAGACGTCAAAACCTTCCTTTGTAGCTTTATGCAAAGCTGTAAAGGAATCCATTCCACCAGAATATATAACAACAAGTTTTTTCATGTGGTTAACCCCAAACTTCTACTCTATATTTACGCATTAAATAATTGGTTAGCTTTTGAATATCTCTAGCGATATTTTGAAGTTCATTCCACTTAACTTTATCGTCTGAGCCGAAATCCCAAAAGCCATTCGTCCAATGGCAAAATGGTTTCATAGCTTCTAAATCTGCTTTAAATTGCTCATAAGTAACCGTTTCTTCATGTTCATCTGTATGATATCTATCAAAAATTGCATCCATCAAGTGACCGAGTGCTGTCATACCAGCACCATGCATCAATCGAGAGTCTTTTGGTTTTTTCCCCCAAGCTTCAGGGAAAACATGGCTTACCGCACTCCAATAATTTGATAAAACCTCTACCATTTTCTTATCATCACCTTTACCAGTAGAAGGATCTCTATAGTTATACAAGGCTCCTTCTGTAAGGCTAGCTTCAATGAGCTTTAGAATCGAGTTATCTTTAACAACTCCAGTAGGGTTCGTCGCAGTTTGAATTATTTGATAAAAGGGAGAAGACTTTTGATGGTTTAAATCATCAAGTAACTTAGCAGGAAACCTTCTTTTTTGTAGCCCCGAAGAAAGCTGAGTGTCAGTGTATGGTAATAACTCATAAATTAACCCCTTTGGTAAAGGCTTAGTTGAGTTAACTAATATAAATTGTTCTCGCTGTTCTTGGGCATCATCAGTTATGAATGCACTTACAGGCATTTGAAAAGTATCAATTTCTGCTGCTCTTAAAGCCGCAGCTCTTTGCTGACCATCCACAATTAGTCCAGGTTTGTCTTCGTCGTTCTCTACTACAGGGATAACTAAATCCCCAAAGTTACTATTCTCAGATGATGGAACAAATTTAACTGCTTTACTAAATGCTATAACTAAAGCATTTGGAATCATCGGATTTTCTGACTCTAAATAGCGCTGAATATCTCCAATGTGATTTGACACTTCAGGTCTTTGATAACCAACTAATTCATCTTCATGACGCTTTACTCTTGAAATAGAAGCAATTGATTGAATTTCTTTTCCTCTAATCGCAAAGCTAAATAATGCTCTGCCTGGGCCTTGTTCTATTTTTAGTGCTGGTACTTTAATATTATTCATTGTTAATCCTGTTGAATTTTCTTCAATTCTTCTTGGAGTTTTTCATAAGCAATATAGAGGTTATGAAACCCTCGTCTTCTATTTCTAGCGGCTGCTCTTTTTAATACCACATGAATTCCGATATCTTGGCAAATATCACATGGACACTTT
>Ga0209345_10001356_pt1 | contig 29393 bp, 34 predicted proteins | sample Cruoilmetagenom7_FD_187294 | JGI IMG/M metagenome (GOLD analysis project Ga0209345, IMG submission 187294) | Oil polluted marine microbial communities from Coal Oil Point, Santa Barbara, California, USA - Sample 7 (SPAdes) (version 2) | ecosystem: Environmental > Aquatic > Marine > Oil seeps ...
CCTTAAGTATCATTTTTAAAGTTATGGTGCGAATGATCGGAATTGAACCGATACTCCGAAACCGGAATTGGATTTTAAGTCCAACGCGTCTACCTATTCCGCCACACTCGCATGTATTTTTGATATTACTATCAAAGGTATATTAATCCTAACTTAAAAGGTTTCCTCTTAAATTGGACTGGAATTATAGCGATTTCTTTTTTAGAAGTCAAGAGTTTTTTTGAGAAATTATTAAATTTACAATTTTTTTGAAATTAATGAAAATTCAACTATAATACAAATAAATAAAATAGAAATTTTTAAGGAAAGATATTATGAGAAGTGATGAGGTAAAAAAAGGGCATTCACGTGCTCCACATAGAAGTTTGTTTCGAGCTACAGGATTACAAGATGAGGATTTTGATAAACCATTTATTGGAGTAGCAAATTCCTTTATAGAGATAATCCCAGGGCATTTTTTTCTTGATAAGGTAAGTGCTATTATCAAAGAGGAGATACGAGCAAATGGTTGTGTACCTTTTGAATTTAATACTATTGGTGTAGATGATGGAATAGCAATGGGGCATGATGGGATGCTTTTTTCACTTCCAAGTCGTGAGATTATCGCAAATAGTATAGAAACTGTTATGAATGCACATAAACTTGATGCTATGATTGCTATACCAAACTGTGATAAAATTGTTCCTGGGATGATTATGGGAGCATTAAGAGTAAATGTACCCACAGTTTTTGTATCTGGTGGACCTATGGCAAAAGGATATACAAAAGATGGTACACCAATAGATTTAGCAACAGCGTTTGAAGCAGTTGGAAAATATGAAAATGGTGATATTTCAGCAGATGATTTAAAAGATATTGAGTGTAATGCCTGTCCAAGTGGTGGTTCATGTTCAGGAATGTTTACAGCAAACTCTATGAATACGCTTATGGAAGCTATGGGTATAGCACTTCCTGGTAATGGAACTATATTAGCACTGACTCCTCAAAGGGAAGAACTTTATAGAAAAGCTGCTAGAAGAATATGTGAATTAGCAAAACTAGATATGAAAGAGAAAGAAAAATATAATATAAAAAATATTTTAAACGAAAATGCAGTTAGAAATGCATTTGCAGTAGATATGGCTATGGGTGGAAGTTCAAATACAGTTTTACATATGTTGGCAATTGCAAAAGAAGCTGGTGTAAAATTTGAGTTAAAAGATATCAATAGTATCTCTAAAAAAGTTTCACATATTGCAAAAATATCTCCAAGTTTAACTACTGTTCATATGCAAGATATTGATAAAGCTGGTGGTGTAAGTGCTGTAATGCATGAGATGAGCAAACGAGGTGATGATATTCTTGCTGACAATCTTACTGTTACAGGAGAAACTATCAAAGAGCGAATTAAAGATGCTAAGATAATAGATACAAATATTATACATACTATAGATAATCCTTATAGTGAAGTTGGTGGACTAGCTATACTTTATGGGAACTTGGCAGAACAAGGTGCCGTTATAAAAACTGCTGGAATTACAGGTGATCGAGTATTTACAGGAACTGCTGTTTGTTTTAATTCTCAAGATGAAGCGATAGCTGGTATTATAGATCATAAAGTAAAAGCTGGAAATGTTGTAGTTATACGATATGAAGGTCCAAAAGGTGGTCCTGGTATGCAAGAGATGCTTGCCCCTACAAGTTTAATCATGGGAATGGGACTTGGTGATAAAGTTGCTTTAATAACTGATGGTAGATTTAGTGGAGCTACTAGAGGAGCTAGTATTGGTCATGTGAGTCCAGAAGCTGCTGAAGGTGGTATGATAGGACTTCTTAAAGATGGAGATGAGATACATATTGATGTAGATAAATATATCTTATCAGTAAACCTTACTGATGAAGAGATAAAAAAAAGAAAAGCAAACTTTAAACCTATTAAAAAAGAGTTAAATTCAAGTTGGCTAAAACAATATAGAGCATTGGTAACAAATGCTAGTAGTGGAGCAGTTTTAAATACAGAGTTATTTTAAATGTAACTCGTATTATAAAAAGTAGCAATAATTAAAATTTTTATCTATTGTTACTCTCAAAAAATTCCAAAATCTTTTTTAACTTGTTCAGCAACAGTCTGTAGATTTTGCAAGTCAGATAAATCTTCTACACCTTCAGTTAATTTTTCAAGATTTTTTAACATAGGACTAAATTTCTTTATAGCTTTTGGATCTATTTTTTTCTTTGAATGGATAAATGAACCTAACTTTAGAAACTCTAATACAATACCTCTATTTCCTAAAAGTGCTGCATAAACCATTGGCAAAATATTATAATTATCTTCAATATTAATACATTCTTTTGAAATAGTTGCTATTTTTTTAATAATATTTTTTTTATTTCCCCAAACTGCATTATGGATTACACTTCTTCCCAGCTTGTCAACTATTGTGTAATTAAAAGGAACAACTTTTGTTAATATATCAAAAAGTTTTTCATCACATGGAGTCCCTACAACTTTGTGTAAAATAGTCCAGCCTAGTGCGTCTTGATAATTTTTATCTATTTTACTACTTACTAGATTTGAAAGGTTGTGTTGAAAGTTTTCACAGGCTTTTAAAGAGTTATCATTTTTTTCAAATACTTTTAAAACATACTCAAAGAAAATATTATGATTTGCTTTATTTTTTGAATGGATATCTAATCCAAATTTAATATAGACTTTGAAAAGATTAAAGTGATCATTCATCAATGGCTTAAAAAAAAGAGGATCACCTGTAGAGTCAAGATAGTCAATTTTTTCCTCTTTTTCATTAGAAACAGCTAATAATTTTTTAACTATTTCTATATATTGACCATTTTTTTCAATTTTTGCTACTATCTCTTTATCATCAATAATTTTTGTTGTATATTGATGAAGAATAATATCATTGAGTATTTCGTAGATACATTTCCCTTGTTTATTCTTTTGTTTTGGATTTGCACCATGGTTAATAAGTAATAAAATTAAATCTAATTTCTCAATACCATAATAAATTGTATATTCTAATGCTGTTTTCCCTTTGCTATCTTGAATATTTGCATCAATCCCATATGTTAGAAGAAAATTAATAAGTTCCATATCTATTTGTCTTATAGCATGAAATAATATTGTTTCTCCATTTGAATCTAAAAGGTTCAAATCTCCATGATATTTTATCATCTCTTTTGCCCTATCAAGATATAACATTCTTTTGTCATTTTCATTTATTGGTAACATAGAAGCTATGTATATTAATTCTACTAAAATTGTCTTTTCACTAAGTGCTTTTGCATTTACATTTGCACCATGACTAAGAGCTGTCTCAAATACACTTTGAGAATCTTTATCCTCACGAAGCATTGTTTTATATAAAAAAGAGTTTTCATCACCTTTTGTTATAGTTGGATCAATTCCAGCTATTAATATATCTTTTGCAATAGAGTCATTTTTTGTAACTTCTGGGTATTGCATAAGGGAGTTACCCTCATCATCAATATGATTTATATTCAGTTTATCAAGAGAGAGCAGGTATCTTAAAAAATGTTGATCTCCATAGGCCAAAGCATCATACAAGACTATTCTTCCGTAGTTATCTACACTGTTTACATCTGCACCATAACTTAACAAAAGTTTTGCCATTTCATGATTTCCCCAAACTACAACATTTTGAAGAAGACTTCTCCCTGTTACATCTTTTTGGTTTACATCTATTTTTTTTAAATCTAAGAGCTCTTTTACAATTATAAAATTATTTTTTTCAACTGCTAACTCTAATGAATTTTTTCCAGTATTGTTTTTAATATTAATATTTGCACCATTTTCAATAAGCCATTGTGCTGCTTGGGTACGTTTTTCAGTAATACATTTTGTTAAAAATGTATCTCCATTTTTATCTTTATGGTCTATATCGATATAGTCTGATTTTAGACCTTCTAAAAGCCACTCTTTATTAAATTTCTTTTTTGTAAGTTCTAGTGCAAATATTTCATTTGAATGTTCTTTTTTAAAAAGTTTTTTTATCATTCAATGCTCCATTTTATAATTTGTCCACTATATATTGGAATCACTTTAAGTTCATTTTTTTGATACTCTTTAGGTACAAGAAAATCTTTTTGAACAAGTGTTATAGTTTTTGAAGATGGTACAAGGTTGTATATTTTAGAAGCATTTGTACTTACAAACGCCTCTAAGTTATCTAACTTTCCATTTTCATCAAAAATTTGAGCTAAAACTTGTAATGCAATAGGTGCTGTAAAGACTCCTGCTGCACATCCACAAGATTCTTTAGCTTCTTGTGGATGTGGTGCACTATCACTCCCAAACATTACTTTATGATTGCCACTAAGGGCAATATCTAACAATGCTTCTCTATCAATAGGTGTTTTTGCTATTGGTTTACAAAATAGATGTGGTTGCAACATACCACCAGCCACATCATCAAGAGTAATTAAAAGATGATGCAAAGTGATAGTTGCATAAAGATTATCATATTTTAGTAAAACTTCTACAGCATCTTTTGTTGTGATATGTTCCATAATAATTGTAAGTTTTGGAAAAGCAATAGCAAGTGCTTCATAAACACTCATAAATTCTTTTTCTCTATCCATTACAAAACCATTGGTTTCTCCATGAACACAAAGTGGAATATTAAGTTCGGACATTGCGTTAAGTGTAGGTGCAAGTGCAACTGTATCGATTGATTCAACTCCCCCTTCACTATTTGTAGTGATGCCAGCTGGATAAAGTTTAATAGCAGTTATTTCATCTTTTACAGATTCTAAAAATTCTTTTGTGTACGGTTTAAAAAAAAGTGTCATAAATGGTGTAAAGTTATCGTTTGAGTCAATAGCATCTAAGATCCTATTTTTGTATGAAATTACAGCTTCTTTTGTTTCTACAGGAGGTACAAGATTTGGCATAACTATTGCACCACTAAAAGTTTTAGAACTTAAAGGTGCAACTAATTTTAACATATCATTATCTCTTAAATGGAGATGCATATCGTATGGGCTGATTATCTCAATATTTTTCATTTTATAAAATTCCTAACTAACTTAAATATACTTATTATATCAAAAAAATTATTATATTTCGAAGAATTTCTTCAGCTACTTATAATTTAAATATCATAAAAGTACTAGAATAAACTATTTAAGCTAGCTATTTTCAAGGATGAGGTAACTATTTTTTGTAACTATTTTTTTGTTATTTATATCAACATTAAGTATATAATCATCAATATAAGGTATTAAAAATTGATTAGAAAGTTTTTTTTCAACTAGTTCTTTTGAAGTATCAATAAGAAGATAATCAGATAATGGCATTCTTTGAATATCCACTACTTTTCCCAATACTAAATCATCTTCAATAATGAGACAATCTACAATATCAAACCAAAAATACTGTTTTTCTTCTAATTGACACAATTTTTTTGTATCTTCTGCAGAGGTGAAAAGTTGTTTATTTGTAAGTTTTTTAGCATCTTCTATAGTATCAATACCAATAAATTTTACTACATTATTTACATCATTATAAGATTCTATTATAAGTTCTTGCTTTTTATCTGTGATAAACTTTGCATTTTTTTTGAATTGTTCAGGAAAGTCTGAATCAATATGTAGTTTTTGTTGTCCTTTGAGACCAACTGTTTTTCCGAGTTTTGCTACGTAAATTTTTTCCATAGTAAACCTTTATAAGTATATTCAAGTAGTATCAAATTACTTTGATACTACTTGTATTTTATAAGAGATACCATCTTTTGCTTTACAACCATTAAGAATAGTTTTCATAGCATTGATCATATTTCCATTTTTACCGATGAGTTTCCCTATGTCATTACTATTTGCGATAATTGTTATTTCAAAAAAAGCATCATTAATCTCTTTTGATTCAACCTGAATATCTTCTGGGTAACTAACAATCATCTTAGAATAAGTAGAAACAAATTCGCTTATCATAAGAGTTATTTTTTAGCTGTAAGTTTTGCTACTTTTTCTGATGGTTGAGCACCAACACTTAGCCAATAATCAAGTCTTTCTTGATCAAATTTTAATTCTTTTGGTTCTGATACTGGGTTGTAGTAACCAATTGATTCAATCCAACCTGAGTCTCTTCTTTTTCTGCTATCTGTTACAACGATTCTGTAAAATGGTTTTTTGTTTCTACCCATTCTTGTTAATCTAATTACTGTCATTTTAATTCCTTTTATTTTGTGTTTTAACTTTTGTGTTAAGTGCTAAATATTATATTAATACTTAGCACTTAACACGTAGTTTAGGTTTACCTATCTAGGTAAGTTAGGCATTCCACCTTGTCCCATTTGAGACATCATTTTTTGCATATCTTTCATGCCACCTTTACCTGACATTTTTTTTGCCATTTTTGCTGCATTTTTAAATTGTTTGAGTATTTTATTTACTTGAACTTCTGATAATCCAGCACCACGAGAGAGTCTTTTCTTTCTTGAAGGGTTGATGATACTTGGAGTTTCTCTTTCTTTATATGTCATTGAAGATATCAATGCTTTAATTCGAACAATTTCTCCAGAGCTTTCTAAATCCATATCTTTTAGTTGGTTTGCCATATTACCCATACCTGGAATCATTCCAAGTATAGATTTCATTGAACCTAATTTTTTCATCATATCAAGTTGTTCTAAAAAGTCATTAAAATTAAACTCACCTTTTCTAATCTTTTTAGTAACCTCTTTTGCTTTTTTCTCATCAATAACTGCGGCTGCTTTTTCACTTAAACCTTCAACATCTCCAGCACCCATAAGTCTTGAAACAATTCTATCAGGTATAAATGGTTCAATATCTGGCATCTTTTCACCAATACCAACAAATCTCAATGGTACTTCAACTTGATGAGCAATAGAGATAGCTACACCACCTTTTGTATCCCCATCATATTTTGATAAAATTACACCATCAATTCCAATTTTTTCTTTAAATGTAGTTGCTGTTTTTGTAGCATCATGACCTGTTAATGAATCTGCTACATAAAATATCTCATCTGGCCGTACAGCATCTTTTACATCTTTTAATTCATCCATTAAAGCTTCATCAATAGCAAGTCGACCAGCTGTATCTATAAATAGTACATCATAAAGTCCCTCTTGTGCTTTTTTCTTTGCATTGAGAGCAATTTTTACTGGGTTTGTCTCATCTTCTTCAAAATATACATCAACTTCTATTTGGTTACCTATTTGTTTGAGTTGTTCTACAGCAGCAAGTCTTTGTAAATCGGCAGCTGCAACTAAAACTTTTTTGTTTCTCATTTTAAGATAGTTTGCTAATTTTCCAGTTGTAGTTGTTTTACCACTTCCTTGAAGACCTGTTATAAGAATAGTTGTAAGTGGTGATTTATTGCTGTAAACAAATCCTTGGTTACCAGTAGTTGTAAGTATTTGAGTAAGTGAATCTCTTAAAGCTTTGAGAAAAGAATCTTGTCCAATTCCATTTGCTTTTGTGTCTAATTCTATTTTAGTTAGGAGCTCTTTGGTAGTTTTATGGTGTACATCAGCTTTTAAAAGTGATTTTTTAAGTTCAGTTAATGCTCTTTTAAGTGCAGTAGCATCATCTTTGTGTCGAATTTTCCCAACAACAGATTTAAACGAACTAGTTAAAGTATCAAACACTATAGAACTCCTAATTTTTTTTAAGTTTGGGATTATAGTGGATTTAAACTTTTACTAAGCTTAATAAGCTTTAAGACTATCCCCTTATATAAAGGATTTTGCCTAAATAAAGGGTGTATGGATTTATATTAATTTAAGGTTATATCTTTGTTTCTATTTTTTCTTTTTTCTCAAAATAGATACATGAAGTGTAGCCAATTTCTAAAGCAAGTTGTTTCACTTCTTCATATTTAAAACCAATATGCTCAATACTATGTGCATCACTACCAAAGGTAATTGGAATATCTAGTTCAAAAGCTAACTCTAAAAGTTCACGTGAGGGATATTGTTCCCCTATAGGTTTTCTAAATCCAGAACAATTTATTTCTATAACCATATTTGATTTTTTAATCTGTTTTAAACTTTCTAAGGCAATAGATTTAATATCTTTTTGTGGTAGGAACTTAAATATTTTGATAAGATCAAGATGCCCTACAATGTTAAAGTAACCAGTTTTAGCCATAGCTTTTACAGCTTCAAAATATTCTTCCCAAATTGTATCTATATTTTTATCTTTATAAGAACCTATAAATTCTGGATTGTCAAATCCCCATTTATCAAGGTAATGAACACTTCCTATAAGATAATCAACATCTGCATTTTTTATTTCATCAAGGATATAATCTCCACCCATATAATCAACTTCATATCCTAAAGTTATTTGTATTTGGTTTTGATATTTTTTTTGTAAATCAAGAATACTTTTTTCATAAAATTCTTTTTTATCTAAAATAAGCCTATAGCCATCTTCAAAATTTTTCATAGGAGCATGTTCACTAAAACCATATACTTCAATCCCTAGTTCAATTGCTTTTTTAATGTATTCTTCAATTGAACCCTCTGCATGGTTACATAAAGTTGTATGGTTGTGTAAATCTACTCTCATTCTTATCCTTTATTTAGCTTAATAACCCAGCACCTGAAATTTCTGTGCTTCTATTAAGTGCATAAACTCTTTCTCCGTTTATAATATCATATTTCCATATAGGGGCAGAAGCTTTAAAATCTTCAACAAATTCATCAATAAGTTCTAATGCTACTCTTCTTTTTGGGCTACAAACGCCAGCTATATAAGAACTAGTGTGATTAAATACATCTCCCTTTGAATGTGCCATAAGCACTATTGCATTCTTTTCTTTTGCTTTTTGCTGCCATGAATTAAACCATGAGTTTAAAATAGGTTCATAAATATCAAAACTCAATCCCTCTATCCCATTTTCATCTCTTACAACACCTACAAAAGTGATAATTGCACCAAAGTTAGAAAGTCTAAAATTGTTGTACCAGTTATTAGTTATTTTTTCTACTTCTAAGCTACCCCTGTAAATTTCTAAATACTCCATAATTATCCACCACACACAGGAGGAAGTAATGATACTTTATCTCCATCAGTTAAAGCTTGATTTTTATCTTCTACTAAAGTGTCATTTATGGCAACTGCACTATTATTTAACCAATCTTTTAAATCTTCATCTTGTTTTAAAATAGCACTTAATTCATTGAGATTTTGAATATCAACTTGTATTGCTTTTTTATTTATTGGTCCTAAAAATTCTATTGTTACCACAATTTATCCTTTAAAATAATTATATTCTTACTATAAGTTAGATATTATATCTAATTAAAAATAAGGATTTTATTTAGTTATGATATTTGCAAAGATAGATTTTATTAATCTTTTACCGTTACATATTTTTATCAAAAAAAACTTATCAACTCAAACAAAACAGATTATAGAGTATAAGAAATCATATCCCTCAGCTATCAACAAAAAATTTAAAAAAAGAAAAGTTGATGCTGCTGTTATTAGTTCTATAGCTTCAAGAAGATGTAAAAAATGTTTGGACTTGGGAATAGTTGCCAATGGAATTGTTGATTCAGTTTTGGTAATACCAGGAAGTTATAAAAAAGATTTCCAATCTGATACTTCTAATGCATTAGCTAAAGTATTAAAAATAGATGGAGAGGTAGTTATTGGGGATAAAGCTTTATATAAATTTCACAATAGTGATGAAAAGTTTATTGACTTAGCTACCAAATGGAAAGAAAAACACAATCTCCCTTTTGTATTTGCAAGACTTTGTGTTAATAAACATGAAAAACAACTTGAAAAAATGGCAAAGGACTTTTTAAAAACAAAAGTTTATATTCCTCAATATATTTTAGAAAAATATTCAAAAAGAAGTGGTATTTCTAAAAAACAGATATTAAATTACCTTATGAAAATTCATTACAATATTGGAATAAAAGAGAAAAAGAGTTTGAAATTGTTTTTGAGATTATCAAAGTAAAAGGGAAATGAGTTTTAGGAAAACTTAAGTACAATAGTAGATAAAATTAAGGAGAAATAGGATGTCAATACTTGAACTAGAGAAAATGAATACGACACAAAAATTTATAGCCCTTGAAGAACTTTGGCAAGATTTGAGTCAAAATCTTGAAGATGAGCGTTTAAGTCCTGATTGGCACTTGGATATTTTAGAACAAAGGGAACAAAAAACCCAAACAGGTGATGCTAAAATTTATACTATTGAAGAAATAAAAGAACAGTTTAAAAGCTTTGAATAATGAATATTCATGTTTTGGAAGAGGCAAAAGATGACCTCTTTAAAGGTGCTAAGTTTTATGAAGCACAAAAGATAAAATTAGGGAATTATTTTTTTGATTCAGTTATGTCCGATATTGAATCATTACAGCTTTATTATGGAATGCATATCAAAATAAAAAACTATTGCAATTTCAAGGAAAGTTTGCTAAAGCAACCGCTATTCGCTACTTTTGACATATATTTTAAAATCTTTTTTATATTTAGTTATGATATATGAAATATAAAATGGGGACAGTGCAGATGGAAAAATTACAACTTTTTAATTCTCAAAAGATACGAACACATTGGGATAGTGATGAGGAGCTTTGGTATTTTAGTATTATTGATATAATCTCAATTTTAAGTGAAAGTGACAATCCAAGAAAGTATTGGAGTGTTTTAAAAACAAGGCTAAAAGCAGAAGGAAGCCAACTGGCTACAAATTGTAGCCAGTTGAAACTCAAAGCATCCGATGGGAAGATGCGACTCACTGATGTAGCCACAACGGAGCAGGTATTGAGACTAATACAATCAATCCCATCACCAAATGCAGAGCCTTTTAAACAATGGCTTGCACAAGTAGGTTATGAGAGAATAGAAGCTATCCAAGACCCAGAAAAGTCAATCGATACAGCAATGCAAGATTATTTCAACCTTGGATACAGTAAAGAGTGGATAAACCAACGACTCAAAAGTATAGAGATACGAAAAGATTTGACAAATGAGTGGGAAAACAAAGGGCTAAGTGAAGCAAAAGATTTTGCAATTTTAACCAATATTATCACAAAAGGATGGAGTGGGAAGAGTGTCAAAGAATATAAAGAACTAAAAAATCTTAAAAAAGAAAATCTTAGAGACAATATGACTAACCTTGAACTTATTTTGAATATGTTAGCAGAAGCAACCACCACAGAGATATCTCAAGAGACAAATCCAAGTGATTTTGAAGATCATAAAAAAGTAGCCCAACAAGGTGGAGATGTAGCAGGAAATGCACGAAAAGAGATAGAGCAAAAAACTGGTAAAAAAATAGTAACCAATAAAAATGCAAAAAAGTCTAAAGGAGATAAAATAAATAATGGATATATTTGATTCAATAATATTAGGGATAATAGAGGGCTTTACAGAGTTTTTACCCATAAGTTCAACAGGACATTTAATAGTTGCAAGTCAAGCTTTGGGTATTGATCAAACTCATGTAACAAAAGCGTATGAAGTGATTATACAGTTTGCAGCTATTTTAGCTGTGTTATTAACTTATAGTGATAAATTTCACCCAAGTAAAATAGAACTTTGGAAAAAACTTATTTTGGCATTTATCCCTATTGGTGCAGTTGGTTTTGTTTTTTCACATCAGATTAAAGCGATGTTTGATATAAAAATAGTTGCTATTATGTTTATAGTTGGTGGGATTGTATTTTTGATTGTGGAGAAATTTTATACAGAAAAAGAGCATTTTATTGATGATGTGGAAAAAGTAACTTATAAACAAGCCTTATGGATAGGTATTGCACAAATTACAGCACTGATACCTGGAACTAGTCGAGCAGGTAGTACAATAATTGGGGCTATGTTGGTTGGTCTTAATAGAAAAGCATCAGCAGAATTTAGTTTTCTTTTAGCATTTCCTGTTATGTGTGCTACTACTGGGTATGATTTATTGAAACATTATAAAGATTTTAGTGATGCAAATTTTATAGTTCTAGCAGTAGGTTTTGTGACTGCATTTATAGTAGCATATCTTACAATAAAACTTTTTTTGAAGTTTTTAGAGAGATTTACTTTTGTAGCATTTGGTATCTATAGGATACTTTTTGGTACAATACTTCTACTATGGTTCATATAGAAAAAAAGGATGAAAATGTATGGTAAATTTGTAATATTATTAATACTATGTTTTAGTTTTTTGAATGGAAATGATAACAATACGACAAAACCTACAGAGCCTTTACAACCTGCTTATGTGAATATTATCTCAAATGTTGTGGGAACAGAAGTTTATATGAATGGAGATTTAATAGGCAAAACTCCAATTAAGAGGTATCTAGTAATTCCGAATCAAGATTATTATTTATATGCAATTGTTGATAAAAAGTTTTATAAAGAAGACATAGCTAAAAAAATTAATATTAAAGAAACAACTATCCCTAATATTGTTTTAGAATTTGAAAAAGCACAAGGGAAAGTTTTTCTTGTAGGGGAAGATGGAGAGCTTTATATAAATGGAAAATTTGATAAAGTACTCCATGCAAGAAATAGAGTATTTGAAGTGGATACTGCTAAAAATATTGAATTTAGAATTAGAAATGGATATAACGAAGGTGTTGTTTATAGAGATGTTTACGCAGATAGTTTCAATGAAATATCATACAAACTAATACTGATACCACTTGATATAAGACTTTATACACAAACTATAGATAATGAGATGTGGGAAGATACAAAAGAAGCTACAAATACTCCTATAGAGTGGAAGAAAGCAAAAGTATATTGTGAAAATCTTAGAATAGGTGGATATGAGGATTGGAGTCTTCCAGCTATTGGACAACTGAATAATCTTCATAAAAAGCATCAAGACGAGATATACAATGGTTTTGGTGGAGTTTTCTATTGGTCAAATAATACTTCTATAGGGAAAAATAATATTTGGAAATATGCAAAAGTATTAAGTATCGAATATGGAGAGATAGAAAAATCAGTACAAGAGATAAAAACAGGACGAGTGCGATGTGTAAGAACTATCAATAAAACTTTACCCATACCAACTTTGCCAATGGATAAAAATGTAACAGTAGAAATATACGACGTAAATATCACAAAAAATTTAGAAAGATTTTTATTAAAATAGGAAAAAATATATGAAGAAAATGGAATTATTATCTCCAGCAGGTAATTTAGAAAAATTAAAAATTGCATTTGCTTATGGAGCAGATGCTGTATATGGTGGAGTGAGTCACTTTAGTTTAAGAATACGAAGTGGAAAAGAATTTACTATGGAGACTTTTAAAGAGGGGATTGATTACGCACATTCTCTTGGGAAAAAAGTTTATGTAACAATCAATGGTTTTCCATTTAACTCTCAAATAGATTTATTAAAAAAACATATAGCAAATATAGCAGCACTTGAACCAGATGCTTTAATTGTAGCAACTCCAGGAGTAGTACAACTTTGTAATGAATTAGCACCAAATATTCCAATACATCTTTCAACACAAGCAAATGTGATGAACTATCTTGATGCAAAAGTGTATTATGATATGGGTGTTAGAAGAATTATTGCTGCTCGTGAGATAAGTTTAAAAGATGTACAAGAGATCAAAAAAATGCTTCCAGATTTGGAAATAGAAGTTTTTGTACATGGGTCTATGTGTTTTGCTTATAGTGGAAGATGTTTAGTAAGTGCAGTACAAATGGGAAGAGTTCCAAATCGTGGAAGTTGTGCAAATGACTGTAGATTTGAATACACTTTATATGCTGGAAATGATGATCATGGGACACTTTTCAGACTTGAAGAACAACCAGAAATTGGAACATATATTTTTAATGCAAAAGATATGAATCTAGCTTCACATGTAAAAGAGATAGTTGATAGTGGGGCAGTTGATAGTATAAAAATAGAGGGTCGTACAAAGTCTCCATATTATTGTGCTGTTACAGCAAATGCATATCGTATGGCATTGGAAGATTGTTATAGTGATACTTTTGATGCAAAAAAATATCAAGATGAGTTAAATACTACAAAAAATCGTGGGTTTACAGATGCGTATCTTATCCATAAACCATTTGAAAAAAATGATACACAAAATCATGATTATGCACTAAGTGCTGGAAGTTATGAGGTAAGTGGATTAGTTTTAGAGGATGGAGAATACTTTTTATGTAAATACAAAACATATCCAAATGAAGAGACAGAAATATTCGCACCATTAAATAGTACTATTGTTGAGGTTGATAATGAAATAGGAACTATCTATAAAAAAGAGAATGGGAAGTATTATGTAAGCTTCAAGAAAATTATTACAAAAAGTGAAAAAGAGTTAGAATCAGTACATAGTGGAAATACAAATCCTATAAAATTACCAGGGAAACTACCATATATGACGATGTTAAGGGTTCAAACACAATTTGATGATGAAATTGATATAGGATAAATTGAGAGATGAGATACCTGTTTATATTGATATTATTAATATTTACAGGTTGTACTAATGTACAAGATAAAGTTAGAAATACAATCCAAACAGAAAATGCAAAGCATATAAGAAACAATTACAAATCATTAGTTGAATTACTTTTAGAATATAAAACAAAATTAGATAAAAGAAATCCAAAAGCATACAGTAATCAATTCAATCATTTACTTAAAAAAAATATACAAGATGATACAGATGAGATTCATTTATATGTAGATAATAGTATCCCTTTAAAAAATTATCAAGATTATCTAAATTACGCTTTTGAAAAAAACAAACAAGTGGATTATAGAAGTGATTATCTTGCAATTGGAATGTATAAAATGTTTTATGAAGCATTTGATATGGATTCAAAATATAAGATTACAGCATTAAGTTATGATGTTGAAATACTACAAAAAGCATACAAAAATTTACAAATCATCCAATGGCGAATTAAGTTTAATAAAGATAGTAATGGAAATTATCTTTTTTTAACATGGCAAAATAATTGGCAAATAGAACTATCAAAAAAGCTTAATTATCAAACTATTGATACAATTAACTTGAGTGATTTATCTCATATTAAATCAAAGCAAGAATCTGTATTAGACCCATCAAATAACAGTTTTGAAATCATTACTTCTAAAATGCTATTATATTTTGAAGATACTCTTATATTATTAAATGTTGAACCAGAAGAATTAGGTATAGACACTATTATGAGTATTTTATTTCTAATATAAATAGTTAATGGTATAATCTTCTCAAAATATAAAATATGGAGCAAAAGAATGAAAAGTTTAAAATATATTTTGATGGCTGGTTTATTAGCGTCAGGGTTACAAGCAGAGATGGTTAAAGTGACAGAATCAACACTTATAACAAAACCATTTACGGAAAAAGTAAAAGTGGGTGAACAGTGTTATGAAGATACTGTTGAGGTAAATGTAAGATGTGGAAGTACTGATACAAACTCAATAGGTGTAGATACAATAGTTGGTACAGTTATTGGTCTTGCCATTGGAAATCAAATTGGTAATGGAAGTGGTAAAGATGTAGCTAAGGTTGTTGGTGGCTTAGGTGGTGCATATACTGCAAACAGCATGAGAGCTGGAAAAACTTGTAAATCATATGAAACAGTTACAAGATGTGAACCAAAATATGAATACAGAACAGTTCAAAAAACTATTGGATATAACAACTGTGCTTATGTTGATGGTGTAAAATATTGTAAACAAACAAAAGAACCAATTGAGTATCTAAATATTAAAAAGACTATTACAGTTTATTAATTTAGACTATAAAAGAGCTGGTAAATTACTAGTTCTTTTGTAAAAAATTACTAATAAGTGCACAAGCTTGGTGAAGGTCATTTTTTGTAATATCTAGTTTAATGATAAGTCGAAGGATAGCTTTTTTTACAGTTGGTTGTCGTATGGCACCTACTATATATCCAGATTCTAAAAGTTTATTTTGAATTTGTATTACTTTTTTATTATCATCAATTATTATAGGTACTATCATAGATTTTGTAGTGATACCTAACTTATCTTTTATTATTTGTTGATATTCTGAAATTTTTTCAGATATATCTTGTTTGTTTTTAACTATATATTTAAGATTTTCATATCCTAAAGCTATATCAAAAAGTGAAGGTGCTGTACTATAGATGATAGGTTTTGCTCTATTCTCTAGAAATGAGATTATCTCTTTTGAAGCTAAAATATAAGCTCCATAGCTTCCATACGCTTTCCCTAGTGTTCCCATTTTGATATGATTGTTTTTAGGTTTAACTTTGTGATAATCAAACCATCCAAGTAAGTTTTCCCCAATGACACCAGAACTATGTGCTTCATCAACTATTAAAATAGCATTGTATTTATTTGAAATATCATAAAATTCTTTAGGTGCTATATCTCCACCCATCGAGTAAACACCCTCTATAGCTATAAGAATTCTATTGTAGTTGTTACTAGAGTTTATTTTGGTTTCTAAATCGTCATAATCATTGTGTTTGAAAAATACAACTTCACCTTGTGTAAGTTTTGAAGCTAATATTCCACTTGCATGATACTCTTCATCTATAAAGATAATATCTTTTTTTCTTGCCATACTTTCTATTAAAGAGATATTTGCCAAAAAACCACTTCCTACAACTATAGCATCTTCGAAACCATTGAGTTTATAAAGTTTTTTTTCAAATTTTTTATGAATGATTGAGTAACCATTGACAATAATAGAAGCTTTAGGCGAAACTGATCTTTCTTTTAACACTCTTTGATATGCTTTTGCATATGTTTGTTTATTTGATGCTAATCCTAAGTAGTCATTGGATGCTAAGTCCTTTAAAGAAGGATTATAGAGAGTTCTCTTTCTAAATCGATTTGATTTTTTTATAGCTTCTAATTCTTTATTGTAATAGTTCATAGGTATTCACTTTATGTTTATATTGATATAATTATATTCTAACCTTACTAAATCAGTGATGATAAAAAAAGAATTTAAAAATAAAACTTATAAGAACCTTATTTTAAGCCTTATATAAGCTTTATTCGCCTATTATTCCGAACTTATTTTCAAGAAAGGATATATTTCAGATGAAATTTACACAAAGTATACATCAAGTTGATGTTAAAAAAGACTGGATTGTAATCGATGCTACAGATAGAATTTTCGGTAGATTAATTACAGAAGTTGCAACAATTTTAAGAGGGAAAAATAAACCAAATTTTACACCTAATGTTGATTGTGGAGATAATGTTATTATTATTAATGCTGGTAAAGTTAAATTTACTGGTGCTAAATTAGCAGACAAAAACTACTTTACACATTCTGGTTATTTTGGTAGTACAAAAACTCATAAAATGTCAGATATGTTAGCAAACAACCCTGAGAAGTTATTTAGACTATCAACTAGAGGGATGTTACCAAAAACAAAATTAGGTGCAAAAATACTTAAAAACTTAAAAGTTTATGAAGGTGCAGAACACCCACATACAGCACAGGTACAAGGATAAAAAGAATGGCAAAAGTATACGCAACAGGAAGAAGAAAAACTGCAATTGCAAAAGTGTGGTTAGAAGTTGGAAAAGGTGAAATCACTGTAAATGGTGTGGCATTAAATGTTTGGCTTGGTGGACATGAAGCTCTTAAAAAAAGAGTTAGACAACCATTAGAAGTATCTAAACAATTAGAATCAGTAAACATAGTAGCAAAAACTTTAGGTGGTGGTTACTCTGCACAAGCTGATGCTTTAAGACATGGTATTTCAAGAGCATTAGTTGCTTATGATGAGCAATTCAGAACTGTTCTTAAACCACATGGTTTACTTACAAGAGATTCAAGATCTGTTGAAAGAAAAAAGCCAGGGAAAAGAAAAGCGAGAAGATCTCCTCAGTTCTCAAAACGTTAATAGTAATGTTAGCGGTAGGATCCTTGAACGTTTCCTTGAAAAAGATAATTGGTATTTTTACCAGTTTTTTTCAAAAGCCAAAAAGAATTTTCTTTTTGGCTTTTTTTATGTACAATTCAATATGAAAAACCTTATATTTTTACTTATCATACAAACTTTTTTATTATCATCAACGCTAAATTTAAGTTTAGCATCAAATCCAAGTAGAATCAATCCTATATTAGCAACTGATGCTCCAAGTAGTGAAATTGCAGATTGGATTTTTAATGGACTTTTTAAATATGATAAAGATGGAAATGTTGTAGAAGATTTAGCCCAGTCATATTATTTTCAAGATAAAATAACACTAATCGTAAAATTAAAACAAAATGTACGTTGGCATGATGGTAAAAAATTCACATCGCAAGATTTTTTATTTACTTACAATACAATAATAAATCCAAAAATATTTTCTCCATATACTTCAAATTATGCAAAAGTGAAATCTGTAGAAATAGTAGATAAATATACCATAAAAATCAATTATAAAGAGCCTTATTTTAAAGCATTAGAAATTTGGATGATGGGAATATTACCATCTCATTTATTAAAAGATGAAAAAAATATTATGACAGCAACTTTTAATAAGAAGCCAATAGGTACAGGTCCTTATAAACTTAAAGAGTTCAAATTATCGCAAGATATTATACTTGAAGTTAATAAGGATTATTTTGGGAAGATTCCTCATATAGAAAAAATTCTATATAAATTTGTTCCAGATCCCACTACTTCATTTTATATGTTAAAACAAAAACAATTAGATTTAGGTGGATTAACTCCTATTCAAATGGATAGACAAATTGAACAAGAATTTAAATCAAATTTTAATATTTATGAAAAACAAAGTTTTGGATACTCTTATGTAGGTTTAAATTTAAAAAGTGAAAAGTTCAAGAATTTAAAAATACGCCAAGCGATTAGTTTTGCCATTGATAGAAAACAAATGTCAGATATACTTTATTTTGGACATGCTTCTGTTTGCACTGGTCCTTTTTTAAAGGGAAGTATTGCATACAATAAAGATATAAAACCAATAATACAAAATAAGAAAAAAGCAAAACAATTATTAAAAGAGGCAGGCTATACCAAAGAAAATCCATTTCATTTTACTGTTATTACAAGTGCTGGAAGTTCAACTGGAGTTAATGTAGCTCAAATAATGCAACATCAATTAAAACAAATTGGAGTAGATATGAAAATACGAGTTATGGAATGGCAAGCTTTTTTAAATACAGTAGTACATCCAAGAAATTTTGAAGCAGTTATTTTGGGCTGGAACTTGTCCCTTACTCCAGATGCAAGATCTATTTGGCATAGTAACAGCGATAAAAAAGGTGGATTTAATTTTGTAGGATATAAAAATGCAGAAGTTGATACATTGATTGAAGAAGCAGAAAGAACAATAGATAAAAAAGAGTTTAGTAAAATTTATAAAAAAATTTATAAATATATTAGTGCTGATTTGCCATATTTGTTTTTATTTGTACCTAATAATATAACAGCAGTCAATAAGAATATAAAAAATGTAAAACCAGCATTAATTGGTATTACACACAATCAAGAGGAGTGGATAAAAAGTGAATAATAAAAATATAACAATACTATTTGATTTAGATGGTACTTTAATAGATAGTACGGAAGCTATACTAGAGTCATTCTATTATGCTTTTGAAAAACAAAATTATAATTTTAGTGGAGATGATGAAGAGATAAAAAGTCATATTGGATATCCCTTAGATGTGATGTTTGCTAATTTGGGAATAGAACAAGATAAGGTTGTAGATTTTGTAAATAGTTATAAAGATAATTATCGAAAAATATCAGAAGAAAAAACAATTTTATTAGATTTTGCAAAAGAAGCTGTAGTTGAAGCATCAAAGTTTGCAAAGCTTGCAGTGGTTACTACAAAAACTACCATATATAGTATACCTTTATTGAAAAATCTTGGTATTTTTGAGTATTTTGAGGTAATAATTGGTCACCAAGAGGTACAAAACCCAAAACCAGACCCAGAACCGATTGAAGTAGCATTAAAAAAGATGAAAATAGTACCATCAAAGGATGTTTTTATGATAGGAGATACAAAGTTAGATTTGATTGCAGCAAATCGTGCTAATGTTAGTAGTTGTGGTGTATTATGTGGATATGGATATAAGAAAGAGTTATGTTGTTATACACCCTATGTAACCACCAATGCTTTAGAAGCGGTAAATTTAATTAAAAGCACCATTTTTAAAGCATAATGTAAGTTGTAATTGCTTAAAATAGGGCTAATAAATTATAGTTTAGTTAATATTATAAAATAAACAAAAAGTATAGGAGTTAAAATGCTAGAAATTAGATGGCACAGTCGTGCTGGACAAGGAGCGGTTACAGGAGCTAAAGGATTAGCTTCTGTTTTGGCTGCGACAGGAAAACAAGTGCAAGCATTTTCATTTTATGGTTCTGCAAAAAGAGGTGCTGCAATGACAGCTTATAACAGAGTTGATGATAATTTGCTTTTAAATCATGAAAGATATATGTGTCCTAATTTTGTATTTGTTATTGATCCAGGATTAGCTTTTTCGGATAATATAACTGAAGACTGTGATGAAAATACTAAGTATATTATTACTACTCATCTTGATAAAAGTGAGTTAATATCTTTAATTCCTGCATTACAAGGGAAAGAAGATAGAGTTTTCACATTAGATTGTTTAAAAATTGCACAAGAAACTATTGGAAGACCTATACCAAATACACCGGTACTAGGTGCTTTTATAAAAATAAGTGGAATGTTTCCTATTGAAGAATTTAAGCAATCAATGAAATTAGTGCTTAAAAAACTTCCAGAGAAGATTATAGATGCAAATATGTTAGCTATTCAGCGAGCATATGATGAAGTTAAATAGGAGATAATTATGGCACAACATAAAGACTTAGTAAATAATTTATATAAAAGTAAAGAACATTTTGAAAATTCAATTTGGGATATGGGATGGGATGAATTAGTTCAAGGAGCAGCATGTTTTTCATTTGAAGGTGATATAGATCATACAGTTGTTGATGTTCACCCAGAAGATAGAAATGTAGCAGAAACAAATTCAATGAATAAATATGTTGGAGATTGGAGAGTTGCAAAACCAGTATGGAATGTTGATCTTTGTATAGATTGTCAAAATTGTTGGTTATACTGTCCTGATAGTTCTATTATTTCAAGAGATAAAGAGATGGTTGGAATTGATTATAATCACTGTAAAGGGTGTGGAATCTGTTCTGAAGTTTGTCCTACAAATCCTAAATCTTTAGTTATGTTTGATGAAAATACAAAAAATGAAGATGCTCTGATGCAATGGCCAGAGAAGAAAAAGAAAGGTGAATAAGAAAATGTATAGAAATAAAAGAACAATGGAATTACATGATGTTGAAGTTTGGGATGGAAATCTTGCAAATTCTCATGCTTTAAGACAAGCAAGCGTTGATGTTGTTTCTGCATACCCTATTACACCATCAACAGGAACAGTTGAAGGATATGCTATGCATAATGCCAATGGTTATGTGGATGGTGAGATGATTATGACTGAATCAGAACATGCAGCTATGTCTGGATGTATTGGTGCAAGTGCAGCTGGAGCACGTGCAGCAACTGCAACTTCTTCTCAAGGACTTGCACTTATGGTTGAAACTTTATATCAAGCATCTGGTATGAGATTACCAATTGTTTTATGTATGATTAATAGAGCTTTAGCAGCACCTTTAAATGTAAATGGTGACCATTCTGATATGTATCTTGCAAATCAATCAGGTTGGATATCTTTAGATGCATGTACACCTGAAGAATCATATGATTTAGTATTATGTGCATTTAGAATTGGTGAACATTTAGATGTAAGACTTCCAGTTATTGTAAATCAAGATGGATTTTTAACATCACATAAAGCACAAAATGTAAGACCACTTTCAGATAAAGATGCTTATGATTTTGTTGGAGATTTCAAAGAAGTAAACTCAATGTTAAACTTTGATAAACCAGTTACTCATGGTGTTCAAACAGAGTCAGATTGGCACTTTGAACATAAAGCAAAACAAAATAAAGCAATGATGGATTCTCAATCAATTATTGAAGAAGTATTTGAAGAGTATGGAAAAATAAGTGGTAGAAAATATAATATGGTTGAATCATACAAAGCAGATGACGCAGATGTGATTGTTGTATGTATGGGAACTACTTATCAAACTGCACAAGTTGCAGCTGATAAAATGAGAGAAGAGGGGATAAAAGCTGGTGTTGTTATGCCAAGAGTTTTTAGACCTACTCAAATGGATAAACTAGTAGAAAAACTAAAACATGCAAAAGCAATTGTTTGTATGGATAGAAGTGCTCCAGGTGGTCAAACAGGATTATTATATAATGATGTTACAGCTGCTTTGTTTAATACATCATATAGACCATTAGTAAGTAATAAAATTTATGGTTTAGGTGGTAGAGATATTAATATTGGACACTTAAGTACAATATACAAAGATGCACAAGCAGAAGTTGATACTGGAAAACTAGATGGTACAATCCAAAAATGGATTGGTGTTAGAGGTCCAGAATTAAAATATTATAGTGTAGAAGGATAAAAAATGAGTACTTTATTAGGTAAACCACAAGGAAATAAAGAGATTAAAAACTTAAAATCTTTCTCAACAGCAGCAGAAAGATTTGAGGGTGCTCATGTTCTATGTCCAGGATGTGCTCACTCAATTATTGTAAGAGAAGTTTTAAACGCAACTAACGATAATTTAGTTGTAGGGGCAAGTACAGGTTGTCTTGAAGTTTGTACAGCTATCTATCCTCATACATCATGGGATTGTTCATGGATTCATATCGGATTTGAGAACTCTTCAACTGCTATAGCAGGAGCTGAACGAGCTAACATGGCTTTACGAAACAAAGGTAGAATTGATCCAAATACGCCAGAGCCTAAATTTATAGCTTTTGGTGGAGATGGTGCTACTTATGATATCGGTTTTCAATGGATTTCTGGATGTTTTGAAAGAGGGCATAATATGATGTATATTTGTTTAGACAATGAAGTTTATGCAAATACAGGGGGACAAAGAAGTTCTTCTACACCTATTGGAGCTAGTGCTACAACTACACCAGCAGGGTCACACTCTTATGGTGAAAAACAAAATAAAAAAGATATGATGGCGATTATGGCAGCACATGGTGCTCCTTATGTTGCTCAAGTTGCTCCAAATAAATGGAAAGATATGGTGAAAAAAATCCAAAAAGGATTTGATGCAAATGGACCTGTTTATATCAATGCAATGTCTGCTTGTACAACAGAGTGGAAATTTCCAATTCACCAAACAATAGAAGTATCTGATATGGCTACTGATTCATTAGTATTCCCACTTTATGAGATTATTAATGGTGAAGAGTTAAATATTACATATAGACCAAAAAATATTGTACCTGTTAGAGATTATTTAGGTGTTCAACCAAGGTTTAAACACTTATTTAAACCAGAGTATGAATATTTGATTGATGAGTGGCAAAAAAGAGTAGATGCAAAATGGGAATATCTACAAAGAAGAGAGGAAGCAAGAGTATAGTTTCTCTCAATAATACTACGATAAAAAGGTTTTTTACTTCAGTCATTTACTAGAAGTAAACTCCTTTCGTAAGAAAACATTTTTCTCTTGATTTTTGAGAGAAACTTGTGTTACTATTATTTGTTTACTTCACCTATTTTATCTTCTACAGATTGTATTTTTGATCTCATTCTATCTTTTGAGTTTTTTCTTATATCAAATTTGAGTACAGAATAGATTCTATTACAGTTTTTTGATTCTAGAACCTCATAACACTCTTTTACAAGATTTAATGCCTCTGACATACTTGGAAACTCTACAATTGTTGCCATTGGTGTAAGTTGATAGTCATAACCACTTTCTCGTACACATTTTACAACAGCAGATACATATTCACTTTTACTCTCCCCAACATCTGTTGGGAACATACTAAATTCAAGTAATATACTACTTGTCATCTCTATTCTCCTTTCTAATTATTTTTGATTTATACTATTTAAAATCCATATATCTAAATCTTGTGCAAAATTATTAACAACTAAATTTAAAGCTTTAACTGCTCCTACTGCATTGTTTTCTTCACAAGATTGTTTGTAAGTGAAATTTTTGTAGTAAGTAGTCTTTCTATTTTTTAGATATACATTTATTGAAAATTCTACAAATGTTTTATCTTCATGAAAAGTTTGATGAAAATTTGTGATTTCACTTAAAAGTTGCCAATTACTTCTTACATTTATGCTTGAATTGTTCACAAAGGTATAATTATTTGTAGAGGATAGATATTTTACAAGTTGAGTCTGAATCATTTTTGAGGGATTATCACTCCATTTACTTAGAGCATAATTTTCACTTGTATAACTTTTTGTTGAGTAGGATATATATTTAGAATTTATACTCGCTAATGCTTTTGGCTCTTTTATCTCTAATTTAATGTTTGAACTGTTTTTATTTGCAACTAATTTATTATTGACATTAATAGTATATGTTGAGTAAGCAGGAACTTCTTGTGTGAGATTTATACATCCTGTAAAAGTTAAAAGTATTGCAATAAGAATAAGACTATTTATTTTCATTTTGTATCTCCTGTGGACCATATTTTATATCTCTAGTTTTAAAAATAATATCACCACCATTTTCATTTATATTATCCAAAGTCTCATCAACCTTTTCTATAGTATTTTCAATATTTAAAAAAATATCTTCTAAGTTTGAAGTACTTTCTAAAGTTGTATTTGCTTTATTGAGAAGTGTGGTTATATCATTTTTTATAAGTTCTTTTATATCTTGTGATAACCCACTCCACTCTTGAGTAAGAGTATCTATATTTGCCAATGTTCTTGGTACATTTGTTTCTAAAATTGTATTTAGTTCATTTATTGTGATATTAAAATTATTTGAATTATTTTCTAGACTAGAAAGTAAACCATCAATGTGTTGAATATTGCTATCTTTTAGAAGTTTGTTTATTTGGTATAATGTAAGGTTGATATTTTGTGTCATATCTTGAGCACTTTCTGTGAGATTATCAAAAAAAGATTGTTCTAAATGAAGTATTTCAAAGCTGTTCTCTTTTGGGAGTAAATTTTTTGCATCAGTTGTACCACTGCTTATCTCTACATTTTTATTTCCTGTTATCCCTTGGGATTGGATTGTAGCAAAACTGTTTTCTTTTATCATTGCTGGGTTATTTATTTTTAAAATTATCTCTATTTGTTGTAAATTTTCTGGATTAATTCTGATATCTTTAACAATTCCAATGTTGAGACCTTTGTATTCTACAAAAGAGTTTTTATTGAGTCCTGCAACGGAAGTTTGTGTGTAGAGTCGATACTCATAAGATTGAGCATCTTTAAAATTGTATTTTGTTTGCCATAGTACAAATGTAATCAAAGATAGTAAAAAAACTATTATGAATAGACCAACTAAAGTGTATCTAGCTTTATTCTCCAAATATTACCCTTTTTTATTTTGATTCAAAAATTTATTTATTGTATCATTATTTTCTTTTAATGCTTCGTTGTAAGTACCTGTGAATGCAAGATTTGCTTCGTGTATAATAGTGAATCTATCTAACACATTTTCAATTGTATCTAGTTCATGGGTTATTATTACGACTGTTAGACCCAACATATCTCTAAGTTCTAAAATAAGATCATCAAAAGCTCTTGCACTGTAAGGATCAAGTCCAGAGGTTGGTTCATCAAGGAAAAGTATTTTTGGATCAAGTGCCAAACTTCTAGCTATCGCTACTCTTTTTTTCATCCCACCACTTAGCTCTTCTGGATAGAGTTTTCCAACATCCGTACCAAGTCCAACCATTTTGAGTTTCGTATAAGCAATATCATTAATAATATCTTGTGGTAGTTTTGTATTTTCTTTTAACATTATCCCAATATTTTCAAGAACATTCAAAGATGAAAATAGTGCCCCAAATTGAAATAAAACACCCCAATTTCTTTTTATATATGCTCGATGTACTGGTTTTAGTTTGGTAAGACTATGTCCAAAAATCTCAATAGAACCTTTTTGAATCTCATCTAACATAATCATTTGTCGTAAAAGCGTAGTTTTCCCACTACCACTTCCCCCTAAAAGTCCAAATATCTCACCTTCATGAATATCTAAAGAGATATTTTTATGTACATATTTTCCATAAAAAGAGGTAGAAAGGTTTCTCACTTTTATCATTTTAAAATCCCAACTCAATAGAAAGAAGAGAGATTAAAGCATTTACAACGATTAACCAAAATATTGCATCAACTACTGATTTTGTAGTGTATCTTCCTATATCAGTACCTTTTTGTACTTGTAGTCCTCTATAACATCCAATAATAGCTATAAGTATCCCAAATAATGGTGCTTTACAAAGTCCTAACATAATATGTCTAAGCTCTACATATTCATAAATTCTATCTAAAAATTGTGTATAAGGGATACCAAGATGGTATTTCACTATTACCATCTCTCCAGCCATTGCTGCCATATCTGCAAAAAATACAATCAGTGGCATCACTATAACCAAAGCTACTATTCTAGGAATGATTAAAAATCTATCCACATCAAGTCCCATAGTTTTCATAGCACTTATCTCTTCTGTAATTTTCATAGTTCCTATTTGTGCTGTGTAAGAGGAAGCACTTCTTCCTGCTACTATAACTGCTGCTAAAAAAGGAGCAATTTCTCTAAACATAGACATAGTAGACATCTCTACAACTATAATTGAAGCACCAAATTGACCAAGCTGATCTGCCCCTTGATATGCTGTAACAAAACCAACTAAAAAAAGTGAGAGACCTATAATAGGAAGTATATAAATAGATGCTATATCTATTTGATTGATTGTTGCTTTGACTTTTATTAAAGAAGGATGGCGTAAAGTATAAAGAAAAATTACTAAAATTCTCCCTATAAAATATAAAAAGTTTTTAAAGTTTATAAAAGTAGAGTGGGTAGTATTTCCAATCTCTTCAAAGAAATTTATTGTAGAATGTGTTGGTAAATCATCTTTATGAGTATAGTTACTTGTATAAAGATTTAACATATTTTGATGTTTTATAGAAATATTTAATAAAGTTGGGGTAATGTTTTGTTTTTTAAATAAGTTGATATATCGAATAATTACAATCATACCAGAAGAATCAATTTTTTTAAGACTTATAAAATCAAAAACTATTTTACTAGCTTTATTTTCTAAATAAAATTTATCCATATCTTTAATATGATGTTCTATTATGTCATATTCCCAGTCACCAGATATATCAAATTTATTTTCCACTTTTATAAAAGCCTTTAAGTATGAAAGTAATAGTTTAGTAATTTAACAAAATTATACTTAGATTTGGTATAATACCCTATTAAATTACCAAGGGTGCGTATGACACAACAAACACAAGAACAGTCTCCAACACAATATGATGTTATAGTAGTTGGCGGTGGACATGCTGGGATTGAAGCAAGTCTTGTAGCTGCAAGAATGGGTAAAAAAACTTTGCTCGTCACTATGTTAGTAGAACAAATTGGAGCAGCAAGTTGTAATCCAGCAATCGGAGGACTTGCAAAAGGTCACTTAGTTCGAGAGATAGATGCTCTTGGCGGAGAGATGGGCTTGTGTACAGATGCAACTGGGATTCAGTTTAGAATTTTAAATGCCAGTAAAGGTGCAGCAGTACAAGGCAGTCGTGCACAAATTGATATGGATGCATATAGAGAATATATGAGAAATGTCACTTTAAATACACCAAATTTAGATGTTTATCAAGATGAAGTAAGTGCTTTAAAAGTGGAAACACAAGAGGATCATCTTGAAGTATTTGGTATTGAAACAAAACTTGGTGAGACATTTGAAGCAAAAAAAGTTATCTTAACTACAGGTACTTTTATGAAAGGGCTTATCCATATAGGAGAAAATAAATATCCAGCAGGTCGTGCTTGGGAGTTACCATCAACTACACTTTCAGATCAGTTAAAAATATTAGGATTAAATGTAGGAAGGTTAAAAACAGGAACTCCTGCAAGAATCAACGTAAATTCAATAGATTTTAGCGTGATGGAAGCACATGGTGGAGATGAAGAACCACACCCTTTTAGTTTTAGAACAAATAAAGAGGAATTTTCTCCTACTCAATTACCTTGTTATATTACATATACAAATGTGGAAACACATGATATTATACGAACAAATTTTGATAGAGCTCCACTCTTTACTGGACAAATAGAAGGGACTGGTCCTCGATATTGTCCAAGTATTGAAGATAAGGTAAATAGGTTTAGTGAACGAGATAGACATCAACTATTCTTAGAACCTCAAACAATAAGAGCAGAAGAATACTATATAAATGGGCTAAGTTCAAGTTTACCAATAGATGTACAAAAACAAAAAATACATTCTATTAAAGGACTTGAAAATGCAAAAGTAGTAAGATATGCTTATGCTATAGAGTATGACTACATAGACCCAACAGAGTTACAACATACACTTGAAACAAAAAAGATAAAAAATCTTTATCTTGCAGGTCAAATAAATGCAACTACAGGATATGAAGAAGCAGCAGCCCAAGGACTAATAGCAGGAATAAATGCAAGTTTAGCAATTGATGAAAAAGAACCATTTGTACTTAGACGTGATGAAAGCTATATTGGAGTCCTAATAGATGACCTTGTAACAAAAGGGACAAATGAACCATATAGAATGTTTACAAGTCGTGCAGAATATAGACTTCTTTTAAGAGAAGATAGTGCAGATATGAGACTTATGGGATATGGGCATAATTTTGGACTTATAAATGATGATACATTTAAAATTATGGAACATAAAAAACAAACTATCAAAGATGCTATAGCGTTTATGGAAAATGAGTGGTTCACATCAAAAAAAGAAAATCTAGCACTTTTAGAAAAGCTAGGGGAAGATAAAATATCAGATAAAATTTTACTTGTAGATTTAGTAGGAAGAAATACCATCACAAAAGAAAAATTTGATATTTTAGTTCCTAGTTTAGCTCATTTGGGCGACTACTTAAAAGAGCAAGTGATAGTTGAAGCAAAATATTATAGATATGTGGATAAACAGCAAAAACAAATAGAAAAAATGAAAAAGATGTTAAATCTAAAAATACCAGAGAATTTCATCTATGATGATTTACCTGGGCTTTCATCAGAAGTGATAGAAAAGCTTAAAAAATTTAATCCACCAACACTTTTTAACGCTTCACAAATAAGTGGGATTACTCCATCAGCTGTGGATATTATCCATTTGTATATTGATATGAAGTGTAAGAAACAAAAAAGTTTGATAACGGACAATAAAGTTGAATGGGCAATATAAATACCTAAGACATAAAAATAAGAAATATGGAAATAGAAGTAGCCAATATAAAACTAGAGGACAAATTAAAAATAGAGTAAATATAAGCCAAAGAGCTAAAATAATAGAAAAGAAAACTAGA
>Ga0209345_10001357_pt1 | contig 29389 bp, 23 predicted proteins | sample Cruoilmetagenom7_FD_187294 | JGI IMG/M metagenome (GOLD analysis project Ga0209345, IMG submission 187294) | Oil polluted marine microbial communities from Coal Oil Point, Santa Barbara, California, USA - Sample 7 (SPAdes) (version 2) | ecosystem: Environmental > Aquatic > Marine > Oil seeps ...
CAGAAATTACTCCTGCCCTTCGGTCAGAGCACCATTATTGAAACAGTCATTGATCAGGTGCTGGATTCATCCGTTGACCAGGTGATGGTTGTACTCGGAGCCGATCAGGAGAAGATACGTAATGCCATAGGTCAAAAGCCGGTTCAGTTTTGTCACAACAAAGCCCACGAGGAAGGAATGCTTTCGTCTGTGATCTGCGGAATCAGATCCCTGCCTCCGGATGCTGTAACCGCTCTGATTTTCCTGGGAGACCAACCCGGAATCCCTTCACATGTAACCAACCAGGTTATGGATGCTTACAATGAAGAACTGTTCGGTATAGTGATCCCGGTATATAACCACCGCCGGGGACATCCGCTTCTGGTGGATATGAAATACCGGAAAGAGGTGGAGAAGCTGGACCTGGAGCAGGGCCTTCGCTCACTTCGTCATCACTTCCCTGAAGATGTTCTGGAGGTGGAGGTGAATGAACCAGGAATCCTTGTGGATATTGATACCAGGGAAGATTATAAGAACGCAACAAAATGATAAAATGATGGAAAAACTCATTCGTTTTAATCTAAATGGAAAGGACACCGAGATTTCCATTGATCCCACGCTTACCTTACTTTGGGTACTCAGGGATCAGTTTGGCCTAAGCGGCACCAAATATGGTTGCGGCATAGGCGTCTGTGGTGCCTGCACAATCCTTCTGGACAACAGAGCTATCAGATCCTGTACCTACCAGATTAGTGATGTCATGGACCGGAAGGTGGTAACTATTGAGGGACTGGCTTCCAAAGGAAAATTACACCCGGTTCAGAAAGCTTTCATGGATAAGGATGCCCTGCAATGTGGATACTGCACACCAGGCATGATCATGAATGCCACAAGTCTCTTAATAGAAAATCCTGAACCTTCCCGCCAGGAGGTCATCGATGCCATGCAGGACAACCTCTGCAGGTGTGGGGCACATATCAGGATTATTGAAGCCATCCAGCAAGCTGGACAGGAAATGAAAAAAGGAACTGTAAGTCACGAGGTAAAAACCGGGTAACCAGCCATGAAGAAAAGAAACTCAAATCCGAAATTGGCGACTACCAAAAGCCGCCTTGATCTAAAAAGAAGGGATTTCTTTACCTTATTGGGGGGAGGTATTGCAGTATACCTCAGCAGTAAAAATCCTTCCGAATTGCTGGCATTACCTCTGATCCAGCGGCGGGAAGTCCCTGAAGATTTTAACGCTTTCATTACCATTTATGAAGATGGTACTGTCATCTGCCATGTGGGTAAAATTGAGATGGGGCAGGGACCCATCACCTCGCTGCCGCAGCAAGTTGCCGATGAGCTGGATGTATCCATTGAGTCCATTAAAATGCTTATGGGCGATACAGGTATCTGTTCTTATGATGCAGGTACCTGGGGCTCATTGACAACCCGGGAATACAGTCATTATCTGCGTGCAGCCTGTGCCGAGGCCAGGGCCGTGCTGATAGAGCTTGCCACAGAGCATCTCCAAATTCTCCCATCCAATGCCAAAGTGAAAGACGGGATAGTATATGATGTGACCAATCCGGAAAAGAAGGTCAGTTACGGATGGCTGACCAGGGGCAATCGAATAAATCGGTCCATGGATGAGAAACCAAAGGTTAAGGACCATACGGAGTTTCACTATGTAGGTCAGTCCTTGCTAAGGGCCGACGCCAGGCAAAAGGTTAACGGCGAGGCCATCTATGCTGCAGATGTACCCATGCCGGGACGGGTCTATGCCAAGGTCCTCAGACCACCCTCACACCATGTGAAACTAAAATCGGTGGATTATTCAGAAGCCGGGAAAATGACTGGCGTAGAGGTGGTACGCGACGGAGATCTGATAGCAGTGCTTCATGAATTGCCCGATGTGGCAGAGCGGGCTCTGGGCACCATCAAAGCAACTTACACGGCTGATGAAATGGAGGTGGACCATCACACCATTTTTGACCATCTGTTAAATGCCACAGGAAATATGCGTGGAAGAGAGGCGGAAGGAGATCTTGGAGAAGGAGAAAGGCAAGCAGATATCATTTTTGATAGCGAGTTCTACGATGGGTATAAGGCCCATGCACCCATTGAACCTCATACGGCAATGGCAAAATGGGAAGGCGAAAAGGTCGTTGTCTGGGCTTCTGTTCAATCGCCCTTCGGGGCACAGGACCAGATTGCACAAGAGTTGGGAATACCACTGGAGGATGTTAGGATCATCACCCCCTTCGTTGGAGGTGGATTCGGAGGTAAAATCTATCACCCGCAGGTGATGGAAGTGGTGAAAATTGCAAAACTGGCTAAGAAACCCGTGCTACTCGCTTACACCAGGGAGGAGGAATTCTTTATGGACTTCTTCCGGTCAGCTGCTGTAATCCGCATCAGGTCTGGAATCACCGAAAATGGTTTGATCACCCTGTGGGATTACAAGCACTACTTCTTTGAAGCCCGTGGATCCGACACCATTTATAAGGTGCCCAATAAGCTAACCACAAGCTACAGTGCAAAACGTGGATCTCCGGTCCAGCCGCTACCTACAGGTGCCTGGCGGGCCCCGGGAGCAAATTCCAACACTTTCGCCCGTGAATCCCAGATAGATATTATGGCAGCCAAGGCAGGAATTGATCCAATTGAGTTCAGGCTCAAGAACCTGGCTGATGAAAAAATGATCGCCGTAATAAATGCTCTGGTTGATAAATTTGGCTACACTCCTGCTAAAGGTCCAAGCGGGAGGGGGATTGGCATGGCCTGTGGCACCGATGCCGGTACATGGGTAGCTGTTATGATTGAAGTGAATGTGGATACAAATACCGGGAAAGTGCAAGCCATCAGAGCAGTGGTCTCACAGGATATGGGGATGTGTGTCAATCCGCAAGGTACCGCCCTTCAGGCTGAAAGCTGTGTTACTATGGGAATGGGCTATGCCCTGGCTGAAGATATTGAATTCAAAGGCGGAGATGTGATCTCCAGTAACTTCGATAACTATCAGCTTCCACTCTTCTCCTGGGTACCGGAGACCATTGATACAGTGATCCTGGACAGGCAGGATCAACCGCCCCAGGGAGGCGGTGAACCGGCCATTATCTGTATGGGGGGAGCACTCGCCAATGCCATTTATGACGCTTGCGGAGCTCGTGTATTCCAAATGCCCATGACCCCTGAAAGGATACTTAAAGAGATTACAAGTTCCTGATCAGCGCCTATTTGATTGCAGTCACCAGTCCAAATACCATGGCGGCTAACAGAAGAATGAACACAAGCACCCAGAGCCAGAGGTATCGTTTTTGGACACGATCCAACTGATTGCTCTGATCCAGTTCTCCCTGCTGGAGGTCCGACAGGTAGGCCTTCAGTTTGCGCAGTCCAAGCATGCTTGTGGCCTTCAGGGCTCCGTAAAAAATTAGAAACGCCACCACCGTAACTGCCGAGAACAACACTTTATTATTGATTACGTAGGACCCATTGTCGTTATCAACGTACAGGTTAAGGTTTGTCATCAGAATGATACCTGAAACAGCAGCCAGAAGCAACCAGATTTCATAGGGCCTACGATAGAACCACAACTGTTTCTGAATCAGCTTCTGCAGCGAATCACTGTAGTTGTTTATCTCCCTGAATTTGTAGAATACATCCACTCCAAATACCAGGCTCCCGATGGTGATTACCAGCTGAGCAATCAAAATCCATATCATGGTTTGGTTATTCAGATAACCCGCAAGATTCATAGAGAGTAAGATGATATTGACTACCTGTATCGCCCCATAGAAAATGAGATTGAAGTTGACACTCCGGTTGCCTTTCAGTGTTTTTTCGTTCAAATATTGTGTAATCATGTCCTTGTCAGTAATTTCGTCTCTGAACATCCGGTCATTTCCCTCCTGCCACATATGGATCAGTTCGTCCTTTTTCATGACTCTGAGTTTTGAATGTGCATCTGTTTTTTGAGTTTCTCCCTGATCCTGCTGAGTCGTACACTTACGTTTTTGATACTGATCCCGGTGATTTCGGAGATCTCTTCATAGGTGCACTGCTCCAGATAGAGAAAAACAATGGTTTTGTCCAGATCCTTTAGTTTTGAAATTTGTCTGTATAATTGCCGTACCCTGGCCTCTTCATCCTCTTTTTCAAAGGGGTCTTCAGAAATTGAAAGATCCTGATCCCTTAACCCTGTATATTTCATTTTTCGGGCCCTCAGTCCCAGCATGGCCGTATTGAGTGCCACCCGGTACATCCATGATTGGAATTTAGAATCGCCCCGGTAGTTCGGAAAGGAAAGCCAGAGCTGGTATATAATCTCCTGCTTCAGATCCTCCCGATCCTCCACCTTGGCGTAGAGTTTACAAATTTTGTAGATAATGGCTATGTTGTTGTAAACCATTTCCACAAAATATGCTTTGTCAGGTACCTGCTTAATCAATTGATTCTGGTTTTGTAAGCCATTAGTAACAGGATGCACAAAAAAACTACAGGAAATATGAAATTTATTTATCCAGAGCCGAAATCAGCTCCCGGACATCCTCTTCATTGTTGAATACATTAAGTGAGATTCTGAGGTTGTTCCCCCTCAGTGATACATATACATTTCTGGAATTTAATTCGCCCAGCAGTGCCTCACCAGTGGTCCCGGAAGGCAGCTGCAAACCCATCAGGTGAAAAGCCCGGTGTTCTTCATCATCCACGGGAGTTCCTTTTTCCATGAAATAATCGATTAATGGAATACCCAGCTTGCGGCTGTATTCCTGTATGTCAGCAACACCCCACTCCAGTAGTTGTCCCAGTGCCTCATCCAGCATGGGCAAAAATATAAAATTGCTGCTCTGGCCCACATCAAAGCGAATGGCCCCTGGTTTATAGCCCTCCATGTAGTTTGTCAGCCTGTCAAAGTGTTCAGCATTGGGCCTGGTCATCCAGGATTCTTCCAGGGGAATACCGTCGTTAAAATCCTCATGAATGTATGAGAGTGCCGTGGAGTAAGGTCCCATCAGCCATTTATAGGCCGCGCAGATAAGTGCATCAATGTTTGCTTTCCTTACATCAATGGGTAAGGCTCCAACTGATTGAGATCCATCCACAATCAATTTGGCGCCTACCTCCCGGCATCTTGCCCCGATCTTTTCCAGGTCAAATTTTGTTCCGTTCATCCAATGCACCGAAGCCATCACTATAAAAGCGGTATCCCCGTTAATGGCTTGCAGGATCCTTTCATTCCAATCTCTGCCCCTGTTTGGAAGATCATCTTTTCTGGCTACGATGCGTAGTTCGGCGTCATGTTCTTTACACCAACGCTTCGCTGTATAATAGCAACTGGGAAACTCCTCTGAGAGAGTCAGGGCATGTTGACCCTTTGCACAGGATATGTTCCTGATCACACTATTCATACCATAGGATACGGAGGGCATTAGAGCTACCTGATCCGGAATGCCCTCTACCATCCGGGCGAATTTTTGCCTCACACTGACTGCTCCGGTAAAGAAATCGACCGGTTTAATGGAAATTGGATTCCTTTTATGCCTCATCCCCTCAATGCCTTTTTCCTCCACTGATCTCAGAAGTGGTGACATATAAGCACAGTTCAGGTAGTGAACTCCTTCGGGCAGTTGGAACAAATGTTTCTGACAATTCATTGACTCTTATTTATTGAGGAGCTAGTTTCCCTCGATTAAAATACTATTGGATTCTGAAGCTGAAAGTCGGTATTGAAGAATCTTCTGGTATTTTTCGCTGTGGTACCAGGCATTAAAATCCTCCCGGGTTTCAAAATGTATAAGCACAGCTCTGGTACCCTTCCAGGTACCTTCCAGCACATCCGGATGCGAATCAACAGCAAGGTAGGTACCTTTAAACCCAGAGAATACGGCATCCGCACTATCCAGGTACAGCTGATACTCCTTTTCGTCAGTTATTCTGATATTGGCCATGAAATAGACACTCATTTTGCTGGTTCTTTTATCAATATATCTTTAAACTTAATCTTTAATGCATCATTCATATGTAACTGAAAAGCAATACATCCAATTATTCCCGATTTTCCAGTCAGATGCGCTTCATCATTCAGAATCCCCTCTCCATCGAATTCAGTGATCCGCATTTCATTTACGAAGGTTTCCACCTTCATTCCTGTACAAATAATCTCCATACTGTTCCAGGCTTCAGCATCATCTTCATAGTAAACCAGCTTGGTTTCCAGAGCAGCTCCGGGTGCCTGCTCCGGGGTGATCCTCCAATCAGGAAGAGAGGGATGGATCCATCTCCGGACCCCAACCGTTTCATCATAAATTAAGCCCGTCCGAAATGGATCGGGTCCATGTATGTCCACCTGAGGGCCATTTAACCAGCCTCCGTAAACAGCATCATCCGAGTCATCGTAAAAGCTTCGAAACTGAACTCCGCTGTTTCCCTCCGACTCTTTGAATACCTGGAACTTAAGCTTTAAATGAAAATCGGAGAATTCCCGTTCGGTGGCTAACCAGACATAGTTGTGTTCCGTATCCCCTGTAGAGTTGCAGACAATACAGCCATCCTTCACGTTCCAGTACTCTTTACCCTGGTCGGCTGCAATGCACTTGACTGACCATCCTTCCAGATCTTCGCCATTGAAGAGTGACTCCCATTGATTGTTGTTGCAGTTAGACAACGCTGAACATAGGATTGAAAGGGAGGCAAAAGGAAAAAACCATTTTAGGATCATATTCTACAGATTTAATGAAGAGGGAATTTACGGTTTTTCATGCTTCTGTCAGTAAACCAGATTGATATTTGGCTATATATCATAATTAAGCTAAATTTGTCCCCGCAAATTAAGGCCCGTTGCCTGCAGGCAGCAAACCTCGATCATTGCAAGATTCGGCTCCATAGTTCAAGGGATAGAATAGCGGTTTCCTAAACCGTAGATACAGGTTCGAGTCCTGTTGGAGCTACAAGCACAAACCCTACTGCCAAAGGCAGCAGGGTTTTTTTATGAAGCCTATGGTTTGTTTGGCCAAGAGGAACAAAAAAACCATATCATCCACGAGGTGGAATAAAGGAAAGCGAGTCCATTGGGTAAGCAATTTCACTTGCGCCCATGCGTCTATTTCTTTATATATTAGTCACTTTCATAGACATGCCAACATAAGCAAGTTGTCACAAGAGCTATTCTACTACTGAATTCTATCTCTCAGGTTGAACAGAAATTTGTCATCACCCAATGACTAGTACAGTTTTAAAGGTGCTCATCCAGGAATATAATCGTGTCAGTTCTTTATCAAACATGTGCCCTGGATTTTTATTATATCTGAAAAATATTCGAATTATTTGCATGTATACATCTGTTTATTAGGATCTTATGTATATAAAAGGACTTTTATAATTTTATAAAAGGTCTTTCATATACAGGCAAAGCTACTTCCTCACATCCTCTAATTAGCGAGTACATCCACCGCAATTGAGTCTTAGGATCCCTGAATATTTGGATCTTATAAAATACAACGTATGAGTACGTTATATGCAGGTTCCGAAAATTTTCGTAACTTATTTGTCTGCGTCGTTTTCAATTTGTACTTCTCAGATGAACAGCAAAGGTAAAAAGGCTTCACGCAACAAGCGGATCTCTATGGCCATCATAGGGACACTTGCGCTTGCTTTTCTTGTTCTTGCCTATACTGCCCCCAGCACCATTGAGGATATGTTCTTTCCAGGTTCTCAGGAGGGTGAATCCGGAAGATTCGAGCGTCCGGATCGCTGTGCAAGTTGTCACGGAGAATATGATATTGGAGTCGAACCCTACTTTAACTGGAGCGGGAGTATGATGGCTCAGGCTAGCCGTGATCCGCTTTATGAAGCTTCTCTTGCCATTACAAACCAGGATGTCCCCAATGGAGGGGATCTATGTATACGTTGTCATTCTCCTGAAGGGTGGCTGCAAGGAAGGTCCATTCCCACGGATGGATCTGCCTTAACGGATGAAGATAAAGAAGGGATTCACTGCGATTTTTGCCATAGAATGATAAAGCCCACCAGCCCAGGTACCAATCCATTTCCTGACGATCAATTCTATACGGATAACACCTGGTCTTCAGATATGGACTATCTGGAATCCATAGGCTCCCTGCCGCCTGTGTCAGGTAACGGGATGTATATTGTTGACTCTGATGATACCCAACGGGGGCCAATGATTTTCTCGGGATCCAAGCATGATTACCATTATTCACCCTTTCATAGCGAATCAGCTTTTTGTGGTACTTGTCACGACGCAAGCAATCCAATATATGACAGGCAATCAGATGACACATATTCTTTCAACGCTTTCGGTGCCTCTGCGCCATCTTATAATACTTACGATCTTTTTCCCCTTGAACGAACCTATAGTGAATGGCTTGTGAGTGAGTATAATACGCCCTATGGAGTATACGCACCACAATTTGGAGGCAATAAAGCCTATGTCTATACTTGCCAGGACTGTCATATGAAAGATCTCAGTGGAGTAGCTGCCGATAAGAAGGAAGCTAGATTCCATAATGACCTGCCGCATCATGATCTGACCGGAGGCAACACATTCATTCCAGGAGTGCTCGCAGAATTGTATGCTTCCGATGTAAACGCCACTGCGCTTGATTCGGGTGCTTCAAGAGCCAGAACAATGCTACAATTGGCCGCTTCAATGGATATTACTCTTACAGATATGGGGAATCAGTTGTCCCTAACAGTCAGGGTAACGAATGAAACCGGGCACAAACTACCAACGGGCTATCCGGAGGGAAGAAGAATCTGGATCCATATGGTAGCCAAGGATATCCTTGGAACAGTGATATACGAATCCGGTCATTATGATTTCGAGACCGGAATACTAACACAGGATGCCAACGCAAAAATCTATGAAATCAAACCCGGGCTTGATAATCTGATGGCAGAAATAACAGGATTACCTGAAGGCCCATCCTACCATTCTTTATTGAACAACGAGATCTCCTTTGATAACAGAATTCCTCCAAGAGGTTTTTCCAATGCAGCTTTTGCCGACATTCAGTCGCCCCCTGTTGCGTATAGTTATGAAGACGGCCAGTATTGGGATGATACCGAATATATTCTTCCAATCCTAACTGATTCTATAACAGTTACCCTCTACTATCAAACCCTTTCAAAAGAGTTTGTGGAATTTCTCAGAGACGAAAATGTGACCAATGAGGCTGGAAATATACTGTACAATCTATGGGATACTTTTGGGAAATCAGCTCCGGAAACCATGAATAGGATCTCTCTTTCGGCGATTCAGGACAGTGACGGGGATGCCATTAGAGATTCCAGAGACAATTGTCCATCGGTACCCAACTGGGATCAAACAGATGAGGACGGTGACGGAGCAGGAGCCGCTTGTGATTGCGATGATTCTGATCCATTTATCATAGAAGGATATTTGTATTTCAGTGACGGTGATAATGATGGCCATGGAAATGCGGGGATAAGTATCAGAGCCTGTTCAATTCCGTCTGGATATGTATCCTTCAACGATGATTGTGATGATTCAGACCCGGGGGTATATCCTGGGGCACCGGCCATAGCTGACGGAAAGGATAACGATTGCGATGGGATCATAGACCGAGTATCACAGACCATTGAGTTTGTAAGCATACCCGACCGGCTGGAAGATATTGGTTCTCTTACTTTGAACGCAAGCTCCTCTTCTGGTTTAGCCGTCAATTATGTCCTGGAACAGGGAAATGCATCGCTTCACGACAACATCCTTCAAATTCATGGTGCCGGGCAGGTATCGGTAACAGCCTACCAGGAAGGAGATGAAGGATACCTTGCGGCCGAACCGGTACATCAATCATTTTGCATAAATCCACTAAAGCCTGAAATCAGCTCTGCATTCGCTTACGGTCAACCCATATTAATTTCCAGTTCTTTTACCGATAATAATTGGTTTGTAGATGGGCTGCCATTAATGGATGCCAATGACACAATTCTTGTAGAAAAGACTGGAATATACACTGTACAGGTTGAAACAGGCCAGTGCACCAGTGAACTGTCTGAAGAGTTCTTTATGGAATCTACCGGAGTATTTACCAACCGGGCCATCAAAGTCAGTTCTTATCCCAACCCCACGGAAGGGAAAATCACTTTCATCATACCGGAACACCTGTCAGGCAGCAAATTGAAGTTAAACCTGCTTGATTTGAGTGGGAGGTACCTGTTCAGACTATTGGATCTGCCACAGACGGGTGGAGAGGCTAGTATTGATCTCAGCAATCTTGATCCTGGAGTCTTTACCTATCAGCTTTTGAATAATTCGGGAGAGCATCTTGCCAGAGGCTTTATTATTCTGAGGTAATTCCGGCTTATATGAAAGGCGTTTCGTATATTTATGAAAGGCCTTTTGTATTACATATGTCCTAATTTTCCATCAGATATTTCTCCACTTCGGTAAAAGCATGGTCGTAGCTAAATCTCTCATATGCAGACTCTTTTGCATGTTTACCGAATTGTTTCCTTTGCTTCGAGTCTTCCATTAACTGAAGCACCCGATCCGATAATTTTTCGATATCGTAGGGTGGAATCAGGTAGCCATTCTTTCCATCCGCGATAATCTCCGGATTGCTGCTCACGTCGAAGGCTACCACCGGTTTGCTGTTTGCCATAGCCTCTACAATTACATATCCGAAGCCTTCCCAGCGAGAGCTAAGCACAAATATATCGATGGAATCCAGGAAACTTTTCATATCCGCGATAAATCCCAGGAAAACGATCCTGTCCTCAACCCCTGATGCTTTTGCATACTCCCGGAGCTGTGCCTCCAACCGTCCTTCTCCTGCAATAATAATTCTGAAATTCTGCTTGCGCTTTTTTAGTTCGACTGCCAGGTCCACCAGGTATTCCTGAGCTTTTTGCTTTACCAGGCGCCCTGCATTCCCCAGTACAAGCTCTCCACCTTCACGCTGGTAGCAGGGATTTTGCATCCTGGTTTCAAACTGTTCGAATTTAAGTCCATTGTAGATTACCCGAATCCTGGAGGGATCAATCAACCTGGGATTATTTTTAAGAAGGGTCCGCTTGGTTTCATATGAATTTGCAAGGATTTCATCCAATATCTTTCCAAATAAATACCTGTTAATCAGACTATTCCTAATGGGGATGGCACTCCCCCTTCTGTAGATAATCCTATTTACACCAGCGATTTTTGCAGCCAGTCCAGCGAGCTTCATATCCGCAGATAAATTCATAATGATCAGCCTTACCTTTTCTTTCTTTAAAATCCTGGCGATCTTTAAAACTTTAATTGGATTCAGAAAGCTCAGGTTAGCTACGCGGATCCCGTATGAAGGCATACCCGTTTCAGCCACTCTCCTTCTTAACTCTCCTTTGGAACTCGTAAATACCATTATGGGATGACCTTTGTGGTACAATCCGCTAGAGAATTCAAAATGCCATTTCTCACCACCCCCCCAGGCAGGTGTACTATTAAAAAAGCATACGGTTTGCTTCTCTCTCTCCCCGTATTCTTTCTGGAGCATCCTGAGTTTGACATATTTCAGAAAAATTGCATGGGCTGAATTCACACTAATTTGCAGGCCATAGTAACCATCAAGGATTCCCAGTTTTAAAACGTAATCCTTCAGAAAGCGAGCTAAGGGACGGACTAAGATCCCCGGCAGACTAGATCTCCTTCCTTGCTGAAAGTAAGACTTAGCTGCAATGCTTGAAAAGGCATTTATCTGGTCAATATGCTCTGTTAGTGTGTAATAGGAGTAGTGTAACAGATCGCCCTTCAGGTGCTTTTTTGTCGCTCCTCTCTCCAGGGTAAACATATCATGGGGATTAATTCCTCCCCAGGATCCCTTTCGGGAATCCCATAATCGCAGTTTTGGGCTTGGGTACCAGCTGGTATGACGGATCCACTTTCCACAATAATTGGTCAACCTGTTAAAATAGTAGCCATCATAACTCCAGTCTTTCTTTGCTGCAGCTATAGACTCCCTTAGAGCCTCTGACAAACATTCGTCAGCATCCAGGGATAAAATGTATGGATAAGAGGCCTGGTCAATGGCCCAGTTCTTCTGTTCTATATGACCATGGAAAGTATGCTGGATAACAACCGCTCCATACTTCTCACAGATCTCCCTGGTCCGGTCGTTGGAGTAAGAGTCCACTACCACCATCTCGTCCACAACATCCTTCACTGATTCAAGACAGCGTCCGATGTTTTTCTCCTCGTTGAAGGTAATAATGACTGCGCTTAACTGAATTTCCATAGTCTGAGCTGCAAAGATATCCTTTTCAGAGTAGGTCTTCAATCATTCTGAACATTATTCTTCCTGCATATAGTTCATATATAAAAGGTCTTTCATATATTTGGGAAAGGACTTTCATAACTCTTTATAACATGTCAAGCATAAGTGCAAAACTGAGCTATCTGGTTGGTATAACACGGTTTAGGCGTATAAGTGAAAAACTATATGTGGATGGAGATAAGATCTACAGGGAAGCCGGGATAAACTTTAAAGCAAGCTGGTTTCCGGTATATTATGTACTTGCACTGGCCGAAGAACCTGTTACTGTCATGCAAATTGCGGAGCAAATTGATTTCTCTCACATTACCGTAAAAAATGTAATAAGGGAGCTGGAGGGCTATGAATATGTCGAGATCATCTCAAATCCAGCCGATGGACGCTCAAAACTGATAGCTCTGTCCCATAAAGGACAAAAACAGATTTACAGGCTAAAGCCAATATGGATATCGGTTTCAGCTACTTTGAAAAAAATATTCCAGACCGGTCACCCGGATTTTATGAATGCACTGAATCGAATAGACACCCAGATCGAGCAACATCCCCTCCAACTCAGTCAAACTCAATCCGAATCAGATACTATTATTGTGGTTGACTACAAACCAGGATTAAACAGGCATTTTCATGAGTTGGCCGGTCCCTGGTTAAGCGGTGAAGTCAATGGTCAGCTGGAGGAAAAAGACGGAATATCACTTCAGGATCCTGATCCCGAGCACTTTAATGAAGGGGGATTTCTGTTCTTTGCCAGGTATAAAGAGCAAATAGTTGGCTTTGTGGCTCTCAAAAGGTTAGACGACGATAGATTTGAATGTGAACGGCTCTATACCAATCCCGTGTACAAAAACTTTGAGATAGAGGAAAAACTGATTGAGCGATGTATCAGTCGATGTATGGAAAACGAAACCAAAGAGCTCTGGCAACAAACTACTTTGGACCTGCCAGAGATCAATCTATTATATAGCAAGCTGGGTTTTACGGAAAAACCTGCCCCTTCTCAGATGCAGGTGCGGGAAGAGACAGAAAAAACCATGTGCTTAGAATTATGATTCAGATCAGAAAAGCTGTTTCAGAGGATCATTCGAAAATCTGGCAGATTGTACATGAAGTGATTGCGAAAGGAGACACCTATGTGTTTGCTCCCGATTCCAGCAAAGAAGAGATGCTGCATTACTGGTGCGGACAGGACAAGCATACCTATGTGGCTGAAATCAACAAGGAACTTGTTGGCACATTTATAATCAAGGATAATTTCCCCGGCCTTGGATCACATGTGGCCAATGCTTCCTACATGACCCTGCCCTCTGCATTCGGAAAGGGAATTGGGAGAGCCATGGGGGAATACTCTTTGATAGAGGCTAAGCAGTTGGGATACAAGGCTATGCAGTTCAACATAGTAGCTAAAACCAATGCAAGAGCCATTCGGCTCTGGCAGAAACTGGGATTCGCAATTAAGGGCGAAATCCCCGGAGCATTTAAGCATAGAACAAAGGGATATGTAGATGCCTGCATCATGTGGCGAGAACTATAAAAAAAAGTCCTTTTCTTTGCGGCCATGTTTATAATTGATTTACCCTATGCCTCGGATTATCTTATTGATAAAATCAAAGAGAATAAGTATCCATTAGTGTCAACTGAGGTGGCCAGAGAGTTGGTTCAGGACGATTCCATCTCCTGGGTATCCGAAGAACAGGCAGCCACATATATCCGTGAAAATCCAGATTCTCCTCTTTATACAAACTCTGAAAATGCCCTTACCTGGATTGATAAACACCTCAATGACTCCCTATTTGCTAAACAGGCCCGGCTATTTAAGGATAAAGTCAAATTCAGGGAATTGATCCGGGCATCCTATCCCGATTTCTTTTTCAAAACTGTAGATCTTAAGGATATTCCGGGTTTGAGTCTGGATGATCTTCCCCTCCCCTTTGTGATTAAGCCTTCCGTTGGATTCTTCAGCATAGGGGTTCATGTGGTGAAAAGTAAGGAGGATTGGGCTCTGGCAAAAAAAGAGCTGAGTATTGAAAATCTGGAAAACATTTACCCTGCTAATGTGCTGAATACCTCTGTATTTATTATTGAAGAGTACATCGAAGGAGAGGAGTTCGCCATTGATTGCTATTTTAACCCGAAAGGAGAGGTGGTGATTTTAAATATTCTGCATCATAAATTTTCATCGGGTGCCGACACAAGCGATAGGGTTTACACCACTTCAATGGAGATCGTTCAAGGGTATCAGGATCGTTTTAGAACGTTTCTACAGACCATTGGTGATCAGGCTGAACTAAAGAACTTCCCTGCACACGTGGAATTACGAATTAACAACGCGGGAACTATTAACCCTATTGAAATCAATCCTTTAAGATTCGGAGGCTGGTGTACCACGGCGGATTTACTGGGAATTGCCACCGGAATCAGTCCTTATGAATACTATATTCAAAACAAAAAACCGGACTGGTCGAAGGTCTTTAATGGCAAGGTAGATAAGAAATTCAGCATTATAGTCCTGAACAATAACTCAGGTTACACTCCGGGACAGATAGCGTGCTTCGACTACCAAAGCCTGAGAGCTGATTTCGAGAATCCCTTACTGATAAGAGAGCTGGATGTAGATAAGTACTCGGTTTTCGGATTCGTTTTTGCTGAAACCAGTCCCGGGAATGAAGCGGAGCTAAACAATATCCTTGTCTCAGACCTCCGGAAATATATCAATCTGAAATAATTATTGCGCTTTCAGAAACGCGAACATCCCCTCTCGGATCTCATCCCTGACTCGCCTGAAAACAGCGTATATCTCCTCCTCTGTGCCGGTAGCTTCTGCCGGATCATCAAAACCAATGTGCCGGTTATGTTTCACCTCACCCAGAAAAACCGGACAATTCTCCTGCGCATGACCACACACCGTAATCACATAATCGAAAGATTCCTCCAGGAAGATATCGACCTTTTTAGGGTGATGATCTGAAAGATCAACTCCTTTCTCTTTCATTACCGCCACAGCCTTGGGATGTACCCGGTCCGAAGGTTCGGTCCCAGCGCTGAACACCTCCAGGGCCGGATCAAAAAACCTCAGAAAACCTTCAGCCATCTGGCTTCTGCAGCTATTCCCGGTACACAAAATCAAAATTCTCATGGGCTTCTTAATTCTAATACTAAATATAATCAATCCTCTGATGTAGCGATAACATCACAAGCTGTAACAAATGACAGCTTATATCGTCTATCAAATAACCCCCTACCATATTGAACACATGCTATTCAAGTACTTTCTTTCCTTTTTCAGACAGGTCTCCCGAAACAAAGTGTTTACGATTCTGAACCTCCTGGGCCTCTCCGTTGGCATGGCAGCCTTTATGCTTTTGCTGCAATTCGTTGTATATGAGAATAGCTTCGATGAGTTTCATCAGAATAGCGACAACATCTACCGGGTCAGGTACGATGGCTACCGGAACGGACAGCGTATGTTTGCCTGCGCAGCTGCTGTCCCTGCCGTGGGACCTGCCATGAAGAACAATTTCCCTGAAGTGCTGGAATACTCCTGGGCCTTTCCTTTATCGGGGGTGCTTACTAATGACCAGAATAATTCATACCGGGAAAGAAAGATCCAGATTGCCACCCCTTCCTTCCTGTCCATGTTGGCCTGGGACATGATTGTCGGCGATAGCTCGGCCCTGTCCATGCCAAATACCATTGTTTTAACAGAATCCACAGCCAAAAAGTACTATGGAGATGCAGATCCCATCGGGAGAACGCTCCGGTTCGGGGATGAGATGGAATTTGAAATCAGGGGCCTGATAAAAGATGTGCCTGAAAATTCACATATCAAATTTAGTGCCCTGATCTCAGCTGAAACCCTGCATGAATGGTCCGAAGGAGCCTCAAGAAATGCATGGGGCTGGTATGATTTCAACACTTATATTCTGCTGGAAGAGGGTGCAGATCCTCAATTATTCCAGGAAAAATTTGCTGAATGGCTGGCAGAGGAACGTAAAGAGGAGTGGGGAGATGAAGGTTTTGAAGAATTTATCCTTCAGCCCCTGGAAGACATTCACCTGCACTCCGACCTGCTTCAGGAATCGGAACCAGAAGAACAGGGCGATGCCGATTCCGTGATGATCCTGGCCATTATTGCAATGGCTGTATTGGGAATTGCCTGGATCAACTATATCAACCTTTCCAGCAGCCGGGCACTGGAACGCGCTCGTGAGGTGGGTATCCGAAAGGTGGTCGGTGGACAAAAAAAGCAGTTGATCATACAATTCCTCTCCGAATCTCTACTTATGAATATCCTGGCAGCAGGAATCTCCTTACTGCTTGTAGCGCTGTTCCTGCCCTACTTCAATGAGCTTACAAATCGCACGCTCTCACTGTCACTTTTCGGAGAGCCCCTTTTCTGGACCGGATTGGTGACACTCTTCCTGTTTGGAGCATTAATGGCGGGGCTCTATCCGGCCTTTGTGCTCTCTTCCTTTAAACCAGTACTAGTATTAAAAGGAAAATTCAGTGAAAATGGCAGGGGATTCCTCATGCGTAAGATACTGGTGGTTGTTCAATTCACTGCTTCGGTGGCCCTGATCGCCGGCACCTTCCTGGTCCACTCCCAGGTAAGGTATATGCAGGAGATGGATCTGGGGGTCAGTATTGAAGAGAAAATGGTACTTCGTGGACCCGGAAGTGTGAACGACACCCTCTTCCAGGAAATCTATCAGACCTTTAAAACCGAAGTGAATCGAATTGGAGGACTAGACCAACTAACCTCTTCATCCAATATACCGGGCGATGAAATTTTCTGGGCTAGTGGTATAAAACGGGTGGATGAGGAAGAATACAGAGGTGTAATCTATGTGATTGGAATGGATGAAGACTATCTGCCGGCTTTCGACATTGATCTGCTGGCCGGAAGGAATTTTTCGCCTGAATACGGAACTGAGGGTCTGGCCGTGATTATCAATCAGCGCGCTGTTGATTTCCTTGAATTTCCTACGCCAGAAGATGCCATCGGAAAAAGGGTGAATTTCCATGAGGAGGAGCGGTTAATTGTTGGAGTGATAGCCGATTACCACCAGATGTCCCTGAAACAGGAACCCATTCCGCTTATCTACCGGTATTTCCCGGCTTCCGATGACTATTTCACGATGAAGGTGGACCCGAAAAGACTGGATGCCTCCATGGACGGTTTGGAAAAGGTCTGGAATCAGTTCTTTGAAGGAAATCCCTTTGAAACATTTTTTCTGGATGAGTTTTTTGACCGGCAGTACCGGATTGAAAAACAACTTAACACAGCTGTTGGATTCTTCGCCCTGGTGGCCATTATTATCGCAGCTCTCGGGCTTTTCGGCCTCTCCTCCTATACCACCCTGCAACGGACCAAAGAGATTGGTATTCGCAAAGTGAATGGGGCCAGTCCAGGAAGAATCCTGAAATTAATCTCCAAAGACTATCTGCTACTTATTCTAATTTCTGTCATTATTGCAAGTCCCTGTACATGGCTGTTGATCCGCAGGTGGCTGGACGGATTTCCCTACCAGGTTTCTCTGCACTGGTGGGTATTTCTTTATACCGGTATCCTGGCCTTGTTGATTGCCCTTACCGCGGTGAGTATACAAACCATCAGGGCCGCCAATCGCAACCCAACAGAATCGCTCAAATACGAATAGGCTCAAATGTGAATCCTGTTAATTCTGCTGTTATTTTATTTTCCAAGTGTTAGCTTTGGTCCTGATATCTTAGATTCCCGATAATGAAAAGAGCAGCCCACGTTGAAAAGTATATTGCCTCCGGGGGGGAGTGGAAAGAGGCACTGCAATTATTGCATGAACTATTTGCTTCCACCATTTTAGTAGAATCCATAAAGTGGGGGATGCCTGTTTATACCCTGAACAATAAAAATGTGGCCGGTTTCAGCGCTTTCAAATCCTGGGCAGGGATCTGGTTTTACCAGGGAGTTTTCCTGAAAGATAAGAAGGCAATGCTTATCAATGCTCAGGAGGGAACTACCAAAGGGCTGAGACAATGGCGCTTTAAGTCGGTCCATGAGATCAGGACTCATAGAGATACTATTCTTGCTTACCTGGATGAGGCCATCCGGAACCAGGAGCAGGGCAAAGAAATTAAACCCTACCGGAACAAAGCTCATGATATTCCTCAAGAGCTTGAACAAGCTTTTAAGCAGGATCCCTCCCTCAAAGAAAGCTTTGACACACTCACTCTTTCAAAAAAAAGAGAGTTTGCTGAACATATTGGATCAGCTAAGCGGGAAGAGACCAGGCAACAACGCCTTCAGAAAGCCATCCCAATGATCCTGAAGGGAATCGGCTTGAGTGATAAATACAGAAAATAGTTTACTCCACCACGGAGATCCTGCTTCCCCTGCCCCGGGAATCAAATGATCGTATTTTGATCTTTCCGCTTACTTCGGTCGGACCCGTATAAACTGAAGAACCGGTTCCGGGTTCCGATCCATCTGTTGTATAACGAATAGTAAGACCGGGAAAATCGATGTTCGCATACAACTTACCCTCTTTAAGCACCGCTCCCGGTGGAGGAAGCCTGTAAAAGAATCCGCCAAAAAGGTAATCGAGCCTTGGTAATTCACGCTGACCCACCATATTGGCAAAACGGTTCCAATCTTTGTTCAGGGCTTCTATTCGTTGCTCCTGGTTTTCGATCTCTCCCCATGCTGCCTGTCCCACCCAGGCCCGTTCAGCAAATCCGATTAACTTGGGCAGGTAATAATACTCTGCCATGGTTCCGCCTTTTACGGTTTCACTCCAGAGTTCTGCCTGTAGCCCGAGAATTCGCTCAAAGGCATCGGTTTTCAATTTTTCCTTACCAACAAAGGCCGTAGCAGGATCATAGGGATTACCCCATTTATCTTCCAGTGTACTTTTAAACACATCGTAAGGAATAAGATCAAAGGAGCTTCTTGTGTTGACAAATCCTCCCCAGTACAATCCCCGCTCGGAAGGATGGTGGGTGTAAGCCAGGTCAAAATAGAAGTTGTTTACATTGCACAGGATTACCGGGAAACCAGCGTTGGCCAGGCGATTACCCAGGTCCAGGTTCTCATAAATACTGTTCCAGACGTAGGGCAGCATATCTGATCCTACGAACTCCGGATTGGGAATCCAGGTTCCTTCTTCGTCCTTCTTCATAACAATCTCCTCCCATCCGGCCATGACCAGATTCTTCTTTTCCAGGATTTCAAAAATCCTGCTTCCAAAGTATGCCTGCAGATTCTCATAAGCTCCATATTCGGGATGCTCTTTCATAAAATCCTGGCACATTGGTGAGCCAGCCCAAACCCCCTGGGGGACTTCATCCCCCCCAGTATGCAGCATATTCAGGGTGAGCCCGGCTTCCCGATACATGTCGATCACTTCATCCACTATCGTCTCAAACAGCCTGTATGGGCCCTCGGCACATACACAAATTACATTGTCATGAAAGTTTTGAGCCGAATTATACCTGGAGGAATCCTCAGGATCGATAAGTCTGTACATCTCAGCCTCCTCCTGTTTACCCTCCTTCATCAGACGATCATACCTGGCCTCCATGGAATAGATAGCAGCCCGGGCATGTCCGGGAAAATTGATTTCCGGAATCACCTCCACATGATGTAAATCCGCAAACTTAAGGAGCTCCATAAAGGTCTCCCGGGAGAGATACCCGCTTCCATGATTCCCCTCTGGTTGAGGACCGGGTCCGGATCCATAGGCAGGCCTCAAATGATCCCGTTCATCCACGCTATGTCCCCTGTGAGCCCCTACTTCAGTGAGCTCAGGCAGGGAGGGAATCTCCAATCTCCATCCTTCATCATCTGTCATATGCAGATGTAGCTTATTCAGTTTATAATAGGCCATCATACTGATCAATCTTTTAATATCCTCTGCTTCAACAAAATTTCTACCGATATCCAGCATGAATCCCCGATAGCCAAAAGCCGGCTGGTCCTCAATGAATACGGATTCTATTACCGGCTCCAGATCCGGATTGGCCCAGGCCTCCGGCGGAAATAATGATAAAAGCGTCTGGATTCCATAAAATACTCCCGCCTGCTCACTTCCTGAAATCACAATTCCTTCTTCATTGTTAGCAACAAGCTGGTAGGCTTCAGAACCTTTCACCTGGCTATCCATGACCAGGGAGATCATCCCGGATCCTCCGGGACCGCCAGTTTGAAGCTCCGGGGCCGAGCCGGTCAACCGTTTTATCATTTCGGATAGATAGCCGGCCTCATCACCCAGTCCATCCTGGTAAAAAATCTTCAAGCCTTCATTCAGGGAGATGGACTCGCCTTGGTGAATCTCCTTTACCGGTGTAGGCAGGACCAATCCTGTCTCACCCGGTTTCAAAAGGGAACAGGTGCTATTTTTCTCATACACCCAGGCTGCATCCGGCAGCACAATTCCCATCTCTTCCGGATAGAATTTTTCCGGGGAAGGAAAAGGAAGCAAAGTGTAATCGCTGACAGAAACAGCAAGCCCTGCTTCGGTCTCCGACTCCCCATAAACCATGTAAGGGTGGAGGGGCGCCTCAGATTCCAGAAGCATGGCGCCGGGTTTTCGATAGGCAATTTCCACCGATGCTCCGGGTTCCAGACTAAATCCTTCTCTGGGAACAATACGCAGCAGGTCCCCGTTCACATGTTCAATTGTCACATTCCCTGTTACCGACTCATCAATAACACCCAGGCCCTGCTGGTTGAAATAAAGGGTCCAGCCCTGATCATCCAGAATTTTCCCACTTCGATTTTCCAGTACAAACGCGGCACTGTAGTATTCCCAGGAAGTTTGGTTCCCTCTGAATTCCCAGCTCACAGCCACCCCGCTGTCCTGATCTGAATTACCGGATTTCATTTGGGTACATGATAAGGCGAATAAGGGTACCATAAGAAGCATATATGATCTTTTCATGAGGAAGTAAATTTTATTCTTCAATTCTTTGTAGTTTAGTGTCTCAACAAAACTACAAAATCCTCCAACATTAGTGAGCATGACCGAAACTTCTTCCCCCGTAAAATCGAACCGTCTGATCTCCCTGGATGCCCTCCGGGGATTTACCATTGCGGCCATGGTAATTGTCAATGATCCCGGCTCCTGGGACCACGTCTACTGGCCCCTGCAGCATGCCAAATGGAATGGATGTACCATTACCGATCTGATTTTTCCTTTCTTCCTCTTCATCGTAGGGGTATCCATTGCCCTGGCCTATTCCAAACGTATGGAGTCAGGCGCTCCAAAGAAAATCCTGTACCGGAAAATCCTGATCCGCTCGCTGAACATATACCTGCTGGGGATTTTCCTCTGGTTGTTCCCCGAGTTTGATTTTGGAAACATCCGTTGGGTGGGTGTGCTTCCCAGGATTGCCTTCGTATTTCTGGCCTGTGCGCTCCTGTTTCTGAATACCAACTGGAAACAACAGATAAAGATTGGTGCCGCCATCTTACTGGTCTACTGGATCTGGGTTGCCTATATCCCGGTCCCAGGAATAGGGAAACCCGATCTTTCTATGCCCGAGAGTAACTGGGCCAATTACCTCGACACCGTGATCCTTCCGGGAGTCATGTGGCAAAAAACCTGGGACCCGGAAGGATTCCTCAGCACCTTTCCTGCCATAGTTTCCGGGATGATCGGAATGCTTATCGGAAAACTTTATCTAAGTGTCAAGGACGAGAATAAACGTTTGGTGTGGCTCTACTTTGCCGGCTTTACCATGTTCCTGGCAGGAGGTCTCTGGAATTGGCTTTTCCCCATTAATAAAAACCTCTGGACCAGCTCTTATGTACTCTATACCTCCGGACTTGGAACGCTGGGTCTGGCAACCTGCATACTGGTAGTGGATATGTGGGGCTATAAAAAATGGACCTTCCTGGGAAGAGTCTATGGAGCCAACGCCATCACCTCTTACGTGCTGGCTGGAATGCTGACACTGGTCTTCTACCGCATGAAGGTTGGAGGGGCCTCCCTCAACGACTCATTCATGAGTGGATTGACCCGGATTGGAGTGGATCCAAGCTTAGCCTCCATGCTCTATGCGGTGATCTATATGTTGATCATCTTTGTACCAGCGCTGATCCTGTACAGGAAGAAAATCTTTATTAAGGTCTGATCTGGCAGCTTTCCTCCAATCATATGAACTGAGTTCTCTGCAGTGGCTGCTCCTGGCCATCAGCGGGCTGCTTATCGGTATGTCCAAAACCGGACTGTCGGGAGTGGGACTAATGGTGGTTCCCATCCTGGCCAACGCTTTTGGGGGCCGACCCTCCGTTGGCTTGCTGTTGCCCATCCTGATCTTTGCCGATGTGTTTGCAGTTGCCTGGTACAACCGCCATGCCCAGTGGAAACACATTTTACGCCTGCTTCCATGGGCACTGCTGGGGATTGTGGCAGCCACACTGGTTGGGAAATCTATTTCAGATCTGACATTCAACCGCCTGCTGGCCGCCCTGGTGATCGGGGGCATCGGAATCCTTATCTGGAGAGATTTACGATCAAACAAACTCCGGATTCCAGAATCCAGGTGGTTTGCCGGCAGTCTCGGGCTCCTGGGTGGATTTTCAACCATGATCGGAAATGCAGCCGGTCCGGTGATGGCACTTTACCTTCTGTCCATGCGACTGCCCAAGAATAGTTTCATAGGCACCGGAGCCTGGTTTTTTTTCATAGTAAACCTGTCCAAGGTTCCCCTGCATATCTGGTCATGGAAGACAATCACCCTGAACTCCTTCTTACTGGATGTGTTGATGATTCCCGCCATCGCAGCCGGAGCTTTTCTGGGAATCTGGCTGGTAAGGCTATTGCCTGAAAAGGTTTACAGGATTATTGTGATTGTCACCACCCTTTTATCTGCCCTGCTCCTGTTCTAAGCCATTTGCTGACTCGTCCTCTCCATTGATAGGATTGCCACCGGGTGCATCCCCCAGGAGTTCCTGGACAGCAGAAACCATCTGCTTTTGTGTGAAAGGTTTTGCCAGGATTCTCGTGGCCCCGAATATTTTGGCCGTGTCCAGGTAATTTTTGGATGAAACTTTGCCCCCTCCCGACATCGCAATAATTTTCAGATCGGAGCGAAGCCTTTTCATTTCTCGTATAGTTTCAAGCCCCTCTTTTTCCGGCATAATAATATCAGTAATTACCAGATCAACTGCTATTTTTTTAAATAGCTTCAGGCCCTCTTCACCGTTAGAAGCCAGATCCACTTCGAAGCCTGCTCTTTCCAACATTTTTTTTACCATCAACAATATGTGATGATCGTCGTCTATGATTAATATCCTTGGTTTCATGACGCCTTTTTTATGTCCTGGTTCAAAACTTTTCCTATTAGTACGCTGAATTCGCTTAATATGAGAGGTTTCGATATAACATCGGCAATGCCAAACTGCTTTATGGTATTGGCAGGGATGGATTCCTGGTATCCGGTAATAATAATGGTTTTTAATTCTGGCCTGATCTGCTTGATCTCTCCGATCAGCTCGGTTCCCATTAACTTCGGCATTGCCTGGTCAGTTACTAAGAGATCAAATCTATCGGGATCTTTCTTGAAGACTTTCAGAGCTTCCTCGCTATCGCTTTTTATTTCCACGGTATAACCCAGACTCTCCAGCATTCTTTTGCCCATAAATGTAATTTCCTTTTCATCATCCACAAACAGGATACTTCCTCTGCCTTTCTTCAACTCCTGGGGAGCATCCTTTTCCTCTTCAAAGGTTTCAGAATGTTGTGGTAGATAAATCGTAAAAGAGGAGCCATCGCCGGGTTCGCTATCAACCACAATCGTTCCTTGATAATTGCTTACGATACCGTGCACCACCGATAATCCCAGCCCTGAACCCGAGCCCACTTCCTTTTTAGTAAAGAAGGGTTCAAAAATCCGTTCGATCGTCCGTTTATCCATTCCGTGACCGGTATCGGTAATGGTCAACCGTATATAAGTTCCTTTTTGAATTTTGGCCAGACCAGAAGGCTGCTTTGTTCCTACTTTCTGTTTATCAAGCACAACTGTTAATGTACCACCTGTGTTCATCATGGCATGATAGGCATTCGTACAGAGGTTCATGACAATCTGGTGCATCTGGGTTGAATCGGCCAGAACTGTACCACACTCCTTATCCAGCTCCTGTATTATTTCTATATTGGAAGGAAATGAGGATCTCATCAGCTTCAAAACTTCCGTTACGACCCTATCCATTCTCAATGGTTTCTTATCAAAATCTACCTGTCTGCTAAAGGTCAGAATCTGCTGGACCAGGTCCTTTCCCCTGACTGCTGCACTATTGATTTGTTCAATATCATACCTGAGGGTACTCTCATCGGATAACTCCTCAAGTGCCATTTCGGTATAGCCAAGTATCGGAGTGAGGATATTGTTAAAATCATGCGCAATTCCCCCGGCAAGTGTACCAATGGTTTCCATTTTTTGGAGCTGAACCAACTGGCCTTCCAATTGGGTTTTCTCCTTCTCATGGCGTTTTCTGATCTCTATCTCCTTTTTCAGATCCTTGTTGGCCAGGGTCAGCTGCTGGGTTCTGTCCTGAACACGCTTTTCCAGGGCATTATTGGCTGTCTGCACTTTCTCCTGCTCTTTTTCCAACAGGATTCTCATGTAAAAATCCTTCCGAACAGAGCGCTCCATGTAATAGCTGACAAACATGCCTATTACATTGGCGCTGATGAAGAAGAAGTTATTATTAATCAGTATTTCCAAAGGTGTATCTGCGATCCATATGGCTGCTACCTCGTAAGACGCAACAATGGACCAGCCCACAACGGTTGCATAGATAAATCGTGCCTTAATGAAGGTATAGCCGATGATGAAAATCAGGAATAAACCAGCATAATAGGTATAGTTTCCAGCCTGATTGGCCGCAAAAATGGTCATAATAATGATAGACAGACCTGTAATATACATGATGGCTGCCAGTACAGGTTGCATGAACTTCTTAAATGAAGGGGTAAAGGAAAATAGAATTACCGCTATCAGAAGTGGCGAGATGATGCCAAACCTGATGATCCAGAACATATTCTTCAGCTCTGGCAGAAGTAGTGCATCCAAAAAAGCAAATATCCCGAAGAAAAACAGAGAGAGTATCAGGGAAAATCGCATGGGATTGAGGGATTGTGCCATATAGTCATCCCTGAATGCCTTCTCATATTGTTTTATCTCTCCCGCAAAAGCAAGGGTTAGTCGATTTAATTTCCAGTCATCCCGGCCAGTTGATGGCATCCCAAAATAGTCTCCCTGAAACATGGATTTGAGATTCAACATATTAGGCGGCTTTTATTCTTAAAAACAGATTTACCCCTAATTCCTCCATATCTACCTCTACCTGTTCCTCCCTGGCTTGAGCTTCGAGGGCCATTCGCACCAGATCATATTTAGACCTGTGAACCAGGTACCAGTCTGACAGCACTTCCATCAAGCGCTTGGTAGGATTGCTGTGGGAGAAGTTACCAATGATAAACTCACCCCCTTCGACGAGGTACTTATAATATTTGTGGATCATATAGACAAAGTGCTTGTCTTTGAAGTAGTCAAAAAGTCCCGCACTCCAAATGAGATTATACCAGTGATAGGGCTTAAATCTGAGAACATTGATCTTGAAATACTCAATGGAATCATTGAAGGCCGAATTCTGCAATTTTGCAAAATTGATTGCATTCTGATCAAAATCGATCAAATCAAACTTGATTGCGCTTTCTGGATTGCTTCTCAGGTACTCATTCACATCTGTTGCCGGTCCCGATCCCAGAATAAGAATTCGTTTATCTTCACCCTCCTGGCTTTCCACTTCAGCACAACGCTTGAGGAAATAATCTTTCCTGTTACGCACTGCATGGGCTCCTGCCTGGTCCTGGAAAAACTGGTCCCAGTTTGAATATTTTTCATCGGGATTAACATACAGCTTATAGATATTATGGATAATGCTAAAATCGCCAGGATATCCAAAGGGTTTAACATATCCATGGCCAATCAAAGTGTTCGCATTTAAGGAATCTTTGATTGTATCTCTGAAATACTCCAGTTCGGGATCCCTGTCAGAGTTTCAGTGTAAGCAGGGCGGTTCAAACATTAGAATCTGTTTAAATAAGTGTACCGTATACATCTTTTTTGAATCTCAGGGCAAAAATCACTTATTTTACCTCACTGATTATGAGACTAAAAAGAAAACGAGCCGGCAGATTAATTTTCCTGTCCGGAATGCTTATTGCAGCCCTACTCATCTTCCTGGGTAACAAAGCAGTGGTTAAAACATCCACCGATGAATATTGTGCCTCCTGCCATGTTCATCCCCAATCAACCCAAAGCTGGAAACGTTCCACACACTACGATAATCACCGGGGCATCCAGGTGCATTGTGTGGATTGCCACTTGCCGCCCCATGGCGAAGGGTACCTGATAGAAAAAGCTAAAACCGGTATTCGCGATGTTTGGGCCAATACTTTCAAAGATTCTGCCAGCTTCAACTGGGAGGAAAAATCTCAGATTGAACATGCCAAGGGACACGCCTTTGAGGTCTCCTGCATACACTGTCATCAGAATAATTACCCACTTGGTTTAACGGCGGAGGGCCGGGAAGCACATCTCTATTACGAAAAACAGGAGGGCAAACTTCATTGCATCAATTGCCATATCACCGTGGGTCACTACGATCCTGACCGCCAGCATGCACAAAATACAAGTTTTGGAATCACTGAAGTTGTTGAATCAGAATTATATACAGATCCTGGCGTGATAGATGGTTTCAACAACTACACCGAATATATTCCCGGCTCCAGTGTGAGCTTTGAAATGTTGGCCATTCCCGGAGGAACATTCCTGATGGGAAGCGAGGAAGATGAGCCCTTCCGAAATGAAAATGAAGGTCCTGTAGTAGAAGTCTCCCTTAGTTCATTTTTTATGGCAAAAATTGAGGTGTCCTGGGATGAGTATCTGGCTTTCTTTAAACAAACCGGAACTCTGGTAAAAACCACCGACACCTACGTGAATCCGGACAAGGATGAAGTGGATGCAATATCGGGGCCCACACCTCCATATGGCGCTCCGGATCAAGGCTGGGGTAAGGGAAAAATGCCTGCCATAACCATGACCCCTCAAGCTGCTGAAGTTTATTGCCAGTGGCTATCCGAAATTACTGGTAAAACATACAGGCTTCCAACCGAAGCCGAATGGGAGTATGCCGCACGTGGCGGGACAACTACTCCCTATTTTTTTGAGGGGGATCCCAAACGCTTTGTGAAGAAAGGCATCAGGAACAAACTTTTTGGAGTGGATACCACCGGCATCAACAGCTTTATCAATTACATTGAAAACAGCCGGGCCCGGTCGGCAAGCCCTGATCAGGTAACAGAAAATCCTTACGGCCTGGTAAATATGCTTGGGAATGTAGCCGAGCTTTGTTCCGACTGGTACGCAGAAGATGCCTATGCCCAGTACCCTCCGGGTATTCAGAATAATCCTGCCGGGCCCTCTTCCGGAAAGGAACGTGTGGTCAGAGGAGGGTCCTACAGGGATGACGCAGCCAGTGTACGCAGCGCCTTCCGGGATTATACAAAAACAGAAGACTGGATGAATACCGATCCTCAAATACCAAAAAGTGTCTGGTGGTATTCAGATTGTTTCCACGTAGGATTCAGGGTAGTCTGTGAATATGAGGAATCAACTGTAAGCGATTAATTTGTAACTTTCAAAGGAAATATTGTACTATAAACTCTTTTCAAAGATGAAACCATCCAACAAAACAAGTAGACGAAGATTTTTAGAAAACACTGCTGCTATTGGTGCCATTGGGGCCATTGGGGCAAGTCAGCTAATCAGATCATGTTCAACTGAGGAAAGCACTGCTGAAGTAAAAGAGCCTTCATTCCTACCTACCGCTCCGGAAGGACAAGCCCTTAAGGCGGGTGTGGTTGGTTGTGGTGGACGAGGAACCGGAGCAGCAATCAACTTCCTGGATGCAGGTCCAGGGTTAAGTGTCGTTGCAGCGGCCGATGTATTCCAGGACAGGGTTGACGGATTTCGCAAGGAACTCAAAAAGGTGAAGGACGTTGACCTGGAAGATTCCAAGTGTTTCACCGGATTTGACGGCTTTAAGAGACTGATCGAAACAGATGTGGATATCGTCATTCTGGCGACTCCCCCCTTCTTCCGCCCGGAACATTTCCAGGCTTGTGTGGAAGCCCGTAAGCATGTATTTATGGAAAAGCCTGTGGCTGTAGATCCCGTTGGAGCACGAGCCATCATGGCTGCTTCCAAGCAGGCAGAAGCTGCCGGTTTATGTGTGGTGACAGGTACCCAGAGGCGCCACCAGTGGTCCTATAACAATCTTTATGCACGTGTTCAGGCAGGTATGATTGGAGATATAGTTTCAACCAATGTTTACTGGAACATGTCCAAACTCTGGCACAAAGAACAGATGGCGGGGTGGACCGAAATGGAGTATATGATTCGCGACTGGGTCAACTGGACCTGGCTCTCCGGAGATCATATTGTGGAACAACACGTCCATAACATTGATGTAAGTAACTGGTTTGTTGGTAAAACTCCAGTGGAAGCCGTGGGAATGGGCTCAAGATTAAGGAGGCCAACTGGAGATTGTTATGACAATTTCAGTGTCGATTTTATTTACGACAAACAGCTTCATATGGGTAGCATGTGCCGCCAAATCAATGATTGTGCCAACAGTGTAAGTGAGCATATCACTGGTACCAAAGGTATCATGATTGCCGGGGACGGTAGGAAACATCTCTTTGATAATGAAGCAAACGTTCTCTACGAATACACCTCTCCGGAAGATGCTGAAGGCAATCGCCTGGAGAATGATCCTTACGTTCAGGAGCATATCGACCTGGTTGCAGCCATCCGCACAGGGAACCAGATTGTGGAAGCCGAAGAGACAGCCAAGTCAAACCTCACCGCCATTATGGGTAGAGAGTCAGCCTACACCGGTAAAAAAGTGACCTGGGAAGAGATGATGGGCTCGGGCATGAAACTGGGACCCGATTCTGAAATAAAACTGGGGCCGGTTGATATGAACAAAATCCCGCCGATTGCAGGTTCAGCTCCGGAATAAGCCTTTCGGATATACGCCAGTAATTGGTCTGTAAATTAAAAACCGGGTTGCCCAAATG
>Ga0209345_10001358_pt1 | contig 29388 bp, 27 predicted proteins | sample Cruoilmetagenom7_FD_187294 | JGI IMG/M metagenome (GOLD analysis project Ga0209345, IMG submission 187294) | Oil polluted marine microbial communities from Coal Oil Point, Santa Barbara, California, USA - Sample 7 (SPAdes) (version 2) | ecosystem: Environmental > Aquatic > Marine > Oil seeps ...
CAGCCGTGCGGTTTTGGCGAAAAACGGCATTGATGCAGAGATCGTGTACCCCGAATGCTGCGGTATGCCGCAATTGGAACAGGGCGACATGGCCCGCGTTTCGGCAAAAGCGCAGTCCATTTCCAAGGCGCTCAAGCCTTACGTCGATGACGGTTATGACATTGTGGTTCCGGTCGCCAGCTGCGCATTGATGCTCAAATTCGAATGGCCCTTGATCGAGCCGGATGACGAAAACGTTAAGGCGCTCAGCATCGCCACCTATGACGTCACCGAATATGTCGTTGATATTGCGGCCAAAGAAGGCTTAGCCGAAGGCATCAAGTCGCTTGAAGGCGGCGTCACCGCGCACATCGCCTGCCACGCTCGCGCCCAGAATATGGGCCGTAAGGCGCAAGAGCTTCTGAAACTGATTCCCGATACAGACGCGACCATCATTGAGCGGTGTTCCGGACACGGCGGCACCTGGGGCGTGACCTCGGAATTTTTTGAAGTTGGCATGAAGGTCGGCGCACCGGTGTTTCGTGATGCGGCGAAGGTCGATAGTGCCTACATCGTGTCTGAATGTCCGCTGGCGCGTGACCAAATCGTTCAGGGGTTGGAACGCAAAGATAAAACCCTCGAAGGGCCTGGGAAGGCGCTGCGTCACCCGGTTCAGGTTTTGGCCCGGGCATACGGCTTATAATTCGAAGGAGTTACACTAGATGCCTCGTGAAACCCACGAAATCACCCGCGACGATATCATGCCCATGGCCGATTACGCCCCTGTGCGTTTGGAACGCCGCAAAGCTATGTCGGATACGAAAAAGAACCGTCGCGTTCACATCGGTCCCGATGCGACGGCGTACTTCGAAAGCTTCGACACCATGTGGCACCAGGTCCACGAAATGCTGTATATCGAGCAAGGTGGCGATGATCAGATCGAAGATGAGCTCAGCGCCTACAACCCACTGATCCCCAAGGGACGTGAATTGGTTTGCACGTTGATGTTTGAAATTGATGACCCTGAGCGCCGCGCGCGCTTTTTGGCGGGCCTTGGCGGGGTAGAAGAAACGGTGAGTTTGTCGGTGGGCGGCGATAAAATTCAGGCCGTGCCTGAAGACGATATCGATCGCACCACAGCAGAAGGCAAGGCGTCTTCAATCCAGTTCCTGCATTTCAACTTTTCCGATGCACAAGCGGAGCAGATGAAACAGTCCGGCTGTGAGGTTTTCCTCGCCATTGAGCACGACGCTTATGGCCACATGGCCAAGCTTCCCGAAGCCGTGCGCGCCGCTTTGGCTGCTGATTTGGACTGAACTAAGTTATCTCGCTAAAAAGCACGATCTAGAACCGGGGCCGGGTTGTGGCCCCGGTTTTTTTGCGCTGGGATAAATCCTGAAAAAAATTAACTTTCATATTCGAAACAAACACCATTGAGGTTTGCACAGACGATAGAATTATATAATTGAGGATAGAGTATGGTGATTAATCAATTGTTATATATAGTGTAATGAATTTAATGATGGTATGACTATGTAAGCCTCAACAGGCGCAAAATATATATCGACATCAAAATAAAGTGCTGCTGAAGCTTAATTTTGGTTACAAAGTTGAGCCACAGTTGACGATGCTGGTGTCATCTAAGCAGTGGAATGATGCTGATTTTCCGAACCAATAATGGACAAGCGGTTGTGCAAGACCATCGATTTTGTCAGCACTGAGCTCATATTTAAAATTTATATATAATTTCAATAAATTAGCATGAAACCTTATGGATAAACTTTTATCATAATTTTTTTTTATTCAAATGCCTCGCCTTTAAGAATCCCCCAGAAATCAGCCCTGTTTAGCCAACCTTCGAAGCCTTCGACTTCAACCCGGCAATACTCTGTTGTGCCAGGGCAGGTGATCAGTTGACCCGACACCCCCGATTGCACGCGTGCAACGGCGCGGGACTTGGGATTGGACTTGGCGCGAATATCGCGGGTTCCGCCTGTGACGATAAAGCCGCGCTTAGATGACAGCATGGTTTGATGAACCCAGCCTTGGCTGCCTTCCCAGTCGCGCACCTTACGCCAAGTTTTGTATTCGGCGATCACTTCCAGCGGCAAACCGGATTTGCGATAGACCCATTCGACAGGATACTGCACGCCGGGCCCGGTGCGTAAATTGACCTCACCAGCGCGAAGCGACACAAAGCGCGGCAATGGCAGGCCGGATCCTGAAACCTGGGCAAACGCCGTTCCGACGCTCAACACGGTTACTGCGATCAGGGCGATGGAAAGTAGGCGAAACATCCCGTGGGCCTCCGTGGCTGAATGGATGGGCGATTGGATTGGCTCGAATCGACCCTATTAGAAGAGCCCCCGCGCAAGCGGTCAATGGTCTAGCGCACAGCATATGAGAAGATCGCCGCGAGACACGGGGACAGCCATGTGATTATGGCGCCGGAAAGCGATCAACTGTGACGATCTCGTCGTAAGGCAATCGTCCCATGCGATCCATGCCTTGATCGGCTTTGGCTTTGCCGATGGCGACAAACATGGCCGTTTCGTGCCCTTGAGGAAGATTAAGCAGGCTTTTGACAGTGTCCGCCTCAAATATATCCATCGGGTACGACGCCAGCCCCATTTCTGTTGTGGCGAGCATTAAGGTTTGCGCCGCCAATCCGCACGAACGCATGGCTTCGTCACGCGCCAGCCAATCGCGATCTGTATAAAATTCGATCACTTTTGCGCCAAGGACGTCAGCAACATCATCGTCGGCGGCGTCGAAATACCGTGCGGGATTTCGTTTCCATGCGCTTGGCGCTTGCATCGCCAGTTCCAACAAGCGCCGCTTGATGCCGTCAGCCATGACATAGTCGCGTTCGAACGCGCGCACGGCTGTTCGTTGGTGAATTGCAGTGCCGACATTCATGTTTTGCATGGAAATTTTCCTGCTATTTTAACCTATCAATAGGTAAGATGAGCGATGAATAGAAAATGGGCCGACGCCCGCGGTGAAAGAAACAGATAAACTTAGCCGCCTAATGAAGCCTTGATGTCTTGAATCAACGGTGGGATAAATTCGGCGTTTTGGCGCGTTCGGGCGATGAGAATTGAACCCTCAAGCGTCGCGATGATGACATCGGCTTTGACGGTAGGTTCAGCTCCAAAATACAGCTGCCCGGACGCGCGGCCTTGGGTTAGTACGCGAGTCAGCCAGGTGTGGATGATGGCGAAAAATTCGTTCATCCGATCCTGCATAGGCGCAGGCAATGTTGTGTACTCAGACGCCATAACGCCACCAACGCACATCAATTCACAAGTATTTGCCAATTCAATAAACGGCTTAAAAAAAGCATCCAGTTGTTGCCATACCGTAATATTAAGTTGATCAACACCTTGTAGGGCGTTCAGCGCGCGGTTGGCGTGACGTTCGGCAAGGGCCTCGCCGAGATCGGCTTTGCTGGGAAAATGGTAGTGTAAGCTGGCTTTGCGAATGCCCATTTCGTTGGCGATATCTTGGTAGCTAAACGCATTGAACCCGCGCAACTGCAGCAAATGCTCAGCGATATCGAGGATCTGGGTTCGGGTGTCCTGTGGTTGGGTCATGGCGTTACCTATCCTTCAATTGCGCGCAAGCCTACCTTAAGGTAGGCAAGCCGTCAACGGATGTTGTGATTTACGTTTCCCATTCTTTGCGTTTGTGCAGATGAATTTGTAATTATCGTGTCTTTCACGGGCCTATCAAAGGCGTAGATTTGTCCTAAGACGGTATGCAAGGATGTTTGTTTTAACGTGTCGTCACCTTGTTGGTGAAAATGAAAAACGTGTTGGTTCTGGACAGGCATAGTCTTTGCTGGTACCCAAATAATGGCCGGCGTTTCTGGGAGGAGACGCCATTCCCCAGGTTTAGATGAAAGAGCCCTGAAAAGGGGCGGGCCTAGATGAACACTTCCAATAAGCCCAAAGTCGTCGTAACGCGCAAACTGCCAGATCCCGTCGAAACCCGCATGATGGAATTGTTCGACGTTCAATTGAATCTGGACGATGTGCCGCTGACGCAAGCTCAGTTGGCCGAGGCTGTAAGGCACTGCGACGTGCTGGTGCCGACGGTTACAGACAATATCGATGCCGGAGTGCTCGCCCAGGCTGGCGAACAATTCCGCTTGGTGGCCAATTATGGCACCGGCGTCGACCACATCGATTTGGCCACGGCTCGTCAGCGCGGCATATTGGTCACCAATACGCCCGATGTGCTGACCGAAGACACCGCCGATATGACCATGTCGTTGCTTTTGGCTGTGCCACGCCGATTGGTCGAGGGTGAGCGCGCCTTGCGCGACGGTTTATGGACCGGCTGGTCGCCAACGTGGATGCTTGGTCACCGCATTCATGGCAAACGCCTCGGCATCGTCGGAATGGGCCGCATTGGCCGCGCCGTGGCCAAACGCGCCAAGGGCTTTGGACTGTCGATCCACTATCACAACCGCAACCGCGTGCACAAAGACGTCGAGCAAGATTTAGAAGCGACCTATTGGGAAAGCCTCGATCAGATGCTGGCGCGAATGGACATCATTTCGGTGAACTGTCCGCACACCCCGGCAACGTATCATCTGCTGTCTGCGCGACGATTGAAGCTGATGCAGTCGCACGCCTTTATCGTCAACACGGCGCGTGGTGAAATCATCGATGAAAACGCATTGATCCGGATGCTCAAAGCGGGCGATATCGCCGGCGCGGGTCTTGATGTATATGAAAATGAGCCGGCGATTAATCCAAAGTTCCTTGACCTCACCAATGTGACGCTGCTCCCGCATATGAGCTCCGCCACGTGTGAGGGGCGCATCGACATGGGTGAAAAGGTGCTCATCAATATCAAAACTTTCGCCGATGGGCACTCTCCACCGGATCGAGTTTTGTTTGAAATTTAAGATTAATCTAGATGATCAAAAACGGCGGCTCAATGAAAAGTCGCCGTTTTTGTGGTTATGTTGCCTTATCTGGAACCAAAAATTAGACACATAAATTTATTTTAAATGAAAATGATCGATCCATTTTTATGGGCGTCGTTCAAAAATGTTACCACGCCGCCAACATCGACATTGATATCGGGACGCAGCTCGCCGCGCGGTATATCGAGAGCTTTAAGGCCCATTTCACAGACCAAGAAGCGTACGCCAAGCTCTCGGCACGCCCCAAGCAACGTCTCAAAGTCGGCAACCCCGCGCTCCAAAAACATATCGTTCATGTCTGCGCCGGTTTCCAAGCCGTTGCTGGTTGGCTGTATGGCCCATGCAGGCACGTTGTCGACGCCGGGGCGCAGCAGCGCGCGCGCCCCTTCCATGGTGAAAAATAGCGTCACAGGCGTATCGATTGCGGCGGCGGCTGACGCCATCACCAGGGCGTAATGAACCTTGTCGAAATCGCCGGAAAAAACGACCAGGGACAGTTTTTCAGGGCGTTCAGGGTTGAGAACTTCAGCCATGACACGGATCGGCCTTTGGGTTGGCGTGGATGGACAAATCGGTGATCGTCGGCGCTTCGCCACACAGCGGGCAGCCGGGGTCGCGTTTCACCTTGATGGTGCGAAATTGCGTCGCCAGCGCGTCATAAATCAACAACGAACCGGACAAGCTTTCGCCGATGCCCAGCAGCTCCTTGATGATTTCGGTGGCCTGCAAGGATCCAATGGTGCCGCATAATGCCCCGAGAACACCCGCTTCGGAACAGCTGGGCACTTGGCCCGGCGGCGGAGGTTCGCGAAATATACAGCGGTAACACGGCCCGTCGGCGTGGCCGCCGGGACAATTCTTAAACGTTGCGACTTGACCGTCAAACCGCAAGATGGCGCCGGTGACCAAGGGTGTTTTGGTAAAGTACGCCGCATCGTTGATCAAAAAGCGGGTCGCAAAATTATCGGAACCGTCGGTGACCAAGTCATAGGCGCTCAGAAGCGTTTCGGCGTTATCCACTGCGATGCGTTGGTTGTGCAGCACCAACTTGATATCGGGATTGATGGCGCGCAACGCGATCGCGGCGCTTTCGACCTTGGAGATGCCGATGCGATCCGTGGTGTGGACGATTTGGCGCTGCAAATTGGAAAGATCGACGGTGTCGTCGTCAACGATACCCAGCGTGCCGACGCCTGCGGCGGCGAGATACATCAAAACCGGAGATCCAAGCCCGCCGGCGCCGACAACCAGGACTTTGGCGTTCAGCAGCTTCTCTTGCCCTTGCCCACCAACTTGCGGTAACAGGATATGGCGCGCATAACGTTGAATTTGCTCTTCGGTGAAGTCTAGGCTCATCACAGCGTTCCGATTTTGACCCAATATAACCCCACATTGAGATCAGAAATAAAATCCCAAGTAGCACATGAGTCGTTTGAGTGCGCGAATTAACATTATCTCAATCAGCTAGTATGCTGAATTTGCAATATAATTAAGAATTATAAATTCATCTAATTAATTACGCGAGTAGAAATAATATAACGCTAGCACTAATGCGGTATTGTTGGCGGTGTGCAATGAGACCCTATTTTAGATTAATCTTGACCCAAACCTTCGAACAGAGGCGTAGACAAATAGCGCTCCGCGAACGAAGGTAAGATGACAACGATAACCTTATTTTTCATTTCGGGTCGCATCCCCAATTCTAGGGCCGTGGCAAGCGCCGCACCCGAAGAAATGCCCACGGGCAAGCCTTCGATTCGCGCGGCTTTACGCGATGTGGCGAAAGCGGTCTCGTTTCCGATCTGTACGACCTCATCGATCAAGTTGACGTCCAATACTTTCGGCACGAAACCCGCGCCAATGCCTTGGATTTTGTGCGGACCGGGCACACCACCGGACAGCACAGCGCTGTCTTCCGGTTCGACCGCAATCATCTTGATGTTGGGGTTGCGTTCTTTGAGGACCTCGCCGATGCCGCTGAGCGTACCGCCGGTGCCGACGCCACTGATCACCACATCGACCTTACCGTCAGTATCTTCCCAAATTTCTTCGGCAGTGGTGTCGCGGTGAACGGCGGGGTTTGAAGGATTGGTGAACTGCTGCAGCATCAAATAGCCCTTGGATTTGGACAGTTCTTCGGCGCGATCAATGGCCCCTTGCATGCCCTGTGCCGCAGGGGTCAGATCAATCTCTGCGCCTAAAAAAGCGAGCATTTTGCGCCGTTCCGACGACATGCTTTCTGGCATGGTCAGCACCAGTTTGTAGCCCTTAGCAGCGCACACAAACGCCAAGGCGATGCCGGTGTTGCCGGACGTCGGTTCAACCAGGATGTCGCCGGGCTTGATGAGGCCTTCTTTTTCGGCGTCTTCGATCATCGCGCGGCCGATACGGTCTTTGACCGAGCCCAACGGATTGAAGAATTCACATTTTCCCAGGATGGTGGCCTTGCAGTTTTCCGCTTTGGCCAAACGCGACAGGTTAATCAGTGGCGTCGCGCCGATGGTCTCCAAAATGCTGTCATAAATGCGGCCCCGAAAACGGGGGTTCGTACCTTGGCTGCTCATAATGTCCTTCGCCCTCCCGGACAGCGGTGCTGTACAATAATTCTAATACGCACCTTTATTGCTGTTCATAGGTATATGGTTTATCGCGCTTTGCTAATTTCAACAAGCGCGGCGTTGATCTAAACGCCTAAGGGGATGTTTAAATTGTGAAGTCCAGGCTTTTACGGCCTTCGCTTTCGATGCCGGATTTGTGCGCTCTGTTGCACATATCGTCAATGCTGACTTGGTCAAGCTGCTTCATGACTTCGCCTTGCATCTCCAGCCACAGGGGCCGCACAACCTTGATGCCCAGTTCCGATCCGGCGGTGTCTTGCAGCGGATCGTCGGCGGTTTCCATACGCCGCACCGCACGCACGATGTCGCCGATGGATATGCGTCGGCGTTCGCGGGCCAGGCGGTAGCCGCCACGCGGGCCGCGCACGCCGATCAAAATATCCTCGCGCACGAGCTGTTGCAGAGCTTGTTCCAGATAGCGTCTGGGGATGTCCTGGCGTCGTGTAATCTCACGGCTTTGCACAGGTTCGCTGCCGGCGTGATAGGCGATGTCGAGCACCGCCTCAATCGCGAACAGCATTTTTTTCGATAGTCGCAGCATGACCAGTGGTTCCTTAAAATAGACTTTTTTATGTTTGTTGGTCTTGGTCAGCGGGCGTATTCGTTCCCGTCGATCCAAATCCGCCCGCCCCGCGCGTGGATGAGCTTAAATTATGGCTTTCGCGCCACGTGACGAACGCAACCGGCGCAACCACCATCTGGGCGATGCGCATGCCGCGCTCAACGGTGAACGGGTCAGTTCCGTGATTGATCAACAACACGCACACTTCGCCCCGATAATCGGCGTCGATGGTGCCCGGTGCGTTTAGGACGGTGACGCCGTGCTTATTGGCGAGGCCTGAGCGCGGGCGCACTTGGGCTTCAAAGCCAATCGGCAGTTCAATGGCGAGACCGGTCGGCACCAAAGCGCGTTGTCCGGATTCGATGATGAGGTTTTGGGAAATGGCGGCGAGCAGATCCACGCCAGCGCTGTGCGCCGTGGCGTGCCCTGGCAGCGCAAGATCAACGCCGTGAGCCAAACGCTTGACGCCAATTTCAACTGTGTTGTCTCCCATAACGTATGAGTCCTTACTGTCCACTACGTTATCCATTACGCGCTCTCACCAGGTTTAAGGTCGTCGCCAAGTGCTTTGATGTGGTCAGATATGCGGTTCGCGAGTTGCTTCGCCACGGCAAATTTCGATTGCGTCGGCCAGTCCTCGACCCCGGTGCGGGTCACCAAATGTACGGTGTTGGCGTCGCCGCCAAACGTGCCGGTGCCGGGCGAAACATCGTTGGCGCAAATCCAGTCGCAGCCCTTTTTCGCCAATTTGGCGCGGGCGTATTCAATGACATTTTCCGTTTCTGCAGCAAATCCGATAACCAAGCGTGGCCGGTTCGCACCTGGGCGCGATACACCAGCCAAAATATCAGGGTTTTCGATCATGTCGAAGCTGGGCGCGCGGGCATCATTAGATGATGCGGCGTCTTTTTTGAGTTTTTGTGTAGCCGCACCGTCTACCCGCCAGTCCGCTACGGCGGCGACGCACACCGCGATATCGGTGGGCAAAACATCATCGACGGCGCACTGCATGTCACGCGCGCTTTCAACGTGTACGGTCTTGACGCCGTCGGGATCGGGCAGATTCACGGGCCCGGAAATCAACGTCACGTGAGCGCCCAGATCGTACAGGGCCTCTGCAATGGCGTGGCCTTGCTTGCCGCTGGACCGATTGGCGATGTAGCGCACCGGGTCGATGGCTTCAACGGTCGGGCCACTGGTGACAACGGCGGAGTATCCGCTGAGCGGCGCGCTGGCGTTGAAAAATGCGCTCAGCGCCAGCACGATGTCTTCGGGTTCCGCCATGCGGCCTTCACCCCATTCGCCGCACGCCATTTCGCCTTCGTCAGGGCCGATCATTTTGACGCCGCGCATCTTGAGCAATTCAACGTTGGAGCGCGTCGCGACGTGTTCCCACATCCGCACGTTCATCGCGGGCGCGGCCAGGACCGGTTTGTCGGTGGCGAGTAAAAGCGTCGAAACCAAATTGTCGGCTAGGCCATGGGCCATCTTCGCCAAGGTGTTGGCCGTCGCAGGGGCCACCAAAATCACATCGGCTTCGCGCGATAAATTGATGTGGCCCATTTCGTGCTCATCGGTGAGTGAGAACAAATCCGTGTAAACCTTGTCGCCCGATACACTGGCCAACGTCAGGGGCGTGACGAATTGTTCGGCGCTTTTGCTCATCACGCAACGCACACTCGCCCCCGCCTTGATCAGCTGGCGTACAAGGTCTGGAGTCTTATAAGCGGCAATGCCGCCTGTGACGATTAAGAGGATGCGTTTGGCGTTTAGCACGGCCTGGGGAATCCACACGAAACTATACGAATTACGAAAAAATGGTGTGGATAAGTTAAAGCGCCATAACCCACGGCGCAAGTGTTATTTAAGCGCATAGGTCAATTTAGTGTGAAATTAGAATAGCTACACTCTACTCAAGCATTAAAAAGCGGCGAGGCTTAAAATGGCTGCGGCCAAGCCGATGAGGATCACGGCTGGGCCGAGTAATTTGCTGCGTTGGCGATTGCCGCGCAGCTGAGCCACCGTATCGGGGTGCAGCTTGAGCCCATTCTCGTCAAATTGGCTGAGCGCATGTTCCAGACCTTTGACGATGGCGGGCAGGCGCTTGAGCACGTCTATGGTTTGTTGGACTGTTTCTTGAATGCGGGCTTCGGGGCCGAGGTTTGCGCGCATCCATTGCTCAATCAACGGGCGGGCAATCACCCACATGTTGGCGTCGGGGGCCAAGCGCCGCCCGGTGCCTTCGGCCACCAACATGGTCTTTTGCAGTAACAACAGCTGCGGCTGGGTTTCCATTTCAAACGTTTCGGTGATTTGGAACAACTGGCCCAAAAGACGAGCGATGGAAATCTCATTTTGCGGGCGGTCCAAGATCGGCTCGGCGATGGACCGGCATGCATGGGTGAATTCTTCGATGGGCTGATGTTTGGGAATCCAGCCTGCTTCAAAATGGACTTCGGCCGCGCGACGGTAATCGCGGGTCAAAAACGACATTAAAAGTTCTGCAAGATGACGTCGTTGCATCCGTTCAAGTCGGCCCATAATGCCAAAATCGACGATGGCGATGGCGCCGTTGGGCAGCACGAACAAATTGCCAGGATGCATATCACCGTGAAAAAATCCGTCACGAAAGGCTTGGTAAAAGAACGTCTCGGCGGTTTTGCGCAAGACCTCTTGGGGATCGTGACCGGCGGCTTTGATAGCGTCGATGTCGCCGAACGGAATGCCGTAAACGCGCTGCGTACACATGATGCGCTGGCCGGTGCGCAGCCAGTCGATGGATGGCACGAATACATTAAGGTCACCTTCGAAGTTTTCGCGCAGTTCATCGGCGGCGGCGGCCTCAAAACGCAGGTCCATTTCCATTTCGACCGAACGCGCCAGTGTCGCCACGGTTTCCACGGGCTTCAAGCGGCGCAGTTCAGGGCGGGTGCGCTGCAACAAGCGGGCACCCCAAAAAAACAGCTCCAGATCGTTTTTAAACGCGTCTTCGATGCCGGGGCGGAGAACTTTCACCGCAACCTCTTCGCCGTCGGCAGTGATGGCGAAGTGAACTTGGGCGATGGATGCGGCGGCGATGGCGTCGTCGTCGAATTGGCTGAACAGCTCGTCTACAGGTTGGCCGAACTCGGCCTCGATGGCGGCGCGGGCTTGGGCGCCGGGAAACGGCGGCAACTTGTCTTGCAGCTTAGACAGGTCGGCAGCCATTTCTTCGCCCAGCAAATCTGAGCGCGTCGACAGCATTTGGCCGACCTTGATGAAGCTCGGCCCCATGTCTTGAAACGCGCGCGCCAAGCGCTCGCCGGGACGACCCGGTGCGCGGCGGCTGGAAATCAGTTTGGCGAACAGCACCACGCCGGGGGCGAGCTTTAATTGTTCAAGAATGAACAACGCATCGTGACGCGCCAAGGTGCGCGCGATGGACAACAAACGAAGAATGTGACGAAGGGCTTGCAACGGTTTACTCGCTTAGGTGCGCCAAGCGCTGTGAATGCAGGCGATGCCGCCGGTCAAGTTCTCATAGCTCGCGACGTCGAGCCCAGCGTCTTCGATCATCGCCTTGAAGGTTTCTTGATCGGGAAAACGACGAATGGATTCAGCTAGGTACTGGTATGATTCACGATCATCGGCCACGATTTCGCCGATTTTTGGTAGCAGCGAAAACGAATAGGTGTCGTAAATTGTACCCAGGCCGGGGGCCACAACCTTGGAAAATTCCAAGCACAAAAAATGTCCGCCGGGTTTGAGCACGCGGCGCGCTTCACGCAGCGCGCGGTCGATGTGGGTGACGTTGCGGATGCAAAACGCGATGGTGTAGGCATCAAACGTCGCGTCTTCGAATGGCAGCTCTTCGGCATTGCCTTGCATCCACTCAATACCACTCAGCGCGCCGCGGTCAATGGCGCGGTCGCGACCGACTTGCAGCATTTCGTCGTTGATGTCGAACACGGTGACGTCGTCGCCGCCACCATCGAGATATTTAAACGCGATGTCGCCGGTGCCGCCGCCAACGTCGAGCAGCTTTTGCCCGGCGTGTGGGCGCAGCTTTTCCATCATGCGGTTTTTCCACAGACGGTGCACGCCCATGCTCATCAAATCATTCATGAGGTCGTATTTGGACGCGACGTTGTTGAAAACGCCACGCACCATGTCGACCTTGTCCTCTTCACGCACGGTTTTGTAGCCAAAATGCGTGGTGGACGCGCCGGGTTCAAGAATCTCAGATTCGGGTGTGTTATGTGTATCGGTGCTCATGCGCGGAACCATATACCCATATGGCTTTGTAAAAAAGCCTCAAGGTGATACTGAGAAGCATGCCTGAGTTGCCTGAAGTCGAAACCATTCGCCGTGGACTGGCCCCCGTGATGGAGGGGGCTGCTTTCGCGCGTGTCGATCTGCGCCGCGCCGATTTGCGCAAACCGTTTCCCAAGGATTTCGTGAAGCGTCTTGAAGGCGCGCGAATCGTCAAAGCGGGACGGCGTTCGAAGTACCTTATAATAGAGACTGAAAATGACACACTGATTTGGCACCTCGGCATGTCGGGGCAGGTGCGCATTTATGCGCCCGGCGATACGGTGGCCCCGGTGGGCAAGCATGATCATGTCCAGTTCGATTTGGACAACGGCGCCGTCATCGTGTTCACCGACCCCCGGCGCTTTGGCCTGATGGATGTGTGCAAGAGCGAAGAGTTCGCCGATCACCCGTTGATCCGCGCCATTGGTCCAGAACCTCTGGGCAACGCGTTTTCCGGCCCGGTGTTGGCGGGTGCTCTTAAAGGCAAAAAGGTCGCCATCAAGCAAGCCATCATGGACGCGCGTTTGGTGTGCGGGGTGGGAAACATTTATGCGTCGGAAAGTTTGTTCCGCGCGGGCATTTCGCCCAAGCGCGCAGCGGGTACGGTGCAGGCTGGTCGGGCGGAAAAGCTTGCCGTCGCCATTAAGGCCATTTTGACGGAGGCCATCGCCGCTGGCGGCTCGACCCTTAAAGACCATCGCACCACCGACGGCGGTTTGGGATATTTTCAACACAATTTTGCGGTATACGATCGCGCAGGCCAAGCCTGTCCCGGCTGCGATTGTGATGTTTCCAAGACAGGCGGCATTCAGCGCTTGGAACAAGGCGGTCGCTCAACGTACTATTGCCCGCGCAAACAACGGTGAGGAAGGAAAGGCCTTTCATGCGATCGACGATTTTCTCTCTGACAGTGATGGGTGCGCTGGCGTTCGCGGGCTTGAGCTTCGCTGCGGACCGATCGCGTTTTTCCACGGTGGTTGACGACTTGCCGCTGATGGACCGGATGGTCGAAGCCGATGACGGCATGACCTTCACCACCCCCGCCGGGCGCATCGCAAATGTAGAGACGACCGTGCCTTTCAGCCGTAAAGAGGTTTTGGCGTTTTACGCCGCGACCTTGCCGCAACTGGGTTGGACCAAAACCGCCAAAGCCACGTTCGTGCGTGAAGGCGAAATGCTCAACGTAACGTTCGAATCGAACGGATCGGACTTAAAAGTTCACTTTGCCATCTCGCCCACCAAAAAATAATTATCCCCCTCAATCGGAGACCTTTCTATATGACCTTTGACAACATTCTCACCGAGGTCAAAGACAACATTGCCGTCATCACCTTCAATCGCCCCGAGGCGCTGAACGCGCTGAACGCTAAAATGGTCGGCGAAATGGGCCGGGCGTTGGATCAGTTCGAGGCCGACGACAATGTCCACGTGATTGTGCTGACGGGATCGGAAAAAGCCTTCGCCGCCGGCGCCGATATCAAAGAGATGGCGGACAAGACTTTCAATGATGCTTATCTGGGCGACTTTATCTCCGGCCCGTGGGAACGCATCGACAGCTGTCACAAGCCGGTGATCGCGGCGGTGTCGGGCTTTGCGCTCGGTGGTGGTTGTGAAATGGCGATGATGTGCGATCTGATCGTGGCGTCGGACTCGGCCAAGTTCGGCCAACCGGAAATCACGCTGGGCATCGTGCCGGGCATCGGCGGCACTCAGCGTCTGACCCGGGCCATCGGAAAGGCCAAGGCCATGGATATGGTGCTGACTGGACGCATGATGGATGCGCGTGAAGCGGAGGCCGCTGGCTTGGTGGCGCGGGTGGTGGCGAAAGATAAATTGTTGGATGAAGCCATGAGCATGGCGGCGACCATCGCCAGCTTCTCGCGCTCCACCGTGATGATGGCCAAAGAATCTGTCAAACGCTCATTCGAGACCACCTTGAGCGAAGGCGTACGGTTCGAGCGGCGCTTGTTTCATGCGTGTTTCGCCACATATGACCAAAAGGAAGGCATGGCGGCGTTTATCGAAAAGCGAAAGCCCAAATTCGAGAACCGCTGAGCGCGGACTGCGGGGAATCAAAAAGGCCTTAAAAACAGCTGCAATGGGGCTTGACGGGTCGTGCAGACCCCTCTATAAACCGCGCTTCCGTTCGAACATGCGTTCAACGCAAAGGTTTTAAAAAAATGGCAAATCACAAGTCCGCTAAAAAGCGTATCCGTCAAACCGCCCGTCGCACCGATGTGAACGGCGCGCGTCGCTCCAGCGTCCGCTCCGCAATCAAATCGGTCGAAAGCGCAATTGAAGCTGGCGATAAGTCCGCAGCCGAAGCAGCCCTGAAAGCTGCTGAGCCGCAGATGATGCGCGGCGCTCAGTTGGGCGTGTTCCACAAGAACACGGTAGCACGCAAGGTTTCGCGTCTCAGCGCTGGCATCAAAGCGATCAGCTAAGGCTTTGGTGAAGGTCCCGGTTAACGCTTGGGCCTGAACTAAAAGCTGAGGCGTTCGTCTCACACAGCTTTGCCGGGCATCTGTCCGCGCACGCAATTTAAGCCGCACGTTCCTTTAGGGTGCGGCTTTTTGTGTGCCTGAAGTTTACAGTTCAGGCTGATGTGCTCGAGCATTTTAAGAACGCAAAATTTATCTTCGGGACTGTTTTTTCTGAGCATGCGCGAAGTAAACCTAGGTATTGCGAAAAGCCTTAGTCCGAACGTCTTAAGCCTATTCAACGATGCCAGCATATGGGGTGGTTTGGGGTGGTTTGTTCTATATCTTGTGGGTTTTGGCGCAAATCGAATGTAGGGTCATTTTTCCTTAAATTGTCCCAGTTTTCCACCCCCTGTGGATAGCGTGGATGGATTCCCAAGCGGTCTTTGAGTCAAGTTAATTTTTTTGCCTGTTCCCCTTTCGGTCTTGTTGAAACGTACTCGAGAGGTCTCTAGTATCACCTCTCAACAACGGGGCGGCTAGACTCCGGTTCAGTAATTCTGGAAGTACATCGTAAAGTAGGGGATGGGGTTTCTTCGACTGTAAAACGCTTGTGGTGTGTAGCTGACAAGAGAAAAACCGGAATTACTTAAGCACTGAAGTAATTGCCCCTATTACGTAAATAAGAAAACATATGCTTTTGTGCCTGTTTAAGGGCCAGTTCGGCGTTTCAATTCCGATGTTCATCGGGTGCCGGCGGGGAAGAAACGTTCTATTTTGAGGCGCCTTGTAAAAATGATGAATCGTGAAGCGTTGGCTCTAACATCGACGCGCCGTGATGGCGCGAACGGCGGGGGCGTAGGCACTGAGCAGCAAGAGCAGAAGTTCCCAAGAGTACATTTAACAATACACCGGGTCTGGACGAGAATCTCCGCGCCTCATAACTTCAAACAAACTTATCGCCGTTGCGGGGGGATTTATCGATGACCGGGGGGAACGTTGACGCCCAAGTGACAGCGCAGTGGGATGATGTGCTGAGCAGCTTGCGGGATGAAATTGGTGAAGCCGCTTTTCAAAGTTGGCTGAAGCCGATGATCGTACGGGAAGTGAACGACGGACAGGTGCGTATTTCCGTGCCGACACGCTTCATGAAAGATTGGGTCGTCGCCCATTATGTCGATCGTCTTGGTGAGCTGTGGAGCTCCATCAACACAGATGTGCGTGATGTGGATGTATTTGTGCAGGCTGATTACGGCCAGTCCGAAGAGAAAGCCAAAGCCGCGAAATTGGCCAAGGAAACATCTTTGAACGCATCACGCGCCGCGTCGGCTCCAGCGCACCATGGGGCGCATCATGGCTTGGCGCAACACGCGTCCCGGCAGACCTCTCGTGAAAACCCAAGCGTCACCGCGGGCATGCCGATGGCGCCCGCTCACTTGGCCTCTACTGATTTGGCCAACGTGCGTCCGGCCAACGATGCTGCGCTGGAAATCAGCGCGCCGTTGGACCCGCGCTACACTTTTAACAATTTTGTGGTCGGCAAGCCCAATGAGTTTGCTCACGCCGCAGCCAAGCGCATTGCCGAAAGCCCGACGGCGCAATTCAACCCGTTGTTTCTGTACGGTGGCGTGGGCCTTGGCAAGACCCACTTGATGCACGCCATCGCGTGGAATATCCGCGAAGTCGATCCCAACCGCACGGTCATCTATATGTCGGCGGAAAAGTTTATGTACCGATTTATCCGCGCGCTACGTGAACAGAACACGGTTGATTTCAAAGATCAGTTTCGCAACGTCGATGTGTTGATGATCGATGACGTGCAGTTCATTTCCGGCAAAGATTCCACCCAGGAAGAATTCTTCCACACCTTCAACGCGCTGGTTGATCAAGGTCGCCAGATCGTGATTTCCGCGGACAAGTCGCCGTCGGATCTGGAAGGCATGGAAGAGCGCCTGAAATCACGCCTCAACTGCGGTTTGGTGGCCGACATTCACGCCACCACGTATGAACTGCGCCTCGGCATCTTGCAGACCAAGGCCGAACGCATGGGCGTTGATGTGCCGCTCAAGGTGATGGAGTTCTTGGCTCACAAAATCACCTCGAACGTGCGCGAACTCGAAGGTGCGCTCAATCGCGTCGCTGCACACTCATCCTTGGTGGGCCGCGACATCACCGTGGAAACGGCGCAAGACGTCTTGCACGATTTGATCCGCGCCCACGATCGCCGCGTGACCATCGAAGAAATTCAGAAAAAAGTCGCCGCACACTTCAACATCCGCACCTCGGACATGCATTCGGCGCGCCGTGCGCGTTCCGTCGCACGGCCCCGTCAGGTGGCGATGTATCTGGCCAAGCAGCTCACCAGCCGCTCCTTGCCTGAAATCGGACGTAAGTTCGGCGGCCGCGATCACACCACCGTGATGCATGCGGTCAAAAAGGTCGAAGAGTTGCGCGAACGCGACGCCACCTTCGCCGAAGACGTCGAACTGCTGCGCCGCATGCTCGAAGGCTGAGGCCGCTTTTCACGATCCAAACGACGCCGCCCCCGTACTTCAATTGTGCGGGGGCGGCGTCGTTTTCGGGCGGTTTTTGGGCGCGCTTACGGCTGTTGGCGAATCGCGGATACACGCAATTTTCACGTGCGCGCTTCGCGGCCGTCTCCGTAAGTCGTCAGATGGTTGTTAACTCATTGTTTTTTCATGGCAATTAAGGTTAATTCCGGGGCGAGAAAAGGCTTCGGATTTAGGCCTGCTTTGTTATAATGACTTCCCTTTTTCAAGGGGGGTTCCTGGGGGCATTCTCCATGCCTGGTTTGAGCGCCGAAATTCCGGTGATTTTTGTGCGCATAAACGGACGATGAGCGTCGCCCGGATTGTGGCTCGCTTGGTTGCCCAGTGGGGCCGGCAGAGACATACGCGTAAACGCAAACGAACGGTAATGTTGGACGAGATATGAAGCTGATCATCGAAAGAGCGGCCCTTTTAAAATCCTTAGGCCACGTGCAAAACGTCGTAGAACGTCGGAACACCATTCCCATTCTGTCCAACGTGAAGATGAGTGCCGGTGACGGCAAGTTGCGGCTCAACGCCACCGACATGGATTTGGATATCGTAGACGCCACCACGGCCGAGGTGTCCGAGCCTGGCGAAACCACGGCCCCGGCCCACACGCTGTATGAAATCGTGCGCAAGCTGCCCGATGGCGCGGATATCGAGCTCGACGCCACCTCCGGCGATGGGCAGATGGTTTTGCGTTCCGGCCGCTCTCGCTTTTCGCTGTCGTGCCTGCCCGCCGGTGAATTTCCGGTGATGTCGGGCGGCGAGCTTCCGGTGAGCTTCGATCTGGCCGCTGTTGAGCTCAAAGACCTGATCGACAAAACCCGTTTCGCCATTTCTACCGAGGAAACGCGTTACTATTTGAACGGCATTTATCTGCACGCCGCAGAACAAGACGGTGAAGACGGCGCGCCGGTGCTGCGCGCGGTCGCCACCGACGGTCACCGTTTGGCCAGCGCCGAAACCGCCCTGCCCGAAGGCGCCGAGTCGATGCCTGGCGTGATCGTGCCACGCAAAACAGTGACCGAACTGCACAAGCTGATCGAAGAAACCGAAGCCGAAATCCGCGTCATCATGTCGGATGCGAAAATTCAGTTCTCGTTCGACGGCGTGGTGCTGACGTCCAAATTGATCGACGGCACCTTCCCTGACTACGAGCGCGTCATTCCGCAAGGCAATGACAAGGAAATGAAGGTTACGCGCAAAGCCTTTGGCGATGCGGTTGACCGCGTGTCCGCAATTTCGACCGAAAAATCGCGCGCCGTAAAGCTGACCTTGGACAAAGGCTCGTTGGTGCTGTCCGCATCCAGCCCCGATAGCGGCAGCGCCACGGACGAGCTGGAAACCGATTACGCGGGCGAACGCCTGGAAATTGGCTTCAATTCGGCTTACTTGCTGGAAATCATGCGTCAAGTCGAAGGCGACACCATCACCATGTCGTTGTCCGACGCTGCATCACCGACCATCATCCGCGAAGAAGGCGACGACAGCGCGCTGTATGTGCTGATGCCGATGCGGGTTTGATGAGCCGGTTTGAGTAGAACGAAAGAGCAGACGTGACGCAAAGCCAGGCTTCAGTTGCTTTCAACAGCCCGGATCTGAGGGGAAACGACCTGTCTCGGAACGTAACATCTTGTGAAGGTGCGGCCCAAAGCAATGTCGTCCAAAGCCGTGTCGTTAGACTTGCGTGCGCACGGCTGACGCTGACAAATTTTCGTTGTTACGAACATCTGCGCCTTGAACCAGGATTAAATCCTGTGGTGCTCACCGGGGCCAACGGTGCCGGTAAAACCAATGTATTGGAAGCTTTGTCGTTCCTGGTTCCGGGCAGCGGTCTGCGCCGCGCCAAGTTGAGCGACGTCGGACGGCGCGATCTGGGTGACCTGGGCGGCGCACATACAGGCCGGCCGTGGGCCGTGGCGGCCGACATTGCGGGTGGCGCGGCACCCGTATCGGTCGGCACCGGAATAGAAGCCGCAAGCGGGGCGAAACGCGTGGTCCATGTGGATGGCGAGGTGCAGCGCGCGCTTTCGGTACTGAGTGAGCACTTCGCAGTGCATTGGCTGACGCCGCAAATGGATCGTTTGTTTTTGGATGGCTCTCAAGAGCGTCGGCGCTTTTTGGATCGTCTGGTGTTTGCTTTCGACCCGGCCCACGCGGGCCGCATCACCGCATATAATCATGCGCTGCGCGAACGTGCGCGCTTGTTGACGGATGCAAAAATGGACGATGCGTGGTTGAGCGCATTGGAAGACACCATGGCGACGCGCGGCATGGCGGTCGCGGCGGCGCGTTTGGGCGTGGCGGAACGTCTGGCCGGGGCGTGCGAAAAGATCAATGGGCCGTTTCCGGCCAGCGCACTGGCCATCGACGGATTGGCCGAAGGCTGGTTGATGGAATTGCCTGCGTTGGAGGTTGAAGACCGTCTGCGCGCAGCGTTGAAGGGTTCGCGTGCGACGGATGCGGCGCACGGCGGCGCGGGTGGCGGCATCGATGGCCGCTTGCCGCATCAAAGCGACTTGTTGGTGACCCACGCGGCTAAGGCCATGCCCGCCGGGCAGTGTTCGACCGGCGAGCAGAAGATGCTTTTGGTCGGCTTGGTTCTTGCGGCGGCGCGCCTCAGCGCCACGGACGAAGGCCGCACGCCGGTGTTGTTGTTGGACGAAGTCGCGGCGCATTTAGACGCCGGGCACCGCAGCGCACTGTTTGATGAAGTCGTGGCGCTGGGCTGTCAGGCCTGGTTCACGGGAACGGATGCGGAGCTGTTCGCGCCGTTGTCCGCACATGCGAAATTTTACAGCATCGATGACGCCACCATTGCCCAGGTGCAATGAGCGCGACGTGGATGCTACCGAAACGAAGATATTACAAGCCAATAGGCAGAGACCGACATGAGTGATCAAACCGAAGACCAAGCCCAGCAAACCAATGGTTCCGCCGATTACGCCGCAGACTCCATTAAGGTTCTCAAAGGATTGGAAGCCGTGCGCAAGCGCCCGGGCATGTACATCGGCGACACCGATGACGGCACCGGCCTGCACCATATGGTCTATGAGGTGGTGGACAACGGCATCGACGAAGCCTTGGGCGGTTGGTGCGACTTGGTCACCGTGACGCTAAACGCCGACGGCTCGGTGACGGTCACCGACAACGGTCGCGGCATCCCGGTCGATATGCACGCCGAAGAAGGCGTGTCGGCGGCTGAGGTCATCATGACCCAACTGCACGCGGGCGGTAAGTTCGATTCCAATTCCTACAAGGTCTCAGGCGGTCTGCACGGTGTTGGCGTGTCGGTGGTCAACGCGCTTTCGGATTGGTTGGAGTTGACCATTCATCGTGACGGCAAGGAACACAGCTGCCGGTTTGAAAACGGCGACACCGCGCGGTCGTTGGCCGTGGTTGGGGATTCGCCGCTCAAAGAAGACGGCAGCCCGCACACCGGGACCGAGGTGACGTTCCACCCCAGCGTGGCAACCTTCACCATGGTCAATTTCGATTTTGCGACATTGGAACATCGCTTGCGTGAATTGGCGTTCTTGAATTCCGGCGTGCACATGGTGCTGACCGACGAACGCCATGTCGATAAGGTCGAAGTCGATCTGCACTACGAAGGCGGGCTAAAGGCGTTTGTCGAATACCTGGATCGCGCCAAAACGGCGCAGCTTGATGAGACCATTTATGTGACCGGCGAAAAAGATGACATGACCGTCGAAGTGGCGTTGCAGTGGAACGACAGCTATCACGAACAGACACTGTGCTTCACCAACAACATCCCCCAGCGCGACGGCGGTACCCACTTGGCGGGCTTGCGCGGCGCGTTGACCCGCACCATCAATTCGTATTTCATCAAATCGGGTATGTCGAAAAAAGAAAAAGTCGCCATCACTGGTGACGACGCCCGCGAAGGCATGACCTGCGTGTTGTCGGTCAAAGTGCCCGATCCAAAATTCTCGTCGCAAACCAAGGACAAGTTGGTCAGTTCTGAAGTCCGCCCGGTGGTCGAAAGTCTCGTCGGCCAGGGCATGGACCAGTGGTTCGAAGAGCACCCGGCTGAGGCCCGAAAAGTCATCGGCAAAATCATCGAAGCCGCCGCGGCGCGCGAAGCGGCGCGCAAAGCCCGCGAACTGACCCGGCGCAAAGGCGCGTTGGACATCACCTCGCTGCCGGGCAAGCTGGCCGATTGCCAAGAACGCGATCCAGCCAAGTCCGAAGTGTTCCTGGTCGAGGGTGATTCCGCCGGTGGTTCCGCAAAGCAAGGCCGCGATCGGTCCAACCAAGCGATCTTGCCGTTGCGCGGTAAAATTCTCAATGTCGAGCGCGCGCGTTTCGATAAGATGCTCAGTTCAGCTGAAATCGGCACTATGATCGCGGCGCTCGGCACCGGGATCGGCCGTGAAGAATTCGACGTCGACAAATGCCGCTACCACAAAATCATCATCATGACCGATGCTGACGTGGATGGCAGTCACATCCGCACCTTGTTGCTGACGTTTTTCTATCGCCAAATGCCGGAATTGATCGATCGCGGATATCTCTACATCGCGCAGCCGCCATTGTACCGCGCCAAGCGCGGCAATTCGGAAGTCTATCTAAAAGACGACAACGCGCTGGAAGATTATCTGTTCAACACCGCCATCGATGAAGGTACGATGTTCACCGATTTCGAAGGCTCTCAGGTGGCTGGACCGGACCTGCGCAATTTGGTTGAAGAGGCGCGCGAAGCGCGTGGATTGCTGCTCGATATTTCCAAGCACGTGCCGCTGCGCATGATCGAACAAGCCGCCATCTTGGGCGCGCTCAATCCGCAAGTGCTGACCGATCCGGAGCACGCGGGCGAGGTCGGTGAATACTTGGCCAAGCGCATGGACGCTATGGAAAACGAACTAGAACGCGGCTGGGTCGGGTCGGTTTTGGACGATGGCGGCCTCCAACTTGCGCGCGTTTTACGGGGTGTCACCGAAACGCACGTTATCGATGCTGCCCTGATCAAAAGTGCCGAAGCACGTCGCCTTGACGCCATGGCGGGCCAATTGCAAAAGACTTTCATGCGCCATGGCACCTTGACGGCGAAAGACAAAGACAGCGTCATCACTGGCCCCGTGGACCTGATCGACCGGATCACCGAAATGGGCCGCAAAGGTTTGGCCGTGAACCGTTATAAAGGTCTTGGTGAAATGAACCCGGGCCAGTTGTGGGAAACCACCCTTGACCCCAACGCGCGCATCTTGCTGCAAGTGAAGGTCGAGCATTCCGAAGAAGCAGGCGAAGTGTTCTCGACCCTGATGGGCGACAACGTCGAACCGCGTCGCGACTTCATCCAAGCCAATGCGCTGAAGGTCGCCAACCTAGACGTCTAAGGCTTTTGCGCAGGTTCGTCGTCTGTTTGGTTGGCCTCTTCGGCCACCTGCACGGCCATCTCAAAGACTTGGGTGGTGGTTCGGGGCATGCTGATGAAGTCCTCTTTGTTTTCGACTTCGATGGCATGACCGAAATACAGGCGCTTGAGGGTGAACGCGAACAACGCACAACTGACGGCGGCGTTGTAATAAAACAAGCCCGGCGCGCCAAAGGTCTCAATCGCGGCGCCGCCGACAAAGGGCCCGAACACCGCACCAAGGGCGTAAAGCAACAGCAATGCGCTGCTGGCGGGGACGAAGTCTTCGCTGGACAGCACGTCGTTCACGTGGGCGATGGATATGGCGTAAAGCGGAAAGGCCGCCGCGCCAAACAACCATCCCAAGCCAAACATTAATTCGTGAGATACGCCGCCAAAGCGGGCGATGCCAAAGCTGGCCACAGCGATGGCGGCAGCCAAGCCCGCCAGCACCACGCGCCGATCAATGCGGTCGGAAAGTCGCCCCAAAGGCCACTGCGACATAATGCCGCCCAGCACCATGATCGCCATGAACACAGATATGGTGCGCGGATCCAAACCCGCCGTGTGGGCGTACACGGCGCCCATGCCCCAAAATGCGCCATTGATCAATCCGGTGGCAAAGCAACCGACCGCGCCCATGGGAGAGCGCTTGAAAAGAGCACGGATTTTCATCCGCGCCGTGGGCTGAAGCGCAGGTATTGACCGGGATGTCATCAGCGCGATGGGCACCAAAGACAATGACACCAAAACGAACAGTTCCATGCCGTCAATGGGTGCGGCGTTGAGCAACAGTTGGCCCAACGCCGTCGCGCCCAAGCTGGCCACCATGTAAACAGAGAGCATGCTGCCTCGGTTCTGATTGGTGCTGGCGTCATTGAGCCAACTTTCGGAAACAACCAATAGGCCAGCGAGACAAAATCCGGTCATGACGCGAAACAAAACCCACGTGGGCGGGGTGATGAAAATCGCATGCAGCAGCGCCGCTGCGCTGGCCAAAGCCCAAGTTCATGGCGAAGGCGCCGAGCAGCAGCGCGGATATTGAGAGCAAGGTGCCGTACATATGACCTCCGGTAAGACGGGTGCGTTTGACGCGCGCCGCGCCGAGATTGCAAGGATCAGTGGCACATGCTATGTAAGTAAGTGATTACTTATTTGGGAGACGCCTATGAGATCTGGCGAAGCGACACGGGAAAAAATCAAGCGTGCGGCGTTAGAGCTGTTTGTCGAAAAGGGTGTCGACGGCGGCGGGATGCGCGACATCGCCAAGGCCTCCGGCATCACCGAAGGCGCGATCTATCGCCATTTCAAGGGTAAGAATGAGCTGGTGTGGACGTTGTTTCGCGACAACTTTACCGGCTTCGCCACCACCTTAACCGCGCTGCAGGCGGATGAAGTCGGCACGGCAGCGAAGGTCGAGGCTATGGTCCAAGGTTTTTGCCAACTCTTTGATCGCGACGAAACCCTGTTTCGCTTTTTGTTGTTGGTGCAACACGGTCAGCTCTCAAAAATTACCGACGATATGGCCAATCCCATTGATGTGGTGCACGGTGTGATCCAAGCTGGCATAGACGCGGGTGATATTGGCCACGCAGATGCGGCCGAGGCGACCGCGTGGCTGTTCGGCATCGTTCTGCAGACCGCAACATTCCAAATATACGGACGCCTACCCGGCCCCTTGACGCCGCGCGCCGACGCATTAGCCGGGGCGTGTTTGGACGCGCTGGGGCTTTAGAAAGAATAACAGTACGGTACAGATAAAAGGTGCGGACATGTGGATATTGATCGGTTTGGCCTTAACCATTTACGTCTTTGTTATGCCCGCGTTGGCATACCGTAAGGCGGCAGAAGCGCAAGCCCAACTCGTCAGGTTACAGCGACTATTGCAGGGCGCTTCGCCAGCAAAACCGATCACTGCGCCCAAGCCCGCGCCAACGACCATCGCCGCGACAACGCCCGCACCCACGCGGCGCGCGCCAGTGCCAGCGGTTATTGTTGAAAAACCTGCGCCGAAAGCGCCATCCGAACCCGATGGTACAAAGGATCACGCGCCAGGCTTGATCCAAGGCTGGGAGCGCACCTTGGGATCGAGTTGGTCGGTGTGGGCCGGTGCCGCGGCGCTGGCCATCGGCTCCATCATGCTGATCAAATATATGATCGATGTCGGCACGTTGAGCCCGCTGGTGCGTTGCGTGCTGGGGGGTGTTTTCGGCGCTGTGTTGATTGGCGCAGGAGAATGGCTGACCCACAAGGACGGTATGCGGCCTATAGTCGGCCTACCTATGGCATCAATCCCCGAAGCAGTGACTGCGGCAGGCGTGGCGGCGGTGTACGCAAGTGTGTATGCGGCCTTTGGTTTTTATGAATTTCTCGGCGTGGGGGCAACGTTTGTCGCTTTGGCGGCGGTGTCGCTTGGTGCGATGGCGCTGTCGTTGCGCCACGGAATTTTACTTGCGGTTCTGGGCACGGCGGGTGCGTTTGCTGTGCCCGCACTGATCAACGACGCCCAGCCGTGGGCTTTCGGTTTGTTCGGTTATCTGTCGTTGGTAACCTTGGCATGCCAAGGGATCGCGCGCCATCGTGGCTGGATATATTTACAAGTCTTGGCGGTGATTGCGGCGACGGTTTGGGTGGTGATTTGGATTGTTACGGCCAAGGTGGTGGACCAAGGCTACGTGGTTCATCTTTACGTGCTTGTGCTGCTCGCCTCCGGCTTTCTATTGCGCAAAGCTGACGAGGTAACAACGACACGGTTCAACTTTGGTTCCATCACGTTGTCATGGTCTGAATTGATCGATCTGTCCGCCGCGGTGTTGGCGGGGGTGACGGTGTTCGCGCAGGTGCGTATGGGCGGTTACGGATCGTTTGACGTTGCATCCGGCGCGCTGGTACTGGGCTTCATGATGTTTATGGCGCGCCGCGATGAGCGGTTGGTGGCGGCAGCGTTTGGGGCCGTGGCTGTGGTCGCGGGCTTGATCGTTAGTTGGGGGCTTGGCCTGTACAATTTTGCACCGGTTCCGGACTTAGGCTTCAACACGGCCTCCGTGGCTGAGGTGCTGACGGCGGTGGTCGTCGGCTCAGCGGTCTTTATGATTTTTGGCGTGGTTGCACTGTGGCGTGTTCAGCCGTCGTCGTTACGACCCGGATCTTGGGCGACGCTGAGCGCATTGGCCCCTGTGGTGCTGATCGCCGCGGCTCACGGTCGGGGTTACGTGTTGGCGCAAGACGGCCCCTGGCAATTTCTGGCGCTTGGCGCGGCGGCGCTCAACGCCGCGATGGTCGGCATGCTGTTCAAGCGTGGTACCCGCGAAACGCAACCGGTGGTGCTGGCAGCGTATATGATGGGTGTGCTCTCGGGGGTGTGTTTGGCGGTGGCTACGCTGCAAAACGAGGTGTGGTTGAGCGTCGCACTGGCACTGGCGCTTCTCGCGATTGCGGCACAATTGAAATACATGAATTCGAATGCCTTGCATTACACCCTGGCGGGTGTCGCAATCGCCCTGTTGGCGCGTTTGGCGCATGACCCGTTCTTGCTCAGCGATCTGCGATCTGGGCTGGCAGATTTGTGGTGGGTGGTTCCGGCCTATGGCGTTCCGGCGGCGTGTTTTGCCGGCGCGGCGCGGATGGCCAAAAGCGAATTGCCAGCACGGCTTCTGGGTTTGTTGCAAGGCGGGTCAATCTTGTTTTCGATCTTGATGGTCAGTGCGGCAACCCGGTTGGTGTTCAGTCAATCCATCGGTGCAATGGCGTATATGGAAATGGCGCTGCACTCAGCGGCGTGGTTGGGCATCGCTTATGCGCTGTATCTGGGCGAAGGTCGCGTTGTACGGCCCCAATGGCCGGTCGTAACGTGGGCACGCTGGGGACTTGCGGCGCTGGGTGTTTCAAGCGCCGTGTTGGGGCTGCTGCTGGGCCAAGGTCCATTTCGACAGGGGCTGGATGTGGGCACGACGCCCTTATTCAACGCCTTGTTCGTATCGCTTTTCGTGCCAGCGATTGTGTGTGTTTTGTTTGCCCGCACGGCCAGAGCACGCGACGACCGCTTGGTTTTGATACTCGGCGGCGCAACCGGGATCGCTTTACTGTTCGCATATGTGAATTTGAGTGTCCGCCATCTTTTTCATGGTGTGGTCTTCACCAACGCTGTGGTCCTAGACGCGGAATTGTATGCATATTCTGCGGCCTGGATCGGTTTCGCCGGGGCGATGATGGCCTATGGTTTGACGCGGTCTATGACGGTCTTGCGACAATTGGCGTTGGGACTGATGGGCATCACAATGTGCAAGGTCTTCCTGTTCGATATGGCGGCGCTGACGGGCTTGTTCAGAGCGTTATCGTTCTTGGGCCTGGGCGGCGCGTTGATAGCCTTGGGCTACGCCTACCAGCGCTTCGCCCGATCAGAAGCGCAAGACGCGCCGCCAGGCGAAGTTCACGAAGACGCCAGTCGATCATGATCGTTCACCGCCTGTTAATGGCCAGGGCTTAGAACTAAGCGTTATGAAAAAGAAAGCCAACCCCGACGCGCCTTTCCTCGACGATGAGGATGGACCTCGACCAAAACGATGGAAACGCATCGCTTATTGGGCGGGGGTCATCAGCGTTTGGGGGCTGATTGTGTTGGGCGCGGGGGCGGCGTACATCGCGTGGGACCTGCCCAACATCGACGAAGCCATCGCGGCAACGCGTAAGCCCACCATTCGGGTGGTGACGCATGACGGGGTTGAGTTGGCGCGGCGCGGTGATCGTTACGGTGCGCCGGTGCGTTTGGACGAAATGCCACCCGAACTGCCGCAAGCGATCTTGGCTACCGAAGACCGGCGCTTTTACGATCATTGGGGCGTCGACCCCATCGGCATCGCACGGGCCATGTGGGTGAACATCCGCGCGGGCGGCATTCGCCAAGGCGGATCGACTTTGACCCAACAGGCAGCGAAGAATTTGTTCTTGAGCCCTAAACGCACCTTGAAACGCAAGCTGCAAGAAGTGGTGCTGGCGCTATGGCTAGAAGCGAAATTTAGCAAAGATCAGATCCTCACCATTTATCTCAATCGGGTTTATTTCGGCCAAGGCGTCTATGGGGCGGGGGCCGCCGCGCAGTTTTATTTCGGCGTGCCCGCGCGCGATATGTCGGCGTACGAAGCGGCGATGTTGGCGGGCATGCTTAAGGGGCCGAACAAATACAACCCGATGATCAATCCCGACTTGGCGCGCAAGCGCACAGGTGTGGTGCTCGCCAACATGGTCGCGGCGGGATACCTTTCCGAAGCTGATCGCAAAACCATCGCTCAGCCAAAAAATTGGTGGCGCTATGAACGCGCCAGGACCAAGCCGTTGGCGCACCACTACACCGACTGGGTACTGGATCAAGCCGGTGATTACGTGACGCTGGACCAAGACGTTACGGTGATCGTCAGTCTTAACGCCCGCATGCAGCGCGCGGCGGAAAAGCTGGTGAAGAACACCATGAAAAAAGGCGGCGTTGCGGACAAGCGCGCTGTGTCCGAAGTCGCCTTGGTGGCGTTGGCACCGGACGGCGCGGTTTTAGCGATGGTCGGCGGCGCGAACTATGCCAAAAGCAAATTCAACCGCGCGGTTCAGGCCAAGCGCCAGCCGGGCTCGGCGTTCAAACCAGTGGTGTTTCTCGCTGGGTTTGAAGCGGGCCTAACCCCCGAAACTGTGATGCGCGACGAAGCTTTAACCATTGATGAATGGTCGCCGCGCAATTTCAAAAACGAATATCTGGGCGACATGACGCTGACGGATGCGATGACGCGATCAATCAACACGGTGGCGGTTCAAGTGTCGGAAAAGGCCGGGCGTAAACGGGTCAAAGACATGGCGCGCCAGCTCGGCATCACCGCTGATTTGACAGATGAGCCGTCTTTGGCGTTAGGGGTCAGCGAAGTGAGCCTGTTGGAGATGACGGCGGCTTACGTTCCCTTTGCAACCGGTGGCCTGGGGGTGTGGCCTTATGCCATCAGTGAAATTCAAGACAGCGCCGGGCGTCCTGTGTATGTGCGGTCCGGCGGTGGACCAGGCCGGGTGATTCCCAGGGGGTTCGCCGGGGCCATGAACGGCATGCTATCCAATGTCATCGCCAGCCCCAACGGCACCGGCAAAAATGCCCGCCTTAAACGCCCGTCGGCGGGTAAAACCGGAACCTCGCAAGGCTATCGTGATGCGTGGTTTATCGGCTACACGCCGGATCTGATCGCCGGGGTGTGGATGGGCAACGATAATGGACGGCCCATGCAAAGCGTCACTGGCGGGACCTTGCCTGCGCGATTATGGCGTGATTTCGCCAACGCGGCGCTGCAAAAAACACCGGTGCGAAACTTGCCGGTTGAAACTCTGGCCACGGGTCGGAATGAACCGACGGAGGGGGATAAACCCAACCCGGTTGAGACTTTTATTAAGGATTTTTTCAAATCGGTGTTTGGAAATTAAACTGCGTTCAGGAAACGGCTTTCCACCCGTCGGGCGAATAACCACGACAAAGCCCCGCATCCGGCAATCACGGCCATCATCGGCACGGCGGTGCCGTTATACAGATAGCCAACCAATACACCGCTGAGCGCGGCGCTGGTCATCTGGATAAAACCCATCAGCGCAGAGGCCGCCCCGGCCATGTTCGGGAACGGTCCAATG
>Ga0209345_10001359_pt1 | contig 29383 bp, 25 predicted proteins | sample Cruoilmetagenom7_FD_187294 | JGI IMG/M metagenome (GOLD analysis project Ga0209345, IMG submission 187294) | Oil polluted marine microbial communities from Coal Oil Point, Santa Barbara, California, USA - Sample 7 (SPAdes) (version 2) | ecosystem: Environmental > Aquatic > Marine > Oil seeps ...
TTAGAAACTCTATATTATTGGTAGACTTTATTTCTTTACAAGTCAAAGCAGGAGTTGAATTAAAAACAGCCGTAATTGACTCATCAAAGGTACGAGCTAAACCAATTATTTTGACTGGTGTTGCTGCTATGATGGGAGCATTCTTCATCCTTGATGATCCAATATTCAATGGTTTAGCTGTATCATTAATCAGTGGTATTTTGGTTTCAACCGCTTTAACCTTAATATTAATACCCGTTCTTTATTATTGGTATTTATCAAGGTTTGGCGTTGAGAGTTAATTATTAACATTACAATATCCAAGATGGAATATACTTAAGAGCTAGTCATTCCTGCGATGGCAGGTATCTCCTTAAGAAGTTGATAGCTTATATTCTAGCAATAGATTAAATTGAGTTTGAATGGATCCTAGATTTTTAACAAGGTTTGAGTTGAATTTATAAGATTTCTGTCTCCGTAGGAATGACTGTGCTTTTGTTTTAAATTATCTGATATATCACCACTAATAGCCTGCTCAGCATAACAACTTCAATAAACTACAATTGAGACTTGATTATTATCTACCAGTCCTTATATTATCCGCATCTTAAAACATACATAAAAAAAACATGGCTAAAAAAGAAAATATGCAGTTTCAAACTGAGGTCAATCAATTACTACAAATGATGATCCACTCTTTGTACTCTAATAAAGAAATATTCTTACGTGAATTAATCTCTAATGCAAACGATGCGTGTGACAAATTACGCTTTGCTGCGGTTAAAGATGATTCATTAAACGAAGGCGATACTGAATTAAAAATTGAAATTGATTTTGATAGCGAAGCTAATACTGTCACTATCCGTGACAATGGTATTGGTATGACACGTGATGAAGTGATCGAAAACATCGGTACTATTGCAAAATCAGGTACCAAAGAGTTTTTAAGTAAATTATCTGGTGATGAATCAAAAGACTCACAAATGATTGGACAATTCGGTGTGGGTTTTTATTCTTCTTTTATTGTGGCTGACAAAGTAACATTGACGACTCGTAAAGCTGGTACAAAATCAGCTGTAACTTGGGAGTCAACTGGTGAAGGTGAATTCACTATTGAAGATACAGAAAAAGAATCAAAAGGAACAGAAATTGTTCTACACCTGAAAGAAGATGAAAAAGAATTTGCAGCTGAATATCGCTTGAAATCAATCATCACTAAATATGCTGATCACATCCAAGTACCTATCATGATGCTGGAAACGACAGAAGTCGAAAGCGATGAAGAAGTAAAAGAAGGCGAAGAAGAAAAAGAGAAAGCCACAGTTACTGAATGGAAACAGATTAATAAAGCTCAAGCTTTATGGACAATGTCAAAAACTGATATTTCAGATGAAGATTATAAAGAATTCTACAAGACAGTTTCTCATGATTGGAATGAGCCATTAAAGTGGGTTCATAGCCAAGTCGAAGGTAAATTTGACTATACTTCTTTACTTTATATTCCTGCAAAAGCCCCATTTGATATGTGGGAGCCTGATGCTCAGCACGGCTTGAAATTGTATGTTCAACGTACATTTATCATGGATGATAGCAAAAACCTATTACCAAGATACCTTAGATTCATCAAAGGTGTGATTGATTCTAACGATTTACCATTAAATGTGAGCCGTGAAATATTACAAAGTAATAAAGTGATTGAATCCATTAAACGTGCTTCAACTAAGAAAATATTAACTACGCTAAAAAGAATGGCCAATGGCGATGCTGAAACATACCAGAAGTTTTGGGATGAGTTTGGCACAGTGATGAAAGAAGGCGTTCAAGAAGATCACGCCAACAAAGATGATTTAGCTAAATTATTAAGATTTGCGACAACACACAACGACAATGATGTTAAAAATATTTCATTAGAAGAATATGTTTCTCGTATGGGTACAGAACAAGAGAACATCTATTACATCACTGCTGATAGCCACAACACAGCTAAAAATAGCCCACATCTTGAAGTATTCAAGAAAAAAGGTATCGAAGTATTACTATTATCTGATCGCATTGATGAGTGGTTAGTCAATGGCTTAACTGAATTTGATGGCAAGAAAATGCAATCAGTTGCCAAAGGTGATTTAGACAAACTTGATACAGAATCTGATAAAAAAGCGACTGAAAAAGCAGAAGAAGACAACAAAGAAGTGATTGAAAAAATGGAAAAAATCTTAACTGATAAAGTTGAGAAAATTAAAATTTCTTCACGCTTAACTGATTCAGCAGCTTGTATTGTTTTAAACGATCAAGACATGGCTTTGTACATGCAACAATTGATGAAACAAGCAGGTCAAGCCATGCCTGATAGCAAGCCTACGCTTGAAATCAATATTGATCATGCTATCTTCAAAAAGTTAGAATCTGAGAAAGATGACACTAAATTTGCAGATTGGACATCTTTAGTTTTTGATCAAGCATTATTAGCTGAAGGTGGACAACTAGAAGATCCATCAGGCTTTGTTAAACGCATGAATAGCTTAATGTTATAAATAACACTTAGTTATCTAAACAAAAAAGGCAGTTGAAATTAATCAACTGCCTTCTTTATATTAAATTTCAAAAATGACAAATTTCAATCCGCGAACAAAATGACCGAAAATTTTTCTGTCATCTTCGCGAACGCGGGGATCCAGTATTTAGCACTTGAGTTTAGTGACAAAAATTCATTACATTGAAGTTTATTATCTACTCATAGCCTTCCAACTGGGGTCGTCTTTTGGTGTAACTTTATTATTTAAGTAAAACTGTCTAATAACTTTTCCGTATCCAATACGAGCATCATTTAATGCTTCCTCCCATTGTTTAATTAACACATGTGCACTTGGCTTATCTGGTAATCCAATAATGTGAAGGATTATTTTTATTTCAGTTATTCTTAAACTAAAGTCTGCATCATTTCCAGATATAAAATTATTTTGAGTTGCGTAAATAAAAATACTATTCTTACTTGTACGCTTTGTAAATTCTAATTTATTATTTGCTGTAATTATTGGAACTAAAGACAATATAGTACTTTTGTAATTATCATGATTTCCATCAGAAATTACAAATGTTACTACCGGTTATCTGCTGCTTTTAAATGACCAGCAACCAGTCAATATAAATAGAACAAATACCAATATTACTAAAAATATAATCATAATTAATCACTGAATTTATTTAACATATCTCTACCACTGGATTCAAGTGATTTGCCTTTTCAAGAAGGGCAATTTTATTTTTTCATTCATAAATATCTCATTTTTTTATTAGGTATGCTGCTGTAAATACACAATATTGATTCAACAATAAATCAAACCACTTCTATATTGAACGCGTAGCGCAAATTGTAGTTTTGTAGTGCAACGGAAAAAATATCCACTTCACGCATTGGTTATGCGGCTTGGGAAACTTCCCACCCAGGGAAGACAAGCACAGCTGGATGGCACTTAAGAGCATGAGCAAGTGTTTTAGCACGTTCAACACCTAGATTAATTCTGTCATTTTCAATAGCAGATAAAGTAGATTGGGGAATGTTTGTTAAAAGCGCCAACTGGTTTTGGCTTAATTCTTGAAGCTCACGAATTATGCGCACAGATTCACCCACTGAAACTTTAATGTTTTGTTTGGCTTTAGTAAAATTTTTCATAGTTAATTGCTCCTGTAGTCATGCGGAGTAACTCTCATTACCTTAACAAATATCTTTTCTTGATCAATTTGATAAATAACACGATATTTTAAGTTTAGCCTAGATGAACGATGTCCTTCCCAGTTGCCAGATAGGGCTTCATCATTAAAGCCTCTTATCAATCTAAGGCCATGAGGTCCTGAGATTCTTACAATATCTTTCCACTTTTCGTAACGGCGTAGAATTTCAGAAGGAATTTTCTGAATCTGCTTTGTTGCTTTTGAGTGTTCGTATATTTTCCACATACTATAAATGGTATCATACCATATATGATATATCAATCTAATTTACAGCTGCATAACAATTTAGTATTAATACCACTATTATTAAGCCATTAAACGCGTTATATTTGCACAAGGGTAATAATCAAATAATTATATCTATGCAAAACTAAATCAAAAATCAAACATTACAGTCCAAATACAGAAATAACTTTGGAATATTTGAGTATTAATTCAATAATGAATCAAACCACTTCTATTCTGATTCAGATTGAACAATTTAACATTCAATATAACACTTTATTTTAAATATATAATCACTGATAATCTTTCTTTTCCAAAGCCGCAATTCTATCTTCTAAAGGTGGATGAGTCGAGAATAACTTAGCCACAGTTGATTTCACACCAGATACACCAAAGCCTACAAATTGACCTTTAAGTGGTTGAGGTTCCGACACTCTCTGCAATGCTTTGAGTGCATTTATCATATTCATGCTTCCTGACAGCTTTGCACCACCTGCATCGGCATGAAATTCGCGGTAGCGAGAAAACCATTTAATAATCAAAGCGGCAAGAAAACCCAAAACAAATTGCGCAATCATTGTACCTATAAAATTACCTGCACGAACACTGCCTCCACGCCCTTTTGAGGCTGAGCTCATCACAAAGCCAATAACACGTGAGATAAACAACACAAAGGCGTTTAATATGCCTTGTAGCAGCGTCATAGTAATCATATCACCATTGGCGACGTGACTTATTTCATGCCCCATGACCGCTTCGGCTTCTTCTCGCGTCATTTGATCTAACAAACCAGAACTTACTGCAACCAGAGCATTATTTCGATTGGCCCCTGTGGCAAAAGCATTAGGACCAGCAGATTGAAAGATACCTACTTCCGGCATACCTATTCCGGCTCTTTCTGATTGTCTTCTCACCGTTTCTACTAACCAACTCTCTGTATCATTACTAGGATTCTCAATAATCTCAACGCCCATCGAACGCTTAGCAGCAGATTTAGACATAAATAAGGCTATAATAGAACCAACTGATCCCCATAAAAAAGAATAGATGGCTAAGGCTTTATAATCAATGCCAAATTCAGTCATATAATTATCTAAGCCAAAGACCCGAGAGATGATGGTAATGACAGCCATGACGGCGAAATTGGTTAAAAGAAATAACAAAACTCTTTTCATGTTTCACTCCTTTTTTAATGCTAAATTATTTAGTATACCAGTTACTTGAATATTGTTTAGTAAAAATTTGTCAAAAAAAAGGGAAGCCATGCTTCCCTTTGTCTTAGAAATATTAGTGTTATCTCTTTCCTATTAATCTCTCAATTTAGAAATCAGTCTTAACATTTCGATGTATAACCAAACGATTGTAACCATTAGACCAAAAGCACCGTACCATTCCATATGTTTTGGAGCGCCTTCATTAGCACCTTTTTCAATGAAATCGAAATCTAATATTAGATTCATCGCGGCAATAACCACAATAAATAAACTCAGACCAATACTTAGCATTGAACTATTTCCAAATGAATTCACTGAAAAGTTAAATCCAAATAAAGAAGCAATAATACTGATACCGTAAAATACCATAATGCCCATAGTGGCTGTTACAATAACTTTTCTAAAATAAGGCGTAGCTCTAATCACACCAGTTCTATAAGCGATTAACATACCAACAACAGTTGCCATAGTTGCCATAGCTGCTTGAACAGCAATACCTGGCCAACTCATTTCTAATATACCAGATAAAGCTCCTAAAAATACACCTTCAACAGCGGCATAAACAGGACCAACAGTTGAAGCCCATTCAGGACGTGCTCTGATAGCGAAGACAGCAGCAATTGAGACAACTAAACTTGTCCAGAAAAATGGCATTAACAATTGAGGACTGGAAATAACTTTATCCCAACCCCAAGCACCCGTTACCATAGCAATAAGTATCATTAAACCAGTTTTATTAATGGTTCCATTGATAGTCATGCGTTGAGATGAATCACCAACAAACTGATCAACAGGGCCCAAACTCAGGTTTTCTGTTTGCTCAAATGCTTTCATTGCTGGATTTGAAGATTTAAAATTCATGAATATTCCTCTTTATAAATTATAGTATTAATTATAGTGTTTTTTGACAGCTTTTCAAGTGACAAGTTTCAAGTCTTAAGGTCAAGTATTTAATTCGCCTAGAAATTGGCGGTAATATTTCAACTCTTCTATAGATTCACGTACATCATCCATAGCTAGGTGATTGCCTTTTTTGCTAAATCCATCAAGAATCTTAGGATTCCAACGGGTAAACAACTCTTTTATACTACTGACATCAATTTGACGGTAGTGAAAATAGTTCTCTAATTCTGGCATCCATTTGGCTAAAAATCGTCTATCTTGGCAAATAGTATTCCCACACATAGGTGAACGATGAATATCGATATGCTCTTGTAAAAACTCTATAGATAATCTTTCAGCTTCTTTAGCAGAATAGTCTGATTCTTCCACCCTAGCCCATAAACCAGAGTCAGTATGGTGCTCAGTATTCCAGTCATCCATTTTTTCCAAAATAGATGTTGGCTGATGAATAGCCATCGCCTCGCCTTCAGCAATAATATTGAGGTTTTTATCTGTAACAATCAAAGCAATCTCAATAATTCGATCTTTCATTGGGTTGAGCCCTGTCATTTCTAGGTCAATCCAAATCAAATTGGTTTTTTTATCAATCATTTATTATCCTTAAATTTATTTTGACGCTATTTTAACCTAAATGTTGGTATAACATGTAAAATAGTTCGCTATGAAAAAATACCGTGTCATTTCGACTCAAAAACAAACAGCCTTAGTCATCAATACAGAATCAGGAGAACAACAAGCGTGTTTTTTTTCACGTAAGTTTAAACCTATTTGTGGTGACTATGTTGAAATTCAAGCTAATAAGAATGAATACTTGATTTCTAAAATACTCCCACAAACCAATGTATTTGCACGTGCCAATCATAAAGGTCAAAGACAAAATATTGCTACTAATGTTGACAATCAAATTATTGTAGTCGCTGTTAAACCTGAACCAACAAAGGATCTTATTAATAGGTATTTAATTGCTGCACATTTGTGTCAAATGAAGCCCATTATTGTTTTTAATAAAAATGACATTGATGAAAACTTTTTCAATGAAACCAATGCATTATATCAATCATTAGGCTATACAACCTTATCCACCAATGCCAAAACACAAACCAATTTTGATGAATTGATTGCATTGATGGCAGGCAAAACCTCTATCTTTGTCGGTATGTCAGGCGTAGGAAAATCATCGATTAGCGAAATAATTCTAAAGCAACCATTGAAAACTGGTGAAATATCTAAGAAAACAGGCAAAGGTTCACATGTCACATCAGTAACTCATATGTATCAAATACCTGATATCGAAGGATTTTTAATTGATTCTCCTGGGGTATGGGAATATGGCTTATGGAAGATGGATGAATTTGAAATTGCCGCTGGATTTCCAGAAATAAACGATAAACTTGGCAACTGTAAATTTAGTAATTGTACACATACTCACGAGCCAAACTGCAGAATAAAACAAGCTGTAGAGAACAATGAAATAAATCCATTGCGTTACAATTCTTATTTAAGAATTATCGATTCAATGAAATACTGGGACTAAAACCACTTAGCAATGTCAATTAAAGATCAAGAGCCAAAATCATTTGCATTGAATATTGATTTAAAACACTTTTAGTCTCATGAAAGCTGTAAGATGGGCTTGCCCGCCCATCATGAAAATATAAACCACACAATGATGGGCAGGGCCCATCTTACAAAAACTATGAATATAAAATATTGCCAATACTGTGGTGGAAAAACCGAAAACAAAATACCAACCTCCGATGATCACTTTCGTGCTATCTGTACACAATGTAAAGCCATCCATTATCAAAACCCCAAGATAATCACTGGTGTCATAGTTGAGCATGAAGGACAGATTTTGCTAGCCAAACGTGCCATTGAACCCCGATATGGCACATGGACCATTCCCGCAGGCTTTATGGAACTCAATGAAACCGTACAAGTAGGCGCAGCACGAGAATGCTTTGAAGAAACAGAAGCCAAACTCAAAAACATGGAATTATTTGGTATTTACAATACCATCGTTAACTCACAAGTTTATACCATATTTAGAGCACAACTAGCAGAACTTCATTTCAAAGCCACTATTGAAAGCTTAGAAGTTAAACTATTCGATCCACAAGATATTCCATGGGATGATTTAGCATTCCCTTGTGTGGTTTCTGCCTTAAAAAGATTCGTTAAAGAAATGAAAACAGGGTTTACAATTGGCCTAGAAGATATTCATGGCGACTTCAAAGGATCAACCTCTGATGGGTATTTTGATAGTTAATTGATGAAAACAGCGTAACTCAAAGTGCACAAGGAAGGTAAATTGACGCGGAGGTTATAATCTTTTCCCCTGAGGCTCTGCACCTCTGCGAGAAAAACATATTAATTAATCAAAAATAAACCGTGTATGTTCAGTTTTACGATTAATCGAATCTAAGATAAAATTTGTTTTGTTACCATTAACAATCCACATTTGTGTTTCACAACGAGAACATATTTCTGCGGCTTGGATTTTTGAAGTCATGCCGCCTGTTCCTAGTAGATTGTCCGTATTTTCATCAATATAATTTTGACAATCCGCTATTTTGTTAATTTCAGGTATCAAGGCGGCATCATTGTGTTTCTGTGGATTTTTATCAAATAAGCCATCAATATCAGAGGCCAAAATCAATACATCAGCTTTGAGTAGATTCGCCACATAAGCCGATAATTTATCATTGTCGCCAAACACGATTTCATCGATGGCAATGGTATCGTTTTCATTAATGATTGGGATGAAATTATTTTTGAACAAATCACTTAAGGTGTTTTTTATATTAGTCTGTGCATCGGCATTATCAAAATCACGGTAAGTAAGCAAACATTGCGCTGAAGCAATACCGAAATCTCTAAATATTTCATTGTAAATTTGCATTAAAATTGGTTGACCGATTGCTGATAAAGCCTGACGAGAACTAGATAATTGCCAATTATTAACTTCAATAAAATGTTTGGCTGTAGCTATGGCACCAGAGGAAACTATTGCAATATTATATTCTTTTTGTAAATCAACAAGTTGGCGAGCTATGTCTTCAATTTTTCCACGGGAGATTCGATTAGAGCCTGTTGTTAATGTTGATGTACCAATTTTTAGGATTAATGTTTTTTTATTCATAAATCCCTTACCAAAGAAAGTGAGGTTTCAACCTCGCTAATTCTATTGGAAATCGGCAAGACTAAAGTTTCGCTTCCTTTACAACGATTCCAAAAAATCAACGAGCTATATTCTTTACCTCTGCGACTCCACGTCTCTGCGAGAGAAAATAAACTACCCACGAACATGACCCTTCCCTGATACAAACCACTTATTGGTCACCAATTCATTTAAACCAACAGGCCCTCTAAAGTGCAACTTCTGGGTGCTGATAGCAATTTCCGCGCCTAATCCAAATTCGCCACCATCGGTATAACGTGTTGAGGCATTATGATAAACCGCTGCGCAATCTACTTGGTTTTGAAAATGATGGGCGTTATCACAATCATCGGTCACAATTACTGCTGAATGGCCACCTGAATATTTGTTGATAAACTTGATAGCTTCATCTAGACTTTCTATCTGTGTTAATAAAATTTTTGAAGACAAAAATTCTTGATAGTAGATGTCATTATTTTCAATCGGTAAAATATTGGTATTTAAATCACAGATAAAATCATTGGCCACAATTTCTATCTCATTATCTAATAAGGTAGAAATTATTTTTTTCATTCTACCCACACCGTGGTTGGCGTGTATCAATACCTTATCTAAGGCATTGCAAACACTAATGCGTTTCTTTCCGTCTATCATAATTTTGACAGCCATATCAATATCAGCATCAGAATCTATGTACATAAAATTATTACCGCGACCTGAAATGATCATAGGAATATCTGTATTTTCACGAATAGAGTTAATTAATTGCTCACCGCCGCGTGGAATAATGACATCAATTTTGTGTTCCTTACTTTGTATTAATTCTTGAGTTTGATTGCGGTCATAATCTAAATATTGCACACAGTGTTTATCTTGATTATTTTGTTTTAGAGCTTGTTGCCATAATTCGGTTAACAACATATTTGAGTTCTTGGCTTCTTTACCACCTTTTAATAGTATTTTATTGCCCGCTTTAAAAGCAGTAATAGCCGCTTCAATAGTGACATCAGGCCGTGATTCATAAATAATCAATATCGTACCAAATGGCACCACGCGATTTTCAACTCTTAAACCTGGCTCTTTATCGTAACTGTATAAAATATTACCTTCAGGATCATCCATTTGCATGACTTTCAAGACAGACGCTTGCATAGCCTTTATTTTGTTTTCGTCCACTTTAAGTCGATCATATAGGGCTTCGTCATTGTGACTACAAACTGATAAATCTTTTTGATTCGCAATAATTATTCTCTCACTGTTTTTGTCAATCAAGTCAGCAAGGCTTTTTAAAATATTGTTTTTAGTGGATTCTTTCATTATTTCAATGCATTAATTAATAATATGACATCTGATTCTTTGGTAGCATGTGAAAAAACCAAACGAATTATATCTGTGCTTCCTGGCCAAACATGAAATTCAAAACCTTGAGCCTGAAGCTCGGCAATTTTTTCTTCTGTCAATCTAAGAAAGGCTTCATTGGCTTGTACAGGATAAATAAAATCATGGGTTTGATTGAGTGATTGATAAACATTTTGAGCCATGCCATTGGCATGGTTGGCTAAATATAACCATAAATCATTTTTTAAATACGCCAACAATTGAGCAGAAACAAAACGCATTTTACTGATTAAATGCCCAGATCTTTTTCGCAGTCTTTTAATTTCTTTACCAACTTTTGGATTAAAAACAATCAACGCTTCAGCTATCATTGCACCATTTTTTGTTGCACCAAAAGACAGTAAATCAACACCGCTTTTCCAAGTCATTTCAGCAATATCGCAATCCATCGATGCAACGGCATTAGCAATACGCGAGCCATCCATGTGTAAGTGCAAATTGTGTTTTTGTTTGATTTTGTTAATGGCTTTAATTTCTTCTAATGTATAAATCGTTCCAGCTTCAGTACTTTGAGTAAGACTGATAGCCGATGGTAAGCATTCATGTTCTCCATGTACGCCTGTTCCTGCTAAAGTTTTATCTAATAAATTAATATCAATCTTTCCATTCGTTCCAGAAACACCAATTAGTTTAGCGCCAGCAGAGAAAAATTCTGGTGCACCACATTCATCACTATTCATATGTGAATTTTCATAACAAAATAGAGAACCATATGGCGGAGTCGTTAATGCGGTGGCGATTGAGTTTGCTGCTGTGCCTGTTGTCAGTGGCAATACTTCACACCAACACCCAAACAGTTGTTGCATAACTTCTTGTAGTTTTAAGGTATAAGAATCATACCCATAAGATTCTTCAAAATTTGTATTTGCATCAACAATAGCTTGTAAAATTTTACTGTTGACAGGTGATTCGTTATCGCTTCTAAAGTTCATTGGCGTTTTTTTCTTTGTGTAATATAAAAATTGTGGCACCTACCAACATCAATGCTCCTACCCAGAAATTTGCTGATGGTGCATAAGAAAATACTAGCCATCCTGCAAAAACATTGAATGGCAGTTTCACTAAATCGAATGGTTGGATAAAGGAAGCATCAGCATTGGCATAAGCACGTGCTAAAGACCATTGGGCAATGGCAATGACAAGCCCAGAGGCTAATAATAAGTACCAAGCCGCATCTGACGGAACTTGAAAATTTGGCAAAGCTAAGAAAAAATTAAAGGGCGCGATCAATATTAGCAAATATACCACCATTGAACCTGTACTCTCTGTATCAGAAAGATGTCTAACCATTAAGGAATATATGGCCCAAAAGAATGCAGCCGCTACGGGTAACAAGCTGGCTAAGACAAAATCCTCCCCCCATGGGTCAAGTATAATTAATGAACCAATAATTGCAATTAGCGTTGCAAACCAACGTGCCAGCCCTACTCTCTCATTTAAAAATATGGCTGAACCAATAGTTACAAATATGGGAGATGTCATTAATAAAGCAATGGCTTGCGAAATAGGTATTGGCCAAGCCAAAGCCCATAGCCACAATTGGATACCAATAACTGACATCAAGACCCTAATTACATGCAACATAAGTCTTTCTGTCTTTAAGGCCGAAGTCAAACCAGTCTTAATCATCCAAGGTAACATGACAATAAAGGCAATAAAGTATTGGAAAAAGCCAATGACTGTATTGTGCAAACCCAAATCTGTACTCATGTATTGGGTTGTTACATTATTAATCGCAAAGCAAAGCCCTGCTAATATCATCCAAATTGCGCCAACTAACGGCTTATGAACATGTGCAATCATCAATCGTTCACATTAAAAATTGATTAAGGTGCGCTACTTCTTCAAAAAATGCAGTTTTCCTAACAGGTAGTTTCTTACCCTTTTCAGCCCATGTATACGCTTCAGTAATAAATTGTGAGTACAACTGTTTGCGCAAACCAGAAGGAATTGGGCTTGGAGCCATATTATCTTCATCAAAAGCATCATCTAATTTCAATTCGGGACAATCATTATTATCCTCAATATGAACCCAACACGCTTGCTTTAGGCAAAAGTTATAATAAGGCAAAAATTGTTCGCCGCATTCTGCAATAAATTCTACTGCATTGATAATAAAATCAACATCAGCTTCATCCATTACATAATGAAATCCAATGCGGCACCAACCCGGTTTGACCCCATGAAACCCTTTTTTTATCAGGTCTCTGTATAATTCTGATGTTTCTTCATCAATATTAAGCAACCTATGCCCATACGGTCCAGCACATGAACACCCCGCTCGTGATTGAATTCCAAATAAATCATTTAATAACACCGTCACAAACTTGGGATGTAAATATTTGCCACTGTTAGTTTTAATATTAAAAGAAACAATACCTACACGATTATTGATATCTAAATCTCCAAGCACTTCAACTAAAGGATTTTTATTCCATTGACTAAAAGCTTTTTCTAACCATTGGTGTTCAATTTTTGCAATTTCATCAACACCAATTTCATCCTTGACTTTAAAACACAAAGCCGCACGTAATATTTGTAAAACACCTGGAGTACCTGCTTTTTCGCGTTCTTCTATATCATCAAAAAAATCATGCATGTGTTCTGCCACATAACTCACAGTTCCGCCACCACTGACTGTTGGCGCTAAGTTTGAATTGTAAATTGATTTATTAAAGACCAATACACCAGAAGAACCAGGACCGCCTAAAAATTTATGCGATGAAATAAAGACGGCATCCAAACTGGTATTGTGCTCTGTTGTAGAATCTTCAGGTTGCATGTTAATTTCAACATAGGGAGCACTGGCAGCGTAATCAAATAAAGCCAAAGCATTATGCTTGTGCAGTAATGCAGCAATTTCATGTACAGGAGAAATTAATCCAGTTACATTAGAAGCCGCAGAAAAAGAACCTATTCTCCTTCTATTTTCATATTCCGGCTTTTGTAATAACGCTTCCAAATGAGCCATATCAATATGACCGTTGGCATCTAAATGTACTTCTACAATTTCACACAAACCATCTCGCCAAGATATTTCATTGGAATGATGTTCATAAGGACCTACAAAGACAACAGGTAATTTTCCATTGTTGTTATCAAAATTAACACCTAAATTATCCACCAAATTTTTACGTGTAGCAGGCGGCAAATACACACCTAAAATTTGTTGAATTTTATTTATTGCACCAGTGGCTCCAGTACCAACATTGATAATGCGATAGTCTTCACCTGCATTCACACAGTTCTTAATCGTTTCCTCTGCAGAATGTAACAAATGCGTCATAGAACGCCCTGTCATATCATCTTCGGTATGCGTGTTTGCATAATGACGTTGAAGCCGCATGAGGTATTTTTCGATAAAATTCAAGGTTCTACCCGATGCTGTATAATCACCATACAACATCAGTCTTTGACCAAAAGGCGTGCAAAAAGGGGCATCAACACCGATAATGTTTTGACGTAAATATTCAGGAGTTATTTGATTTTTCATAACTTATTTTGCCGCTGCAAGTGATAAGGCTTGGCATAATTCAACATTATCAGAGGCTATTCTTACAACAGGAAATTCTCCAGAAAGATCTTGGGCGATTAAATTGTATTCTACAATGGCATTTTTACAATCTTGGAAAGTAATTTTCATAGTGCCATAGGTAGTGGGAGCTGTATTTGTCACCATTTGTGGATTATCAAACAATCCCCCAGAAGTAGACGTCAAATCTAAAGTAACCGAATTTGTTTCGTGATCAATAGTACCAAAGCCCGACAACCATCTATTATTGGCATCACCAACGATAGAATCAACACCTTCCGCTGGTGTCATTACATCATGGGTAAACCATGCCAAGAACACAGAATCTAATGTTGGTAATACCTCAAGCATTATTCCTGATCCTGATGTACTTGGGTTAAACCATGTGCCATTTAGGCCTGGGTTTATATTCAATGAATCATCTAAAACGTGGACTTTAGGGATTATCACCAATTCATTGTCTATATCACCATTACCTGAGTAGTTCAATAAAGGTATTGAGCTAATCACCCCACCACCATTCCAAATTCTCAATGCTGCAATTGCATCAACAACGTCCATGCCTTTGATGATAGTTCCAAATACAGCATAACCGTTACCATTCCCGTCCAAATTAGAATTGTTAACAGTGTTGATAAACCATTGGCTAGTAGCACTATTAACATCATTAGTTCGAGCCATAGAAATAGTTCCTCTGATATTGGGTGCAGATAAACTTGATTCATTAATAATCGGAGCATCAGTTGGCACTTCACCAAATGTACCATCAATATAATTTAGACCTCCACCTTGAATAACAAAATTATTCACGCTGCGATGAATATAAGAATTATCATAATCCCCATCATTCACATAATTCAGAAAGTTAGCCACGGTTATTGGTGCAACATCAGGGTGCAGTTCAATATCGATATTGCCTAATACCGTTTCCATGCGGACAATTTGTGAAAAGGCAGAGAACGAAAATATAATTAATACAAATATTAGTATTGTTTTTTGGTAAGAAAGTTTCATGGAGTTATCTACTTTAGTTTTTTATAATTGCCAGTAATTATACATTAGAAGCTGATGACTCCAAGATTTGTGCTATTTATTTCGACTAATCTATCAATAATCAGATATAATTATTCAACCTTCACATAATTCACAACCTAACAATGACCATCAACAAACAAACCTTTGAAACTCTAAACAATAAATCCTTTGAAATTGCCTTTGACAGCAACAAGACAACAACCATTGAATTAATAGAAATCAAGAGTATTAATTGTGGCACGTTGAACGAAGGTCAAACAGAGCCCTTTTCTCTTTTATTCCAAACCAGTGGCGATATTATTCATGAGCAAAATACATATAATATTAGCAACAATGAATTTGATACAATGCCTTTATTTTTAGTGCCTGTCGGAGCTGATGAGAATGGTGTAAGATATGAGGCTGTTTTTACTTAATATCCACAATCACATTATTTGAATCACGATTCAGATTGTTGCAGAAATCCTTCTATTGAAGGCTTAAAATATGAGTTGATAAGCATCAATGAATATTTTTAACGCACAGTACAAGGATTTATGTGACAATCTGAGTCGTGATTGGATGCCACTCCATGTATTGGTACACCCCCTTATCTTCTACCTGCTGAAACCCCAACTTTAAATACCACTGATAGGCTGGATTGAAATTTTCCACATGAATAACAATTTTTTTCTGGGTTAATTGCGCTTCTTTGATGATTTCCTTCAACACCATCGTGCCAAATCCTTGATATTTAAATTCTGGTATAAAAGCAATATCAATGATACATACTGACTCTGCATCTTTGTCTAAATAAATTCGACCGATTGCCTTCTTATTTTTTTGTATCAACAAATAATCGGCTTTTGAATAATGTTTCTGATAATATGAATGTTGGGCGTTAAATTGTTGTTCCAAAAAGGAATGTCTTTGTACATCGCTCCAAGGGGCTTGTTGCACTTCTTCCCAACGTGTTGACGTATAAAGTCTTAAAAGAAAAGCCATATCTTCATCAGATATGGCCTTAAATTCTAAACCGCTTACACTAAGCCTCTTTTCAGGCATTTAACCGCCAATTAAAGACTGCTTGTAATTGATTCTCATTAATAACAGACATAAATATCTGTTGGGTTTCGCCATTGTCAGACTTTACATCGTATATTTTTTCTTTTGATACTTTTTTATTTTCAACATCATAAGTGATTATAAACTGTTTTTCATCTTTATTTTGAGTTGCATACTGATGATTGTTTAACCTCAACTTTAAACCTTCTGATGTTATTAATTTTTTATTGTCTTTTAAAAATTGTTCAGTTTTACTAACACTTAAGTTTGTTGCTGCGAGAGTAGTTGATAAGCCAGAAAAACATACAGCTGAAGCAATGGATTGGGTGAATTTTCTTCTATTCATGGTTAACTCCTAGGTGGAAATAGGCCTTGCAAGGCAATAATATAGTTGACTGCAATAAAAGGTTGCATATTATTATGAGGCTGACTGCCTCCTGAATCTGAAACATCTGACATTGCAACCTGGTTTACAGTACTGTCACTGTATTTAACCGATGTACTCAAAAAATTATCTACAGGTGTTGATGAATTGGGTCCTCCACCTAATGGCCCTCCAGTGCTTCCATCAGCATTCATACTGTGTGTATGAAATGGCATTTGTGCCTCAGTTAAAGTTACTGTTTCAACTCCTAATCTTTCTCCAAGCCTTCTACTGGTTAACCCTGGTCCTCGACCTGGATGCATTGGAGCTCTGCCTTGCAAATTTGGCAATGCCATTGTTGTTGTTCCATCTCCTCCATAGGTTATCCCTATTAATGAAAACAATGCGGTATTTTGAGCAATAGGCAATAATTGTCCGTCACAAAATGCCCAGCTTCTTGGTGCAAAATTGCCAGCAAATATCCTGATTTCTGCTACAAATGGATCTGACATATTATTTCTCCTTAGTTTCTAGTTGGGTAAATGCCAAATAAGGCAATGATAAAGTGAACACAAATAGATGGCATTAAATTGCTGTGTTGTCTGCTTCCGCCAACTGAACTGATTGCAGCGGAATTCATTGTCTGTGGCGTCGCCAATGAAGTTGAATAACTGCTTGCAGGAGCTGTACTGGCAGAAGCATTGCCTGTAGGATCACCAGAGTTACCTGCATTTGAACTGGCCAAAACATCATGCTTGTGACTCGGCAACTGATTACTCGTTAAAGTCACACTTTCTGTTCCAGCTTTTGCACCCAATCTTACAGGGCTCAAACCAGGTCCTGAACCTGCATGTACAGGAATGCGGCCACGCATATCTGGCAAACCGAATGTGGTTCTACCATCTCCCCCATAAATTGTTCCTAATAAACTAAACAAGGCATTGTTTTGAGATACTGCCAATAGTTGGCCATCGCAAAAAGACCATCCACTTGGAGCAAAATTACCCGCAAACATTCGAATTTCTCCTACAAAAGGTTCTGACATAAATTATCTCCTAATTTCGTGGTGGGAATAAGCCACTAAGAGCGATACAAAAGTGAATCGCCATATATGGCTGCATATTTTCGTGGGCTTGACCGCCACCAACAGAACTTAATGCATTGGTGTTTTCAATTTGACCTGTTGAAGTGCCATAAACATTATCTAAAGTACTTGCCAATAAGTTACCTCCTGGTGTTAACTGATTGGCTGACTCTGCTGTTGCAACTTGTGAATGATGGTGAGCAGGCATTTCGGCCTCATTCAAAGTGTGTGTATTTTCACCACTTTTTTGTCCTTGTGGGTGTTGTTGATTCACATGTATACCTGTTCTACCACGCATATCTGGCAATGCAAATGTTGTTTGAGCATCTCCTCCATAGATTGTCCCCAATAATGAATAAAGTGATTGGTTTTGATTGATGGGTAAAATTTGGCCATCGCAAAAAGCCCAACCTCTTGGCGCGAAATTAAACCCCACCATGCGTATTTCTGCTAAAAATGGTTCTGACATGATCTTCCTCCTATTGATTGATTAACACCGTTAAACATTGTTCTTGTTTTTAATTTGGACATGACATTACTCCTGTAATTGTACCATTTACAGATCCACCTGGGTCACCAACTTCTGTACTGGCATTGATTGCCTCAATATCTGTTACGATTTGTGCTGTTGTTTTTACACCCAATGCAATCCCTTCGACATCTAAAAATGAACCAGCTGCAACTGGAGCGACTATTACATCTAGCTCGCCAGTTAAAAATGCACCTGCAAATGGGTTGTTTGGTGTACTTACATTGTTCCCTGACAATGCTATACAAACCCGATTATTGGTACCTGCAGGATCTCCTAAATCAGTAGGTAATATTTGCACACCAACCGACGCACCATTTGAGGCATCTCCTTCAGCTATGATTGAATTATTTGTTGACCTCACTGTGATACCTCCACCACTATTGCCACCATCCACACCAATGCCTACTGTTTCAGCAGTGGTTGTACCCGTTGTAGGGTCCAAGGTAATTGTATTATTATCTATGCTAACGACATTTTGTGAAGTGGTCCCAGTGCCTTCATTATTAACAAATACTCCATGAACAGTTTGTGTCAGAATACCTGAAAAAGATGAGCTTATTACATTGTTTTGAACTGTGGCTCTGATTGTACCTTGTCCACTGGTTGCAACACCAACTCCATTTAATCCATTCACTGGTGCGATTCCCATAATTTTTACTGCATCTAAGGTAATGATATTATCTGCTGCCGTTACATTCATTGTTGCAAGACCTATTCCATTCGCGAAGAACCGAATACCATTGACCATATCTCCACCTACTCCAGCTGATATATTATTGGCCAGCAAGCCAGCTCCACCAACCAATCCATTTAGAACACCTGCTTCTGCCACATATGAAACACCGTCAACCGTATCAATAATGCTGTTACCAGTAACATTTACAGTTAAATTTGCAGCACCACTACTGGTAATTAGATTAATCCCTGAGTCCCCAGCACTATTAATCGTACTATTTTGTACATCCAATAATGAAGTTCCTGTACTATTAATAATTAAGATACCTGTATCTTGAGAATTGTTTAGGGTTATGTTATCAAATAGGTTTGACGAAGCACCGGTTCCCAATAAATTGGTCATAAATATACCATGTTCATTGGTTTCAGTATCTGCACCTGTTCCTGTAATAGTAGAATTTAAGATATCAAAATTCGTCACTGAAACCCCTAAAATACCGTGTTCTACATGTCCTGATATATTCAGGTTTCTTAGCTGTATATTTGCTGATGAGTTAAACTCAAGCGCCGCATTTGTATTGGCTGGCCCTGTATCGGTTGTATTAGCATTGGTAAAATTCATATTAAACAAGTTCATATTACTACTATTTTGAACTAACATCCCATTCAAAGCTGTATTTTGTATGGTACCGCCAGAACCAGCTATTAACCCAGTTCCAAAAACATTAAAATACCCTGTACCACCAACACCAGTGAGGATAATCCCTGTATCGCCGCCATTTGAACTGACGCTTTGGAAAGTAATATCTGAAGCTCCAATATTGGTATTAATTATATTAATAGCGTTACCCGATGTGCTAGTTACTGTATTTGTCATACCAGACACATTCAAAGTTCCACCACCGGTTGCATTAAAAGCGTTGGCAGTTGTTGTATCGATATCTAACCCTCCATTGGTTATTTCAATAGTTGCACCTGTATTATTTTGCAACAATACTCCTACATTGGTGACAGTATTAATTACTTTGCTAGTACCTGACAATATAATTGTTCCGCCCGAATTACTGGATACATTGATTCCACCACCAACTGAATTGTTGTCGGATAAATTTCCTGACAATGTGATATTTCCTCCAGTTCTACCTGAAATATCTATAGCCAAACCATTTCCGCTAGAATTAACTGCAGTTGCAATGTTTATTGTGCTATTGCCTCCTGTAATTTCAATGGCTTCATTGCCTCCACTATTGTTAATGACTCCACCTGAGAAAATTAATGTGCCGCTGTGGTTATTGATGTCAATACCTCTGTTGTTTATACCAGCAGTTTGTGATGCAGTATCTACAACTATATTTGTATTGGCATTTGAAATATTAATCACCTCACCTGAAGCTGTTGTCAAGCTGTTTCCGGCTCCGCTTATTACCAATGGAGTCGATGTACTTATGACATTAAAAGATGTACCTGTTGTAGCATCAACATCCAATCCTCCATTGATAAAACGAATACTGTGTCCAGTGTTTCCATTGAGGTTTACTGCAGTACTTGTTCCTGTATTTATTATTTTAGAAGTTCCTGAAAATGTGGTAGAACCCGCGTTATTGCCGTTCATGAATATTCCACCGCTTGTAATATTAAGATTGCCTGAATAAGCAAAATTACCTGTGCTGTTTACAATCGAAATGCCTGCGCTTGCTGAATTAGAAATATTTACAGCATTGGTTACAGTAAATGTACCAGCAACAGTATTTAAATCTATGCCTTCACTTGCACTACTGGTCGTTGTAACTGAATCAAAAATTATTGCCGCTGTACCAGTGGTTAAATCAACAGCTTTACCTGTAGTAGTTAACGCCATGTTATTTATGGTCAGCAAACCAAAATTATTGCCAACCAATTTATTAACAGCATTTCCAATATCAAAACCTCGCAGTGTATTTCCAGAGGCTAAGTTAATACCATTTCCTGCACTGGTAATTACTGGTCTTGTACCACCCGTAGCAGGCAAAGTCATGCTATTAACAGCCAAAGTAATACCACATTCTGCAGCGATACCTGTACTTGAGCCTTTGCCAACAACCGTTTGTGCATTTTCCAAAGTTAGTGGCCCAATATAGCTCCCACTTTCTAAATAAATGCATTCACCTGCAGCTGGTTGCAGTGCACTTCCATTGCCATTTATTGCTTCAAAGCCTGCTAAGGTATTAAATGGTGTAGCCAATGATCCGTTACCCGCTGCAGCCAAACTGCTGTCAATAAACCATATTTTATTAGATAAGGTTAAATTAACTGTAGCTGAGTCATTAACACTGCCATCAGTCATCGTATAAGTAAAACTGTCAGCTCCTGTATAACCAACTGGTGGCACATAAGTAAAACTACCATCAGCATTAACCGACACCAATCCACCTTGACTACTCGTAGCATCAAATGCTGTTACTGTTAAAGTATCCATATCTGGATCTGTGTCATTAAATACAACACCTGCACCAGCTGGGACATTTAGGCCCACGTTTCCAGTAACATTGTACGCGTCGTTGTTGGCTGTTGGCGCTTGGTTATCATCATCAGTAATAGTCGCTAAGTGTGTTGTTTGTGCGCCCAAAGATGCCAAAACAGGGCCAATTAAGTTTTGAATTTGCAAGTTAACTGTTTCGCCAGATTCTGGTGTTGCATCATCCAATGGCGTTAATATAGTATTTATTGAACTTCCATTGGTAGAACCAACATTAAATGTCACGGTTTGTGTGCCAAATGCTGAATAATCAGTTGCACTGATTGCACTTCCACCACCTGCATCAACTGCAGCTACAGAAATAGCAACATCTAACTGGCCGCCACTAGGGATTGTTAACAATACAGGTACAGATAATGCGGTGGATTCATCAGCAGTAGCGCTGGTTGCTGCTTGGAATGAAACCGTTGCAACATCGTCTTCAACAATGGTTACAACATGAGTGGTTTGAGCGCCCAATGACCCAGTACCTACCAAGTTTTGTACACGCAATTGCAGCGTTTCATTGTTTTCAACATTACTGTCATTGGTTGGTGTTACAACACCATTTAGAATTGTTCCATTGGTTGAGCCTATTGGAAAAGTAAGTAGCTGTGTACCAATTGCGGTAAAATCGTTGCCACTTGTTGCTGTTCCTGTCCCGGTATAAACCACATCAACACTCAATGCTGCTGATAAAGGGATAGGAGTTGTCAGTACAACCGCTACATTTAAAGCAGTTGTTTCATTGACTGTAGAACTGGTTGTCGTTTGAAATTGCACGCTGGCTTCATCATCTGTAATGGTCGCGATATGAGAGGCTTGAGCGCCGATGCTTGCCGCTGTTGGGCCAGTTATGTTTTGCAATGCCAAATTAACGGTTTCGTTTCCTTCTGTATTGGCATCATCTGTCGGTGTTAATGTTGCGTTTTGTGTCGCACCATTTGCTGAGCCAATAGCAAAAGTCATCAACTGAGTGCCAATAGTGGCATAGTCAACACCACTTGCTGCAGATCCTCCTGTTGCATCAATCACTTCTACAGTAACAGCCACATCTAATTGACCACCGTTGGCGATTGTCAACAATACGGGTACCGACAATGCAGTAGATTCATTAACTGTTGCAGATGTGGTAGCTTGAAAACTTACAGTCGCTGTATCATCTTCAGTAATAGTTGCAGTGTGTGAAATTTGTGTACCTAAAGCGAATGGTGCGGAAACATTTTGCATAACTAAATTAACAGTTTCATCGTTTTCGACATTGTTGTCATTAACCGGCACGAACGCCACATTCATGGTTGCGCCATTCACTGCCCCAATTGGGAATGTTACCGTTTGCGTACCTACAGCATTGTAATCAGTGACAGTTGTAGCCGTTCCACCGGTTGCATCGACCACATCAACACTCAATGGGGTTGTTAGTGCAACTGGTGTACTTAATACCACCACAATATTAAGTGTAGTTGCTTCATCAACACTACTACTAGCAGCGCTTTGAAAAGCAACAGTAGCGTCATCATTTAAGTCATTGGTTACAGAAACAACAATATCTTGCGCATCTGTCGCACCACCGGAATCAGTCACAGTTACTTGTAAGTTGTAGTCATTATCAGTACCGACATCACTTGGCATTTCAAAATCTGGCGCTGCTAAGAAAGTTACAACTCCAGTATTCATGTCAATAGAAAACAAAGCGTCATCAATAGTGCCTGTAATTATGTAAGTCAAGCCAGCGCCTTCGGTATCACCATCCAAATCAGTTGAGTTGACATCAACAACAGCAGTTTGATTTTCTACTACGATGGCTGTTGCAGCACTTGTTATGGTTGGTGCTTGATTCTCAACATCAACAACATCAATTCGTGCAGTAAATAAATCTTGTTCTAAGTTGGCAAAAACTTGAGTAATATCTGAAAAATCACCAGGTGCTGAATTATCTGCTAATGGGTCATTTATGGCAGTAAAGCTTGACCAATCATCCACTTGCCCATCAATAACAAAGGTAAACATTCCCCACACCACAGTTGAGAATAATAAAACAGAAGCAACAATTAACGTTTTGTTTTTATGGGCTTTTTTTGCAACGATATAAACAATTAAAATAAACAATAATAAAGAAGCCAATGAAAATATAGGAATTGGGAAGGCTACAGCTGCGAAAATTCCGCTGCCATTATTATTGACAACTACAATATCTGAAGATGTAGATGACTCTGTAGTGAAGTAGAGTTTTGCATTAGCAGAAGATCTAATACCCAAAACAGTAGTTGCCATTTGAGCTTCAAAGACATCATGACCATTATTGCTAGCATTCAAACCTAACGCTGATGTGACAATGCTACTACCAGCATCAAAAACACCACCAGTACACTTATGATAAAGGGCACCTGTAATTGCAACAGGAGCATCTCCTGTACTGATAGAAATATATCCATCAACACCATCAAACTGAGTCGCGAAATTGGGTTGAAGTACTGTACAGCCAGTTGTTGACCTGTTATCTGTATCAAGATAAACGTTATATGACTTTGGTTGTGGCTGCCCTATAGCTAGGTGACAAACAAATAAAGATACTAATATCAATACTTTTTTAACGTACACAATCTTTCCCCTTAATTTACAATTGTTAAATAATGTCACATTATATATTGAAATTCAAGTATTCAATTTATACATTTGGAGCAAATACTTGTCAAAATTGAACATTTCAGGTTGTATACACACATGCATCAACGATTTTAATAAAATAGTCATTCTACAAACTAAATATTTTATTTAGATAATAGATATGTTTTAATCAAAATTTAAGATAAATATAAATGCTCAGTTACCGCCACAGCTTTCACGCAGGAAATTTTGCAGATGTGCTTAAACACACTGTTCAAACTTTAATCATTCAAGCATTAAAACAAAAGCCCAAACCGTTTGTTTATTATGATACCCACGCAGGTGCTGGTCGTTATGACTTAACCACCGAGATGGGGCAAAAGAAATCTGAATACAAACAGGGCATCGAAAAAATTTGGAAGCTAGAAGATATTCCAGAATTATTAACACCTTACATCAACATCATCAAACAACTCAACCCCGATGGAAAATTAACCAATTATCCTGGTTCTCCGTTAATTGCTGACATGTTGATGCACAGAAACAATCGATTAGAATTGTCTGAATTACATCCAACAGATTTTACATGGTTAAAACAATTGTTCAAAGAAGCAAAGAACATTAACATTAAACAACAAGATGGTTATAAATTTTTAAAATCAAAATTACCCCCAATTCAACGCCGCGGCTTGATACTAGTTGACCCGCCTTATGAATTAAAAACCGAATACGATGATGTCATCAAAAACGTAAAACAAGCCTATAAATTATTTGCCACAGGCATTTACGCCATCTGGTACCCTATGGTTTCTCGGCTAAATACAGAACAATTTTGTCATCAGTTCAAACATTCGGGCATAAAAAACATTTTAAGAATAGAAATATGTATCGATGAAGATAACCAAGAATACGGCATGACAGGCACAGGCATGATAATCATCAACCCGCCTTGGAAACTTAGAGAGCAAATGAAAAATATTTTGCCGTATTTAATGAAATACCTATCTCAAGACATCAATGCCGGCTATAAGATTGAGACTATAGTTTCTGAATAAGGTATTTAATTCAAGAGCTAGATCAAAAGAGAAACGCGTCTTAAAAATCAATTATTTCTATTAAGTATAGCGAAGAGCAAAGGAATAACAAACTAGCATTCGGAATCGGGGCTTTAGCCCCGCTTATTAACTAATTTTAGCGCGGCTAAAGATCGCGATTCCAGAAGTTAATTCACCAAATTACTTCAAATTCTCAACGCTATCAATCTCATCAACCCACAACTTAACCACCTGCATCATTTTATCCGTTAGGTAGCTGCTATTTAATTTCAACTGATGACCATAATACAAAATACTATCTGACTCAATGTCATATATAGGATAGTTATTCAATGGACTTTTAGACTTAACGCTATCTAAATAGTTAAATAATTTGCCTACAACAGGTGTTTCAAAACCATCTAAAAACATTAAATGATTATAAGAAACCACAAATTCTAAAGCGAGTGATTTATCTTCCCCACCATTGGTAGTTTCTCCATCATCTTGCAAGACTAATTGCACTATCGCCACACCAAGATTTGACGTGAATTCCAATGTCAAATCACCTTGATTACTAACTGTTACACCATTGGCTGCTAAAACCGAACCAGAATCAGCAAAGATAGTTGGTATAAACTGAGCAACTGCCTGGCCTCCTTGACCGTTTTCATCTGCTGGACCAAATACAAAATTATCCGCAAAACCATTGATGTTCAACATATTATTAACAAAACCAACATACTCTGATGCGTTTAACACATCACCCAGCATATTAAAACTTGGTGCATCATTCACAGGCAATACTTCAATTGTTAAGCTTGAATCTTCTATAAAACTTCCATTCTCATGAGTAACTTGAAAATCAAATAAAGCTAGACCCGATAGATTTTCAGGTGGGTTATAAGTAAATGTGCCATTTGTAGCTAAAATAATTTCACCCCCGATTCCTGAAACAGTAAAAGTACCTGGCGTTTGCACTTGAAGGCTTTCATCATTAACAGCAGCTTGATTAATCAATACGCTATTATCATTAACACCTACAACACTCCCATCTGCATCATTTGCTTGCAACGTAACATCCTCAAAGGCTGTATAAGTTTTATTTGCTGTTACACAATGTACTTTAACTTCAGTATCAGAACCATTAAGAATGCCCATTTCATTTGCAGAGCTAAAAACACACTTTTGAGCAAGTAAACTGGGTTGGATTGTGACTGATACTGTAAACCCAGACCCATCATCAAGGCTTGACAATGCAGCAGTCGTTGCGCCATTGCCATTTATGGTTAAGGTATCTGCATTGTCATCATTAGCAAAGGTTACCGAATTGGTTGTGACCAAGCCTGATACTGAAATATTTATATCATATTTATTTGTTGTACAGGTTACTGCCACATTAATATCTTCAAAATTAACAGTGCCTGTTTCTTCGTCTTGAGCAATACTACAAGTTTGATTCGGCCCTGTAGGTTGGGTATCAAATGTGATTAAATACTCAAAACCATTACCAATTTTAGTTGAGAAGTTAGTTAACAGGTTATTTGTATCAACTTCTAATAAATCATTTTCATTATTTTTCAAAAATACCGAATTGCCTGTTGCTAATCCTGTTACCGTCACTCCAATACTATAACTATCAACACAATTAACAATTACATTATTAACTTCCGCTACAACATTCATACCTGATCCATTGGTCACTGTACAAACTTGATCGGGGTTTTGAGGGTTTGTTTTGACAGTCACTTCATAATCAGAACCATGTGAAAGAGCAGTCTCAAATACAAAACCTCCATTAGATCCTAGTGTCAAATCATCACCATTATTGATTTGAAGTACGACATTCTGACCATTTAAGCCAGTTAATATTCCGCTAACATTGTGTAAATTAGGCGAATAAATACCTATATCATTTAATTTACCGTTTGGATCTATACCGCCCCAAATTATCATTTGAGAGCCTGTCCATATAGATGTATTATCCACTCTAGGAGTTGGAGCATTGATAGTGCTTGTTCCCAGCCAGCTACCACCATTTGGATCACTTGGGTTATAACGACCACCTGTATTTAAGGGAGTACTTCCATCAAAGCCGTTCCATACAATCATTTCATTTCCTGTCCATACCGCTGAAGGGTAATACCTACCGCTTGGAGCATCGGTGGAACTTGTTGTTGTCCATGTATTGACATCTGGATCATAGCGTAGACCTACATTGGAAATACTATCCGCATCTCCACCCCATACAATCATTTCATCACCAGTCCAAACAACCGAATGATAGAATTTACCTTCAGTCACACCCATTTCGCTTGTAGTTACCCAATCATCGATAGCAGGATAATAACGGCTCCCAGTATGTAAAGGTGCTCCATTGCTGATATCAACTCCACCCCATACTATCATTTCATTGCCCGTCCATACAGCTGTGTGCAATTTCCTTGCACTTGGAACATTGCCAGTCCTACTTGTATCTGTCCAACTAAGACCGCCGGGAGTATAACGCCCGCCAGTATCTTGATAGGTTCCACTTGTATTCTCTCCTCCCCATACGATCATTTCACTACCAGTCCATACTGCTGTATGATCATCTCTCTTGCTTGGAGCACCACTTGTTGGTATTGCAGTCCAAATATCACTAACTGGATTATAACGAGCACCCGTTTTTGTTTTACCTCCTGAAACATTCCCTCCCCAGATCATTATCTCGTTGCCAGTCCAAACTGCAGTGTGATTTGACCTTGCAATTGGTGTATTTATATCAAGTTTGGTTATACTCCAACTATTGGTAGCTGGATTATAACGGCTTCCTGAATTCAATTCATTGTTTGCCAGCCCTCCCCAAATAACCATCACATTTCCAGTCCAAGTTGCCGTATGATCAACCCTTCCACTAAGTGAACTTTGAGTAACTGAATCCTCCCAACTACCAGAGTTCGTCACTGCTTTATTATTAATAGGTTTGTCAAAACTAAGCACCAAGGGCAATGTATATTTAAATTTATTGGCTTCGAATAAAAACTCTGTATTTTGTTGAGAATCAAGCCAAGTATGAAAACTTTGTTTTTGCCAAAACAATGTTTTTATTTTTATGCTATTTTTAGTTTTTTCAAGCATCTCGCTGTAAGAGAACCCTCTGTCTTGCTCTATTAACGCAGGCTTGGACATTAGCTTTAATTTATTATTAAACTCCTTTGGATCAAGCTCAACAAGGGAGTTTTGCCCATTGATAAGTTTTAACTTTTTACCATTTTGACTAAGTTTATATGTCAAAGTATGAGACTGAGCGTTTGAACCCACAAGAGTATTCGATTGTAAGTATTTGGCCAATTCGGCTTTTGCTAGAGACTCTATTTCCGCATGAATGTTTTCATCTTTTTGATACTGAATAATGAGTTGATTTTTATTTAAATAAGGCCTAGAAATACAATTGGCTATTGTTTCTGGATTACTCTCTAAAGCAGCAAAAATTTGTTTTAATCGTTTTGAGTTTTTGGTAGTTGTTGCCATGCGATCTATTTCTTTTTGCAGCATGCCAGGCGTGATTAAAATATTATAATCATTTAATAACAATGATTGCATTTTTAGACTTGATTGCACTGATTGGCGAATTTCATCAGTATCAACTACATCAGCAAAAAGAGGTTTTGGTATTTTATTGGCGTTTGGCCAAAGGTTGTTCTTCCATTCAAATTCTCGCAACTTGTATTCACATGCTACTAAGTTTTCAACATACTGTTTTTGGCTTAAATTGCTCCAGCTTAAATTGTTCTCTTTTGCAACCAGTTGTATAGGTAATAATACCCATACTGCTAAAATACGCTTCATTGTTATCAACGTCATAAATTCCCCTATCGTTTATGATTACAAAATCTTAATATAATTTAAATAGTCAATAACAGTATACTAAAATACATTTTATGTAAAACATTTTCCTTTAATAGGATAATAACCTGATTCAATATTCAATTTTAAATTTTCAATTCCCAATTAATCCTTTATAATCGTTCATTTTGCAAAATACGCTTTAAACAACGGATAAATCTATGTTGACGTTTCAGGAAATCATTTTAAAACTACAAGAATTTTGGGCGAAAAACGGTTGTGTGATTGTGCAACCTTTGGATCTTGAGGTTGGTGCTGGCACATTTCATCCTGCTACTTTTTTGCGCTCAATTGGACCTGAGCCTTGGAATAGTGCTTATGTACAACCTTGTCGTCGTCCAACTGATGGCCGTTATGGAGAAAACCCAAATAGATTACAACATTATTATCAGTTTCAAGTAGTGCTTAAACCTTCACCTGACAATATCCAAGAGCTCTATTTAGAATCTTTAAAAGAGTTAGGCATAGATACCTTATTACATGATA